>Ga0209403_10000113_pt1 | contig 124338 bp, 106 predicted proteins | sample ArcticOcean_MG_C_8_FD_187440 | JGI IMG/M metagenome (GOLD analysis project Ga0209403, IMG submission 187440) | Marine microbial communities from western Arctic Ocean - ArcticOcean_MG_CB11_86 (SPAdes) (version 2) | ecosystem: Environmental > Aquatic > Marine > Oceanic | place: Arctic Ocean...
ATCGCTAGTAACCGCAGGTCAGCACACTGCGGTGAATACGTTCCCGGGCCTTGTACACACCGCCCGTCACGTCATGGAAGCCGAGAACGATTGAAGTCACTGAGCTAACCCGCAAGGGAGGCAGGTGCCGAGGTCGGGTTTGGTGACTGGGACGAAGTCGTAACAAGGTAGCTGTACCGGAAGGTGCGGCTGGATCACCTCCTTTTATGGAGCTCAGACCAAGTCTGTTTTCCTACCCCTCGGGGAAGGATGGAGGCGAAGGTCCACTCCTAGGTCGTCCGGTGGGTGTTCCGTGACCCTGAAAGCCGAAAGGTAGAGCGCGATTGTGCTCCCCGGCTGATGGAACGGTTCCTTAAGAAAGCTCACTGGCCCCCGGACTTGATTCGGGGGACCTATAACACAATGCAAACAAACAAATGAACACAACCTTTCTTACTTCCACTACTCAGTAGTTAACAAAAAAAGAGTCCCGATGTGAATCGGGACTCTTTTTTGCTTTCAGCCTTCGGCGGTCAGCTTCTTGGTTGGTTGTTGCGAGGAGAAAATCCCCCTTGGTCCCCCTTTACGAAAGGGGGGCTTTATTCTCTCCCTTTCGTAAAGGGGGGTGGGGGGATTTCGGACGCTACCTGGGATGGCGTAGGACCTTCTGCGTCTGTAGGTCCAGGTCCCACGCCATCCCACTGAACCGTTCTATTACGATGGCCACCCTCCAGGCATTGTCCACGTTGGGAGAATGACCGGACTGATGGTAGATTGACAGGTGACGACTTTCCTCAGGTAACGCCAGATAATCGGCCAGGATATTATCTACACCAACTGTCTTATCCCAGTCGCCACCCATAACCAGCGTTGGCACGGTGATCTCCCATAACCGGTCTCTGAGCCTCAAAGCAGACATCGACTTTCTCCCGCCGACAAAGCGCTCAACCGGGTTGCGGGCGATATCGGCCAAGACCTCTTCCTTGAAGTCCTCGGTCACATGATGGGCCTCGAATCCCATATCGCCAGCCGGTAGGTCAGAGTTTTCCAACGCCCTTCGCAATCTCTCTTCCCAGCCGTCCTCCAGAGGGCGCCCCGTCAATGGGGTCGAGTTCAATAGCACCAGTCCCTTGATCCTGTCCTGGTGCTTCAGGGCGAATTGGGCAACCGTGGCCCCGCCCATCGAATGCCCCATAAGAGTGCAACCGTCCAGGTCCAAGGCTTCGACAACATTGAATAGGTCGTCAGCAAAGGTCTCCACTGAATAGTCCTCTTCCCCAAACGGCGTGCCATCTCGGTACGCACGGTCAGAATTCCCGGTGCCGCGGTTGTTCAAGACGATCACCCGGAACCGATCCTCCGATAGATGTTCCAGGGTATAGCGCCAAATGGCCGCAGACGACGCATAACCATGTACCAACACCAAAGTATCCAACCCGTGACCCTGTTCGAAATATTCCAACTGGACGTCGCCAGCTTTCACGAACTTAGAATCCATATCCAATCCCCTTCTTTTACCCGATCCGCAATTATGGAACTCTCATCGTAGCTCCGTCATCCGTTAATTGGAAGGGTGATTCGCCATCGAACCTTATGCCTAGCCACACTCGTTACTGCGCGGCGGACGAACATGGGTTATCCTTACTTGGCGTTCATTATCACCGGCATACCTGATCCCATCCGCGCGCCAGTTTGCCAGTGGGACTCAGGCCTGACCAAGGTTTAAACTCATGCGCATCTGCTTCATCGGCGACTCTTTCGTGAATGGCACGGGAGACACCCAGTATCTGGGCTGGACCGGAAGACTCTGCGCCGCCGCCCAAAACCAGGGCCAGGATATCACCCACTACAACCTGGGGATTCGGCGTGATAGCAGCGCGGATATCCTATGCCGTTGGCAAGCGGAGGCTGCGGCGCGGCTGCCGGACGAACAGGACGGTCGGCTGGTGTTTTCTTTCGGAGTTAATGACACCACCATGGAAGAGGGAAATCCTCGGGTTTCCTATGGAAAATCAGTGGAGAACGCCTGCCGGATACTCGAGGAGGCCTGTCGACAATATCCGGTCTTGATGATCGGCCCTCCACCAACGGCAGACTTGGAACAGAGCGGACGAATCGGGAGATTGAGCCAGGAGTACTCCCGGGTCTGCGCGGAGCTTGGTATACCGTACCTCAGCGTGATAGAACGATTGACGGATGCCCAGGTCTGGGTCTCCGAAGCCATCGCTTACGATGGCGCCCATCCCCGTTCAGAAGGGTATTCCCTACTGGCCGGGTTGGTGCAGGAATGGCCCGCATGGCAAGACTGGCTCAAAAGTTAAAGCTTTTCACCCAAAGGCGACCAACAAGATACTCACTACAAGATATTCACTGCACGATACTCACTGCACGATACTCACTGGAGGAAGGATGAGACTGGAAGGAAAGGTTGCATTGATCACCGGCGCCGCCCACGGAATGGGGGCGGAAGAAGCTCGCCTATTCGCCCGGGAGGGCGCCAAGGTTGCCATCGCTGATATCCGGGAAGACGACGCCAAAAAGGTGGAAGCCGAGATCGCCGAGGCCGGCGGTGAAGCCATGGTGGTCATTCTTGATGTGAGTCAGGAGGACCAGTGGGAAAAGTCCGTGGCCGCGATCGTGACCAAGTTCGGCAAACTGGACATCCTGGTCAATAACGCCGGCATCAGCGGCAGCGGCGAGAAGGACATCACAAGCACCGACGCTTGGGACCGCCTGATAGACATCAATGCTAAGAGCGTCTTCCTGGGCATGAAACACTCCATTCCAGAGATGGAGAAGGCCGGCGGCGGGGCCATCGTCAATATCTCGTCCATCTCAGGTTTTGTGGGACAAGAAGCGATCCATCCAGGCTACAACGCGTCTAAAGGCGCGGTCAGGCTGGTTACAAAAGCCGCGGCCGTGCAGCATGCGAAGAGCGGTATCCGGGTCAACTCGGTCCATCCAGGTATGATGCCTCCGATGCTGACGTCTTTCCAGGCAGGAGACCCCAACCGCGAGGCCATGAACGCCGCGATCCCCTTGGGCCGCGAAGGCGAACCCATCGAGGTAGCCAACGCCGTACTTTTCCTCGCATCGGACGATGCTTCCTATATCACCGGCACGGAATTGCTGGTGGACGGCGGGTTCACAGCTAAATAATTCGAAAATCCCCCTTAGCCCTCTTTGCAAAAGGGGGAATTATTCGAAATCAGGAGCGCAAGGATGCGATTAGAAGGCAAGGTAGCGATCATCACCGGCGGCGCCCACGGCATGGGGGCCGAAGAGGCTAAGCTCTTCGCCAGAGAGGGCGCCAAGGTAGTAGTGGCCGACATCCGTGAGGACGACGCCCGTAAGGTGGAGGCGGAGATCGCTGAAGCCGGCGGCGAGGCGATCGTGATCATGCTTGATGTGACTCAAGAGGACCAGTGGGAGCAGGCGGTCGCCGAGACCGTAGCCAAGTTCGGCAAGCTAGATATCCTGGTCAATAACGCCGGCATCAGCGGCAGCGGCGAGAAGGACTTCGGCAGCACCGCCGCCTGGGACCAGTTGATGGACATCAATGCCAAGAGCGTATTCCTGGGCATGAAACACGCCATCCCGGAGATGGTTAAGGCCGGTGGCGGGTCCATCGTAAACATCTCGTCGATCTCTGGCATGGTCGGTCAGAGCTACGTACATCCCGGCTACAACGCGTCCAAGGGTGCGGTCAGGCTGGTTACAAAAGCAGCCGCCGTGCAGCACGCCAAGAGCGGCATCCGGGTCAACTCGGTTCATCCTGGCAGTATGCCGGCCATGCTGACATCAGGCCCCAGGGGCGACGGTGGCAGCCAGGACGCCCGAATGGCTGCCATTCCCATGGGCAGGGAAGGCCTTCCCATCGAGGTCGCCAATGCCGTGTTATTCATGGCGTCCGACGATGCCTCCTACATCACCGGCACCGAACTCATGGTGGACGGTGGTTACACTGCCCGGTAATCGATCATTTATGGAGCGGTAGTATGCGTTTAGAAGGAAAAGTGGCCCTGATATCTGGAGGCGCACGCGGAATGGGCGCCGAAGAGGCCCGGATCTTCGCCCGGGAAGGCGCCAAAGTAATCATCGGAGACATATCGGAAGATGACGGTAAGGCCGTTGAAGCACAGATAGTTGAGGCTGGCGGCGAGGCGTTATTCGTACGACTTGATGTAACCACCGAAAGCGACTGGACCAATGCCGTCGATCAGGCAATCTCCCGGTTCGGGAAGCTGGACGTCCTGGTCAATAACGCCGGCATCAGCAGCCGTGCCTTCACCGATGACACGGCCATCGACGCCTGGGACAAGATTATGGAGGTCAACTCTAAGGGCGTTTTCCTCGGTTCTAGGGCCGCCATACCCAAGATGCTTGAAGCCGGGGGTGGTTCCATAATCAACATCTCTTCCATCATGGGATTGGTTGGCTCAGCCGGTGGTCACCCCGCCTATAACGCGTCCAAAGGCGCCGTCAGGATATTCTCGAAGGCCATGGCCGTCCGTCACGGAAAAGACAATATCCGGGTGAATTCGGTCCATCCTGGCTTCATGCCCCCCATGACTTCGGGTATCGCCTATGACCAGGACCAGCGCCGCGGCAGCCTGGAGCAGACTCCGCTGGGCCGTGAAGGCCGCATCGAAGAGGTCGCCAACGCGGTCTTGTTCCTGGCCTCCGATGAAGCTTCCTACATCACCGGGGCCGAGCTCGCAGTGGACGGCGGGTTCACCGCCAAATAATCCCTTTAGCAAGATTCTAGGGAGGCCATCATGGGATTCAAGGTTCTCTATCACCTCACCACCGCCAACCTGAATGGCATCGCCGAAGAGGCAAAGTGGGCGGAGGACATGGGCTACGACGGTCTATGTACCGAGGACGCCGCCCACGACCCCATGCTGCCCCTGATGATGGCCGCCTCCACGACGTCGCGAGTGACTCTGGAGCCTCGCGTGGCCATCGCCTTCCCCCGGTCGCCCATGGTTATGGCCTACGCCGCCAGGGACCTCCAAGACTATTCTGGCGGCCGCTTTCGGCTGGGTCTGGGGACCCAGGTCAAAGGGCATATCCTGCGTCGGTTCTCCACCGAATGGGTCGCGCCGGGTCCGCGGATGCGCGAATACGTACAGTCGCTCCATGCCATCTGGGAAGCCTGGCAGACAGGAGAAAGGCTGGCGTACCACGGTGATCACTACAATTTCTCCCTGATGACCCCATTCTTCAGCCCCGGAAAGTCGGACCAGCCGCGGCCTCCGGTATTCATCAGTGCCGTTAACCCCTACAACTGCCGGGTGGCCGGCGAGGTCTGCGACGGCGTGGCTCTACATCCCTTAACCACTCCCAAGTACCTGAAAGAAGTCATCAAACCCAATATCGAAGATGGAGCATCCCGGGCAGGCCGCGACCCCAAGTCGGTCAACCTCAGCAGTTCAGCATTCGTGGTGACCGGCCCGAATCAGGCGGCCATCGACAAGAATAAAGAGGGCGTAAAGAAGCAGATCGCCTTTTATTGCTCGACCCGCAGCTACTCCAAGGTACTTGAAGTGCAGGGCTTCGACGACCTGGGCCTATGGCTCCATGAGATGTCCCTCAAGCAGCAATGGGACAAGATGACCGAGCTGATCACCGACGAGATACTGGACGCCTTCGCCATCGTTGGCGGCTACAGCGAGATACCCGGCCTGATGAAAGAGCGCTTCGACGGCCAGCTAGACGAGGTCGTTCTGAACGCCATCGGCCTCGGCAGTCCCGACGAGGCAGAGGTCCGGAAAGTTATCGAGGGTCTGCAGAGCTAGCTGAGGGCGGAAATCCCCCTTAGTCCCCCTATCCTCGCTCCGCCCACTTCCCCGCTTCCACGGCGGTCAGAAAGTCTGACACTGTCCGGTTGTACAGGTCCGGCTCTTCTAGGTTGATGGTGTGGCCGGCTTGGGGGAATACCGACAGGCCACATGAAGGTATGTTCCGTTTCATGAAGACCGCCGCGTCCACGCAGGGTGTGTCTTCATCTCCAATCATCACCAGGGTTGGGATATTGATCTTCTGCAGTTGTTCTTGAAGCTGGAAGATGGTGGGCCGCTTCATCTGGACTCCCCGGAACGTCAGGGATGACCCCTGGGCCGAGTGCGCCGCCAGTCCGGAGTGGAACTTGGCCCAGCCAACCGGGTCCTTGCGGAGGAATTGCAGTCGCTCGGCGCCCCTGGCATACCCGTCGGCAAACTTCTCCATACCCTCAGCGACCATCGACTCGCTTAGCGCCTGCCACGAAGCCACCAACTGCTCCCGGTCACCGGCGTCGGAGCCTGCGCCAGCCGAGGCTATGACGATGGACCGGCACATCTCAGGGTGGGCGATGGCGAACCCCAAGGTCAGGGTACCGCCCATGGATAGCCCATGGATATGTGCCTTTTCTATATTCAGATGTTGCAACAACCGGTACAGGTCCTCGACCTGGATTTCCTGGGAATAAGCATGCGGGTCGTCGGGCACGCCTGAAGGCGGGTAGCCACGGTGGCAGTAGGTGATGACCTGGTAACGCCGGGAGAAGAAATTCACCTGGGGTTCCCAGCTTGTGATGTCGCCGGCAAACTCGTGGGCCAGCACCAGGGGGTAACCCTCGCCGGCCACCTCGTAATAGATATCAACGCCGTCGGATGAGAAAGTGGGCATGGTTTTAACTCCGTGTGGCTCCGTGTGGCTCCGTGTCGTATTCCACAGGATGATAGGCGGCTGCGGCAGGGCAGTCAATTTGGGGGTTGCCTCGCACGACTAAACAGGCTAGGCTTCGGCCAATCTCAAGCGCCGAATGCGCCTAGTTAAAAATATGGAGTAAATAATGCTGAACAAAGTGCACCATGTGACCTACGTCATGGAGAGTGTCTCTGACATGGCCGCCTACATGGAGAAAAACTTCGCGATCAAGCCTATTTCCACAGACGAATTTACCGATGCTGGTTTCAAGTCCATCCTCTTCCGAATCGGCGAGACCCTGGTCGACTTCTTTGAGCCCCTGCGCGACGACACCACCATGGCCCGCCAACTGAAGGCCACCGGCCCAGGCGTCATGCACGTAGCCTGGGGAGTAGACGGCATCGATGCCGCCTTCAAGAGCCTGCAGAGCAACGGAAACAAGATGCGCGGCGATGCCCCGAACGTAAGCCCATTCGGCTATTTGACCGCTAACATTGAGACCGAAAGCTCTCTGGGCGTTCATTTCCAGCTGGCTGAAGGCGAGCCGAGCTAAATCCCCTCAACCCCCCTTTACGTAAGGGGGGCTTTATTCTTCCCCCTAGAAGGAAACCAAACATGGAATACAACTCACTTGGCCGCACCGGACTCAACGTCTCCCGCGTGGGATTCGGAGGCGGCGGCATCGGGCAGGTCTGGGGCGCCACGACCAGGGACGAGGCTGTCCGGGCTGTCCACAGGGCACTGGACCTGGGAATCAACTACTTTGACGTAGCTCCCGCATATGGCAACGGCAAGGCCGAGGAGGCCCTAGGCATAGCGCTGGAAGGGCGGTCTGAAGATGTAATAATCGGCACCAAGGTCCGGGTGCCTGCAGATGATCTAGCCAACGCAACAGCCAACGTGCAACGCTCCATGGAGACCAGCCTGAAGCTATTGAAGCGAGACTCGGTGGATATTCTCCACGTGCACAACGTGTTCACAGAAAATAGAGACGAAACGCGAAACACGCTTTCAGCCGACGATGTGCTGGGGCCGGTCTTGGAAGCCTACCGGGCAGTGCAATCGGCCGGCAAAACCCGGTTCATCGGCCTATCGGCCATGGACCAACATGTGCCAACGCTGAACCGGATCATGGACGGCGGCGACTGGGACACGGTGTTGGCCTACTACAATCTGCTGAACTGGACCGCACAGTCCGCACCGCCTTCCGAGATCGACCTCTTCGACAACGGCCAAAACATCCTGCTGGCCAAGAAGCACAACATGGGCGTAATTGGCATCCGGTCCCACGCCGCCGGCGCACTGACCTCCGGAGTGGACCGTCCGGTGCCGCCGGAGAACGAACTGCTGCGCCAGGACGTGATCAGTGCCGCCAAGCTGGATTTCCTGCTGGATGGCCCTGTAGAAACCCTATCCCAGGCCGCCACGCTATTCTCTCTGATGAACCGCGACATCCATACCACTGTCCCCGGCGTGAAGAACCAGGCGGAAACGGAAGAGATGGCCGGTTGCAGCGATCTGGAGCCTTTCTCAACGGCCCAATTGGCCCGTCTGACAGAACTCTACAACAAGGGTTTCAGGGACTAGATATGCCTGCCCGCTCATGGTGAGCCTGTCGAACCACGGCTTGAAGGCATGTCCGATCCGCCAGAGGAATGACTTATGCGGCCCTTCGACAGGCTCAGGACGAGCGGTTTTGCCAGCCTACTTTGTTCTGGTGTGTACGGATAGCAACTCACATATCTAGATAATCCCTAAACTTTCGGCCACACGTCTCTGGAGAAATCTTCCATCAACCCCAGCATGCTGTCTAAATCGTCGGTCTGCCTGAGGAAGTCCCAGATCATGGTCGTGACGCCCATGTCTTGGTAGCTGCGAATGTCGCCGGCAATCTGGTCGGCGTCGCCCACGAAGGGCAGACGGTCCGGCCCGGCGGCAGTCTTGGTCAACTCGAACTGGTGGGTGCGGTAGATGGTCTCGATGGTAGACGGATCACGGCCGAAGCGCTCGGCGTATTGGGCCAACCGATCCAACCCTGCTTTCAGCTGTTCCGGGGTGCCCATTGGGAAGGTCGGATTGGAACCCAGAGGGTACCAGCCATCGGCCAGTTCCGCGGTGCGGCGCAGGGCAGGCCGGCTCTCACCACCCACCCAAATGGGAGGATGCGGCTTCTGCACCGGCTTGGGCAGGAAGCTGATATCGTCGAAACTGATGTACTTGCCCTCAAAGTGCGGGTTGTCCTCAGTCCATAGCTCTTTGAAAGCCCGGATGTACTCATCAGTGACCGCGCCCCGTTCTTCGAACGGCGGTAGGCCTAACGCCTCAAACTCTTCCCGCATCCAACCCACGCCGACACCCACTACAAGTCTTCCTCCGGATAGGACGTCCAGGGTCGCGAGCGACTTCGCGGCTATCAACGGATTTCGGTGGGGGACGATCAGCACGCTGGTCACCAGGCGGATCTTGCTGGTCTGACCGGCGATGTAGGCCAACAGCGTGATCTGCTCCATGGACTCGCCGGTTGACGACCCCGGGAATTCGCCTCCCTCTGTGTAGGGATAGACCGAGGAGATATTCCGGGGCACCAAGATGTGGTCGCCGGTCAACAGACTGTCAAACCCGAATTCCTCGCCCTTTTTGGCAATTAAGCCCAGCCTCTCCGGGGTGGCCATTTGTCCTCTGCCTGGCAGAGTGAATCCGTATTTCATGGTAAAAACTCCAGCGTTATGTAATGTAGATCGTCTGGCTCATGCGGTCTGACCCGCATCTCGGACGGTCTCAAGGCGTTTGCGACTCAGTTCAGTTCTAAGATGGTCCGAGCCCAGCACGCGAACCCGGTCCTCGATGATCTCTTCGTGCAATTTGGCGGAATCAGCATACTCGCCCAGGGCTGCGAAAGTGTTGGCTAGGCTACTACGACTGCGTAGGGTGTCCGGGTGGTCCCGGCCCAGCACTTCAACTCGCCGAGCCAGTATATTCTCAAACATGGGTTTGGCGTCTTGGTAGCGTCCGGCCGCGAAATAGGTGTTGGCCAATCGGCTCAGGCTCCGCAGAGTCTGGGGGTGTTGATGCCCCAGCTTTTCCTGATGGATATGTATATTCTCGGAATAGAGCACGAAGCATTCGTCAAATTGATCTATGGCACGCAATGAACGGGCCAACCCACTCCGGGCGTTGATTGTCTGAAAGTGTCTCTCGCCCTGATGCTCGAGTCTGACAGCAAGTACCTCCCGCAGAATCGCCACTGCCTCCACCAAACGCTTGGCAGAGTGCAGTTCCCTGGCCTGGGTTTCCAACCGGGACTGCGCGGCCGAATCGAATCCTTGTTTTGCCAACGGTCTGTTTCCTCTTCAGGGCGGTTGATCTAAAGCCGATGGTTCGACGGGGCTCACCACGAACGGACTATCAGCAGCAAAGAACAAGGTTTACCGTTAATTACCGTTCGTCCTGAGCTCTGTCGAAGGGCGTGCACTAGCCAAGTTCATCATTCCAGATTCAGGGCTCAGAAAGCCTTTTTGAGTACCTCCATCACCTGGTCGACAGAGGTGATGGGAATGGGGTTGTTGCGGCAGCCGCCGTCCGTTAGCACCAACTCGGCTATCTCCGGCAGGTCTTCTTCAGGAATCTCAAGCTCGCGTATACGGTGTGGCAGGCCCATACCTAGGACAAAATCGTCCACCGCTCGAGCCGCTGCCTTCGCTGCTGCCTCGTCGCTCATGCCCCGAGTGTCCAACCCCGCCGACCTTGCCAGCAACGCCTGTTTGGCCGCCGAGACCGGGCGGTTGAATTCCATGACGTAGGGCTGGGTGACGCAGGAGGTGTAGCCGTGGCCCACCGCGTATTTCACGCCCAGGATATGGCCGATAGCGTGGCTAAGCCCGGTGGCGAAGTTGGGCGCGCCCATCATCGACATCCAGCCGGCCACCAAGCATTGAAGCCGGGCTTCCGGGTCACCATCAGACTCCCTAGACTTGGGTAGATGAGTGAAGAGCATCTCCGCTGCGGCAAGTATAGGTGCGTCTATAGCCGGTTGGTTGCCGCTGGTATACAGCCTCTCGATGCAGTGATCCATGGCTTTGACCCCAGTAGAGAGCCACAGCCAATCTGGCGTGCCTTCGGTCATCACCGGGTCCAGCATTATCAGGTCGGCGTAGAGCCGGGGATGGCGCACCCGAATCTTGTGTCCGGCTTGGTCGTCCAGCACATTGCCGCCGCCCATGTTGAACTCGCCTGCCGAGAGCGTGGTCGGGATGGACACTTGTAATGGCAGGTCTTTACCATCCAGATTAGGCGAGAGCATCATGTCCTGTTCCTCGCCCAACTGCCGGAGTTGTTCCACGGTGGTGATGCCCTCGGCCATGAGGACAGCAATCATGCGGGCAGCGTCAGAGATGGTGCTACCACCGACGCCCACCAGCGTGTCTACGCCGTTAGCGACGGCCATGTTGGCGGCTTCAACCGCAGATGCCAGCGGTGCCCTCTGGGTCAGCCTCGAGTAGGTGCCAACAGACATATCGCCTAGCCCATCGTTGATGCGCCTAACCGAGTTTGTTTTCTCGGCCACGGCGCGGCCAGACAGGACCAATATCCGCTTGCCGCCCAGCTTTCTTACTTCGTCTCCCAGGGAATCGATCTTCCCATTGCCAAAGACGATGCGTGTTGGCACGGCAGGATCAAACTCGCCCTGCAGCAGGTTTTGCTGGGTCATTTTGATGTCTCCGTCTTCGGGCGGGTTAATCGGAAAGCGGGATGATGATGGTGAACCGGTCTTCGTCTCCGATGACGCGGGTGGAGTGTCCGGTGCCGGTCATGTCTTCGGCCAAAAGCACTGCTCCGGGGCCATATTGCTTGAGGGTGCCGTCTGGCAGGCCAAGCTCTATGGAACCGGTCAACGAGATGCTGTACTGGCGTCGGGGGGCGGTGTGAAAGTCCAGGAAATACCCGGCCTTGACCATGCGGAAAGATATTCCAGGGGTCTGTTCTACTGGTGAGGCCAGCCCGTGGGCGCCCTCGGTGTCGAGAAACTCCGTCATCTCAAACTCTTTTTCCTCGATCACGGAGGTCCCGTCAGGTCCGGTGTAAACGTGCACGAATTTAGGCATTTTTCTCTCCATACGGGCTGTCAGCGGTCTGCTTTCAGCTAATCTAGATTTGGGGCTACCTTTTCATTGATCAACTGGACGGCTTTGATCTGGTGTTCCAGCGGAACGCTGCAGCCAAAGTTGACCTCATAGATCACTTGGTTGATCCCTAGTTCTTCTTGAAGTTCCTGCAGTCTTTCCACGACCGACTCGGGAGTGCCGTAGATCACCATGTTGTCCAGCACGTCCTCGTAGGACATGGACTGCAGACGCTTGGCTTGGCCGGCCCGGTCGTCGCCCGCCGTTATACCCGATTGGCCCACAGACTCGGTGATCACCCTGATCAGCCGCTGCATCTGGTACATGGTGCTTTCTTTCGGCTCGGAATAGGCCTTTTCCTTAGTGTCGGCCACGTAAACCGGCACCCTTAAACCAACGTCCACGGTCCCGGTGTGACCGGCCTTCTTCCGGGCGGCATGAAACTCCGCAATCATCGGTTTCAAATCCAGCAGGCTGGTGACCCGGGACGGATTGATGAATATGGGATATCCCATCCTTCCCACCAGCTCAAAGGTGTCCTCCGAGGTTGCGCCGATCCGGATGGGCGGATGGGGCTTTTGCAAAGGCTTGGGCACCACGCAGAGATCGTCGTACTGATAGAAATTACCCTTGAAGGAGAACCGTTCTTGGGTCCAACTTCTGAGGATTATCTCCAGGCACTCGTCAAAGCGGTCACGGCTCTCGGAATAGTCAAACCCATAGCCCTGGTAGATCCGAGGGAAGGCGGCCCGGCCGATACCGAAGCCCAACCGCCCGTTGCTCAGGTGGTCGAGGGTGGCGATCTCCTCGGCGATCTGGACCGGATTACGGAGCGGTAGTACGTGCACTGCCAACCCAATCTTGACCTTCTTGGTGCGTGCGGCCACGGCTCCAGCCACGGTCACCGGCGCCGAAAGCACCGACCGGCCTGGATCGAAGTGATATTCCGCCAGCCAGATCCCCTCAGATCCGGACTCCTCAGCGGCGTCGATCAACTCCATGGAGTCTTTGAATATCTGCGCCTGGGTGGTCTGCTCGTTCGAGGGGAATTCTACGAAAAGTCCGAACTCCATCTGAAGCTCCAGTGGGCATGGATGGGTAAGCCAAAAATCGACCAACCAATACTACCACCGGCACAGCCGGGTTTGTTGCTTCGCAGGTTTCCGGAGGATTTTTGGGCTAGACCGAGCGTTCTGTCTGACGGCGGAGGTTTTTGATCCAGCGGCGGAGTAGGGAGTTGGAGACGACGGCGGGGAGGGACATGAGCATCATGCGGTAGACCCAGCGGCGGCTTACTTTGACCGTGGATTCGGGGTCTAGCCAACTGCCGCTGCTGGCCAGACGCGCCAGCGTTGCCAGCCCCAATAACAGCGGCCACAGGCAGGCCAACCGCAGCCGGACAGAACGGCGCGGCACCGCCAGCAGATACTCCTCTGCAGCTTGGAAGTGGCCCAGGGCAGTCTGCATCCACGGCACCAGCACGGCTCTGGCGCGCGATTCGTTCGCCGGATCAAGCAGGTCAGCAGGGGTGAGGCCCGCAGCCTTAAGCTCGTCTTCGGGGATGTAGCACCGGCCGTTTCGCAGGTCACCGGGGATGTCACGCAAGATGTTGGTCAACTGCAGGGCTTTCCCGAACCGGACACCAAGCTCAGACATCTTGCCCACGTCCCACTTGCTTAAGCTGGAGTCGTGAGCGGTCGTGATCTTGGTCCAGAACTCGCCGACACACCCAGCCACCAGGTAGGTGTAATGGTCCAAATCAGCAGCGCTAGACAGTGCCGCCAAGCCTCCGGAGCCACCAGTGGGGAAGACCTTCAGATCCATCTCCATCCCTAGAGTCAGAGTGGTGACCACCCACCTGACCTGCTCACGGTCAGCCTCATCCAAAGCCTGCAACAAAGAAAAAGACTCAACCATCGACCCAAACATGGCCTGCTCTTCGGGCGACGCCCCTTCAAGCGACCTAGCCGCCAACCCCCGCAAAACCCCCAAATCCGCCGACCCCTCAACCTGCCCCCGGAAAACCAACAAATCATCCAACCGCGCCCCAGAAAACTCAGCGCGCTGATCGGAGATTGTGTCGGCTGTTCTGGCTAGTAGGTAGGCCAGGCCCACAGGCTCACGCAGGTTCTTGGGGAGGACGCGGAGAGTCAGGTAGAAAGAACGGGAGACGCCCTTGAGGACATCTTTCAAAAGCCGGTTACGGCTGGCGGCGTCCATGATGGGCAAACCGGCCGGGGTGGTGCTCCGAGTCATGGCTACCGGGCCAGCGCGGCGACCACCGGTGAGGTGAAATGAGTCCGTTCGGTTTTTTCGACCGCATCCTTGACCATCTCGTCGACGGCCAGGCCTTCTTCTAACCGCAGCACCGTATCCAAGCTGGCTTTGGTCTCGGGATGCTTGGGGACGAACAGCGTGCAGCAGTCCTGGTCGGGGAGGATCGAGGTGGTGAACGTCCCGATGTCCTGGGCCATGTCCACGATTTCTTCCTTGTTGTGGCCAATCAGCGGTCGCAGAATCGGCATTCCGGCTGACTGGTCAACCACGGCGATGTTCTCCAGAGTCTGGGAGGCTACCTGACCGCAGCTTTCGCCGGTGATGATCGCTTTGGCCCGGTTGCGTCTGGCCAATGCCTCAGTGATCCGCACCATGAACCGGCGGTAGAGCACCACACGGTAGGACGGCGGGCACGATAGGATGATCTGTTTTTGAATCTCGCCCAGGGGCGCCATGAACAGGTTGGACTCGTATTGATGACGTGTTAGGTGTTCCACGAGATCGGTCGCTTTTTCCATCGAAGTGCGGTCAACCAGTGGATAGCTGTGGAAGTGGACGAACATCGCCTGGCAACCGCGTTTCATCATCTGCCAGGCCGCAACTGGCGAGTCGATGCCGCCTGAAAGCATCACAGCCACCTTGCCACTGACTCCTACCGGCAGTCCGCCGTGGGCCTTAACCTCATCGAAGTACACCAAGAGCCCCTTGGCCTGGATATCCACGTAGATTGTGAGTTCCGGCTCTTTGAGGCTGACCTCAGCCCCGGTCAGGTCTTTGACAAAGGCTCCCAGGTCTCGGTTAACCTCATCCGAGGTCATCTGGAACCGCTTGTCGGCCCGGTTGGTGGTTATCCGGAATGACTTGAAGCTGCGGCTGTCCAGCATCTCGGGCAGTCTGCCCTTCAAACCGTCCAAGTCCTGAGGCAATTCATAGGCCTTGTAGAACTTGGCGACGCCAAAGACCTCTTTCAGGCGGGACCTCACCTCGGGCCAGCATTCCTCATCGGCCAGGGTGAGACCGACCATTAATTGGCCTTTCCAAACGCGTTCAACGCCAGCGCCACGGGTGGCGATGCGGAGGTTGTCTGTGAGCTTGCGCATGAACCACGGGCGGTTCTTGCCCTTCAGCGCCAGCTCATGGGTTTTAACGATGGCATGTGCTTTGAGTTCTTGCATACAGGCCTATTGTACCCGATAAAACCGGAAATCCCCCCAACCCCCCTTTACGGAAGAGGGGATAACAAAAGTCCCCCTTTCGTAAAGGGGGATCTAGGGGGATTTTCGCAGCCCGCAAGAGTCCAATTGGAGTAGCCAGCCAAACCTCTAGGCGAAGATCGCGTCCTTGATGGCCAATACTTCTTGCCGTATCTGGCCGTTCTCAGCGACCTCTCCATTGATCTTGCCCGCGCCGTGAATCACGGTTGAGTGGTCCCGGCCGCCCAGCATCCGCCCGACCTGCGTCGGCGAAAGCTCCAGTTCGTAGATCAACAGGTACATGGCAACCTGCCTGGCCAAAGCCACCTTCTTGGTCCGGTTCTTGGCCATCAGGTCCCCCACCGTAAGGGCGTAGAACATGGCCACCTGTTCGAAGATCCGTTGCGGGTCGATCGAACGTCCGTCGGTCTCCGGGGCCATCTCGTTCAGGATCTGCAGGGTCGACTCCAGCGTGATTTTTGCGTTCATCAACTGGGAGTAGGCCACCATACGGTTCAGGCTGCCCTCCAACTCCCGCACGTTGCGCTGTACGCGCTTGGCGATCAGCTCGATGACGCTGTCTTCCATCTCAACCCGTAGTTGGTCTGCCTTGTTGGCCAGGATCGCCATGCGGGTCTCCAGGTCGGGTGGCTGGATGTCGGCGATCAACCCGCCTTCAAAGCGCGATCGGAGCCGGTCCTCGATGGCGCTCAGTTCGCGGGGCGCGCGGTCTGCCGAGATGACCACCTGATTCCCGGCGTTATGGAGTTCATTGAATGTATGGAAGAAACCTTCATGGGTCTGTTCCTTGCCGCTGAGGAACTGCACATCGTCGAGCAGCAGCACCTGCACAGACCGGTAGCGGCGCCTGAAATCCTCCGTGGAGCGGTTCCGGATGGCGGTGATGAACTCATTGGTGAACTGCTCAGAGGTCACGTAGAGCACCGACATGCCACGGCTGGCGCAGGTCTTGCCGATCGCCTGGAGCAGATGGGTCTTGCCCAGCCCTGATCCAGAATGCAGATACAACGGGTTGTAGGTCTGACCCGGGGATTCCGCCACGGCCCTAGAGGCGCTCAAAGCCAACCGGTTGGAAGGCCCAGCAACGAACGAGTCGAAGGTGTACTTGGGGTTGAAAGACCGCATCTCAAACAGCGGTTGGGCGGTGGGGGTCGCGCTGACCACTGGATCAGGGGCCGCCGGCGCCTGCTCCACGGCGTAGAAATACCCCTCTGACTTGACCTGTAATTGAAGTTCGAACTCTCGCCCGGAAACCTTACGGAGGGTCTTCTGGAGGGCGTGGTACATCCGGCGCTCCAACCACTCCACGGCAAAGGAGTTGGGCGCTTCGACCACGAAGGCATGGTCATCGTAGGCGATGCCTTCAGTCGGTTTTAGCCAAGTCTCAAAAGTAGGGCGTGGGAGCTGCAACTGAAGATCTCCCAACACTGCCCGCCATACCTCACGGGCCGTAGACTCACTCATGAGTCTGCTCCCGCCCCAGTTGCAGCTCCCACACTCTCCCTCTCATCACCCTCACTCAAAGTTCTGGCACAGTCAGTACGCCAGGCCAAATTTGTTTGTTCAAGTACCCGTTGGACCGGCCTTTTAGTGCCCAGTGGGGCTTAAAAAAGGCAATAGAACACCCAGTGACATTACGCCCTAATTGAAATTTGCCAGGCCAGGTTGGATACTTGGGGTCGCGGTCGGGCCTCTAGTTAAGGCCCTCCCGTTTAATGCTTGATCATTAATCTACTGACCACTTGCTGCAGTGGCCTTCATGTTGACCGGGTGGGGCAAAGTGATCTGTCCCAGCGCCGGTATTCCATTTGCGGTTCGGGTGGACCGGCTCGGTGCCAACCACCCTGATCACCTTGGTTTTTCGGAGACTAGCAACATCTGCGGGAAAAAGTCAACTGTGAATGAGGGCAATCTCGTTTTTTATTATTTTAAAATTTTTCCTGCAAATCGGCCTGTTCCAGTCACGGATCCCGGCCCAATCGTCGCATCTTAATAGAGCCGGGGTTGTCCTCGGCCCTTCAAGCCGGGCCTTAGCATGGTGGCTTCGGAACAGATTTGCCGTGCCTCATCGCGACATATATAATCGTCTGACCAGCTAGACACGCGATGAGCGACCATCCGATCAGTGGCGTTTATGATCAAGTTCAATACGGGGGCTTCTCAACAGCCCCCATTCTATTTTCTAAGGCGGCTGGGCCGTCTTGATCAGGGAGTAGCAATGCCGAGGAAGCGGACGAACGGCGCCCAAGCGACCAAGAGCGATGGAGCGCGTTCCAAATCATCACTCCCCAAAGGTCTGAAAAGCTCCGACCTTTTGGATTTCTACACGAGGCTGGTCCAAGCCCGGTCCCTCGACGAGCGTATCTGGGCGCTGAACCGCCAGGGTAAAGTTCCCATCGCAGCCTCCAGCCAGGGCCATGAAGGTGCCCAACTTGGTAGCCTGTTGGCCGCCGAAAAAGACGGCGACTGTTTCCTCTTCCCTTATTACCGTGACCTGGCTCTAAAGGTCGCCGCCGGACTGACTCCCGTCCAGGTGATGATGTCCTTCATGGGCAAGGCTGGGGACCCCTACAGCAACGGCCGGCAATTCCCGCTTCAGGGCGCTGACCTTCCCAACAAAATCATCCAGATATCCAACGTGGTCGCCGCCGGGCTGACCCAGGCCGTTGGTTATGCCTTGGGATCCAGGATGGCCGGCGAAAAAACCGTAGTCTTCTCCTATTTCGGCGACGGCGCCACCAGCCAGGGCGAGACCCACGAGGCCATGAACTTCGCTTCGATACACAAGCTGCCGGTGATCTTCATCTGCGAGAACAACCGTTACGCCATCTCAACACCACAGAGTAGTCAGATGGTCATTGAAGAGGTGGCCAGCAGGGCTGCCAGCTACGGTTTCCCAGGTTTCACGGTTGATGGCATGGACCTGATCTCATGCTATGAAGCCACCAGGGAGGCCATCACCTACGCCCGGGCCCAGGGTCCGGTGCTCTTGGAGATGATGGTGGAACGATTCATGTCGCACACCACCGACGACGACGACCGCCGTTACCGGCCCGAGGGCGAGGTGGAGAGGGCCCGGGAAAGGGACCCGGTCATCACCTTGGGCAAGGCTCTACTTGATCAAGGAATATTGAAAAAGAAGCAGATCGACGAGATAGCCGCCGAAGCCCTCAGGGCAACGGACGAGGCCACAGACCTAGCCGACGCATCAAGCCAACCCGACCCAGCGGTGCTCCATGACTCGGTGTATAGCCCCTAATCTCGCGCTAGGGAACTCCCCTCTGGAATCTAAGGGAACGCTCAGCTGGATTTTAAGGGAACGCCCCACCGGTATTTAGAAGATCTAGGGACGCAATGAGGAATAAGTTTGGCCGTTAAGAGTTTGATCGAAGCCATCCGGGAAGCCATTACAGAAGAGATGGTCCGTGATTCCAAGGTCTTTGTCATGGGCGAAGATGTTGGAATCAGGGGCGGTGTTTTCCTGGCCACCCAGGGTCTGTCCGAGCAGTTCGGCGCCGATAGGATCATTGACGCACCCCTAGCGGAAGCGTCCATCATGGGCATCGCCCTCGGCGCAGCCTTCCGGGGTATGCGGCCCATACCCGAGGTCCAGTTCTCCGATTTCGTCTGGCCGTCAGTCAACCAATTGATCGGCGAAGCGGCCCGCACCTGTTACGGGACCAACGGCGCGTTGCCGGTGCCCATGGTCATCCGCATGCCCTACGGCGGCGGTATCAGGGGCGGTCTTTTCCACTCCCAGAACGTGGAGACCCATTTCTTCCATACTCCTGGGCTAAAAGTGATTGCACCAGGCACACCCTACGACGCCAAGGGCCTGTTGAAATCGGCCATACGTGACAACAACCCGGTGGTGTTCTTGGAGCACAAGAAGACCTACAGGCTGGTGCGCGGCGAGGTGCCCGACGAGGAATACACCCTGCCCATCGGCAAGGCCGACATCAAACGCGTCGGCAGCAACGTCACGGTGGTTTCCTACGGCCTGACCCTCCATTATTGTCTGGAAGCTGCCGAAGATCTGGCCGCTCAGGGCGTTGACGTGGAAGTGGTAGACCTGCGAACGTTGACCCCACTGGACACCGAGACCATCCTTGATTCGGTGAAAAAGACGGGCAAACTGGCCATAGTGCACGAGGACAATATCACCGGCGGCGTGGGCGCTGAAGTAGCAGCCGTGGCCGTCGAACAGGCCTTTGAGTATCTGGACGCGCCTGTCATGAGAATCTGTGGGCCGGATGTCCCCACCATGCCCTTTGCCCAGACCCTGGAAGACGCCTATATGCCCTCCCCGGAGAAGATCGCAGACGGCCTACGCAAACTGGCCGCCTACTAGGTGATACGGACTAACTAATGTCAGTAACCATAGAACTACCCCACGTCGGCGAATCGGTTGTCGAAGGGACCATTGGCAAATGGCTCAAGAAACCGGGCGATAAAGTTAAGCGTTATGAGCCGCTGGTCGAGATCATCACCGACAAAGTGACGATGGAAGTACCCTCGCCAGTCGAAGGCTCGTTGGTAAAGCTGCTGGCCGAAGAGGGCGAAACCCTGCCCATGGGCGCGCCCATCGCCGAGGTGGCGACCGCGGACAGCCCCGAAGGCGCCGAGCCAGAAACAGCGTCTGTTGAGATCGAAACTGCAGAGTCAGCCCCGGCTGCCGCTCCTGAATCGCCGGGCACCGCTGGCTATCTTCTGCGTGACGTAACCCCGGTTGGACCGACCGGCGGAGCCGCGGTAGAACTGGCAGAACCGACCGGAGCACCAGCCAAGCCCCCGGCCCGCCGAGCACCGGCGGCAGCACCCGCACCGGTGGCAACGACGCCTGCTGCTGCGGTAGCCCAGCCGCCATCCGGACAGACCCGCCTCTCACCAGCCGTGCGACGCTTGGCCCAGGAACACTCGATAGACGTTTCGCGTATCCCTGGCACCGGCCTGGGTGGGCGTATAACCAGGGACGACGTCCTCAAGTTCATCGAAAGCGGTGCGGCCCAGGCTCCGGCAGTGTCTTCTCCGGCAGCGACTGCGCCGACACGCCAACTTGCGGGCGATACCACCGCCAATGGCGACGAGACCCACGTTCCGGTGAGTCCGATCCGGCGCATAATCGCCGATGCAATGGTCCGCAGTGTGACCGAGATACCCCACGCCTGGACCACCGTGGAAGTGGACGTGACCGGACTGGTCGCCCTCCGCGCTTCCATCCGGACCGAGTACGAGCAGAACCAGGGTGGGTCTCTCACCTATCTGCCCTTCGTCATCAAAGCGGTGGTGGAAGCTCTGAGAGAGTTCCCCACCATGAACGCCACCTGGGGCGGCGATAAGATCACCCTCAAGAACCGGATCAACCTGGGGTTGGCCGTGGCTGCGCCCGATGGACTGATCGTCCCCGTGCTCCACAACGCCGACCAATTCAGCATCGCCGGACTGGCCGCAGGGGCCATCAACCTGGCGGAGCGGGCTAGGACCAAGAAGCTGACCCTCGACGACGTCCAAGGCGGCACGTTCACCCTGAATAACACCGGCGCTTTGGGCTCCTACGTCTCCGGGCCGATCATCAACTACCCCCAGGCCGGGATACTGACCACCGAGACCATCCAGAAGCGGGCCGTTGTGATCGACGATGCCATCGCCATCCGGTCGATGATGAACCTGTGCCTGTCCTTCGACCACCGCATCAACGACGGCGCCGAGGCCAGCGGTTTCATATCGGCGGTGAAGAACAAGCTGCAGAAAATGGCCCCCGGCACGTCCATCTACTAGGCTGCTGTCACCAAGTTCCGGAGAGAACCGTTGCGGCCCTCCGTTCGTCCTGAGGGTCTCGAAGGGCCATGGTCTGGCGCAGTCATGGTTCGACGGAGCTCACCACGAACGGTCGGGAGGATGTGCTCACCAAGTACGGACGGGCGGATGTGTTCACCACGAACAGTCGGGAGGATGTGCTCACCGCCATCAATCAAGAAGAAGTGCTCACCTCTCCGCTAATCCTGAGCCCGTCGAAGGACCATGGTCTGGCGCAGTCATGGTTCGACGGAGCTCACCAAGTACGAACTCAGGATGAGCTCACCACCAACGGGTATTGACCTAAACCATCTGTAGGAAGTTCGATTCCACCATGCCTCCCCCGAACATCTGCCGCACCATTTGGCTCGGCAACATGGATTACCTGGAAGCCCGCGAACTGCAACTGTCGCTGGTGGAAAAGGTGCTTTCGGGCCAAGAACCCAACACCATGCTCATGTTGGAGCACCCCCACGTCTACACCAAGGGCCGTCTGAGCAAAGAGTCGGACGTTCTGCTGCCTGAGAAAGAACTGGCAGCCAAGGGCATCACCGTCTACGAGACCGACCGGGGCGGCCAGGTGACCTACCACGGACCAGGGCAATTGGTGGTCTACCCCATTGTGAACCTGAGGGACTGGGGCGGGCCGGTGAAGTACGTGCGGGCGCTGGAGCAGGTGGTCATCGCCACGCTGGCTGATATGGGCATCACCGCCAACTGCGAGTCCGGCAACACCGGTGTCTGGACGGACCAAGGCAAGATCGCGGCCATCGGCGTGAAGATCAGCCGGGGCATCGCCTTCCACGGCTTCGCCCTAAACGTGAACACCGACCTCGCCTACTACCAGAACATCATCCCCTGCGGAATCGCAGACCGGCCCGTAACCTCAATGGCGGCCATCCTAGGCCAGCCGGTAGACATGGAACTGGTGCGCTACGGGCTGACCTACCAGTTCGGGCGCGAGTTTGGGTGGAGGATGGAAGATGGTCTGCCGGAACTGGTTACGGTTCTATAGCCGGGGTAGGTTTCCGTTCATCAACTCACAGTTTCCGATTCGGGAACCGAAATCACCAAGGCAACTGCATCAATTTCCCCGATGACCTCGGAACTGTGGCCTTTTCCCCAAGTGTCTTCAAAAAGAGCCACGGCGCCAGCCGGAAAACGTCTTACGTCGCCGTCACTGACCGTGACTTCGACTACACCTTGCGTGACGACAAACACTGCTCTGATGGGGACTGGATGAGGTACGTCACCCGGCCACCCTACTGGAGCGCCCAGCCATTGTATCTTCGTGGAGGGCAAAAACGGAGCGACCGCCATAGGACCAGCCGGCGGAGCAAAGTCCATGAGAACAAGCTCGGTCTCCATATCTTCAAAATGAGATCCACCCGCCTCATCTGTGTAGATTCGGACGTACTTAGCGTTATCCACGTTACCCTCCTCCGCGAGATTCAATCGGTCAGCAACTTTACACGGGTCTGCCTAGTCTACCGGCTTCACGTGGGTAGACAAAAAGCGAGGCTATGCCTCCGCCTTCCGCGCACCTCGCTGAAACAGCGTGATGATTGACGGCAGCAGAGCCAAAGATACCAACCAGCTCAGGACCATGATCGAGGCCATGAAGATGCCGACTATTGTGTAGGGCGTCAGCGAGGCGAAGAACATGGGCACGAACCCCAGTGCGATGATCAGGGCGTTGCGGGTAATCGCCCTGGCCGGCTCCTCGTAGATCCTGCCCAACGCCATACCCACCGAAGCGTGCTCCTCCATCAGCTGGCGGTACCGCTGGATGAAGTGGATGGCAAAGTCGATGGCGATGCCCAGGACCAGGGTTGAAAGCACCGCTATGGGCATGTCGTAGTCCTTGCCGCTAAAGCCAATGACCCCGTAGACAAACAGGATTGTGGCTGACAGCGGCAGGATCGCCAAAAAGGCCCAGCGCAGTGAGCGAAAGAGTACGACCATCAGGATGAACACTACGATGAACGTGGAGATAAAAGCCTTGAGCATCCCGTTGACCATCTTGTCCTGCCAGACCAAGTTCAAGTAGGTCTCACCCGCCCAGTCGACCGTGGTGCCGGCGGGGAACGGCCGGGCCGCTAAAAAGGCATCTGTCTCGTCCAGCACCTCTTGCATCGACTTGTTGTCGCCGCTCTTCATCGAGACTTGAACATTGGCCCGCTGGTAGTCGGCGGTGATTAGCCCACCCGCATAGATACCCTGGGGCGAGTCGAAAACAGCGTCCAGCGAGTCCCTGATCTCGTTGTCTGTTCCTGGGACGGCATCTTCGTCCCCGGCAACCAAGTCTGCGTACGACGTGACTTGGCCAACGAATGAGATCTCGGAAAGATGTTGCTTCAAGGCCAGGAGTTGCGTGACCGTATCGGGGTCGGTGAGGCTTTCTCCCTCCAGGACCAGGCTGGCGTTGTACACGCCGGGGAACAGCCGGTTGAACTCCTCGGTAGCGACCCGGATATCGCTGCCGGACTTGAACCACTTCACCGGGTTGTCGTTGACCGAGACACTGAGCATCCCAGGTATGGCGACCGCACCCAACACGATGAACAGCACCGGGAATATCAGCGGTTTCCCAACGGCTAGCCCACCCAGCCGCCGAAGCCCACCGGTGAGAACTTTGCTTCCCGACTCGGAGTCGCCTTTAAGACTCTTCTGCAGCCCTTCCTCGCCCAGAAGCATGATGAACGCCGGCAGAAACAGCATGGTCAGCAACCAAGCCGCGAATACGCCAAAGGCAATGAACAGACCAAAGACCTGCACCGGAGGGATGGGTGCCAGAGCCAACGACTAAAATGCGACCGCAGTAGTGAGCGATGTGAATGTGATCGGAGTGGCCAGCTCTCCGTAGACCGTTCGCAGCGTGGTCTGCCGGTCCTTGCTGGACGGATAGCGCTCGAAGAACTCGCTCAGAATATGGATGCTATCCAACACGGCAATCGGCATCAAGAACACCGGGATCATGGAACTCATGATGTGCAGTGTGAAGCCGGTCCCCGTCAGCAGGCCCATGGTCCAGACAACGCTGAGCATCGCCACCAGCATTGCCGCCACTACCAGGATCAGCTTGCGGAAGAAATAGTACATCAGCAGGAAGATCAGCAGCCCGGCGAGGGGCGCCAACAGGCCCATCTGGATGAACCTATCCCGCCCGAACTTCTCTTCAGCTAAGGGCAGTCCGGCCAGGTAATTCCCGTCTCCGGCCAGACCATGAACGCCCAGAAGGCGTTCCACCTCGGACGTTACTCCGTTCACGTCGCCCTTCTCTCGCAGAGGGATATAGATAGCTAAGCCTGTTCCGTCCTCAGAGATCACCCGGCTGCCAAGTATCGAGTCCGCAGCCAGGGCGTCAGCGATGCTTTTCACATCGTCTTCATCAAGGTCGCCGGCCGGTACTCCGCTCACCGAAGCGAAACTGAGCACGCCTTCAGGCTCGATATTTTCGATGCCTTTGATGTCTGAAACAAGCCTGGCTGCCTTGCCCAAAGTGTCTACGTTCAGGACGCCGGACTCTTCTACGATGCCCAGGACCAGCATATTCTTGGTCCCGAACTCTTCGGCGATGGAACGGTTCAACACGCGCACAGAGTTAGATGACGACAGCATATTCTCAGGGTCGGTATCGACTTCCACTCGCAGTATCGCCGCTCCAAGCACCACGGTCGCGATCAACGCCGCGAATAAGACGAGCTTGGGTCTAGCTATGCCAAGTTCAACGATGGCCATTTGGGCGGAGTTCAGTTTATTAAGCAACAGGGCCTCCAGTGGTTGGCTGCGACAATCCCAGTACACAGGTCAACTAGCAGTTATGCGTTATACCTTTGAACCATATATTAGGGTAATGTATATCTTGGTTTCAAATATCTCAACGTTAATCGGACCCATAAATCGGGGCTTTATCTCACCTCCGCATTCCGGCTCTATTAGAAGCCCAGACGACATCCGGCGACGCCCGATTTTTGACACCCACAACCCTCGTTGCTACACTCGCCTAGCTTGGCCCTAGAGGCTATCGGAGGTACCCGCATGGCGGTGTCGCAAAAGGTCCGGCGTTTCATGGACGAAGGTGGCTGGATCCGCCGCGTTTTCGAAGAGGGCATGGCACTGAAGGCCCAGATAGGGGCTGACAAGGTGTTCGACCTGTCCCTGGGCAACCCGGTGATGGAACCGCCCCAAGAATTTCACGACGAGTTGCGCCGCCTGGCCAACGCCCCGATCGCCGGGATGCACCGTTACATGGCCAACCCTGGCTACATGGAGACCCGCCAGGCAGTAGCCGACTCCTTGAAGACCGAGAGCGGCCTGGACTTCTCCGGCGGCGAAGTGATCATGACCTGCGGCGCTGCTGCCGCGGCCAACGTGGTCTTGAAGACCATTTTGAACGAAGGCGACGAGGTAATCATACTGTCGCCCTACTTCTGGGAATACCTCTACTACATCGACAACCACGGCGGCGTGGCGGTGGTGGCGGCCTGCGACGACCAGTTCCAGCCCGACCTGGCGGCCATCGAAGCGGCCATGACCCCCAAGACCAGGGTCATCATGGTCAACTCCCCCAACAACCCCAGCGGCGCCGTCTACTCGGAAGAAAGCATCAAGGGACTGGCGGCTTTGCTGGAACGGAAGCAGACCGAGCACGGCACCGAGATCTTCATCATCAGTGACGAGCCGTACCGCCGGATCATCTTCGACGGCATGAATTTCCCCCAGGTGCTCCCCCACTACGACAACAGCGTGGTGGTTACATCCCACGCCAAAGACTTGGCCCTGCCGGGAGAGCGCATCGGCTACATCGCTGTGAACCCGAATTACGCCGGCAAAGAAGAATTGTGCTCCGGCCTTGCCTTCTGCAACCGCACCCTGGGCTTCGTGAACGCCCCGGCGCTGATGCAGCACATCGTCCGCAACCTCCAGGGGGTCAGCGTGGACGCGGGATATTACGAGAAGAAGCGTGATTATCTCTGCCGGAACCTGTGGGACCTGGGCTATGAGGTGGTGCAACCGCAGGGAGCGTTCTATCTCTACCCCAAAGCGCCCATCGAAGACGACTCGGTATTCTGCCGGACCCTGTTGAACAGCAACGTATTGGTGGTGCCAGGCAGGGGGTTCGGGACGCCCGGCTACTTCCGCATCTCGTACTGCGTTGAGGACTGGGTTCTGGAAGGAGCGGTAAAGGGGTTCGCTGCGGCCTTGGCAGCACCGGAAGGTTAGCCCCGGTCTTTAGTCGCCTTTAGTCGCATTTAGTTTTACTGAATATTGCCGCGTTCCAGGTATTCCGTGACCCGCTTCGGAGTCTTCGGGTTCGGGATTATCCAGTAGAAGACGGCCGCCAGGCAGTAGATGGCGACCAACGGGACCAAAGCCCATTTGAAGCTGCCCGTATGGTCAAAGATGACACCCATCCACACCGGTGTGCTCATGGACATGAACTGGTCCGGCAAGTGCTGCCAGCCCCTTAACGTGGCGTAGCTGCGCCGTCCGAAATAGTCTCCCATGATCGCCCAGGCCAACGGGTTGGCAGTCTCGGAGAAGGCCAACAATATCACGAACGCAAACACCTGCCAGATATTTCCGGTGCCATCGATCAACGCCAGCATCGACACTGCTCCACCGATCATGCACAAAGAACTCAGCTTCTTTTTTGACCACTTGTCGCTCAACCAACCGATGATCGGCGTCATTATCAAGAGGCTGAACGACATCGCAAAGATGAAGGCCACTGCAACGGGCTGAGCGTCATCTTCGCTGCGTCCAGACCCCATCAGAAACCAAACAACCAGCGGCACGAACAGGAATGTGGTGCCCGAGTGGACCACGTTTCGCATACCAACGGCCAACACCAACATCCAGAATGTCGGCGTACGCATAGCCTCGGCGGCCATGAAATCCGGTTCGCCGGCATGGAGGATGGCCGCCCCATGCCGTTCACCCGGATGCTCTTTACCGTCGGTGGCGATGACCTCGGCGATATTTATCTCATCCTCGGGTATCGGGTCTCCGTCCGGGCGCAGACCCATGCTCTCGGGGTCACGGCGGATCAGGAAAGACAGCGGGATGACCACTACGAGAATGATTACCCCGGAGATGAACGCCGCCGGACGCCAGCCGGCGCTGAGCACCAGGAAGCCCATCAGGGGAGCGATCACCGTGCCGCCGATGGCTGTTCCCATGCCCGCTATCCCCATGGCCAGGCCACGGTGCCTGCGGAACCACTGGTTGATCGCCGGCATGGTTGCGTTGTTGTAGCCGGCACGGAACCCCAAAGACAGCAATCCCACAAATATGCAGATGAAGTAGAGATAGTTCTGGGTGAACGAGAGCAGGATGAACCCGATTCCGGAAGTGAGCCCCCCAAACATCAGGATCACCCGTGGTCCATAGCGATCAGTCGCCCAGCCCATGATCGGACCCTGTAGACCGCCTTCCATGCGGCCCAGCATCTCGGCGAAAGAGATCGCGGCCACGCCAATGCCCAGTTCATTGCGGAGAGGGATGATGTAGGAGGTGAAACCCTTGTTGAACGTGCCGTGTTTCAGCGAGTCGGCGCTGGCGGAGATTATCGCGATCCACCAGCCATAGAACATGTTCCGTGGCAGGCGCATCTTCTCTGTGATTTTTTCTTTAATCAAATCGGAGGGGTCGCTCGGGTTTTAAGCGGCTGGAGGCCGCATGAATACCGGGTGCCGGCCCAGGTACCGGTACGAAAGTCATGTGGAGTGGGCCCAGTCTAGTATACAACCTGTCTTGGCTCCCAAACCCTGTCCAAGTTCGTTACAAATCCGGACAAATCCGAAAAACTAGCCCAAAAATAAAACCGGCCCAGCCTGGTATGGCTGGGCCGGTGATCGGCGCGGTTATCGGGCCAAAGAGCCTGGTTATAGATTGACGACGATGTTGTCCGGTCCTCTCGAAAGAATGACCTCAGCGACCTCGTCGTGGTTGTTGCCTTCAATATGATTGAAGTTGGCCGGCACGAACAGGAAATCTCCGGGTCCAGCTTCGATGTGCTCTTTATAGTCCTCGCCGAAGTACACGCTGATGCGACCCTTGATCACGTAGGCGGCGGTCTCCGCTTCGCCGTGGTGGTGGGGGGGTCCCATGGTGTTGCCGGCGGCTTCCACCTTGCCAAGCCAGATCTTCGAGGCCCCTGCAGTGTTGCTGTCGATGCCAGGGCTACGAATCATCCCCGGAGTTTGGGCAGTGGTTTCCGGTGAAGCTGTGCCGTGAACCAGTTTCATCTCTCGTCCGCTGATAGATGTACTCATATCTTCTCCGTTATTTGAGGTCGATTTTATGGGTCGAAGTTGTTGCGCCCATGATACCCCGCCGCAGCCCATGAGTACAACTCATCAACCCCCGCATGTTTTCTGTCCCCGGTCCCTGCCAGGTTAAGCACCGCGTGCAACCGGGTTACCCACATTGTCCAAAGAGTAATCCACCGAAGCAAGACAAATTCGTGGATAACCCTGCCCATGAAAACCCGGCTGCGCCGGCGTTGGCGGTTGATTGGTGAGGCTAACCGTGCTTTACTGAGGCGAAGAAGACCAGCCGGCCCAATTACGGAGAATCACCTTGGAAGTTACAAAAAAGATCGCCGAATACGTAGTCAACACCAGCCTGGAGGACTTTCCGCCAGAGGCGATCGTCGCCGCCAAGGCCGCCATCATCGACTGTTTGGGGTGCGCCCTGGCCGGGTCCAAAGAACCCTTGGCCGACGTCCTAGTCAACTACGTGAACGACCTGGGCGGCAAGCCTGCAGCCACAGTCATCGGACGCGGTTTCAAGACCAGCGCCCAGGAAGCAGGCCTGATCAACGGGGCCATGTCACATGCCCTGGACTATGACGACATCACGGTGATCACAAAGACACACCCCAGCGCCTTTCTGATACCGGCCGCGCTGCCGATGGCGGAAGAGATGGGCGCTTCCGGGCGTGACATGCTCCTAGCCTACCTACTGGGCTTCGAAGTCGCCTGTTCTGTAGGCGAAAACATCAGTCCGGCCTACTTCGACGACCTAGGCTGGCACCCGACCGGTCCGCTGGGCGCGTTGGGAGCCGCTACCGTCGCAGCCCGGCTACTGGGACTGGACGTTGAACAAACGGCAATGGCCATCTCTCTGGGAGCGTCACAATCATCGGGACTCCGGCAGAATTTCGGCACCATGACCAAGCCCTTCCACGCCGGACATGCCTGCAAGTCGGGTATCACAGCCGCCAAGCTGATCAAGGGTGGATTCACCGCAGGAACAGACGCTATCGAGGGCCGATTCGGGTTCATGCGCGCCTTCTCCGGCGGCAACGATTACAACCCGGAAAGAGCCGCCGAGTCGTTGGGCAACCGCTGCTTCATGATGGAGTCGGGCATCGAGATAAAGAAATACCCCTGCTGCGGAAGTGCCCACCTGGCCATGGACGCAACGGCGATCATTCAGCAGAACGAAGCTCTGGTCGCGGCCGACATCGAACGGATCGACGTCACAGTCAACTTTGACCCGCCCCGTTCTTTGATCCATGCCCGGCCTAAAGAAGGTCTTGAGGGCAAGTTCAGCATGCAGTACTGCCTGGCCGCAGAGATATTGGACGGCAAAGTCGGCATGTCATCGTTCACCGACGAGCAGGTGATGCGGGCTGAGGCCCAAGAACTGATCCCCAAGATTGAGATGAAACGCACCGCCGGATATGAGGGCCAGACCAGTTGGGCCGAACCGTTCAACGTTGTCGAGATTCACCTGAAAGACGGCCGCACGCTCACGGCGCAGGCCGAACGGGATAGCGTCGGTGCATTGCGCGGCGCCACCTACGGAGAGGTGCAGGCCAAGTTCCGAGACACCGCAGCCATCGCCCTCACCCCGGAAAACGTCTCCACGACACTGGAAATGCTCGACAACCTGGAAAACCTCGGCCCCGTCGGCCCTCTGGCTGACCTGCTGGGCGGCTAGCCCTACTGGGCAGTAACCCCGCCGTCGATCACTAGCTCCGAGCCAGTCACGAACGAAGCTTCATCGGAAGCTAAGTACAGCGCCCCGTAGGCAATGTCATTCGCGGTGCCGATCCTGGCCAGGGCTGTCCTTGAGATAGACGCCTCCCGGCTGCTGGCGTCGGGCCAGACCTGGTCTCCCATGTCGGTATCTATCGGGCCGGGGTGGATGGAATTTGCCCGGATGCCCTCTGCGGCGTACTGGATGGCGGTGGACTTGCTGAAGATGCGCACCGCGCCCTTGGAAGCGGAGTAAGCGGAACTGGTGCGGCTCCCAACAAGACCAGCGGTGGATGAGATGTTGACGATGGAACCGCCGCCCGCCTTTCTCATCTCGGGTATGGCGGCTTTCGTGCCTAGAAACACACCTTTGGCGTTCACGTCCATGATCTCGTCCCACTGATCCGAAGAGGTCTCCAGAACGTGGCCCCGCCGCCAGATGCCAGCGTTGTTCACGAGGATGTCCAACTTCCCGAATTTCGACACCGCTTCCTGGACTGCGGCCGTCCATTCGTCCTCGTTGGTCACGTCCAAATGAACGTAGACCGCGTCGCCGCCGGCTTCGGCTATCTCGGCAGCCACGGCGATACCTTCTTGGTCGGTCACATCGGCCAGTATGACCTTAGCTCCCTCCTGGGCAAACAGCCGGGCTTCCGCAGCGCCCTGGCCACGGGCTGCTCCGGTGATCAGCGCTACTTTTCCTTCTAAACGCATGCGATTCCTCACTGATTCGTCGTCTTGTTTGACTTTGCGAAGAGCAGTCTAACCTGGCATTACCACAGACTCAATATGGTAATGACTATTTAGTCTCGAATCATTATTAGTTAGTTATTGACATTGAAATCCCACCACGACTAATATATGAGACTAGAACTATAGGCAGAGTTGTGCCTTCATTTTATCTATATCCAGGGATTTAAATCCGGAATGTTTTATTTCGATACGCAAAGAGAAATGAACATCACCGAGTGAGAGGAGCAATATGAGTGACCAAGATATCGCCTTGATGGCCCACCTCATGCGCCGTGCTGGTTTTGGTGCTACCCGCGACGAGCTTGAAGCTCGCGTAGCCAATGGTTACGAAGCAACTGTGGAAGAACTGCTCAGCACCGACGAGCAGGAAGAGCTCAACCGCGACGAGATGCAGCGTTTCCACCCCTGGACTTGGCGTCCGGGTACTCTCCCCGGCATGGGCGCCGCTGAATGGTTGCACGACTTGGTCAACACCAAGCGTCCTCTGGAAGAGAAGATGTCCCTTTTCTGGCATGGCATCTTCGCCACCGGCGTCTCCAAAGTGGACCACTACGACGATGTCATGGACATGATTGTAAAGTTCCGTCACAAGGGCATGGGCGACTTCCGCGAGCTGCTCCTTGAGATGGCCAAAGACCCGGCCTTGATTTTCTGGCTGGATAACAACGACAACCACGCCGACGCTGTCAATGAGAACTGGGGCCGCGAGCTCCTGGAACTCTTCAGCATGGGCGTAGGCAACTACACCGAGGACGACGTCCGGGACTGCTCCCGGGCCTTCACCGGCTGGACCATTGAGCCGAAACTGCCTCGCGGTCCCATCGGCCGTCACGACTGGTTCTTCGAATATCGCGAGGAAGACCACGACGACTCCGACAAGACTTTCTTGGGCCACACCGGCAACCACAATGGCGAGGACATCATCAAGTTCATCACCGATGACCCTGCCTGCGCCCGGTTCATCGCCCGCCACCTCTACAGTTTCTTCGTAGCTGACGAGGTCCAGGTGCCCGCTTGGTCGGTAACCCCGCCCCGCGACCCCGAAGCTGTTGACCTGCTGGCCAACACGCTGTTGAATAACGGCTACGACATCCGCACCACCCTGCGTGTGTTGTTCAACTCCGACTTCTTCAAGAACTCCCGCTTCGAGCGTCTGAAGAACCCCACCGAAGTGGTGGTTGGTACTCTTCGGATGGTCGGCGGCGCCGAGTTCCCCGCCCCCGGCATCGGCGACCTGTCCCGCCAGCCCAACTACATGGGCCAAGACCTGCTCAACCCGCCCAGCGTTGAGGGTTGGCACACCGGCGCCGAGTGGATCAACAGCGGTTCCCTGATGCGCCGCGTGAACTTCACCGCCGAGTTGGTTGGTGACGTTTCCCGCCCCGGTATCAGGAACATGGTCGACCGGATGATTGCCAAGGGTGATACCTCATCCGAAGCCGTGGTCAACGGCGCTCTGGACCTTATGGGACCCCTGGAGGTCAATCCCGAGAGCCACGTCGAGTTGGTCGGCTTCGTTGCAGAAGGCGGCGACTTCTCCTGGAAATCGGCTGACGACATCGAGAAATCCACCGTACGCGTATCCGAGCTTCTGCAACTGATCGTCTCGTTGCGCGAGTACCAGTACGCTTAATCCGCCCGTACGCCTTAATATCAGGAGATAGCTAACAGATGACTAGCACAAAGAAAGATCCGGTCCTAGTCGTATTTCAGTTGTCGGGGGGAAACGACTACCTGAACACAGTCATTCCTTACGCCAACCCGATCTACCGGGATGCCCGCCCGACCGTGGGAATCGCGGAAGACCGCGTCATCAAGGTTGACGACCATATTGGATTCCACCCTGAGATGGGTCCTTTGAAAAAGGTCTACGACCGGGGCGACATGGCCATCATTCATGGCATCGGCTACCCAAAGTCCCCTCGCTCACACTTCCGCTCGATGGACATCTGGCACACCTGTGAGCCCATCCAGTTGGGAACTGAGGGTTGGCTGGGCCGCGCCACCCGCGACCTGGACCCTGGCAAAGAGAACGTGCTGACGACCGTCAGCTTCGGCCCCTCTCTGTTCCGCGCCCTTGCCCTGCCGGGTACGCCCGTCGCAGTGGTCGACGACCTCGACAACTACGGCCTGCTCCCCGGTATCACCGAGAAAGAACAGCGGACCAAGATTCTGGACCGCTTCGCACGGATGTACTCGCCGGCCATCGGCAGCAGCGCCGTCATGGACTACATGGGCCAGACCGGCCTGGACACCCTGGAAGGCGCCGACATCCTAAACAAAGCCCCTGGGATGTACTCCTCCAACGTTGAGTACCCCGACACACCCATCGCCAAGAAGTTGAAGGGCATCGCCCAGGTGCACATGGCCAACTTCGGCACACGCGTCTTCTACGTCGACCACGGCAGCTTCGACAGCCACTCCAACCAGAATGGCATGGCCGACAAGCTCTGGAAGGACGTTTCCGAGGGCCTCGACGCCTTCTTGGACGACCTACGCGAGCACAACGCCAGCGACAACGTCTCGGTCTTGATGTTCACCGAGTTCGGACGGCGGACCCATGACAATGGTTCCGGCACCGATCACGGCGCCGGTGGAGCCGCGTTCATGTTCGGCGACGCCGTCAAGGGCGGACAATACAGCGAATTCCCTTCCATGAAGTCCGAGGATCTGGAACAGGGCGACGTCGTACCCAACTACGACTTCCGCGGCCTGTACACCACCATCCTGGAAGACTGGATGGGCTTGGACGGCAAACCCATCGTTGATGGCAGCTTCGAGAAACTGCCCATCTTCGCCTAGACTGAACAACCGGCCTTAAGGCCAGATAGATTACTTCGGGCGGCGCATGCGCCGCCCGTTATCGGATGCCCCGGATATGGGGCGTCAATATACGGAGGCAAATAATGCTTACGGAAACAGTGGCAGGCAGGACCTACGACTACAGCCACAACGTTGGCCGCGGCTCCCAGTCTGGAATGGGCTTCAACTTGCCCAACTCCATGACCTTCACCCCCGACGGCACCGTCTACATCTCAAACCGGGGCAGTGAGAGCATCAGCAACGTTGGCTGGAACCGCACCGGCGTAGGCCAACGGATATCCAAGGTCACCATCGGTCCCGAGTGGGGCGATGAGGAGTTCTTGGGTGAATTTAGCAGATACGGCAACGGCGACGGCCAACTGATCTGGCCCGCCGGCATCGCTTCCGACTCTAAAGGCCAGATTTACATCACCGACGAGTGGCTGAACCGTGTTTCAGTGTTCGACGGGGACGACAATCTAGTCAGTTCTTTCGACACCGTCCAACCGGGCGACGGCGAGAACAACGGCGCCGCTGGCATCGGCATCGCCGCCGATGGCACCATCTACGTCAGCGACAGCCGGAGCCATCAGGTTCGGATGTTCAAAAGCGACGGCACATTCATCAAATCCTTCGGCTCCAAGGGAGTAACCGAAGGACAGTTCGATGGTCCCTGGGGTCTCACCGTAGACAACGACGGCAAGGTCTACGTTGCGGATTTCAACAACCATCGGGTCCAGAAGTTCTCGGCCGACGGCACGTTTGAACTTCAGATCGGCCGCCCGGGTAAAAAACGCGGCGACCTGAACGACCCGACTGACGTGGCTGTCGACCCAGAAGGCGACATCTATGTTTGCGACTGGAGCGCCAATCGCTGGGACCGCGGCCGGGTGCACATCTACACCTCCGAGGGCAAGTTCTTGACCTCTTTGGTCGGTGACGCACAACAGCTTTCCCAGTGGGCCCAGATGACTGTCGACGCCAACGACGACTACGCCAAGCGCCGCCGGGAAGTCCGGACCACCGAGCCGGAATGGACGTTCGCCCAGCCCACCGCGGTGGAATGGGACTCGGCCAACAACCGCCTTATGGTAGCGGACACCCAACGCAGCCGCCTTCAGATCTACAAGAAGAAGTCTGGCTACTTGGTGCCGCAGCTCAACCTCTGATCCTGGATACCCACGGGTATTAGCCCAATCAGTAGCTATCAAACCTTGGCGGAGCCGTAACGGTCTCCGCCAAGGTTGTTTTTAGTCTCAGACCGAACGATTTCCCGCAATAGATTTACTACCGATGGCAGTACAGATATATGCCTGAACCAATGAGCCGAGAAACCCAGCAAGATTTCCTCAAGATGGCTGCGGATAATCCGGAGATGACCTGCGTCGAAACCCCCATCGAGATTCTGGAAGCAGCGTCTGCCGAGGCTGAACCCACTCCATTCATGGAAGAATACTTCGCCGCGGGGCACGCCAGTTGGCTGGCCTTCAAGCACGGCCGCAGGATCGGCCTGCCGCAGAACCTCATGGACCGCGCTATCCTGGTCCTCTGGAATCGTGCCGGCCTGCTCAACACCGACCGCATGCTGGGCCAAACCAACCCGGACGACGACAAACCATTTTTTAGCGATGAGGGTCTTTATTAATAGAAGCCATATTGCGTAGTGCGCTAAAATCCCCCTCGGTCCCCCTTTCGTAAAGGGGGATTTCGCCTCCTGCCAACCAAGCCTCACAAAACCAGGAGTAAACCATGGCCGAACAGTTCAATTACGACAATCTATTCTCCGCGGATTCCCGGGACGCGCCTCCGGGCAGTGTCCGGCATTCGAAGTACGACTTTGCCGTCGCCTATCCGGATCCGGAAAACCTGCCGTTGGAAGAACTGATCGAATCCGTCAGAAAGGGGTTTGAGCGCGAGGGCAAGTACCTGGCCTACTACTCCACCGCCGCCGGCGACCCTGAGCTGCGCAAGCTGGTGGCCGAGAAGCTGTCTCGCGAGCGCAACATGAAGGTGACTGCCGACGATATGGTGCTGACCTCCGGTTCCGGCGAGGCCATCGGCATCTTGATCCAAGCCCTCACCGACCCCGGAGATGTGGTTCTGGTTGAGGAGTTCGTCTACCTGGGGACGCTGAACCAGATGCGTCGCTATGGCGCCGACGTGGTCGGGGTCAAGTGCGACGATGACGGGATCATTCCCGAAGACTTGGAGACGGTGATAACCGACCAGCTCGCCAAGGGCAAAACGGTCAAATACCTCTACACCATTCCGGCCTTCCAGAACCCCTTGGGCTGGACCATGAGCCTAGAGCGCCGCAAACGGGTGCTGGAAGTCACCGGCAAGCACGGCATACCCATCTTCGAGGACGACTGTTACGCCGATCTCCGCTTCGAGGGAGAGGACGTCACTTCCTTCCACTCTCTGGACGACACCGGCAGAGTGATCTACGCCGGCTCATTCTCCAAGATCATCGCCCCCGGCATGCGCATGGGGTACCTGGTGGCCCCCAAGCCAGTCATCGCCCGGGCCTGGAGTTTCAAGTCAGGCGGGGCTGTCAGCCAATTCACCGCCCTGACGATTGCAGAAATGATGAAAGGCGGCTTGGAGAAGCACATCGAAGAGCAGAACCGGGCATTGGCGGCCAAACGAGACGCCATGGTAGCGGCCTTGGGAGAGAATTTCGGCAGCTCAGTGACGTGGAGCGTCCCGCAGGGTGGGCTGTATTGCTGGGTCAAATTCCCCGAGGGCACCGACCTGGCCGCAGTGCAAGAAGAGATCTTCGACGAGGGTGTCAGCTACTACAACGGCTCCCAGTTCTCACCGACCGGCGAAGGCGCCAACTACGTCCGTCTCTGCTTCGGCCACCCGTCCGTGGAGACGATTCATGAGGGGATCGCGGAGTTCGCCAGGATCCTGGACCGAAAAAAGGTTTTTCCCGGATAGGGGAGGCCCCCATCATGTCCGCTCTCCATCATGTCCGCTCTCCATGAGCATTCCCTTGATCTCGCTCATGGTGAGCCTGTCGAACCACCGTTACTGGATAAGCCGTTTTCACGGATATAAGCATGGTTGGTGCGGCACTTCGACAGGTCCGATTTCATCGAGACTCTCGACTTTCAGTCGTAACTCGGGACGAGCGGCGCAGGAGGGCCTGGTTCAGGACCTGATTCAATGTAGCAAACAGAAAGGGCATCCCAGTGAACCGGGACGCCCTTTCTGGCAAGCTGTTAGTTTCGGACCGGCGTTCGTTACATCGCTGAAACGGCTTCCTCCGTGCTCATTAGAGCATTTGCCATGAACCGGAAATTGGTCAGAGCGGTCTGATAGCCGTCGCCCAGCTCGGGGTGGATGGCGGCAGCGGTTGCGTCCGCCACAACGGCAACCTCAAAGCCCTGTTCCAGCACTTCACGCATGTGGGCCTCGGTGCAAAGGTTGGCCGACATACCGGCCAAGATGATCTTGGAGATTCCCCGCTTACGAAGCTGGAGTGTCAGGTCGTTGGTTTCCGGCCCGTAAACCTTGTGAGGGCTGGTGATGATCGTTTTTCCGTCATCTATGAACTGTTTGTATTGCTCCAACCAGTCGGCGCCCGACCCCGAGAAACCTTCGGTGTTCAGAGCTCCGGTCCGGTCGAACATCCCGACCTCGTGCATCATCTTTTCAACCGTTCCGCCGAACTGCCAACCGTGGTCCGTGGGGTAGTAGTAATGGGGCGAGATGAAAACGTTGTAGCCCTTGTCTTTGGCGCTGCGGAACAGGTCTTCGATATGCCCAACAGTCCCGTTCTCCTCGACACTGGCCCCCACCAGTCCCCAGACCACGCCATCCGGGCTGAGAAAGTCATTTTGCGGGTCCGTGATAACCACTGCGGTGTCCTGTTTGTTGAAATCCATAATCTCTCCTCTCTTTGGCCTCATGTTATTGTTGGAAGAACTCTTGTCTCCCGCTGTATGCAGTTATAATAGGCTGGCCCACGTCCGTTGTGGTCTGGAAAATATCTGCTGGCGTCTTGAATCTCCGGGAACCGAAAATCCACCTTAGGACCGCCCAATGCTCCTAGACAAGCTCCTTGATTACGTGGTCGTCCACTCTGAACCCTTCGCCACTTGTCTTGTTAGCTCCGGCTGGAAATTGAACCTGCCCGGTCCGCCGAACGTCATGTTCCATTTTGTGATGCAGGGAACCGGCCTGCTCAGCTTGCCGGACGGCAGAACCTATCCCATGGAAAGATTCTCCCTGGCCGTGGTTCCTCATGACGCCAAGCACACTCTTGAATGCGGCACTGACGTGCAATCGGAGAGGACGATCGAGTCCCCGCCATCTGGCGACGGCGTCGTTCGCTTGATTGCTGGGGCGCCCGCCACGGCAGAATTCCGAGTTGCCTGCGGAATGGTGAACGTTACCTACGGGGACTCTTTGGGATTGTTCCAGCGATTGGAAGAGGCGATCGTGGCCGACCTATCGGCGTATCCCTTGGTCAGAAGCGCATTCGAGGGAATACTTGCTGAGCAGGGCGGCGCGACCGAGGGGAGTGCGGCGCTCACAAGGGCGCTCATGACTCAATGTATCGTCTATCTACTACGTTACCTTTCCGAGCAATCGGACGGGCGATTGCCTTGGCTCCCCGGTCTGGAAGACCCCAATCTATCGCAGGCCGTAGACTTCATCTTCGAACACCCCGAGGACGCCCACACAGTCGACTCGCTGGCCGACAGGGCGTCGATGAGCCGGTCGGTTTTCGCCGAGCGGTTCCGGGAAGCCTTCGGCGCCACGCCCATAAATTTCGTTCACAATATTCGTATACGAAAAGCGGCGGAACTTCTGCGCCAGAGTAGAGGACCATCAGTCGAACAAGTAGCCCGCCAAGTAGGCTTCAATAGCCGGACCCATTTCTCGAGTGCGTTCAAGAGCCAATTCGGCGTCTCACCGGCCGCATTCCAAAAGGGCCAATCCGCCGGGCAGGTCTGGTAATCGCAGGCCATCGAAACCGGAAACCCAACAAAAAAGGCGGCCTGATGACCGCCCTTTTGATCTTTTTACCAGGCGCCTGATGAGTTGATCTAGTCGTAAGGCATCAACTCTATTGCCAGACCGTTGGGGTCTTTCACGTAGATTGCCCCGCCACCTTCCTGGTACTTGATCTTGTTCTGGTCGCACCGGCCTTTGATCTCTAAAAATATCTTCCGGTCAATGGGCAGGGCTATGTGCATGACGTTGCCCACGCCCTCGGGCGCCTTCTTCTGCAGGCGCGGCACGTGTGGGAAGTCGAAGAATGAAAGCCGCATGCCGTTTCCGATCGCAACATTCATGTGGGTCGACTCGTCCGCGTCCCGGTTTGGCGCAACGCTGACAACCGGCATATCCATGATCTCTTCATAGAACTTTGCCGTTGCTTCCAGGTCTTTGGCGAACACAGCTATGTGGTTCACCCCTTGGGTGGGGCCGTCTTTGCCGCCCGCCGGAATCAAGCTCCGGAGCCGCTCCCGCATGGCGTCTGTGTTGCTATTTGACGAGGTCATGTTCGTGCCTCGTGACTTCGGGTTGGTCGGGGTTTTCCAGGTCCAAGATCGATATCAGCCTGCCATAGCCGATGAACTGCCCCGTGATCATGCCCAGTTCGAATATCTCAGGGTCAGTAAACTCATCACGGAGTTCGTCGAAGAAGTCGTCATCCATGCTGTGGTGGTCGGTGGCCATACGCTGAGCGAAGCGGACCGCCAGTCTCTCACGCTCAGTGATCTCCGCGCTCTCAACGTCAGTGAGGCTGGCGATCATCTCCTCAGTCATTCCCTGCTGCACCGCCGGTACAGCCCTGCCGAGTTTTCAAGTGGCGCATTGGTTCAGGTCAGCGATCTTAAGCCGGACCAGCTCCTTAAGCCTCTGTTCCAGTAGCCCCTCCAGCTTGAGAGGCCCGTAAAAATCCCAGAAGGCCTCGTAGGCGCCGGGCAAGTTCCCAGCCGCCTGAAAGATGGCCGGGTTCAGCTTGTGCGCCTCCGCACCCTTGGCGATCTTACGAAGCCCCGGAGTCAATTCCTCCGTAGGCACCAACCTGATCCGAGCCATCTTCTACTCCTACCGAAACCTGCTTCCGCCACATTTAAACCATCTATGCCGCGTGCCTACACGTTAATACGCAAATACGCCGCCCCATGAAACCCCCACTATGTGGGCTAGGCTACGGGGCGGTTGGTTACGGCTGTGTCTACCTTTCTTGGGATGAACTTGCCGCTGCCGGGGGCGGCCTTGAACTCCCGGTTTTCCACCACCACATTACCTCTGAGAATGGTGGTCACGGGCCAGCCGTCGGCCTCAAACCCTTCCCAGATGCTGTAGTCGGAGATGTGGAAGTCGTTAATAGTCAGTTTGCGCTTGAAATTGGTGTCGATCAGCGTGACGTCGGCGTCGCTGCCCGGAGCCAGCACACCCTTGCGGGGGTATAGGCCCATGATCTTGGCCGCGTTGGCCGAAGAAACGTCGACGAACCGTTGCAGGGACATGCCGCGGCGGGAGACTCCCTCGCTGTAGGTCACACCCATGCGGGCCTCGGCGCCGTTGTGGCCTCCGGTCACGTCCGAGACAGAACGGCCGGATATTTTGGTTTCCCAGGATGTGCAGTACTCGTCGGTGGCCATGGTGCTGAGGCCGTTGTTCACGATTCCGTCCCAGAGCGACTGCCGGTCGGCTTCCGATTTCAAAGAAGGATAGGTGTGATACTTCATGCCATTCTCTTCTTTATAGTCGTCGGAGCTGAAGCAGCAGTAGTTGTGCAGAGTCTCGCCGTAGACGGGGCGGCCGTTGGAGCGTGCCTCCAAGATAGCCTGGAGTCCCTGGGTGGCACTCACGTGGACGAAGTAGACCGGTGCGCCGGTCCATTCGGCGACCCGGAGCACCCGACGGAAAGAAACGTCTTCGGACTCGGCGCTGTGGACCAGGTGCATGTTGTACCACTCGGTATTCTCTTCCCGGGCCAACTTCTGGTACATATGCTGCACCATGTCGTCGTCTTCAGAGTGGACCAGCAGCATGGCGTTCATGCGCTGAATCTCCTCCATCAGGTCGTGGAGGTGGCCCGTGCCGACCATGCGCGGCTCTCCGGTGGTGGCCGGCGGCCGGATGTTGGTCGTGAAGATCTTGAAGCTGGGGAACCCGTCTTCCACCGCTTCATGCAATGAGCCCAAAATCTCGGGAGGAATGGAACCCAGGAGCATCAGGTGGTGGGCGTAATCGGCGTAGGAGTTACCCTGCCAGACGTCGGTCCGCTCCTTGATGGCCTGGGGAATGTCGACGCCTGGGTATTGGATGGCAAAGTCCATCAGCATGGTGGTGCCGCCGATCAGGGCGGCGCGGCTGACCTCTTCGGGAGGGGCGGTTAGCAGGTCGCCGTGGCCCATGATAGGCGCGGATATGTGGGCGTGAGGCTCGATGCCGCCGGGCACCACAATCATCCCCTTCGCGTCGATCACACGGCCGGCTTCTTCGGGCAGAGCACCCGGGGCGGCCACCGCCACTATCTTTTCACCTTGAATCGCAACGTCCCACTCGCCAACTCCCATGGGGGTTACAACTTGTCCACCCTTTATGACCAAGTCCAACATTAGCGCGCCCTCCAAAAATCCGCATATTCGAGCATACCCAGACTCGATAACGGAGTTTAGCACATAGCCGGAGGCACGGCACCAGTCGCGGAGACAGTGGGGGATGATCAGCCGGGGAAAGGCAGCCCGGAGGCGGGTTGGTTAATCGCCAGCGTGGCTGTGGGCGGCGTGTGAAGCGCCGGGCAACCCGTCTTCCCAGTCAGGCAGCAGCTCTTTCTTGGTCGTGGGCAGTATCAGGATGCTGATCACGCCGGTAAGGCTGAGGCCCAATGAAAGAGCCATGGTGGCATTGAAATCACCGGTGATGTCCCTGAGGTATCCGCCGACCAAGGCCCCGGTGGCCATGCCAACACCCGCTCCCATCATCTGGTAACCGTAGGTGGTGCCGATGGGCCCGCTGCCGTAATACTGCCGGTTGATGATTGGGAAGGCGCTCATTTCGCCGCCGAAGCCGATGCCAAAGAGCACGGCAAACAGGTAGAACTGCCAAGGGTCATGGGCGATAAACAACAGCAATATCGGCGCAACCTGTAGGAAGAAACAGCCGGCCATTGCCGGTTTGCTCCCTGCTCTGTCCGCGATTATCGGCACCGCGAACCGGGTGACCGTGCTGGTCACCGATAGAGTCACGAAGATAGTGGCGGCAACTCCAGTTGAGATACCCTCGAATTCCGCCATGGCCGCCAGATAGATCAGGATGATCGAGTGACCCGCACAACCCCAGAAATGGATCCCGATCAGGTTCCAGAAAGCGCTTGTCCGCTGTGCTTGCTTAAGGAACACCTTGGTGCGTATACGGGCTATTTCACCAGTCTGAACTACCTTGATCGGCTCATCTTCCGGTGCTCCAAGGGGCCGCAGTCCAATAGAGGCGGGCTCGTTATAGAAGAACTGGACCATAATCAAGATGATGACGCCACCGATCACTCCGGGAATCCAGAACGCCGCCCGCAGACCGTCGATCCCACCACCAAAGTAGTGGATGATCAACAGCATGATTGGCACCGCGACCAAGGGGCCGATACCCTGCGAGGACTGGAGCAATCCCATGCCGATACCCAGGTGCTTTCGGAACCAGAGAGTGACGGCTGCCGTCAACGGTACCTGGAAGATACCCATCGCGGCGCTCAATATCACACCAAAGAACAGGTAGAACTGCCAAAGGTTGTGCATGAACCCTGTGAGCACCATGCCTGCGATGAACAAGACGGCGCCCAACCTCATGGTCATGCGGACTCCGTACCTGTCGCCCAGCCAGCCCGCAGAGGGCCCGAACATGCCCGACACTATCCACTGAATGGCGAATCCCAAGCCTACCTGCCCATAGCTCCAGCCGAAAGAATCCACCAATCGGGGAATGAGAATGCTGGAGGAGGAACGGAAGGAGGAGCTGAACAAACGCATGATGGCGCCAACGCCCACGATCACCCAAGCGTAATGGACATCGCGTCCGCCAACCACCAAGTTTGAAGGTTTGAGGCTGAAGTTTGCCATTCGGTCCTAGGTTACGAATTCTGACCGCGTCCAAGCCAGCTTTGCCGGCGGGGCCGGGCGTGTATCACTCTAAATTCACTATTAACATGCTGAGCGTAGCCATATAAATGCGCGTTGCATGGCTTGGGTTCGATACTGACGCGCGACGATTATGTCTTCTGATGATGATATCCCATCAGCCAATCAAATTGATAGGGAACGGTGAGGCAAAAACATGCCCTGGGCACTTTCGGCAGAACCAGTCGAAATCCTAGGGAAGTTACGTTGACATTGTAACGAATACTTGTATAATTGAGGTTTACTAGTGCTATGCCACATGTGACGAATTCGTTCACCACACCTGTAATTGACCTTCCCCAGCATCAACTATAGCCGCATACACTCACGCCTCAGGCATTCGGCCGCCCGGCCAGTCTCATTCAGGCTCGTCCACACACGCTAAGGAGTATGGTAAATGGCTCTGTCTCCTGTTCTCAAAGGGCAATCTATGCAACTGCCCGACGTCAAGTCTTATTCTAAGATTCCGCAAATCATTGAAGTCCCCAATTTGATCCAAAGTCAGATTCAGTCTTGGGAATGGATCAAGGCTGAGGGGTTGACCGAAGTATATCAAGAGATCTCTCCAATTGCCGATTACACCGGCAATAAGTACGAGCTGCATTTCTTGGAGCATTACTTCCGTGACGCCAAGTACTCGCCGCAACAGAGCAAGGAGCGGGAGATCACTTACTCCCAGCCTCTCTATGTGAAGACTCGCCTGGTTATGAAAGAGACCGGCGAGATCAAAGAACAAGAGATTTTCATGGGCGATATCCCCATGATGACCAACAACGGCACCTTCATCATCAACGGCGCAGAACGCGTGGTGGTGAGCCAGCTTGTGCGCTCTCCCGGTATCTACTTTGTACTAGAACGAAACGCTATCAGCAACCGCAGCCTGTGCTCGGCCAAGCTGATCCCATCCCGCGGGGCCTGGCTCGAGTTTGAGACCAGCTCCAAGGACATAATCTCCGTCAAGGTCGACCGCAAGCGCAAGGTCTCAGCCTCCACTTTCCTCCGCGCCCTGGGTGTGGCGGACGACGAAGAGATGATGGCCCTGTTCTCGGATATCGACACCGACGAAGTCCACAACTACATGCGCACGACCTTGGACAAGGACCCTGTTCTTGAGCCCAAGGACCTGAACTTCAAAGAAGACGACCTGCACTCGCTGTGGGACTGGCTCCACGAAGACAAGGAATTTGACGATGAAGCGGCACGCCGCATAGCTGCCGCGCAGATCGAGTTTTACCGCCGTCTACGACCGGGTGAACCGCCCAGCCTGGAGAACTCCCGGACCCTGATCCGGAACCTGTTCTTCGGACCCCGCCGGTACGACCTGGGCCGTGTTGGCCGTTACAAGCTGAACCGCCGCCTCGGACAGGGCACGAATAACGACCTGATGACACTGAGCCTGGAAGACGTGATCTCGGTCATCCGTACCATGATCCGTATCAACCAGGGCGAAGGCCGCCCGGACGACATCGACCATCTGGGCAACCGCCGCGTCAGAGCGGTGGGCGAACTGGTCCAGAACCAGGTCCGCGTTGGCCTGCTCCGCATGGAGCGCATGGTCAAAGAGAAAATGACGCTGGTGGACCCCGAAGCTGCTGCACCTCAAGGGCTGGTCAACATCCGCCCCGTGGTTGCGGCGGTCAGGGAGTTCTTCGGCGGGTCTCAGTTGTCCCAGTTCATGGACCAGACCAACCCTCTGGCTGAGTTGACCCACAAACGGCGTCTCTCGGCACTAGGCCCTGGTGGCTTGTCCAGAGAACGGGCCGGATTCGACGTGCGGGACGTTCACTTCTCTCACTACGGTCGGATCTGCCCCATCGAGACTCCTGAAGGCCCCAACATCGGCCTGCTCAGCACTCTGGCGTCATTCGCCAGAATCAATCCATACGGATTTATCGAGTCTCCTTATAGGAAAGTGTTCAAGACCCTTCTCAACGATTCCGACGACCTTAAAGGCCGGACGGTCACCGAGTCGGTATTGGACAAGGATGGCAAGACCATCGTGGGCAAGGGCCGGGCGATCGGGGCCAACAAGATGAACGCCCTGAAGCAACTGCCTAAAGACACCGTGATTCACGTGCAGCCGTTCGTCGCCTCGGGCGATGACCAGGTCCTCTACCTGTCGGCTGACCAAGAAGAAGATTTCCACGTAGCCCAGGCCAACGCAGAACTGGACCACCTGAATCAGTTTGTCCAAGACCGCGTTGAACTCCGGGTAGGTGAGGAATACACCCAGGAGTCGGCAGACCTGATTGACTACATGGACGTTTCGCCCATGCAGATCATGAGTGTGTCCGCCGCGCTCATACCGTTCCTAGAGCATGACGACGCCAACCGGGCCCTGATGGGGTCCAACATGCAGCGTCAGGCTGTGCCTCTACTGCGGCCTCAGGCCCCGGTGGTCGGTACCGGTATAGAAAGCCGCGTGGCGCGTGACAGCGGCCAAATGGTCCTGTCCGAGTCCAACGGCGTTGTAACCTCAGTCACTGGTCGCGAGATTATCGTGACCGACGAAGAAGGCGAGGAACACTCTCACTCGGTCATCAAGTTCTCCCGTACTAACCAGGGCACCTGCTTCGACCAACGGCCCATCGCCAACAAGGGCGACGTCGTGGAAGTAGGCAGCGTATTGGCTGACAGTTCTTCAACCGACCACGGCGAATTGGCTTTGGGCCAGAACGTCCTGGTGGCCTTCATGTCCTGGGAGGGTTACAACTACGAAGACGCTATCATCGTCAGCGAGCGACTCTATCGCGACGATTACTTCACCTCTATACACATAGAGAAACATGAGATGGAAGCCCGGGAGACCAAGCTGGGCCCCGAGGAAATCACTCGGGACATCCCCAACGTAGGGGAGACTAGCCTGCGTGACCTGGACGAACGCGGCATCATCCGCGTCGGAGCCGACGTCGGCCCAGGCGATATCCTCGTCGGCAAGGTCACTCCCAAGGGTGAGACCGAACTGACCGCCGAGGAAAAACTCCTGCGCGCCATATTCGGCGAGAAGTCCCGCGACGTAAAAGACACCTCTCTCCGCGTGCCCCATGGGGAACGCGGCAAGGTCATCGAAGTCAAAGTCCTGACCCGCGAAAACAAAGACGATCTTTCGCCGGGCGTGAACGAGGCCGTCAGGGTCTGGATCGCCCAAACCCGCAAGATATCCGTTGGAGACAAGATGGCCGGCCGACACGGTAACAAGGGTGTGGTCGCCAGGATCCTGCCGGAAGAGGACATGCCCTACATGGCCGACGGCACCCCTGTAGACATCATCTTGAACCCCATCGGCGTGCCCTCACGGATGAACCTGGGACAGGTACTGGAAACCCACTTGGGTTGGGCCGCCCGCGGCCTGAATTTCAGAGCCCAAACCCCGGTTTTCGACGGCGCCGGTGACCCAGCCATCGAAGATGCCCTGGCCCGTGTTTGGTTCACGGAACAAGCAGGCGCCACCAGCATCAGCAATTCCGATAATGGTTCGCCTGAGGTAGATTACCCTCAGGTTGACCGCTGGTTGGAATCTAAAGGCTACAATCCCAGGGAAATCTTTGACGAGACGAAATTCGGCGCCGCCCAAACAGCCTGTCTCCGGATGTGGCTGGTTGACAAAGCCAATGTCGATGCCAAGGAAATGACCCTGGAAGAGATGCGACGCGCCGCGATCGATGTGCACCGCGAAATGCGCATCGCTCCGCCCACTTTCGGAAAGTTCGAGCTCAGCGACGGACGGACCGGAGAAAACTTTGACCAATTGGTCACTGTGGGCGACATCTATATCTTGAAGCTCATACATTTGGTGGAAGACAAGATTCACGCGCGGTCAACAGGTCCTTACTCCATGATTACCCAACAGCCCCTGGGCGGAAAGGCCCAGTTCGGCGGACAACGGTTCGGTGAGATGGAAGTGTGGGCTCTCGAAGCCTACAGCGCGGCATATAACCTGCAAGAAGTGCTGACGGTGAAGTCTGATGACGTTGCCGGACGCGTTAAAACCTACGAAGCGATCGTCAAGGGTGAACCCATCGGTCAACCGGGTGTGCCGGAATCGTTCAACGTCCTGCTCAAAGAACTCCAGAGTTTGGGTTTGGCGGTGGAGCTGTTGAACGAAGAAAGGCGCCCGCCACTGGTCCAGGGACTCGCGGACGAAACCGATCTATTCCAGGCGATGGAGACGATTTAATGGTCAGGATGGTAGATAGGGCGGACTCTCAAGGGACGAACTTCAACGCGATCCGCATCTCCATTGCGTCCCCTGAACAGATACTCAACTGGTCTCACGGCGAAGTAACCAAGCCCGAGACCATCAACTACCGCACACTACGTCCGGAGAAGGACGGCCTCTTCTGTGAAAGGCTGTTCGGACCCACCAAGGACTGGGAGTGCTTCTGCGGCAAGTACAAGCGCATTCGCTATCGCGGTGTCATCTGCGACCGTTGTGGCGTTGAAGTCACGCGTTCCAAGGTCCGGCGTGAGCGCATGGGCCACATTCGCTTGGCCGCGCCCGTAGCCCACATCTGGTTCAGCAAGACCACACCCAGCCGCCTGGGTCTGCTCCTAGACCTGTCTCCCAGAAACCTGGAGCGGGTGCTCTACTTCGCCCAGCACATCATTGTGTCTGTGGACGAAGACGTGCGCCTGGAAGCCATCGAGCTGGAACAGGCCAAGTTCGACTTGGAACTGCGAAAAGCGCGCCGGCAAGCCGAAGCCCGCACCGAAGACCTGAAAGCACGCCTGGAAGGCATTGAAAGCACGACTGATGAACCCGCCGAGGATTCTTCTGAGGACGAGTCCGCTGAGGCTGCCGAAGAAGTTGTAGCCGAAGAGGCTGTCGCCGAAATTGCCGTGGATGAAGACGGGAACATAGATGACGGCGCTCCGGCCTTGCTTGAAGAGCCGGAAGTCGAGATGGACCCGGTTGCGATTGGGGCAGAGATCGACGCAGTTGCCGAGCAATTAACCATCGAAGAAGGCCAATTGGATGAGCAGCTGAAAACTGCCCTCGACGAGCTGGATGACCTGCGGGTCCACACGCTCATCGCCGAGACCCGCTACCGGCAACTGAAAGAGGCCTATGGTGACGTGTTCGTAGCGAACATGGGCGCCGAGGCCATCTTGGCCATTCTGAAAACCACCAACCTGGAGGCTCTCCGAGACGAACTGGTCAACGAGATGCACTCCACGTCCGGCCAACGCCGGAAGAAGGCCATCAAACGCCTGCGCGTTGTTGAGTCCTTCCGGAACAGCGGCAACCGCGTCGAGGACATGATTCTCTCCGTGCTGCCGGTCCTGCCTCCCGAGCTGCGCCCAATGGTCCAGTTGGACGGAGGACGGTTCGCCACCAGCGACCTGAACGACCTCTACCGCCGCGTCATCAACCGCAATAACCGGTTGAAGAGACTCATGTCTCTAGGAGCGCCGGAGATCATCATCCGCAACGAAAAGCGGATGCTGCAGGAGGCCGTGGACGCCCTGATCGACAACGGCCGCCGAGGCCGCCCCATCCAGGGCAGCCACAACCACAAGCTAAAGTCTCTGTCCGACCTGCTGCGCGGCAAGCAAGGCCGCTTCCGCCAGAACCTGCTGGGCAAACGGGTGGACTACAGTGGACGTTCGGTCATCGTCGTGGGCCCCGAGCTCAAGATGGACCAGTGCGGCCTGCCGAAACGCATGGCCCTAGAACTGTTCAAGCCTTTCGTCATGCACCGGCTGGTGATTCTGGGCATAGCGCCCAACATCAAGAACGCCAAACGCATGGTCGAGCGCGCCCGTGGCGAGGTCTGGGACATCCTGGAAGATGTCATCAAAGACCGCCCCGTGTTGATCAACCGTGCGCCCACATTGCACCGGTTGGGCATCCAGGCATTCATGCCTGTGCTCATCGAAGGCAACGCTATTCAGATTCACCCGTTGGTCTGTTCCGCCTTCAACGCGGACTTCGACGGCGACCAGATGGCCGTCCACGTACCACTGTCCCGGATGGCGGTGCTGGAAGCCAAAGAAATAATGCTGAGCACCCACAACATGCTGTCGCCGGCCTCCGGAGAACCTCTGGTTGCCCCGACGCTAGACATGGTCATGGGCTGCTACTACCTGACGGAGATTCGGGAACGCAGCGACGGCGCCGGCAGCAGATTCAATGACTTTGACGAGGCCCGTATCGCTCACGCGTCGGACCTGATTGACCTGCACGCTCCCATCCATGTCCGGGAAGTGCGCCATTACGAAGGCGAATGGGTCGAAACGACTCTGGGCCGGATGATCTTCAACGAGATTCTTCCGCAGAAGATCGGCTTCCAGAACATCTTGATGAACCGGGGAGCCCTGAAGGACCTTACCGCACAGCTTTACCGGACTCTCACCAATGAAGAGACCGCTGAGGTCTTGGACGGCGTCAAGGACCTGGGATTCCATTACGCCACCACGTCCGGCATTACCATAGCCATCAATGACATTCAAGTTTCCGCCAAGAAGCCCGAGGTCTTGAGAGAGACTGCGTTGCAAGTAAGCGGGTTCGAAGAACAGTACCTCTCCGGCCTCATCTCTGAAGAGGAGCGCTACGAGAAGACGATTGACGCCTGGACCAAAGCGTCCGACAGGACCACGGAATTCGTTGAAGAAGAACTGCCAAATTACGGCGGCATCGCCGTGATGGCCGTGTCCGGCGCCAAGGGTAATATCTCCCAGATCAAACAGATGGCCGGTATGCGCGGCTTGATGAGCAACCCGAAGGGACGGATCATCGACTTGCCCATCACCTCGAGTTTCCGGGAGGGCCTGACCGCCCTGGAATACTTCATTTCCACGCACGGAGCACGGAAAGGCCTGGCTGACACCGCTCTCAGGACTGCCGACAGCGGCTACCTGACCCGGCGGTTGATCGACATCGCCCAAGAAGTGATCATCCTAGAAGAGGACTGCGGGACCCTCGACTCATTTTGGGTCACTCCGCGTCCCGAAGACCCGACCGCCAAGACCCTGGCCGAACGGGTCAATGGCAGACTGGCCGCCGCGCCGGTTGCGCATCCCGAGACAGGAGAGATTCTCATCGAGCGCAATCAACCGATCACCCTGGAGATCGGCCAGGCCATCGCTGACGCCGGCATCAGAGAAGTACCAGTCCGCTCGCCATTGGTTTGCGAATGCCGCCGCGGCGTTTGCCAATCCTGCTACGGCGTCTTGCCTGCCACCGGATATACGGTGTACATGGGCCAGGCCGTGGGCATCATCGCCGCCCAGAGCATCGGCGAGCCCGGCACACAGCTGACCATGCGTACGTTCCACACCGGCGGTATCGCCGGGTTGGACATCACCAGCGGTCTGCCCAGAGTAGAAGAGCTCTTCGAGGCCCGCGTGCCGAAAGGTGCAGCGATTCTGGCCGACATTGACGGCGTGATCGAACTCTTCACGGATGACGAAGGTCGCCGGCTACGTATCATGAGCCGAGAAGAGTTCCGTGAAGACTATACGGCCCCCGAAGACGGCCTTATCCTGGTCGACGAGGGCGAAAGTGTGGAGCCTGGAACAGTGCTGGCCACATCCATGCCCGCACTCAAAGGCCGGAAGTCCAAGGCAGCCATCAAGAAGGCCGCTGTAGACGCCATTGAAGCAGCCCAGTCCGGTGAAGGCGAAGCCGTGGAACAGGTCGTCGCCAACATTGGAGGCCGCGTAGAGATCGACTCAGGTGTCATATCGATCGTCTGGGACGATGTAGAAGTCCGCGAACACTTGATCAACGCCTCTTCCCGCCTGCTGGTCAAAGACGGCGAAAACGTCCTGGCCGGTGACCCGCTGATCAACGGCCCCTTGAACCCGCATGACATCCTCCACATCCGTGGTAAAGATGACCTGCAGAGCTACCTGGTAGACCAGGTTCAGCAGGTCTATCAGTCTCAGGGTGTGGCCATCCACGACAAACACATCGAGATCATCCTCCGGCAGATGCTCCGCCGCGTTCAGGTGGAGTCCACCGGAGACTCGGATTTCATACCGGGACAGATGGTCGACAAATACCAGTTCCAAAACCAGAACGCCAAGGTCCTGGCTGAGGGCGGGGAACCGACCACCGCCAAGCCCATCCTGCTCGGCATAACCCGGGCATCACTGCTAACCGACAGCTTCCTGTCCGCGGCCTCCTTCCAGGAGACCACCAGGGTGCTGACTCAGGCCGCAGTAAGCGGACAGCAAGACTGGCTGCAGGGACTGAAGGAAAACGTCATCATCGGCCGGCTCATCCCAGCCAGGGTTGAGATTCCCGGCATGGAAGAGCTGCTGAAACCCCAACCGGTGCCGGAGATCGCCGCAGTGTCTCCTCCCGGATGGTTGGGCGCAACGGACTCTATTGATGACTCTGCCAACAGCGCCTTCAACCAAGAGCCCAGCGACGACGAACCGGCCGAACCCAATATCTTCACCGATAATGCCGAATCTGATAACTCAGAACCGGCGTCCGAAGTGGCTGTCGAAGAAGAGGTAGAGGACGAACAGCCGGAAGACGCCCCGGAAGACGAGCTCGACGCTGAAGAAGAAGCGGAAGAGAAAGAGGACGGGGACGAAGACGCAGTCGAGACCAGCACTAACGGCTCAAGTCCCGACACTGGAGAAGCGGATGCGGAGGGGAGCGACGAACCAAGCGTCGCCTCAGAAGAAGATGAGGGAGACGAGTAAACCGGAGTCTGTTCAAGGGCTAGATCTATCCGTAGATCTGGCCCCCAACAACCACCATCATCTTAGGTTGGCCAATCCAGTGATGATTGCCTCTGGGACCTTCGGATACGACGGTTATGGCAGAGGCATCACCAAAGATATGGACCTGGGCCAACTGGGCGCGGTGGTCCCCAAGACTTTCACTCGCCTGCCACGGGAAGGCAACCCTGAACCACGGTGGTACCCTCCGTCCTACCGTGAAGCCTGGGACGCCGGCGACCATCTATTCCTCAACGCCATCGGTCTCACCAACCCCGGTATCGAAGCCGCGATACGTGACGTCACCCCCGACTGGAGCCAGTGGAACGCCACCTGCATCCTCAGCTTTTCATCAGATTCCGTTGAACAGTTCGGCGAGATGGCTGCCATGGCCAACTCCGGGACCGGTTTCCAGGGCATCGAACTCAACCTCAGTTGCCCCAATGTGGAAGATGGGTCCATGTTCGGCCACAGCCCCAGTCTCACCGCCCAGGCAGTGGCGGCGGTCCGGGCCAATACCGACCTACCCGTAATTGCCAAACTGGCCCCCAACGTACCAAGCATCACTGCGATCGCCCGCGCGGCCGTCGACTCTGGCGCCGATGCCCTGACCATCTGCAACACCATGCCGGCCATGCGAATCGATACCCAGACCCGTCAGCCGGTATTGGGTAATATCACCGGCGGGCTTTCCGGTCCCGGACTGCGCCCCATTTCATTAGCCCTGGTCTACCAGGTAGCCAAAGAAGTGGACGTGCCAATCATAGGCGTCGGGGGAATATTCTCGGGTGAACACGCCGCGGAATACATCCTTGCCGGTGCGTCAGCCGTACAGATAGGTAGCGCCAACCTGGTTGGGTTGTCCGCGCCCTGGCGTATCTTGGCAGAGCTTCAAGACTGGATGCGGCAGTCTGGAACGTCCAACCTCCATAACCTGACTTAACTGGTCAACTGACAGCCCACGCCTCTAGGCCCTCTAATCGGAAATGACTGGGCGTGCATCCCCAGTAGGCTTTGGATACAATATAATTGGTATTACGCCATCTCAGCCGGTCACAGAAGACGTCTGGGTGGCATAACCCGCACACCCAAAACACCGGCCCGGACACGGTGCCATTCTGCGAGGTCTGAATATCCATGGTTTCCGTTCTTCAAAGAGTGCTTGGCGATCCAAATGAAAAAGCACTAAAGAAACTGACCCCTTTCGTCAAAGACATAAACGACCTGGAAGAAGATTTCCAGAAAATGACCGACGAGGAACTTCGGGGCATGACCGAGGAGTTCCGTTCCCGTCTGGCCGAGGGTGAAAGCCTGGAAGACCTGGTGCCTGAGGCCTTCGCCACGGTGAGAGAAGCCGCCCGGCGTACCCTGAAACAACGCCATTACGACGTACAACTCATCGGCGGCCTGGTCTTGCACATGGGCCAGATCGCGGAGATGAAGACCGGAGAGGGCAAGACCCTGGTAGCCACTCTGGCCGTCTACATCAACGCCCTGGAAAGACATGGCGTCCACGTAGTCACCGTCAACGACTACCTGGCACGCCGTGACCCGGTCTGGATGGGTCAGATCTACCATTCTTTGGGCCTGACCGTCGGTTGCCTGCAGCACGAGGTCAGTTACATGTACGACCCGGAGGTCGCCAACGCCCCAGTCGGCATGGAACAGCTGCGTGCAGTCACTCGTGCCGAGGCCTATCGGGCAGATATCACCTACGGTACCAACAACGAGTTCGGTTTCGACTACCTCAGAGACAATATGGCCCTGGACCAGGCCAACCGGGTACAGAGAGAGTTGAACTACGCCATCGTGGACGAGGTCGACAACATCCTCATCGACGAGGCGCGGACCCCTCTTATCATCAGCGGCCCGGCGGAAGAGCCGGTCCAGCTCTACCAGAGCTTCGCCAAGCTGGTGACACGCCTGGAAGAAGAGACCGATTTCACTATTGACGAACGCACCCAGTCAATAGCCCTGACGGTTGAAGGCATCGCCAAGATGGAGAATTGGACCAATACCTCCAACCTCTATGACCCGGAAAACTACCACCAGGTCCACTACATGGAGAACGCCCTGTCGGCTGAGATCTCCAAGATCCGCGACAAAGACTACGTGGTACAGGACGGCGAGGTGATCATCGTCGATGATTTCACGGGGCGCCTCCAACCGGGCCGCCGTTGGTCCGACGGTCTCCATCAGGCTGTGGAGGCCAAAGAGAACCTCAAGATCCAACGAGAGAGTATCACCTACGCCACCATCACTCTCCAGAACTACTTCCGCCTGTACCAGAAGCTGTCCGGCATGACCGGTACTGCTCTCACCGAGCAAGACGAGTTCTACAAGATCTATGGGCTAGAAGTCGTGGCAATCCCCACCAACATGCCCTTGGTCCGGAAAGACAACTCTGACCTGGTGTTCCAGACCGAAGACGGCAAGTGGAATGTCGTCACTGAAGACATCGCCACCCTACACGAGACTCACCAGCCTGTTCTGATCGGCACCACATCAGTGGAAGACTCTGAATATCTGAGTGAACGGCTCAAGAAACGCGGCGTCCCGCACCAGGTATTGAACGCCAAGAACCACGAGCACGAAGCGACGATCGTCACTCAGGCAGGCCGGCTCGACGCTGTAACCGTGTCAACCAACATGGCCGGCCGTGGCACTGACATCGTCCTGGGCGGCGCTGACACCGGCCGTGATGGCTGGAAGGAAGAACACGACAAGGTCATCGAATTGGGCGGCCTTCACGTTCTGGGAACCGAGCACCACGACGCACGACGCATCGACAACCAGCTAAGGGGCCGCGCCGGACGCCAGGGCGACCCGGGCAGCTCCCAGTTCTACGTTTCCCTGGAAGATGAACTGATGCAGCGCTTCGGCGGAGAACGGATCAAGTCCATCATGGGCTGGGCCGGTCTGGACGAAGATACTCCAGTTGAGAACAAGATCATCACCAAGTCCATCGGCGGCGCCCAGGTCAAGGTGGAAGGCTACCACTTCGACATGCGTAAGCACCTGCTGGACTATGACGACGTGCTGAACAAGCAGCGTCAGGTCATCTACGAAGACCGCTTTGAAGCCCTGAGCGGAGAGTCGCTCAAGGAAAAATTCGTGAATATGCTCCGGCGGACGTTCACGGAGTCGGCCAATCATCACCTACTCGGAAAACACATCGACGATTGGAACCCAGCCGGTCTCATCGACGAACTGAGTCAGATATGCCCTCTGCCCCCGGAACTCGCCACTGACGATCAGATATTCGAGTGGGACCGCGACCAGATCATGGAGATTCTGGACGACTTCGCCGCGACGGTCTATAACGCCCGGGAACAGGACGTTGGAGAAGAACAGGCGCGGACCATCGAACGGTTGTTGCTCTTGCGGGCCATCGACACTCATTGGGTGCAGCACCTGACTGCCATGGAGAACCTGCGCACCGGGGTCGGACTACAGGCTTACGGCCAAAGGGACCCGCTGGTTGTGTACCGGTCTGAGGGCAATAAGATGTTCGGCACACTGCAGGTGGCGATCGAGAATGAGGTGATTCACACCGTGTTCCACGCCACGCTCAACCAGACGCCTGCCCCAGGGACCGGGCACCGTCAGTCGGCTGCTGCCACTCCCAAAGAGAGCCCCATGAAGGCAGTTAACGACGCCAGCCGTGTGTCATCTCCAGTGGCAACCGGAGGCAAGGTAAGCCGGAGTGCCTCATGCCCCTGCGGCAGCGGCAAGAAGTACAAACGCTGTCACGGAGCCACCGCCTAGATATCTCTCTGGACCGTTGTCATTCCGAGGCGCCAGCCGAAGAATCTCGTTGCCCATGCGCCTTTTTGGCTGAGACCAAGCGACCCTTCGCTTCACTCAGGGTGAGCAATCGCCACCAACATCCGCGGTCTCCTACCCCAGATGGTGGGCGAAGAGCGGAACATAGGCTGATTTACCAGACCCGTCACCAAATGCCCCGGATAACCAAAAGGCCGCTTAAGCGGCCTTTTGGTTGTCCGTCAGGAAATTGCGATGTAGCATGCAGAGTATGCATGTTCACTCTTTAAATGACCGTTCTGGAGTTCTGAATCTTACGGCAGCCGGGCTGGCCGAGCTGCCTCCTGAGATAGGCGATCGCAGCTGGCTGAATGCGCTGCTCCTAGGCGAGAACCGGCTGACAGCTCTGCCCTTCGAAATCAGCAACCTCAGAAACTTACGCCGGCTAGGGCTGGGCCGCAACCAACTGACGAAGCTGCCGCCCGAGATAGGCAACCTGATCAACCTGTACCGGCTAGTGTTGGGTGAGAACCAGCTGACAGAGCTGCCTCCCGAGATAGGAGACCTGAATAACCTGAAGGAACTGCACCTGAACGACAACCAGCTGAAGGCGCTGCCCCCAGAGATAGGTAACCTGTCCAACCTAGACTGGATAGGGTTGTACGGCAACCAGCTGACGGACCTGCCTCCCGAGATTGGCTACCTGAGCAACCTGAATGAGCTGCACCTGTATGACAACCAGCTGGCGGCCCTGCCCCCCGAGATAGGTAACCTGTCCAACCTCGACTGGCTAGGGTTGTACGGCAACCAGCTCACGGCCCTGCCCCCCGAGATCGGCAACCTGACCAACCTGACCGGGCTGTACTTGGGGAACAACCGGCTGACGGCATTGCCTCCGGAGATCGGCAACTTGAATAGCCTGATCGGTCTGGAACTGTACGGCAACCAGCTCACGGCGCTGCCTCCCGAGATCGGCAACCTGACCAACCTGCGCTCGCTAGTGCTGAACGGCAACCAGCTCACGGCGCTGCCTCCCGAGGTCGGCAACCTGACCAACCTGTACCGGCTTGAGCTGAACGGCAACCAGCTCACGGAACTGCCTCCCGAGATAGGCAACCTGACCAACCTGAAGGAGCTGTACCTGAACGGCAATCAGCTGACGGAACTGCCGAGGGTTATGATGGAATTTATGGATAGAGGGGTTGCAGTTTTTTCCGAGAGCCCGCACGACAGTTAGAAAATATCGAACCTTGCCTACCTGCCCCTAGCCTCAGATCAAGGTCTCTAACCCCTATTTCTTGCCGAACAACCGGGAGAAGAAGCCAGGCTTCTTGCCAGTCGGCGCAGCAGCCTCTGACGCGCTTTCAGGCATGTGATGCCCGCCGTGGCTGTGGCCGCCCGGACCATGACTGTGCCCTTCGTCACCATGGTCACCGTGGTCATCATGGCTCTCTTCAGCCTCTTCTTCGTGAGCTTCGTGGTCGTCATGACTGCCGTGATCGTGCCCCTCGTGCTTATCATGGCTGCCGTGATCATGTCCTTCATGATCGTCATGGTCATGGTCATGGGCTTCGGACAGGTACTTATCCGGCTCTTTGTCGAAGGCCACCTTGCAGCCGGGAGCGCAGAAATAGTAGGTCGTGCCCTGGTATTCGCTCTGCCCTCCGGGTGGGTTGTCGGTATCCACATCCATCTGGCATATCGGGTCTATAGCTGTCGCCATTATCGTTTCCTCCGGTCTTTATTCTGGTTTGAATTGCCTAAACGGCGATTAGAATCTCGCCTGCCTCAGTCTCAGGGAATTGGTGACAACCGTCACCGAGCTGAACGCCATGGCCAGTGCGGCCAGGGCAGGGTTCAAGAAACCCTGTTCTCCAAAGAAGAATTCCAGGCCAACCGGCACGCCGCCCACTCCCTGGAAGACGGGGTACAACACCCCGGCCGCCACGGGAATCAGCATCACGTTATAGAAGAAGGCCCAGAAAAGGTTCTGCTTGATCGTGCGGATGGTCTGCCGGCTCAAGTCCAGTGCGATGGCCACGCCGTCAACGTCGCTCCGCATCAGGGTGATATCCGCCGATTCCATGGCCACGTCGGTACCGCTGGCCATGGCCATCCCTACGTCCGACTGGGCCAACGCCGGGGCGTCGTTGATGCCGTCGCCGACCATCGCCACCACGCGACCTTCCGCCTGCAGTCTCTTAATCACGGCGGCCTTGTCTTGAGGCAATACTTCCGCCTCGACCCGGTCCACACCCAACTGACTTGCTATTGCGTGGGCGGTCTGGACATTGTCGCCGGTTAGCATCACAACTTCCAGGCCCATGTTACGGAGCTTGGCGAGACCTTCAGCAGCCTCCGGTTTCACCGTGTCAGCCACGGCGATCAGGCCTATGGCCCGGTCGTCGCTGGCCAGATACATAGGCGTCTTACCCTGGGCCGCCAGAGCTGACGCCTGCTCGACCAACCCGTTCAGCGACACGCCTGAGTCTTCCATCAAAGCCTGATTGCCGAACAAGACCGTATGTCCGCTGACCTGGGCCGAGATGCCCCGTCCGGGAATGGCCCGGAAATCAGACGCCGATTCCAATTCCAGCCCCCGGCTCTGGGCCTCCATGACGATTGCCTCGCCCAGCGGGTGCTCGGAACCCCGCTCGGCAGATGCGGCCAGGAAGAGGAGCGCAGATTCCGACGAACCGGTGTCGTCAGAGACGATCAGGTCGGTTACAACCGGCTTTCCGGTGGTGAGTGTGCCAGTCTTGTCCAAGACCACTGTATCGACCTTGTGAGCGATCTCCAGGGCCTGTGCCTGCTTGATCAGTACCCCATGCTCCGCTCCCTTGCCGGTACCCACGATGATGGCCGTGGGGGTGGCCAGCCCCAGGGCGCAGGGACAGGCGATGATCAGCACCGATACCAGCACCAAGGTGGAGAAGGTCAGAACCGGGGCCGGGCCCAAGAACATCCAGAACGCAAAGGCCGCGATAGATGCGATTATCACCGCCGGAACGAAGTACGAGGCAACTTGGTCGGCCAGACGTTGAATGGGGGCTTTTGAACCCTGGGCATCTTCCACCAACTTTATGATCTGGGCCAGGACCGTTTCGCCGCCGACCTGGGTGGCCTCGAAATACAGTGCGCCGTTTGCGTTGATCGTGGCGCCAAATAACTTCTGGCCGGGGGTCTTTTCCACCGGCATGCTTTCACCGGTGAGCATGGATTCGTCCACCGCCGAATAGCCGTCGGTCACAATGCCGTCCACCGGAATCTTCTCTCCGGGACGTACCAGTACCGTGTCGCCGATGACCACCTGGTCCACGGGGATGTCTATCTCTTCGCCGTTGCGCACCACCCGTGCTGTCGTGGGCCGGAGCCCGATAAGCCGCCGGATGGCTTCGGATGTCCGCCCGCGTGCTCCCGCCTCCAAGAACCGGCCCAGCAGGATCAGGGCGACTATGATGGCTGCCGTATCAAAGTAGACCTTGGCGTCGATCCCGTTGTCAGCCAGTAATCCCGGATTAAAGACATCAAGCAACACCACGGCCACGCTGTAGCCGTAGGCCACGGTGGTCCCCAGTGCGATCAGCGTGTGCATGTTGGACGTGCGGTGCCTGAGTGCTCCCAATCCGGAACTGTAGAAGTTGGAGCCGGCCCAGAACTGCACCGGCGTCGCCAGGGCCCACAGCAAGAAGGGATAGTAGGCCCGTCCCATCAAGTTGGAGACCCACGGGAAGACGTCAAATGTGCCCAGGAACAGCAAGATTGCGCCGCTGCCGGCCAGTACCAGGCGGTTGCGCAGCTCTCGTATCTCTTTGACCTTGGAGAGGCGTTCCAGCTCCCGTTCCTGGTCGCCGGAGTCGTTCAAACCCTCGACCCGGTAGCCGGAATCCTCCACTGCCTTCAGGAGGTCGGCGATCTCAACCATGCCCGGTATGAACTCAACAGACGCCCGTTCCACGCCCAGGTTCACGTTGGCTTGGGCGACCCCAGGCACGCTTAAAAGGGCGTTCTCGACGTGGCCCACGCAGGCAGCGCAGGTCATGCCGCCGATGTTCAACGACGCGGATTGCCGACCAAGCTTGTAGCCAGCTCCGGACACGGCATCCTCGATCACCTGGAACGAGACCTCGGCAGGATCAAACTCCACCGAAGCCTTCTCCGTGCCAAGATTAACGGAGGCATCGAGCACTCCGGGAACGTCTTTTAGAGCGTTCTCAACGTGGCCCACACAGGCCGCACAGGTCATGCCTTCTACCGGCAGGTTCAATTTTATGATGTTATCTGTTGTGGCCATGATGCTCTTCCGATTAACGGCTGCCCAATCCTTTGATGCGGTTCAGCTGAAGGGGATGTGCTGCCGGAGGTTATCCGCCCTCGGCGAATATTGCTTTCGAATTTGAGGCATTGTGGCGCATTTTCTTCAGGTCGGCGTAGTCCGTCGAGTTGTACCACTCTTTGGCCCGAGCGAGGCTCTCGAACTCCAATACCACCAAGCGTTTGGGAGTCCACGGTCCTTCGAGCACCTCGCCTGTAGCTCCCCTCACCAGATATTTTCCACCGAACGCCGCGATGGTCGCTGGTACTCCGGCTCGGTATTCGTCGAAGAGGGCAGGGTCTGTAACTTCAATGTCAGCGACCAAGTAACCCGGTTTCCCACTGTCGCTGCCCTGGTCAACGGGATCTATACCCTCGGCGATGAGCAATGACCCAGTGGACGCGCTCTGGCGTAGCTTGGTTAGCTCTTTATACTCATCTGAGTAGTACCAGGCCTTGATGGTCTCCACGTCTTTGTACTCAGCCAGCACAAAGCGTTTCGGATTCCAATCGCCTTCGGCGGGTTCACACTTATCCGGACCACGGACCAGGTACTTGCCGCCATAGGCTCCGCTGCTGGCGGGCACCCGGCCAGCGTACTTGGCAAAGGTATCAGGGTCGGTGACAGTGATGTCGCCAATCACGTATGCAGACATTTCTCTCCCCTTAAATCGCTACTTGTTGGACAGGATGTACAGGTCTTTGAGTTCGTCGACGATCTCTTCGGCGCGGCCGGACTTGATGCCCTCCACCACGCACGACTTCAGATGCCCTTCCAGCAGCAGGCTCTCCATCTTCTCGATGGCCCGGCGGACGGCATAAGTCTGCTTGAGCACGTCGACACAATATTTGTCCTCGTCCAGCATCTTCCGGATGCCGGCCAGGTGCCCTTCGATATAGCTCATCCGTTTGAGCGCGTCTTCTTTGACATTGGGAAACATCTCGGTCCCTCCCAACCCATACCCCCTGGGGGTGGGTTTACACTTCCAATTCTACTCCCCTCAAACAGGCCGGTCAAACAACGTATGCATATATGTTAGGCTGACCCAATCCAGCGCTGGCGTTGCTGTGAATTTGTCATTCTGAGGCGCCAGCCGAAGAATCCCATTGCCAGATTAACGGTGTTGGTCGAGAGCAAAGAGACCCTTCTCCTTCCCTGGAAGGATCAGGGTGACAAAGAGAGGCGTGGGTCGATCATAGCTGCGGGCTATTATGCTATTAGCCAAGCCCAACAAATGTGTGAGGAGCTAACATGGACGCCCATGATTTCTGGGCCGCGCTGAAGGGTCGGGGACTGAATTTCTTCTCCGGAGTCCCGGATTCCACCTTCCATGACGCCTACAACGTGATGGTCAACGACCCGGACATTCGCTACGTACCGGCGGTGCGGGAAGACGTTGCCCTGGGCATCGCCAGCGCCACTTTTTTTACCGGTGGTCTCGGCGGGGTGATCCTGCAGAATTCCGGGGTAGGCAACCTGGTCAACCCGCTGACTTCGTTCAACCTGATGTACAAGATACCGGCACTGCTGATCGTGGGCTGGCGCGGCTACGGCGGACCGCCCAACGACGCTCCCGAGCACTGGATAATGGGCGCCAAAACACCGGAGTTCTTTAACTTGCTGGAAGTCCCCTACGAGATATTAGAGCCCGATAACCTGGACGCGGTCTTGGACCTGCTGTTGGAGACCATCAAAGAGCGTTCGATTCCAGGGGCGCTGCTGGTCCGGTCCGGGGTAATATCTTGATCGCACGCTACCAGGCTATAGAAAGTATCCTGGCTCACGTCGGAAGCGGCGACCTGGTGATTAGCACCACTGGCATGATTTCCCGGGAGTTATTCACCCTAAAAGACCGTCCCGGCAACTTCTACATGATTGGGTCCATGGGGCTGGCTTCGGCCATGGGGCTGGGTCTCGCCCTACAGGCCCCCAACAAGCGGGTGTTCGTGCTGGAAGGCGACGGCAGCGCAATGATGAGCCTGGGGACACTACCACTGATCGCCTCAGAGCAGCCGGCCAACCTTGTCCACATCATCCTGGACAACGAGGCCTACGAGTCCACCGGCGGGCAACCAAGCATCAGCTCCAACTTCGACCTGGCTCAGACGGCCAACACGACCGGCTACCCGTGGACACGCCGTGTCGAAGACCTAGAGGAACTGGAAGCAGCCCTGACCGAAGCAACGAACGGCGGCCAGCTAAGCCTGATCTTAGTGAAAGCCGGAATCGCCCCCCTTGAGGGCATCCCCCGGGTTTCCCACACGCCTGAGGAGATAAGGGACCGGTTCAAGGGCGCGGTTCAGGCAGTCTGAACGACCAGCTATTCCACGTACCCGTTCAGCTTGTCCCACGCGTCTGCTTCCTTGCTGCGGTCGGATGGGTTGCCGTAGCCACCGCCGCCCGATGACAGGCAGTAGACGTGGTCTCCCGGGTTGACGACGACCTCGGTCTCCTTGGAGCCAAGGGGCCGGTCGACGCCGTTGCAGATGAGCTTGTAGTCGTGCGGGAGGCCGTCTTGGCCGTCAAATAGGCCAAAGGGCGGCACGACGATGCCGTCGCCGGCCGTGTTCAGCAGGGCCGGGCCTTCCCCCTCGTAGACCAGGTCGCAGATTCCGCCCACTCCGCCGCGCCACTCTCCCTGCCCGCCCGAGTTGGGGCGTATCTCGTGCCTGCGGATGAAGAATGGGAACCGCTCTTCGGTGACTTCTATGCTGGGACTGCGTATACCACCGGCCACGTTAATCTCGCCGACACCAGGCCAACCGTCATACCCATAGGTTGCGCCGCCACCGCCTCTGGCCAGGAAGAAGTGCCAGATGAACTGACGGCCGGTGCGTGGGTCCATGCCGGTGATTGCGTAACGCAGACGCCTCGAGAACCCAGCGTTCACTTCCTTGGGCACGGCTTGAGCCAAGGCCTTGAAGATAGCCTCGACGATTTCTTCGGCGCAGTGGTTGGTGCTCATGCACACCGGCGCGGGTGGGTTGGCGTTTACTATCAGGCCTTTGGGCGCGATTATGTCAACCGGCCGCATCGACCCTTCGTTCTTGGCCACGTTGGACGGTGCCACATACATGATGGCGGCGTGGGCCAGCGAGCGGGTGTTGGCGTAGGCGCTGTTGATGAACCCGGTGACCTGCTTGCTGGACTCACCCAGGTCGATGGCCATGGAGTCTCCGGCGATTGTCACCTTGGCCCGGATCGGGATCAGTTTGTTATCGAAGCCATCGTCGTCCACCAGGGACTCGCCGTAGTAGACGCCATCAGGCCACTCCGTGATGAACTGCCGCACCTGACGCTCGGTGGCGGAGAGTATCTCCTCAACCGACGCCAACAGCCTTTCCGACCCGTAGCTCTCCAACAGCTCGGCGATGCGCTGGGCGGCAATCATCGTTGAACCAATCTGGGCGTTCAAATCACCCAGGAAATTCTCCGGCTGGCGCACATTGGCCGAGAGCATCTGCAGAACATCTTCTCTGGGAACGCCCTTGTCGTACAGCTTCAGCGGCGGGATGCGGATGCCCTCCTGGAAAATCTCGGTGGCGCGGGGGTTGTAGCCGCCGTGGGTGCCGCCGCCGACATCGCTGTGGTGAGCACGGTTCACGCCGTAGAACAGCAGCTTTCCTTCATGAAAGACGGGCTTGATGATGGTGATGTCGGGCAAGTGGCTGCCGCCGAAATAGGGGTCGTTCAAGATGAACAAGTCGCCTTCAGAGATGCTATCGCCAAAGTAGTCCCGCACCGCCGCACCAGCCACCGGCAGGGCGCTCACGTGTACCGGGATTCCTTCGCCCTGGGCCACCAACTGGCATTCGGCGTCCAAAATTGCGGTGGAGAAATCGCGGCTGGAGTTCAGTATCTGGGACATGGCCGTCCGCAGCATCACCTCGGTCATCTCCCGGGCGATGGACTCCAAACGGTGCTCCACCACCGCCAGAGTCACGGGATCTGGCCGGTCCGTCGCAGCAGCAGCCGTGCCAGTAGATTCTAAAGACACCTGCAATTCAATTCCGCCATAGGGGTCGATGGTCGCCTTATCACCGGTCTCAACCAGCACGGTGGTGAAGTCCGACTCCAACACGGCCGGGCCGTCCACCGAACTGCCGGGTGATAGCTCTGATATCTCGTAGATCGGAGCGTCCGTCCAACCGCCCAAGTAGATCTGTCTGCTTCCCTTCGGCTTGGCAGGCTGGCCGCTTCCAGTTTCCAGCGGCGGCGGGTCCAGCTTGGGCAGGCGTCCCACCACGCTCACTCGTACCGTCACCAGCCGTATCTCCTGTTCAGACTGACTGTAGGAATACAGCTCCCGGTAACGCTGATGGAAGTTCTCTGCCCACTGGTTCAGCAGCGTTTCAGCGCCCTGGGTCAGGTTGGGAATCGGAACGTTGACTTCATATATCTGGTCTAGGTAGCGCATGTCGGCGGAAATCGTGACCTCGATCTTCTCCTCCGGCACACCTTGACCCAGCAACTTTTGACGGCCTTCGTCTTCCATCCCGGCTACCAGGTTCTTGACAGCATCTAGGTCCATGCTCAGGAGCGCGGACGGGTGGGACCGGGAATAGTCGTATTTGAGGTCGGTGGACAGCATCCCGTGGGCCGATAGAACAGCGGCCGCGGCTGGAATGATCACCTTCTCCACCTGGAGCTGCCTGGCCACTTTTCCGGCCTGGAGCCCGGCTGCGCCGCCAAAGGCCATCATGGTGAACCGGCGTGGGTCGACGCCGCGTTGCACAGACATCAGCCGAATTCCCTCGGCGATGGACGTTGATACCACTTCGGAGATACCCTCGGCCGCCTCGACCATTGAAAGGCCGGTGGGCTGTGCTACGTGTCCGGCGATTGCTTCCTCAGACAGCGATTTATCGAGCACTGTGCTGCCACCCAGGAAGTTACCTGCATCCAGGTAGCCCAGGGCCAGGTTGGCGTCGGTGACCGTGGGTTTTTCGCCGCCCTTGCCGTAGGCAGCCGGGCCGGGCATGGCGCCGGCGCTCTCCGGACCCACCTGCATGATGCCGCCGGGGCCAACGGAGGCGATGCTGCCCCCGCCTGCACCCATAGTATGGATATCGATCATCGGCACCGATATCTTCCAGCCAGCCTCGAATTTTTCGGTGCTCAGATGGGGTTCGCCGTTCTCTATCAGTGAAATATCGGTGCTGGTGCCGCCCATATCGAAGGCGATGATATCGTTCGACCCGGACAGCCGTCCGTAGGCTGCCGCGCCACTGACACCGCCGGCAGGGCCGGACAGAATGGAACGCACCGCCAAGCGGCGTGAGTCCTCGATGGGCGCAACGCCGCCGTTGGACTGCATGATCAGGAAGTCGGCGGAGTGTTGGCCGGAAGTGTTGATCTGGGTTAACCGCTCTTGCAGGTTCTCCAGATATCGTCCTAGGACGGGGCCCACGTAGGAGTTGATCACGGTGGTGCTGAGACGGTCAAACTCTTTTATCTGGGGGATGACCTGAGATGACAGCGAGGTGTACATACCGGGGAACTTGGCCTGGATGATCTCGCCGACCCGGTCCTCGTGAGCGGAGTTCAGGTAGGAGAACAGGAAGCAGACGGCCAGGGCTTCGACACCCTCGTCTTTCAAGCCGTCGAGGGCCGCGTTCAGGGCATCTTCATCCAGGGCGACTTTGGTGCTACCGTCAGACCTGACTCGCTCTGGAACCTCGGAACGCAGATACCTGGGCACCAGCGGCACCACTGGGGTCATGCGCAGGTTGTAGCGGTCTTCTTTCAGCCCCTCACGCATCTCCAGCAGGTCCCGAAAGCCGTCGGTGGTGATCAGCCCGACCTTGGCGCCTTTGCGCTCCACCAGGGTGTTGGTGGCCACGGTGCTGCCGTGGATGATCATGTCGGCCGCAGCCAGAAAGTCCTCCAACGACAAGTCGTGGGCGGCGGCGGCATCACCTAGCCCGGTCATCAGACCCTCGGACGGGTCGTTGGGCGTGGAGGCAGTCTTGAAATAGCGGGGAGGTTGGCCTTCCTGAGCGACTACAAAGTCGGTGAACGTGCCACCGACGTCGATTCCAATCACGTACACAGCGAGCTACTCCCCGTTTTTATTTCTTTGGATTTAAGCTGATAGACCTATACGTTAAAAGTACCGGTAAACGTACTAGGGCTAAACGTACCGGGGCTCCACATCGAACGGTATTCCGAAGGCGTGTTTACCGATAAGCTCGAGGGCGTCAAACCCGCCGACAGGGTGCATGGTGCCCGCCCGGACGTCGCGGTAATAACGCTCCAGCGGCCGTCCTTTGGCCAGAGCCGCGCCGCCGACCATGTCCACTGCCTTGTTGACCACATCCTGGGCTGCTTTCATGCAGAAATACTGCATACCTATGGCTTCCATCAGAGTGGCGTCATCCCGTGCGTTCTCTCCGTCCAGACGCTCTGCGATACTCTTTTGGAACGTCCAGGCCGCATTCAAAGTGATGTCCATCTCTGCGGCGAGGAACTGATGGCCGGGATAGTAACTTTCAGGATGCTTGAAAGGAATCCGGGAGCGGCCAATGGTCTGTTGGATGGCGAAGTCTCTGGCTGCCTTTGCTATACCCAGGTAGATGCTGGCAAAGCTCCCGCCGTGCCAGGCCCACAGGCCCCTGGCGAACTCGTCCCAGACCCAGGGCTTATGCCTGATCACACCCTCTTCAGCTACGAATACGTTTTCCAGCGTCCAGCTATGGCTCTGACTGGCCCGCATGCCCATGGTGTTCCAGTCATTCAGGCAAGTCAGGCCTTCGGTGTCCGGGGGAATCATATAGATCAGGCCAACCTCGCCCTCATCCGGGTCGTCGTAGATGGCCGTGCTGGCGAATAGGTCGCCGCCGGGGCTGTTGGTGGCAAAGCCCTTGCGGCCATTTATCAGGAAGCCGCCGTCGGTCTTGGTGGCCTTAACTGTCGTGTAACCCAAGCCGGTGACGCCCTTGAGTGAATCCACCTGCGGGTCTGTTACCGCAGCGAATACCATCAGCTTCTCAGCGGCGATCTTCTCAAGAAGAGGCCGGGGGTGGTCGTCACCCGCCTTGATCAGGTCACACATGACGTAAGGCAGTCCAAAGTGCATGTTCACTGCCAGGGCAGTTGCGCCATCGCCCTGTGCCAGCCGGTTCTGGGCGATGCAGACCTCCAGCAGGGACGCTCCGCCGCCGCCCATGTCAGCTGGAATGGGCATGGCGGTATAGCCAGACTCCCTGAGGGCCGCCATGTTCTCATAGGGATAGCTGTTTTCTTCGTCGTGCTGGGCCGCGCGGGTGGCAAAATCGTCGGCGTGGGTGGCTGCCAGGTCATACCATTTGCGCTGAGAATCGGTGAGTTGGTCCGGCATGGGTGTTCACTCCAGATAAAATCAGGTTCCCCAACGCAACCATACAAGGCAATCATGTTGGTCACGGGTCAAAGGCACGCGTATTCTAACGGCGGGAGGCACCGCCGTCCAACCCCCGGTCTAACTGGACCGGGTTATCTCAGCCAAGAACCCGGAACGCCCTGTAATTGGACTTCCCTGGTGCCTGGTTCTCTTCCCACAAGGCCGCGTTCGGTCAGGCAGGCCGTGAACGCCCGGCCCAAAGACCCGCCCAGATGGTGTCCACTCTCGGTCCAGTCCAGACAACCAAAGGCGAAATTGCCGGTGGACCTGCCGGCCTCAGCCAGGTCAACGCCCATCTCGTCCATCGCCTGGCGTCCTGTCGCAGTCAAAGAATAGCCGACGCGGTTGCCGGAGATAGGTTCCTCGTTTTCTGCGACCCATTCCAGGCTGAGCAGCTCGTCCATCAGCGCCACGCCGGCTACTCCGGCCAGGTGTCCGTAGCAGGTTCGCGCCTGACGCAAGGGGGTATTGCGGCGCACTTCACGCTGCGCCTGGGGGCTAAACTTGGGGCGTATCCTGATCGGTCCATGCTCTGCCATGCTCATACCTCTGGTTTGCTGATCATGCGATCAAAATCAAGCGGCGGGACCAGCGTTTCCGCCGGCCCCGCCACATATTTCCGTGTCTAGGTGCTCGAAGACCCTGTCAGCCGCCGCCGATAGCAGGAAGAAAGTGGACCTCGCTGTTCTCCAGGACCTTATCCAGCATACCTAGTAGGCTGACCTCGCCGTCGATTATCACGGCTAGACCGGGGACCAGGTCTTCCTCTACTTCGTCGACAAGGAATTCCTTTATTCCCGGATACTTCGCTTCCAGGTTGTTGATCAACCGGCGAACGGTGGTGCCTTCCACCTGGACCTGCTGATTACCGCCGGTCAACTGCTGCAACTTGGGCGGGATCCAAACTTCCGCCATCTCCGGTTACTTGCCCTCTTTGGCCCAGAGGGCCTCTAGTACCTTGTCCGGAGACATGGGCAGGTGGCTCATCCGTACGCCGATGGCGTCGTAGATGGCGTTGGATATAGCGGCCATCGGAGGGACTATAGGCACCTCACCAACGCCCCTGACACCGTACGGGTGGTTGGGGTTCGCTACCTCTACGATGACCGTGTCGATCATCGGGAGGTCCAGCGAGGTGGGCATCCGGTAGTCCAGGAAGCTGCTGTTGAGCATGGCGCCGTTCTCGTTGTAGACATACTCTTCATTCAGCGCCCAGCCGATGCCCTGCACCGCGCCGCCTTGAATCTGACCTTCAACGTAGGCCGGGTGGATGGCTTTACCAGCGTCCTGAACGGCAGTGTAGCGGAGGATGTCCACTTTGCCAGTCTCAGGGTCTACTTCCACATCAACCACATGGACGCCGATGGACGGGCCGGGGCCGGGCGGGTTCACGCCGGCAGAACCGACGATGGGGCCTCCGGTGGGAATCATCCGGGCGGCGATCTGCTTGAACGTCAGCTTTAGTTCCGGGTCCGACTTGTGCTGGAGGACGGCTTCTGAGTACTCCACGTCTGATTCAGGGATCTCCCAGATCTTGGCGGCCCGCAGGATCATCTGCTCTTTCACGCTCTGGGCAGCGGTGTAGCAGGCCCAACCGGTCTTGAAGGTGACGCTGCTGCCGCCGGTATTGGAGGTGAAGCCGATGGAGTCGGTGTCGCCAACCTGTGGTTTGATGTCTTCTACGGAGAGGTTCAGGACCTCGGCAACGTGCATGGCCATGGCCACACGGCTGCCGCCGATGTCGGGTGAACCCTCGGTCAAGCTGACCGTGCCGTCGGAGTTGACCACGATCACAGCCGAGGCGGGTCCGGAGTTGTTGCCCCAGAACCCGGAGGCCACGCCGCGCCCTCGCAGCTTACCGCTCAGTTCGGTGTTGTAGTGCTGATGGTCTTTCGCTGCCTGCAGGGTCTCGATGTAGCCAACCAAGGGGTTCACAGGACCGGTAACCCGGCGGGAACCCTCTTTGCCGCTGTTCATCAAGCGGAACTCCAGGGGATCGATCTCCAGCTTCTCAGCCAGTTCATCCATCGCCGTTTCCATGCAGAACGCGGCGGCCGGAGCGCCCGGGGCCCGGTAGGCTGCCGCCTTGGGCAGGTTGATCACCACGTCTATGGCTTTTAGATGAGCGTTGGGGATGTCGTATTGACCCATCATGCATTGGACGGCGGCACCGACGGGAGATCCGGGGAAAGCGCCGGCTTCGAAGATCAGTTCAGCCTCGGCAGCGACGAGTTTGCCGTCTTTGGTAGCGCCTAATTTAACTTTGATCTGGGTACCTGAGGTTGGGCCGGTCGCTTCAAAGACCTCTGTCCGAGTCAATTGAATCTTCACCGGACGGCCGGACTTGCGGGACAGGAGGGCCGCCACAGGCTCCACGTAGGTGATGCCCTTGGCGCCGAAGCCTCCACCGATCTCCATGGGGATGGCTTTGACCTGGCCAACGGGGATGCCCAAGAACCGGGCAGTCTGGTCACGGACCGTGAACTGGCCCTGGCTGCTGGACCAGACCGTCACCTTGCCATCTGCCTGCCAGTGGGCAACACCGGCCTGCGGCTCGATGTAGCCTTGGTGGACCGGCTGGGTGGTGGTCGCTTTCTCAACGATGATATCGGCGTCTTTGAAGCCCTGTTCGAGGTCGCCGAGGCTGAATTCAAACTGGTTGGAGATATTAGTGCGCATGCTTTCGGCGTCGTCTTCCAATATTCCGCCGGGCCTGAGGGCGGGGCTGGCTACGGCGGCCAACCGCTCGTGCAGGATCGGAGCGTCGGGTTTCATGGCTTCGGCGGCGGACAGCACCGGCTTCAGCACTTCATACTCCACCTTGATCAATGCCAGGGCTGCTTCAGCCACGTGACCGTTTACTGCAGCCACCGCGGCGACAGGATGGCCCTTGTACAAAACTTTGCCCCTAGCCAGAACGTTCATGCTCAAGAATCCCAGATTGTGGATCGAGCCTTCCGCCAGGTCGGTAAGCTTCATGGAAGTCTCCGGCCAGTCTGCGGAGGTGACCACCGCATGGACGCCGGTCAGGGCTTCAGCGGCGCTGGCATCCACCGATTTGATCACGGCGTGAGCGTGTGGGCTGCGCAGGATCTTCCCGTAGAGCATGCCGGGCATGTTGTTGTCGGCGCCGTACCTGGCGCGCCCGGTTACCTTGTCAGCTCCGTCATGGCGGATCGGTGAAGAACCTATCGAGTCAAATTCTTCATTGGAGAGCACCATGTTGGGCTTGTACTCAAGCATTCTCTCGCTCCTAGTTAGTGTTTATTTGGGAGATATATTCAGGCACAATTCGGGCGTAAAAAAACGCGATGCCTATGTTCGATAGATTTTCTAGATAAGCCAAGGCGTATATTATCACAATCCCGGTCTCAGTCCCACGCCTGAATCACCCACGAAATAGGCACCTGGAATAGACCGCTTATAGGTGGTTATGACAAGTGTAAATTACCCACTGGATTGGGTACTGTACTGCCCCGCTCCACTTGCGATATACTTCCAACGCGCTTCGGGAATGACCGGCAGGCTCCCGTTTGCAATCCCGAAATGGAGTGGATATTAAGGATGCGCTTTCCCAACCTACGCCCCCAACGGGCATTCATTGTGCTCCTCTTAATCGGCATCATCGTGATGGCCACCACGGCCAGCCACGGTTGCACGGTCAGCGGCTCCTAGCCCGGCCAACGGACTCGTATGTAACACGCCCAAAACAAATAAATTTAGAAAGGAGACAACCATGCCAGACACAGACTCCGCTGGCGACCTGAATGTTCTATCTGAAGACCCCCTTTGTGCGGCCGTCTTTCTAAAGAACCTAGACGTCCCCGTCCTCCCCAATGAAGGCCACTTCATCCGCAGCCACTTTCCCGCCCCTCAGATCAACACCGCCGATTGGTCATTGCCAATCACCGGCGACGTGAACAACCCCCTCGATCTCTCCTACGATGACCTGCTCAAGATGCCTAGCCACGAGGTCATCAATCTCATGGAATGCGCCGGCAACAGCCGCTCAACCATGCAGCCACCCGCCGAGGGAGTCCAATGGGACAACGGAGCAGTCAGCGTCTCCAGTTGGAAAGGCGTGTCGATCAAAACCGTGTTGGAACAGGCTGGCCTCAAGGCATCTGCTACCGATGTCTTATTTGTGGGATTGGACTCCGGCGATGTGCCGGCCGCTGGCAAGTCAATGCCCTACGAGATGAGCGTGCCGCTGGCAAAATTACTGGACGCCGATACTCTTCTCGCTTATGAAATGAACGGCGAGCCAATCCCCAAAGACCACGGTTTTCCCATCCGGTTGCTAGTGCCAGGATGGTACGGCATGGCCTCAGTCAAATGGTTGACCAAAATCACCGTTATGGACCATCCCAACGGTGGATTTCATGAATTGGATTACCGCTTTTACCCCGCCACCGACGGCAAGGTGGACTCTGATGTGACGCGAGTGTCGTCTCTGAAGATAAAGTCGCTGATCAGCACCCCGGTCAAAGGAAACATCCTTGAACCAGGCAAACATACCATCAAGGGCGTGGCCTGGTCGGGCGACGGCGATATCACCAGAGTAGAGGTCAGTACCGACGACGACCGTACCTGGCGGGACGCCAAGTTGGATAAGCCGTCCGGGAAATACTCCTGGCAGCATTGGGAGATCGACTGGGACGCCACCAATCTGGGGCACTCGCTCCTGCGTTCCCGGGCAACGGATAGCGCGGGCAACGTGCAGCCTATGTTGGCCACCTGGAACTTCCGCGGTTACGAGGTCAATTCCATCCACTCCGTCCCCATCACGGTCAGAAAACCCCAGTAACAGACAAGCATTTACCGCCGAAGACTTCCAGTCTCCGGCGGTTTACAATATTCACATCCACGAAACAGTCCCCCATTTCAGAGGGGACACTATTCCTGCAACTGAGGTCATTCATCATGTTCGTTGAAACAGTGAGGATCGAGAGCCTGGCCAACAACAGCTAAGTGGTCGGCTCTGAACAATCTGGCCGGTGCATCGTCATCGACCCCGCCCGGGACGTCGACCAATACGTCCAGATCGCGGCCAATCACGGCACGCGCATCGTCTACGCCTTTGAGACCCACGTCCACAACGACTTCGTCTCTGGCGCTCGTGAACTGGCCGATCAGACCGGCTGCCAAGTGGCGGCCAGCGCGTCGGGAGGCCTACTTTTCCCTTCAGTCCGGCTTCAGGAAGAGGATGAATTCGACCTAGGCGATTTCAAGGTCAAGATCGTCCACACTCCGGGCCACACGCCGGAGAGCGTTTCCTTCTTGATCGAAGAACAGGGCCAGCCCACCACGATATTCACCGGCGGTGCACTCATGCTGGGCGGCGCAGCCCGCGTCGACCTGCTAGGCTCAAAGATAGCCCCTTTCCTGGCCCGGTGGCTGCATAACACCATCCACGAAAAATTGTTGAAACTTCCGGACGACGTCAAGGTCTACCCGACCCACGGCGGCGGTTCGTTCTGCTCGGCTACGGCCCACTCCGGCGGCGAGATTCCTACGACCATCGCCCGCGAACGGCTGGCCAACCCCTTCGCCGCAGAGGCGGAAGAGACCAGCTTCGTTAAATACGCACTTACTGGTCTCGGATCGTACCCGAGCTACTACAAATACATGGCCGACATCAACCGCAGAGGGCCAGATATACTGGGGGGCGTCCCTCGCCTGTCTTCTCTAACAGCCCTGTCCGTCCGGAACCACCTGGACAATGAAGCTGTCCTTATCGACGCCCGTCCCGAGCGTAGTTTCAATGACGGCCACATCCCTGGCGCCTACGCTGTGCCTCATGGCAACGCCATGGCCACCTGGATCGGCAGGGTGGTGCCCTGGGGAGCTCCTCTGGTGCTCCTGTCCGCCGACGCCGGTCAGCATGACGACATGATGCGGCAGCTGATCCGTATCGGGTTCGACCGCGTCCACGGGTTCTTGTCCGGCGGCATGGACGCTTGGAAATCGGCTGGTCTTCCCGTGGAAGAGTCCAAGAGATTGGCCTTAGACGAGCTTAAGCTGGCCCAAGACCTGCCCACCGCACCATTGGTGATCGACGTCCGGCAGCGTAACGAATATGACACGGGCCACATCTCAGGCGCGCTAAACATCGAGTTGGGTGAGTTGCAAGAGCACTTGGACGGGCTACCCAGAGAATTGCCTGTGGTCACCGTTTGCGCCGCCGGGATGCGGGCCACCACTGCCACCAGCATCCTGCAGCGGGATGGGCGGGACAACGTTCAGGTAGTCGACGAAGCCGGCACACCAGCCTGGATCGAACGGGGCTACCCCTCCGAGACCAGCGAAGAGTAGACGCCCCATCCTGGGTTGCCTGGAAAGTATGACTCGGGCTAGGCCGTTGCCCTCACCCTAACCCTCTCCCACGCATGGGAGAGGGGATTGATTCCGTCATTCCTGCCTTCGCAGGAATCCAGGCAAACCAAGCCCCGTGGGTTAAATATGGCTTCGGTATAGTTTTCGCCATCTAGGTTGCCCTTGGTTCGCTCATAGTGAGCTTGTTGAACCACTCTTGGGCATCAACCATGGTCTCCCCTAAGAGTCCTTCGACAAGCTCAGGATGAGCGGTATCGGTGCATGGGTAGTCTGGGTTGTGTCAGTCTCTGCCTCTTCCGGCTTGGTACCAATGGTCCCAAGGCTGTGCCTTGGACCTTCCTGGCATGAGGGGCTCTCTCAAGACCAATTTGTAGCCGCCAGCCAGCACCATGCCGGCCACGAACCCGCCGATGTGAGCGAAGAACGCCACGTTAACCGAACTCGCCATCCCCATCGAAATGCTGCCTTGGATCAACTGCCAGACGAACCAGGCCCCCAACAGCCACATGGCCCTCATCTCCACCACTGTAATCAGGTAGAAGACGATCAGTGCTTTGATCTTGTTGCTGGGGTAGATCATCAGATATGCGCCCAACACGCCGGAAATAGCGCCACTGGCCCCGATGAGAGGCACCTGGGAATCGGTGTCGATCACCCACTGGCTCAGGGTCGCGGCGACACCTGCTACCAGGTAGAAGACCAGGTATTTAACATGCCCGAACCGGTCTTCGATGTTGTCGCCAAACACCCACAGGAACATCATGTTGCCAGCCAGATGCATGAACCCGCCATGGATGAACATCGAGCTGAAGATCGTGAAAACCGTGTGGACCGGGGTTTCGATATTCACCACGGAAAAACCGGAGTTCAGCGAGTCAAACGGCTGCCCTGACGTTAACTCCTGGGCAATGAACCCCCATTTGAAGAAGAAAATGTCCAGGTCTAGCCCGCCCGATCCGGTTACGGTGCCAGTACCACCCAGGACAATTTCATAGAGAAAGACCAGCACGCTGATCGCTAGGAGTCCAGCGTTTACGTATGGAAAAGTACGGTGCTGGACGCTGGCGTCTGAATAAGGAAACATCTACTTGCTACCAATCACACAAATAGGGGAACGGGTTGCGCCCGTTCCCCTATTTACAGAACCCTGATATTGCTCGCCGGGAATCAAGATGTCAGATCGCCCGCTGCGTGGCAGATAACCTCCGCGGCAATCTTGGGATTCATCTTTCCCATGTTCAACATCATGTGATAATGCCAAGCCTCATTGGGACGGACCTTCCAGAATTTGTAGATGAAGTCTTCTCTGGCCCGTTCCAACTCTTCCACATGAATCTCGGCCTCTTCACGTTCGAAGTGCTCCCGGTCCATCAACGTCTGTACACGGACTTCCATGGGAGCCAGCAGACCTACGTGCAGGGTGTGTGAGGCGTCAGCCAGAATCTGGTTGGCTCCCCGGCCGATGATCACGGCGTTGCCCTGTTGGTGGAGGTCGTTGGCCACCTTTTTCATCGCTTCAATAAATGTCTTGTCATCCAGCTTCTGGGCCACGCCGCTGCCCTCTCCGGTGAGGTCCATATAGGTCTCGGGAGGAAGGTTCTCGATACCCCGGCCGAAGTACGGCTCGCCGCTGACGCCCGACATGGCCGAGCGCTCCAGCATGGTCTGAACGAACCGGCCCAACCGGTCGCGGAAGCGGTCCACTCGTTGTTCCTTGGCGATGAGAGTGCCCACGGGGGTTCCGACGATGCGTGCCGCCTCGGTGAAGAACAGGCGATCGACGAAGTTCAGTTTCATCTGTTCAGCTACCATCTGGCCAATGGTCACTGCCCCGCATCCAATGGGGCCGTTAATGGTAATAACCGGCATTACAGGTCCCTCCGAATTTTGATATCGATCTGTGGCTTGCCCGGTTCGTGGTTCGTGGCGTGGTTCGAAGTTGTTGTTTCCGCCTAGGTGACGGCGGTCTCCATCAGCCTGGCTCGGCGTCTCGGATATTCGTCAGCCAGGAGCCCTAACACGGTTGAATCGAACCATTCGTCGTTCTTGCGGTGGGTCTTGCGCAAACGACCTTCCATTACGAATCCTACGTGCTGGGCCATCTGCATGCCCGGCTCATTATATTCAGGGACATCAACCCAGACGCGGTGCAGACCCAGGGGGCCAAAAGCATGGTCCAGCAGACCAATGAGCGCGCTGGTGCCGAAATGATGGTGCCACAGGTCCTTGCGACCGATCAGAAGGTCGATCCGAGCTTCCAACAGCGGCCATTCGACCGCCAATTGACCTTCACCGATGTGTTCTCTCTCGGAGCTGTAGACAGAAAATATAGTGCGATTGTCGTCGTCGAAGACCTGGTCCCATTCATCCGAACCGCCAGCTAATACAGCCTCCGGTATATAACTGGTGTGCAAGGGCTTACCGTCATCCCCAACACCGTACCAAACGGCGTTGACATCGGGGTCATTGAGCCATTCAGCCATCCGCTGGATATCTTCACGAGTGGGCGTTGTCAGTGTGACCTCTGGGAACATATTGACCCCCAAATCTTGATGAGCTGATTCGAGCTTCCGCGATGGTATGTCTGGGCTACCCTATACTATCATCGTTTAGGATAATCATCATTATATATGTGGATGGTCGCAGGCGCAATTTATGTCTACCATCCGGGTCTATTTCCTCTAAGTATTATCCGGAGCCTGACTGGTCACGCCACAATGTGCCGCGTAGTATACTCCTGTAACTCCCGGATGCAATCGATTTTTGACGTTCAGGAGCATTTCTCTGAGGGAGAGTTTAGATGCGGGAGAATACCCTAAAACAGAAGTTGAACGACGGGAAGGCGGTTTTCGGTACGATGATCACCTTTCCTTCAGCAACGGTAGTCGAGATGCTCGGGTGCCTGGGCTACGACTGGATATTGATTGATAATGAGCACGGCTCAATAACGGTGGACAACTCGGAAGACATGATTCGGGCCGCTGAGTTGACCGGCATGGCCCCCATCGTGCGTCCCATCGGCAACGAGTTGGAGTTTATCTGCCCATTCCTCGACCGCGGCGCCTGGGGCGTCCAAGTCCCCCACGTAAACACGGCAGAAGAGGCTCAGAACGCGGTGGAGGCCGTCAAGTATTACCCCCTGGGCACCAGAGGCATATTCAGCCGCAGCCGCCCCGCCGGGTTCGGCTTTTCCGGTTCCACGGCAGATTACGCGGAAGATGCCAACAGAAATACCCTGGTCTGCTTGATGTTGGAAGAGGTCGAAGCCATCGAGAACCTGGAAGCCATGGTAGAAGTCGAAGGCGTGGACGTGTTCTTCATCGGCTCCGGTGACCTTTCCCAGTCCATGGGTTTCGTGGGCCAACAAACCCACCCCGAGGTCCAAGAGGTCATGGAGCGCGGCGTCGAGATCATCCGTGGGGCAGGCAAGGTCGCCGGGGTTAGCTGCCCGGACAACCTGGTTCCCAAGTACCTTGACCTGGGCGTTCAGTACTTTCACGGCACCGTCCAGACCCTGCTCCAGACCTCCAGCAACGCCTACCTGGAATCCATGCGTAAAGCAGCGGGAGCAGCGGGCCTGTAATTTAGTTGACACCGTGTCGGTCAGACACGAGAATGGCTTCAATCTCTTGAATCCTGAGTCCAGAGTTAAGGTGAATACATGGCAAGCGTCTTTCTTGGAATAAACGACCGCACTTTCACATACGAATCCACTGCTGCACGCGCCGAGCATGTGGGCGCCGGTGTCCGCTACCCCGTTGACTTTGCGCTGACATCCGACGACACAGCCTACATCGTGAACAAAGGCCGCGAGGACCGTCCCGACGGCACCCGCTTGGTCATCATGAAACTTGGCGAAGAGGGCGAGGAATACATCTCGACCTTCGGCTCCTACGGCGAGGGCCCCGGCCAATTCATCTGGCCGACTGGCATCGCATTGGACAAGGACACCAACGTCTACATCACCGACGAGTGGTTGAACAGGATTACCAAGTACGCCAGCGACGGCGAATATGTGTCTCATTGGGGCACTCATGGCTCGGGAGACGGAGAGATCGACCGCCCCTGCGGCATCGCAGTCAGTCAGGACGAGACCCTATATATCGTGGACAGCCGCAACAACCGGGTGCAGATGTTCAGTCTGGACGGGAAATTCCTCGGCAAGTTCGGCTCTGCCGGCACCGACAATGGGCAGTTCAATCTACCCTGGGGGATGTGTCTGGACGGAGAGGGCAATGTCTTTGTGGCTGATTGGCGCAACGACCGGGTCCAGTCCTTCACCGCAGACGGCAAATGGCTGGCCACCTTCGGGTCACCCGGCGCGGACGGAGCGGTGGGCACGGGCGGCAACTGCTACAACGCCAAGGTCAATGGCGGCATCACCTACTCTGAGGCCCCGGTTGGCCAGTTCAACCGCCCCACTGGCGTCTGCGTGGACGAGGACGGCGACATCTATATAGCCGACTGGCTGAACAACCGTGTACAGGTGTTGACTCCGGAAGGCCGGTTCATCACCGAGTTCACCGGTGATGGGCACCTCTCAAATATGGGCATCGCCAAACTCAGGTCCAACCCGGACATGATCCGGCAGCGCAACGGCATTCAAAACTTCACCCCGGAGCGGGTCCTATGGGCGCCCTGTGCGGTCAGGATAGGGCAGAACAACCGGGTGATCATTGCGGACACCACGCGCCACCGATTCCAGATCTACCGCAAAAATACCGAGCCGGTATTGGTCTAAGCCACCGGGCCAGCCCATAAAAATCGCCAACAAAAAAGGCCGCGTCTAACTCGCGGCCTTTTTTCTTCTATGGGCTGCCGGACTTGTCGGTTGGCGTTAAACGGGTAGGGCCACCGCACCCTGGAACCGGGTCTCCAGGTCTTTCAACAGCGCCTGATCAGCTTCGTTCAGCTCCGAGTACACCCAGTCGATGACCCAGCGCGGGTCGTCGGCGGACTCGTCTATCAGTAGCTGGCGCACCATGTAGAGCTGGCCGGCCTCGTCGATTTCATCGCGCACAAGAGAGATGACAAAGGCTTCTTCGTTCTCGAAGTGGTCCAACTCCAAGATACGGACGCCCATCACCCGGCTTTGGATGTGGCGGATAGTACGGGCGGTTATTTTCTTTTCACCCAGGACCTCGGCGAGAGCTGCTTCTACCTCATGGAACCGGTCTTCAAGCTCTTTGTGCTGCTCGTCTTCCAGGGTGAATGCAGCGTCGCGGACACTCTCGGCCAGGCCTGCCCCTTTCCCCTGGGCGATGAATTCCGCCAACTCGACAGCTTTACCAGCCAGGGCGGCGTGCTCGTCCTCGTTGTCTTGGACAGGCACTCGAACCGGTTGGACGTTCTTCAACGGCCCGGTCATCACTTCGTCTTCGACGGCGGCGTGATACACGATCTGTTTGATCCAAAACCCGAACGATTCATTAAGTTTGCTGATGTCCTCGAAGGTGGACGCGCTGGCGGACATGGCTTCGGTGCGGTCCGATACCGCCCTGAAAGCCTTGTGTATCAGCGGCATAACGTCTATGGGGTCTTCTATCCTGTGATTGTTGTCAGCAGTCATGCCTTCACCCATTAAGCGATCTGTAGATTTAGTGAAATCTAGTACTGGTCAGGCTACCGGTAGGAGTTGCTCGATACGAGTAGCCAATGCGAGCAGCAGTTCGTTTTCACCGGCCGTCAGGTCTTGAGATATCCAATCGAGGACCCAGCGTTGGTCATCGGCGTCACGGTCGATCAGGAGGCCGCCTACGACTTCCAGCTGACACTGTGGGGAGAGGTTTTCTCTGAGGAGGGGGAGGACCATCGCCTCTTCGGTTTCCAGGTGGTCTTCCTGGGCTACGCGGAGGGCAATCACTTGTCCATAGAGGTGTTGCTTGGTGCGGGAGATTACGCTGGTGGCGCCGATGTCTTCTTCCAACACGGTCATTACGTCCATGACGCCTTCAAGTAGCCTGGAGTATTCGTCATCCTCTTTTTCAAGGATGGCCCATTTGACCCGCTCGATGGGGTCATGGGCGGCGGCTTTGCGGGTCTCGTCGATCGACTTGGTCATCTCGGTCCCGACTTCTTTTTCCGCGTGGTACATGATGGAAGTGGCCCAGGCCGTGAACGCCAACTTGAATGGTTGAAGACTACATCCGTCTTCTAAACACCGGGCAAGCTCAACCGTACGGTCGGCCTCGCCGCGCAGTGCTTTGTGGATCAGGTACATCGCGTCGATGGGCTGGTCTAGGTTGGTGATCTCCGCTGTCATGCAAATCCTCCCAAGATAGTCGCCTATGTATTCGCTTCGCCGATACTAGATGTCGATAACCATTTAAAGAGTCTGCCTGGAAGTATAGGGGGCTTCAGCCGTGGAACAAGAAGCCAATTTCCTCTCGGACTTATAGCCTTAGCCTATCGGTAGCAGACCCGATAATGATAAAGAATACGAAAGTGTATCCAGAATGTCAATACTGTTATATCTACATTATTACTATTCGTTCCATTGATGCTACTTGCGCAAGCTGTACATACCATAGTGCGTTTCGGCCCTGATTAAGGGTGCCAATGGTCACTTTCGTTCATTTCACATTATTTGGGGGCAATAAAAAAGGGAGGGCTTATGCCCTCCCTATCTGTTAGCCAAGAAATCGGTTGAGAAACTATTTAGTTGGAAGTGACCGGCTGTTTCCTAACCGCGGAGATCGCGTTCACCTGTTCCATCAATATATCGAAGTTCTCGAACGTGAGAGACTGGGGGCCGTCACATTTGGCCACATCCGGGTTGGGATGTACCTCGATCAGCAGTCCGTGGGCTCCGGCAGCCACCGACGCCAGGGCGACGGGGGTAACCAGGTACCATTTACCGGTGCTGTGGCTCGGATCGCATACGATGGGCAGGTGGCTGAGACGTTTGATCACTGGCACCGCGGCCACGTCCAGCGTGAACCGGGTGAAGGTCTCGAACCCTCGGACGCCTCTTTCGCAGAGGATCACCTCTTGATTGCCACCGGCCATCACGTACTCGGCGGCCAATAGCCATTCCTCGTAGGAGGCGGATAGTCCGCGCTTGACCATGACCGGTTTGCCGATCGTACCAACCTCGTCCAAGAGGTTGTAGTTCTGCATGTTACGGGCGCCGATCTGCAGGATGTCGGCGTATTTGGCGACGGTCTCCACATCAGCCGTGGCCATGACCTCGGTGATGATGGGCAGGCCGGTTTCTTGTTTGGCCAGGTCGAGGAGCTTTAGGCCATCTTCGCCCATGCCGCGGAAGCTATACGGAGAGGTCCTAGGCTTGAACGCCCCGCCCCGTAGGACTGTGGCGCCGGCGGCTTTCACAGCCTTGGCGGTTGAGACCATCTGCTCTTCGTCTTCAACGGAGCAGGGCCCGGCCATGATCACAGGCTTGGGGCCGCCGATCACGGCGTCGCCCACCTTGATGATCGTGTCATCGGGATGGAACTCTTTGCTGGCCAGCTTGTAGGGCTTGGAGATCATCATGACCTCGGCCACCCCGTTCATCAATTCCATCTCGTCTTTGAAGTCCGGGGGTATGGAACCCATGACTCCAATGACCGTCCGCTCTTCTCCCAAGTTGATCTGGGCTCTCATCCCGCGAGATTCTATTCTTTCCCGAATGTTTTCCAGGTCGACTCGCTCGGTGCCTGGTGCCATTACGATGATCATTGCAGAACTCACCTTTTGGTCTGTGGATTGATTCGTATTCCGTTAGGTCTTTGAGGAGGAAATGGGACAGACCTTAAACGAGATACCCCACCACTACCGGAGCCGGCGGCTGAAACCTCCACCGCGTGGCTCCCACACTATCTTCCTTAATCACCATCCCTGATTATCGCAAATCGATAGATGCGTGATTTAGCCTGCCCTATGCGCGCAGGCTCGCAGCCCCTTTCAGGTACTTGTAAACCAAGTCCTTCGACTGCTTTTCAGTATTAACTAGTATAAGTATCCTGATACAACGGGGCAAGCTACCCTTAACAACCACCTGTGTCATGTCCATCAACGGAGCGTTGGCCCAAGCCAATCTGCGCGCAGCGGTGGCTGGGAATGCGGCATCCAGGTCTGGGGTTATGGTGAAAAAGACCGCGGCCAAGGAGTCTTCTTCCAGGTCATTGGCATCGATCAAAGCCTGGACCAGCTCAGTGGTAGCCTCATGGATGGCTTCTTCCGTATTGGCGTCGGCGGTAGTCGCCCCCCGTATTCCCCGGCATGCTGTCATGGAAAAAATAGCTCCTGGTAATAAAACCTTTAGGTTGGGCGCGTGACCCCGGCCAGTTCGGCGACGAACCGGCTGGCCCGTTCGATCAGTTCTTCTCTGGGCGATTCAAGCATCACCCGAATCAAGGCGCTGCCCACCACGGCGGCCTCCGCGTTGTTGCCGACCTCTTCCACGTGGGCCCGGTTGGATATCCCAAACCCCACAGCCAGAGGCAGGTCGGTCTGACTCCTGACCCGGTCCAAAAGCTCAAAGCTCCTCCCGGACACTTGCTCGCGGGCGCCGGTGACGCCGGTGACGCTGATGCAGTAAACGAACCCGCTGGCGCCAGAGACGGCGTGTTTGATGCTTTCATCTGTGCTTGTGGGTGCCAACAGCGGTATCACCGAGATATCCCGCGCCTGGTATTCAGCTATCAGGGGAGCGGCCTCGAAGCCGGGCAGGTCCACAGCGATCAGCCCGTCCACGCCAACCTGTTGGCAACGCTCGGCGAACGGGACCAGGCCGTAGGAATAGATGGGGTTGTAGTAGCCCATCAGGATCAGCGGAGTCTCAGGAACTTTCTCCCGTAAAATCTCGACGGCGTTCAGGCAATCATCCAAGCTGGTGCCGTTCTGCAGGGCCTTGAAGCTGGACTCTTGAATCACCGGGCCTTCAGCCAATGGGTCGCTGAACGGCACGCCCAGTTCTACGCAGTCGGCCCCGGCGGCAACCAGAGCAGGGACCAACTCCAGTGTGGCGTCCATGTCGGGGAAACCGGCTGTTATAAACACAATCAGTCCGGGACGCTTCTGCTCCCGGACTGCTTCAAACATACGCCTGATTCGAGGTTCGCCCATACCTGGGACCTAATTTCCTCACGCCTCGGTGCCGTTGGGGACCGGGCCTAGATTTAGGCAAATCTAACGTACATACCCAGCGGTGTCTACCCCCGCGGTTCTATCATGCAGCGTCCAAGCCGACGTACAGGCAACGTCCAGGCACAGGATTGGTCAGCTAAGACCCTGGGCAAGCAAGGCCAACGTGTTCTGGCCAGCGTGGGCGCCTATGGAGGCCCAGAGCGAGCCTGTGCGCCAGTACAGCCAGGCAAACAAGAAGCCGGTGATGAAGATGGGTATCAACACGCCAACCGACAGATGGAAGCCGCTGAACACTGCGGCACTGACCAGCATGGCTCCCAAGGGACCCAAACGCGGGATCAACCCTCTAAAGATGAACCCCCTGAAGAAAAGCTCTTCGCTCATGGGGGTGATGAATGCCAGGGCCTGGAAGGTGAGGAGCACCGCGAAGCCGTCGAAAAAGACGTCCGATTCCACCACCGGAGTCGCGAGTTCGTCCAGTTCCAGCCATGCGACGATGCTTGAGTATATGGACGTGGCAATAAGACTGGTGGCCAGCACTCCGAACATCAGTAAGACCGTCCGCTTCCGAGGACGTCTGACCCGGCTGAGCCGCAAAACAGCCAGAGGGAACCTGGAATGCCGCAACCCCAGATACCAGACAGTGCCAACGATGGACAGACCCATCAGATGCACGCTGATCCAGGTTGCTACCGCGTCTTCTTGTTCCGGATACAGATTACCGACGACCAGAGCAGCGGCCGCAGCACTGAGCAGGGAGGCCATGACGAGGATGATCCCGCCGATGATATGCCGAATCCCCCAGGGCACGTCTCCCATCTTGTGGTTCACCCGCCCGCCGGCCGCCGCAGACTCGGAGGGGCTTCCGTATGCTGCAGCCAGGGGGCCGGCGTACTCATATCCGCAACTGGAACAATGGGTCTGGCCCGCCTCCCAAGCGCTGCCGCAACTGGAGCAAAATGACAAACTACCCAAGGTCTGCTCCAATGGGTTCTCGCTGGGCTCGTCCGCTGGCTGCGGAAAGTTATCGCCGGGCGGCAATTCGGCTCTGCACGTTTTCCTCGATGGTCATCGTATAAATTATAGCAACATACCCTGCTAATCCAAGTGTACGGGCGATTTTTGGAGACGTGGCAGTGATCGGAAAAATGCCATTAATTGCCAGAACAAATATCGTCGGCCATAATGGCGGCGGCCCAAACCGGCCTCGGGAGATGACTACATGGCCTCAGAGAAACAACTGTCCCGGGAAGATTTCGACCGCATCGCGGAACTACAGGGTATAACCGGCGAACCGGCCTATCTTGATGAGCTCTTCGCCCAGGCGCGCGGGGTGTTCATGATGGCGGAGACCATCAAGGGCATTGACGTCACTGGCGTTGAGCCGGAGATGGCATTTATCCCACCCACTGATTAACACCCCTTAGCCACCGCCTAGCCACATAAAACCCGGAGGCATCGCTTTAATGGACACATTAGAAATCTGCTACATGAGCGCCGGAGACCTCTCCAAGCTGGTCAAGAGTAAAGAGATCTCCCCAGTCGAGATAATCGACGCCCACCTCACCAGGATAGAGGCCACCGAGCCGGTGCTGAATTCGTTCATAACCCTGCTGGCAGACGAGTCCCGAAAAGCGGCCAAGCAAGCAGAAAAAGACATTCAAGCCGGTCGGTACAAAGGCCCTCTCCACGGCATCCCCGTGGGTCTGAAAGACCTCTATAACACCGGCGGAGTACGTACCACCTCAGGCTCCAAGATCTTCGACAACTTCATCCCAGACGAAGATTGCACCGTGGCTGCCAAGTTCCAACAGGCCGGCGCCATCCTACTGGGCAAGCTCAACATGCACCAGTTCGCCTACGGGCCCACCGGCGAGAACCCAGACTACGGCCACATGCACAACCCCTGGAACCCAGAGATGATCACCGGCGGCTCCAGCGGCGGCTCCGGATCAGCTGCGGCGGCAGGCCAGTGCACCATAACCACCGGCAGCGACACCGGAGGCTCCATCCGCATCCCGGCGGCCCTCTGCGGAATCGTCGGCCTCAAGCCCACCTACGGGCTAGTCAGCCGCTGGGGACTGACGGCGTTGTCCTGGTCGCTGGACCACCCTGGCCCCATGGTCCGCACGGTTGAAGACGCCGCCATCACCATGAACGTCATCGCCGGACACGACCCCAAGGACGTTGCGTCGGCCAAGGTGGACATCCCCGACTACACCACCGCGCTGACGGGCGACGTTCGGGGCTTGCGCATCGGGATGCCCAAAGAATACTTTGAAGCGCCTCTCGACCCTCAGGTGAGAAAAGCTGTGCTAGACGCGATAAGCGTGCTGGAAAGCATGGGCGCCGTGGTCAAAGAGGTCTCGTTCCCCATGTTCAACCAGTCTCAGGCAATCTCCAGCACGGTGCTGATGGCCGAGGCCAGCGCCTTCCACCGCGACCTCCTGGAGCAGGACGGCCACCAGCTCTATGAGCCGGTGCGCCAGCGGCTGGAGGCCGGGTTATTCATCACAGCGGCCGATTACCTGAGAGCACAACAGGCCCGGACCATTCTGGACCAGGAAGGACGCCGGCTCCTTGACGAGGTCGATCTGTTGGCCGGCCCCACCGAGCCGATCGTTGCCCCGGAGATAATGGCCCCCAGGGTGCTGGCGGGAGAGCAAGAGATCGGAGTCGTCGGCGCATTGACTCAGTACACCCGGCCGTACAACATCAACGGGTTTCCGGCGATATCGGTGCCCTGCGGGTTCTCGGACACGGGACTTCCCATCGGACTGCAACTGGCGGGAAAGCCCTTTGACGAACTGACGGTCCTGCGCGCGGCCCATGCCTACGAACAAGCCACCGACTGGCACACCCGCCGCCCGCCGCTGTAGACCGGTCAGTCGCAGAAAACGCCGCCGATAGTAACCAGAGACAATGATCGTCCATGCCTGCTGATCCGCACGGCTAACGGGGTCCGTATTTCGTGTAGAATTCCATTACGACCTACGCTATGCGCGGCGGCGGCCCTCAGGGCCGTTAAAGATGGAGATCGGCAGATTGGCGGAAATCACCCCGAAAATCACCCCGGAAATCACCACTGTAACTTTTGACCTCTGGCAGACCCTGTTGGTCGACAAGCAGGACCTGGGGCAGGCCCGCGCCATGGTCCGGCTGGAGGGCGCTCAATCTGCTCTGGCCAAGTTCGGTGAAGACTTTGAGATCGACCACATCCGCGAGGCGTATATGTCCTGCTTCCAGCAGTGCCGGGAAGTGCGGGACCGCGGCCTGGATGTGGATTTCCGGGAACAGGTCACAATCTTCGTCAACCACATCAGACCCGGCCTGGCAGAACGCCTGGATAACACGGTCATGGATGAGATTGCCGAGTTCTATTCCGACTCTTTCTTCGTCCACCCGCCACCGGCTCATGGCGATGCTGTCCAAGTATTGCAGGGTATCAAGGACATGGGCTTCAAAATGGGGCTGATCTCAAACACTGGAATGACTCCGGGCTTCACCTTTCGTTCGTATATGGCAGAGCACGGTATGTTGGAGTATTTCCAGGTGCTGACTTTCTCCGACGAAGTGAAGCTGGCCAAGCCCGGCAGCGAGATATTCATGATGACGCTCAAAGCGCTGAACGCCACGCCAGAGCAGACCATCCACGTGGGTGATCACGTGACGAACGACGTGGTGGGCGCCAAGCGCTGCGGCATGAAAACGATCTGGATAACAGGGTTCTACGAAAGGGAAGACCTCAACGATCCGGAAACGGAACCGGACATCACGGTCGACTCGCTGGCCGCGGTCTTACCGGCCGTCGCCAAGCTGGCCGGGCGTGCCTAGCTCGGTGAAACCTCAGGCACGGAAAGACGTTTGAAAAAAGACGTTTGACAAACAGATGCCCCAGGGTGATAGTGTCGACACACTCGCACATCTTGACGATTGATAATACCGAATTGATCATTATTTGCTAGAATTCGGTGGAATTCTTTACAACTTAAGGGTATTCAGCACAAACAGCACTAGCTAGATTTGTATCTGACATGGGTGACGGGATGCTAAAAAGGGTCCTGACTGGAACACAGCATGGCTGACGCAGCCGAACTTAACGAGCTTTGCGCGGCCGTTTTGCGAAAACGGCCGCTTATCCTGGTGAGCAACCGTGGCCCGGTTGAGCATCAGATGTCCGCCGATGGCCGTCCTGAGGCCCGCCGTGGCAGTGGTAGCGTGGTCACTGCGTTCAGCTCCCTGGCCCAAAAATTTGAGTTCACCTGGGTGGCCAGCGCCATGGGCGAAGGCGACCGGTTGGTCTCCGACAACGGCCAAGGCCCCCACCTGAGGTCGCCACTTCCCGGTCACCAGATAAACCTGCGCTACGTGGTCACGCCTCGGCGCGTCTACCACAAGTACTACAACATCCTCTGCAATCCGCTGCTCTGGTTCCTCCAGCACTACATGTGGAACCCGCCATACAATCCCAACGTCGATGCCGCCGTGCACGACGCTTGGGAGACCGGCTATATCCCCGTTAACCAGGCCTTTGCCAATGCCGTGATCGAGGAAGCCCGTGGCCTGGAGCAGGCGCCGATAGTCATCGGTCACGACTATCACCTGTATCTGCTTCCGGAATTCGTCCGGAAGGATGTCCCCGATGCCGTGATCCAGCACTTTGTCCACATACCATGGCCAACGCCTCAATACTGGCACATGGTTCCTGGCTACATCACACGGCGCATCTGCGAGTCCCTCTGCGCCACCGATTTGCTGGGTTTCCAGACCATCGGTGACGTCCGCTGCTTCCTGGACACGGTGGATGAGTTCGTACCGGGCGTGACGGTGGACCGCAACAACCACACGGTCTCCCACAATGGCCGCACGACATCGGTCAAGGTCTACCCAATCTCCATCAACGTGGAGGAAGTGCAACGGATCGCCAACACCCCCAGGGCACTGGACTATGAGGGCAGGCTGACCGCCGATACCGGCGAAATCACCATCGTCCGCATCGACCGCGCCGAACCCAATAAGAACGTCGTCCGCGGCTTTCGGGCCTACGAACTGCTGCTGTCGCGCCACCCGGAATTGGTCGGCAAGGTAAAATTCCTGGCCTTCTTAGTGCCGTCCCGCACCCATATCCGCCAGTACCAAAGGTACATGGACGAGATACAGCAGGTCATTCAGCAGATAAATAGCAACCACGGGACGCCTGACTGGCAGCCCATCGTGCCGTTCATCGAGAATAACTATACGCAGGCGATTGCCGGCATGAAGTTGTATGACGTGCTGTTGGTGAACACCATAATCGAGGGCATGAACCTGGTCGCCAAGGAAGGCCCGGTGGTCAATGACCGCGACGGCGTATTGGTCCTTTCCCACAGCAGCGGAGTCTACTCTCAGCTTGCCGACGGCGCCATCAGCGTGTCTCCCACCGACATCGAAGGCACCATGGAAGCGCTCTACCAGGCGATCACAATGTCCGCCGAAGATCGCAAAGACCGGGCGGCCCGGATGCTAGAATTGGTCTGCCGTGAGGACATCCACAACTGGCTCTACCAGCAGTTAGACGACATATCCGGCATCTTGTAACCGGCTCTAAACCCCATCGCTAGGCTGGATAATTGCCGGGGCTAGGGGTAAAGTAATGATGTGGCGTAAGTACGCCCACTCAAGATTTTTCACGTGCCTGCGGGCCCTGTTTACGAAGTTGCAGTCGTGGAGAAAACGATACACATGGAACAGCTGTTCAACCCACAATTGCCCGACGGCGGGCGTCCTGAGATTCAGCTTTGTATCTTCCCGCACCTCCCTGAGTTCTTGGTCATAGACTCGCGGGGAGATGACCCTCAGGTGATGCTGCTCAGCACCGACGAAGTCTTTGGCGAAGAGTTCTATCGAACGGTCGAGTCTGAGTTCTCCGAAACCCTGCGCTCTTCCCGGGAATTCCTCTTCTCCCATTTCATGAACCTACCAGTGTCCATCGAAGAATCGGTGCGGGACATCGCCATGACCTTCATCCTGGACCGGCTGGGAGTGCAGGTGGAAGATGAGGACGATATTCCGTCCGTGGTCGTCTACGTGGTCAGCGGCGGTGCCCTGACAACCCAGTCCGAAAAGATATTGAACGGCCTGAACGACCTGATCCACAGCAGTTCCAACAGCCCCGAGTCGGACCGGTGGACAAAGACCATCGCCGACCTAGTACAGCGGGAAACCGCGATCATGCAAAAGGTGAACGAGCAGCAGATGGAGGACGCTCTAAAGGGCGATTCCCCCGACTACTTCACCCTCTGGGAAAGCCGCAACTAACCCATCTGGCCCCGAAACAGGGGACAACGCCTGCCCTCCATTCTCCTAGCGCACCTTTCGGTCTCTCCCCTATAATCCCAGTACCTGATAACGACATGGGAGCGACAGATGGACCGGATAGGATTGTCGATCAACACCAGGGGCGAGACCACCGACCAAGAGCTGATATCCATGGCGCAGCTCGCCGACGAACAGGGATATCACTCATTCTGGGCTGCTGAGTCCTGGGGCCGCGACGCTTTCACCGTGCTGACCATGATCGCCTGCAATACCCAGAACATTCGCCTGGCCACCGGCATCGTCAACGTGTTCAGCCGCACTCCCGCGCTCATCGCCCAGACCATAGCCTCCCTCGACATCCTGTCCCAGGGGCGGGCCATATTGGGGTTGGGCAGCAGCGGAAAAGTGGTTGTGGAAGGCTGGCACGGCGTGCCCTTCGATGGACCGTTAGCGCGGACTCGGGAGTACATCGAGATAATCCGAACCGCCCTGAGCGGAGCTGCGGTGAACCACGATGGCAAGTACCACCAGATGAGCCGGTTCCGGATGATCTCTCCTCCGGTCCAAGAGCGCCTGCCGATCTACATCGCCAGCCTGGGCCCCAAAAACCTGGAGCTGACCGGAGAGCTGGCCGATGGCTGGCTGCCTATCTGGTTGAACCGGGAACGCATCCCCGAACTGCAGGAACAGATCGCCGTTGGCGCGGTCAAGTCAGGCCGAAACGCCTCCGACGTGACCATTGCCCCCTATCTGATGTCCTACACTTCCAACAGTAACGATGACCTGGGCCACGGCGAGCAATTGTTGCGGGCACACATGGCCTATTACATCGGCGGGATGGGCACCTATTACTTCGAAAGTTTTAGCCGGGCCGGGTTCGCAACCGAGTCCAAGGCTATCCAGGAAGCATGGGGTTCCGGGAACCGGGACCAGGCGGCTGCCACGATATCCGACAAGATGCTCGAGAGCGTTTCGGTGTTGGGAGATGCCCAGCAATGCCGAGACCAGATGAGCACGTTCCGGAAGGCCGGGGTGGATATTCCCATTTTGACCTTCCCTCACGGGACTGACCTAGACGCCATTCACCGGACGATACAGGCGTTGGCTCCACAGGCTGGAACTTAGTGGCTATTTCGATACAAGCATTGGCTCCGCAGGATGGAACTTAGTGGCTATTTCGATACAAGCATTGGCTCCGCAGGATGGAACTTAGTGGCTATTTCGATACAAGCATTGGCTCCACAGACTGGAACTTAGTGGCCATTTCGATAGAAGCATTGGCTCCGCAGGATGGAACTTAGTGGCCATTTCGATAGAAGCATTGGCTCCGCAGGATGGAACTTAGTGGATACTACGATCAAAGCCCTGGCCCGGGAGAAAGCTGCTTAATGGCATCCAAGATCGGCGTGATCTCAGACACCCATTCGGCCGGCAGCGGACGGGACTTACCCGTAAAGATACTGGACGCTCTACGCGGGGTGGACCTGATCCTCCACTGCGGCGACCTCGAATGTCTGGGCGTCTTGGATTATCTGGAAGAGGTGGCCCCGTTGCTTGGGGTGCGCGGCTACGAAGACCCCTTGGAAGACGGAGACCGTCTCGCCATGACGACCAGAGTCGTCAAGGTCGAGGGCGTGTCCATCGGCATGATCCACGACATTCAGTGGCCCGGCCCCAAGATACCCACCAGCCCCGACGGCTCTGACCTGGTCTACCCAGAAGGTAACGGGCGAGAGATCTTGGCTCGCAAGTTCAAAGAGCCGGTGGACGTGGTCCTCTACGGCGACACCCATGAGGAAATAGTCACCTATTGGGACGGCGTGATGATCTTGAACCCGGGCAGCCCGACCTACCCCGGACGGCGTCACAAACGGGGAGTACTGGGCACCATCGGCATCTTGGATATCGACGGGGAAGACGTCAGCGGCCGGATCATCGAACTGGACCCGTCGGGTCTGCTCATCAGCCCCTGATCAATTCGGCTCGCCAGCGCGGCATAATGGTAGCCTGGAAATAACGAAAGGGCCGGTCCTTACGCGTAAGGACCGGCCCTTTCGTTTGCTTGATTTGGTCTATGTGATCTTGTCGATGAGCGGGGTGACCTCCAGGAAAACCGGAGCGAACACCAGAGACACTATAGCCATCAACTTCAATAGGATGTTCAGGGACGGGCCCGACGTGTCCTTGAACGGGTCGCCGACCACGTCGCCCTCCACCGCGGCCTTGTGGGCGTCGGTGCCCTTGCCGCCGTAGTGGCCAAGTTCCACGTACTTCTTGGCGTTGTCCCACGCGCCGCCAGCCGTGGCCATCATGATGGCCAGCATGAATCCGGCGCCAACCGCGCCGATGAGCATGCCGCCAAGGGCTTCAACACCCAGGACAAAGCCGGTGGCCAGAGGGGCCGCCACCGCCATCAGGCCTGGCAGGATCATTTCCTTGAGCGCGCCCTTGGTGGCGATGTCTACGCATTCTTTGTAATCAGGTTCGGCTGTCCCCTCCATCAGCCCGGGAATCTCCCGGAACTGGCGGCGGACTTCATCCACGATGGACATCGCCGCCCGGCCCACAGCCTTCATGGTAAAGGCGGAGAACAAGAAGGGCAGCATGGCGCCGAAGAGGGTACCCACGATCACAGTGTGGTCCAAGAGGTTGATCTCTTTGATCTCGGCCGCTATGGCGAACGCCGCCAACAGCGCCAGGGAGGTCAGCGCAGCCGACCCGATGGCGAACCCTTTGCCGGTGGCCGCCGTGGTGTTGCCCAAGGCGTCAAGGGCGTCGGTGCGCTCTCTGACTTCGGGGGCAAGCTGTGCCTGCTCGGCGATACCGCCGGCATTGTCCGCGACGGGGCCGTAAGCGTCGGTTGCCAGTGTGATTCCCAGGGTGGACAGGAGGCCGACGCCGGCCAAAGCCACTCCGTAGAAGCCAGCCAATTCAAAGGCGATGATGATGGTGAAGCCCACCGCTACCAGAGGAATCACCGTGCTGATCATGCCGGTGGCGATACCCGCGATCATTACCGTCGCGGCCCCGGTCTGTGATGCCTCAGCTATCTGCTGAGTCGGTTTGTAGTCGTATGACGTGTAGTACTCAGTGGACAGGCCGATGATTATCCCTGCTGACAGGCCCGTTATTATCGCCCAGAACCATTTGATTTCCATGTCCAACGAGAGCACGACCACCAAGGCAAAGACCGCGAGCAGGATGCCCGAGGCGAAGATGCCCCGCCGGAGCGCCCACAAGAGCTGGCCGAAGTCGGCCTGCTCCTTGGCACGCACCACGAAGGTTCCCAAGATTGCGGCCACGATCCCGGCGCCAGCCAGCATCAGCGGCAAAACTGCTTTATCGGAGTCCCAGGCGACCGCAGCGCCGGCAGTTCCAGCGGTAGCCAATGCGATGGCGGCGATGATAGAGCTAACGTAGGACTCGAAAAGGTCAGCGCCCATTCCGGCCACATCGCCCACGTTGTCGCCAACGTTATCGGCGATCACTCCGGGGTTCCGTGGGTCGTCTTCGGGGATGCCCGCTTCAATCTTTCCGACCAGGTCGCTGCCAACATCGGCGGCCTTGGTGAAGATTCCTCCACCAACCCTGGCGAACAGGGCGATCGAGCTGGCTCCAAAGCCGAACCCGGCGACCACTGTGATGTCTTGGAAAATAACGTAGAGGATGGTCACGCCCAGCAGGCCGATGCCCACCACGGTGAGACCCATGACCGAGCCACTGGAGAATGCTATCCGCAGCGCCGGGTTGAGCCCGTGCATCGCAGCGGCGGCGGTTCGTACGTTGGCTCTAACCGCGACGTTCATGCCGACGAACCCGGCGGTGGCCGAGCAAATCGTGCCCACCAAGTAGGCGATGGCCGTCTCCGGGACTGTGTTATCCAGGGTCCACCAGTCGATCAACGCCCACAGTCCGGCGGCAACCACGATGACGAATGGAGCTAGGACCATGTACTCCCGGCGTAAGAAAGTGCCAGAGCCTTCGCGTATCGCGTCGCCAATGGCCCGCATGCGCTGGTTCCCAGGGTCGGCGCGCAGCACACGGATGGCGGTAAAAGCAGCGAATAATAAGGCAACGCCCCCAGCGGCGAGGGCAACGATGATCGATTCCATGAAGAGACTCTCTATTAAAGGACAGGTATGACTCGTTTGCTTAAGCTAAACCGGCCTGTTTTTAGGCGTGCGCAACGTATCATACAGGCCTGGGGGTGTCAAGCGGATTTCGACGCCAGGTGTGCCTATTTTGCACGGGTCTCGCCGTGCCGTAGGCGTGGGAGAAGAGTTACGGCTCCCCTATAGGAGGGTCGGGAGGACGGCCGCCCTAGGAAAACTTAGGGGTTATGTATATCTATGCCGGGAAAGGCGATCGCCACTGAGAACCAGAAAGAGCGGCGGGTGTTAACCCGATCCAGGCGGCTACCCGCCAGTGGTCCGTCCTCGGCCCGCCCGGCGAAGTCCCAGGTACTCCCCGTCTCGCGGTCGGTGAATTTACCGTCTTCCACTAGATCAAAAGCGAGAGTCTTTCCGTCCAAGTCCCTTGAGAAGGCCGCCACGGACCGGCCTGCCGAAGCTGTGAAGACGACAACAGGCTTGCCGCCGACTTCGGCGTTGGCGGCAGTATCACCCAGCTCGCCAAGGGGAAAAGCGGTTGCGCCGCCGTCATTTTCCACTGTCAGGACTATCTCGCCGGCGGCAAGACGCCCATCCAGCTTTTCCTCGTCCACCGGGAATGGGAATTGCTCATTGTTGATCCGGTCTTGGTACCCGCGGCCAAAGCTGTTGCCATAAGAAGCGCTGGCAAATAAAGTTTCAAATCCACGGTCTACACCGGCGAGGAGCTTAGTATCCGGGTGGAGCGCTTTCCACTCCCCCCAGGACATGGTCGCCGATGGCAGTAACTTGAGCCGCGTCCCGGTCATGGTCCCGACCACCGCCTCGCCCGCGACCTGGAACCAATACGACCCCGTCTGGTGGTCATACATCACCAAGTCAGACTGATATAAGGCGCTGGTATTCCCAAACGTGAGGGTCTCGCCGTTTACAACCCGACTGAAAACCACGCCGCTGAAGCAGAGCGGACAGTAGGTGATCAGCACCGGTTCACCAGCAATGATGTCGTTGACCATCTCATGGATGTTCAAAATGTTTATGGGGTAGGCAAACGCTTCGTTGCCCGACTCATAGCCCAGGATCAGGTCGTCGTCCTCCAACCAAGGCAGGGCGTCCAGGCCACCGTAGGTTGGAACGTCCACAGGAAGAATGGCGTCACGGAGGTCGGTCTGCAGCTCGTCTGAAATCTCGCTCAGGGGCACGACCAGGGCGCTGGTAGTGCCGAAGGTGTCAAAGAGGATGTCCTCTAGGGGCACGCTATGGATGCTCCGGTCCACATCCGGTACGATATTGGGGATTACCGAAGAGCCTTCCGGGACTATGGATGTGGCCTCTGGTTTCGCATTGGTGGCCTGAACGGTGGGAATCCGAGGTGGGGTGGTAGGACCGGAGCCACCACAGGCGATGACCAATACCAAGAGACCGGCTGCCAACGCGGCCCAACGGGTCCTAACTGCTAACTTCAACAACAACCTCTGCCTGCATCCAACTATCTTTTTATCCCCGGGTTTCAGTGGTGTTTCAATGCCGCCAACGGCCGTTTGGGTACGCTCTGTCATAACAAGTCGGGAAAATGTCTCATTTAATGCCCATTTACGTGAAGCCGATGCTATAATCGGCTCCAGTCTGTCCAGTCCAGCATAGCATCTAACAGAGAGGGAATTGCCAAATGTTTATCGGCTACTTCACTGAACGACCTTACCAGGACCAAGAGTCGGGCTTCTTCGGCGCCACGGGCGTTCCGATAAAAGACCTGACCCTCAGCAACGGCGACTATAGGCCCGAACTGGGCGCAAGTCTCTACAACCGTTATCTTGACGAGAAGGTCTATGCCGAGGAGATGGGGTTCGACGGCCTGATGCTGAACGAGCACCATAGCACTCCGTTCTGCATGGGCGGCGCAATGAACGTTGAAGCCTCCATCCTGGCCCGCATCACCAAGAAGGCCAAGATAGTGCTGATGGGCAACATTCTTCCCATCTGGGACGATCCTCTCTGGCTGGTCGAGCAGCTGGCCATGATCGACCTGATCTCCCACGGACGCCTGGTCTCCGGCTGGGTCCGGGGCACCGGAAGGGAGAGCGTGGCCCACAACTCGCCGCCGCCCTACAACTGGGAGCGGTTCAAAGAGGCCCACGAGTTCATCATCAAGGCCTGGACCACGCCCGGCCCCTTCCGCTGGGAGGGCAAGCACTACCAGTACAGGCACGTTAATCCTTGGGTTCGCCCCTACCAGACGCCCCATCCGCAGGTCTGGTTGCCTGGTGTGATCAGCCGTGACTCCCTAGTTTGGGCCGCCGAGCAGCGCATACCCTATGTGATGCTCTCCACCGAACTAGAACCCACCAAGGCAGCGTTCCAGGTCTATCACGACACCGCCGCCGAACAGGGTTATGAATCCGGCCCCCAGAACCTTGGCTATCTCTGGAAGGTTCACGTGGACGAGACCGAGGAACTAGCCGAGCAGACTGCCCGTAAGTTCATCCAGGGTCCCAGCAACCCGTTCCTGGCTGGCAACGAGGGCACCAACAACCCGGCGCTACTCAAGCTGCCCGGGCTGAGCAACCGACACCGAATACTGCCCACGCAGATAGCCGCTACCGCTGCCCGCGGCGGCCGTGCAGACGTTCTGGGCCGGCCTTACGAACAGCAGATTGCGGACTATACGATCATCACCGGCACGCCCAAAACCGTGATTCCCAAGATTCGTCACGTGTTGGAGTACATCCGCCCCGGCAGCGTGTTCTTCTGGGACGGCGACGGCGCCATGACCCACGATGACGCCATGCGGAGCCTCAGACTGATGGGCGAAGAGGTCATACCAGCCGTCCACGAAATCGCCAAGGAACTGGAACTACCCAGCTCTTTCGAAGTGGACACAAGAACAGGCAAACCCATCGTGGAAACGACAGCCAGCACCGAAGGCGGCCACGGCGAGGACTAGCCTCCTGCCGAATCTTCACAGCAAACATCAAAAATCCCCTTGGCCGCTGGCCAAGGGGATTTTGAATTTAACCACACGCTACCCATTACTCACACTCCCAATTGCACAGACTACCCACAGGCCCACACACGGCGCATAATACGCTTCGATGACTAATTCTGATTCAAATCTAGACCTGAGCACCGACGTGATCGTTATCGGCGGCGGCCCCGCTGGCAGCGCCACGGCCACCATGCTGGTGCGTAAGGGCTGGCAGGTGACGGTCTTGGAGCGGGAGCTATTCCCCAGGGAGCACGTAGGAGAGTCGCTTCTACCTGCTTCAATCCCGATCCTTGAGGAGTTGGGAGCCCTGTCTGCCGTGGAGAACGCCGGGTTCCTAAAGAAGTACGGCGCGACCATGGTCTGGGGCAGTGGCGACGCACCCTGGAGTTGGTACTTCAAGGAGACCAGCCAGCGCTACCCTCATTCCTACCAGGTCTGGCGTCCTCAGTTCGACCAGATCCTACTGGACAATGCCAAGGCCCAGGGCGTGACGGTATTGGAAGGGCACCAGGTAACCGAGGTCATCTTTGACGGCGACGAAGCCGTGGGCGTGGAATTCATCAACCAGCAGGGAGAGACCGGCGAAGCGCAGTGCCGGTTCGTGGTGGACGCCAGCGGACAATCGACACTCTTGGCAAGGCATCTGGAGTCCAGACAGTGGGATCCGTTCTTCCAGAACCTTGCGGTGTACGCCTACTTCACCGGGGCCGAGCCTTTGCCCGACCCGGACCAGAACAATATCTTCATCGAGTCCTACCGCTACGGATGGCTCTGGAGCATACCCCTGCACACCGGGCGCACCAGCGTCGGGGTCGTGGTGGATTCAGCCACCGGCCAGGAAGGCATCCAGCAGAACGGTGCCAAGGTGTTCCTGGAAGCCCAGTTGGCCCAGAGCAACAACACTCGCGCTATGCTTCAGAACGCCAAGATGGAGTCCGAGCCCACTGTAGTGCGCGACTGGTCCTACACCGCTGAGAAGATGTACGGCCCCGGCTACATCATGGCCGGAGACGCGGCCTGCTTCGTTGATCCCCTATTCTCGTCCGGGGTACACCTGGCGCTCATGTCGGGGGTGCTGGCATCGGCCTACGTGACCACGGCTCTCAACAACCCAGACATGGCTGAAGATGCCGGACAGGTCTATCAGGAGCTCTACCTGAAGGAATACAACCAATTCCGCGAGATGGCCCGGTTGTTCTACTCCAGCAACCTCAGCGCTGAATCCTATTTCTGGGCGGCCCGCCGAATCACCGACAGCGATGAATATTCACCTCGCCACAGCTTCATTCAGGCCGTGGCCGGACAACCGCCCCGGGGTTACGAACGGGTGGTTCTGGACCGGGGCCAGGCGCCCGATAAGTTCGTCGAAAGCGTCCGAGCGGTCGAGACCGAACGCCAGGCGCGCACCCAATGGTTGACCGCATTGGGCGGCGACCCACAGCGCAACCAAGTGCTGAACGCAGTCCCCAAGCTGGCCGAGGGCATCCAGATCCAACGCAGACCGGTGCTGGCCGAAGGCGAGTTCGTGGAAGGGTACGTGCTGAACACTGTCTCGCAACCAGAGGGAACGCCGTGCAGTCCGTTGGTCGCCGCAGTAATCGGAGAGATCGACGGCCAAAAATCAGTCTCGGACATCGTCGATGGCCTGGGGCAACACCTCGACCAAGCCGGTCACGCCCAACTAGAAGAAGCTGTCTCACGAACCATCGAGATCCTATACGTGGACGGCACCGTCGCCGGCCTGATAACCGAATAGCCAAATAATCCCTTCCCCCTCGCAAGGGGGAAGGTTAGGCCCGACAAAGTCGAAGCTCTCGACAAAGTCGGAGATGGAACGCACACTTTCGCAGACTCATCCCTTCAGCCCGCAGAAATTCCACACGAAACAAACCAGGAGAAAACATGGCCAGCAGACAGATACCCACGGAAGAACAAGTCATCGGTTGGATGGACTCCCTCAGCAACTGGGGACGCTGGGGCAAAGACGACCAACTAGGAACCCTGAACCTGATCACCGACGCCAAGCGCGCACAGGCGGCCGCATTGGTGAAGGAAGGCATCAGCGTAACCTGCTCCAGGGTGGTAACCCCGGAGATCGCGGCCGACGTCACCACCATTCCGCCTCTGCACTACATGATCCGGGCCGGAGACACCGTCCCAGCCGAGGGCGGCGGCGGAACTTCGGATTTCCTGGGGTTCTCCTACCACGGCCTGACCATAACTCACCTGGATGCTCTGTGCCACCAGACCTGGAACGGCAAGCTCTATAACGGCTTTGACCCGGCCCTGGTCGGCAGCGAGTCCAAGGCCACGGTCTTGAACATCGACGTCGCCCACGACGGCATCATCACCCGCGGCGTGATGCTGGACATCGCCAAGGTGCGGGGTGTTGACTGGTTGGAGGCCGGCGAGGGCGTCTATATCGACGACCTGGAAGCCGCCGAAAAGGCCCAGGGCGTCCGGTTGGAAGAGGGCGACGCCTTGATGCTCCGTTTGGGCTGGTACAAGCGGCGTCTGGAGAAGGGCGCGCCCGAGTCAGGCCGGCCCGGTCTTCACGCCGAGACCCTGCCCTGGCTGAAAGAGCGGGGTATCTCAGTAGTCGGGGGCGACGCTTCGCAAGACGCCGAGCCAAGCGGTTACCCCGGCATCGGACTGCCGATCCACCGGGTTGGAATCGTCGGAATGGGACTCTGGCTCATCGACGCCGGTAACTGTGAGGACCTGGCTGCGATGTGCGAGCGCCTGAATCGTTACGAATTCATGTTCATAGTGGCGCCCCTGCGGTTCAAGAACGCCACCGGCTCCCCAACCAACCCTCTGGCCGTTTTTTAAAGCTAAAGCACCTCAAGCCAAGCAAGAGGGCTGCGAGTTGAACTCGCAGCCCTCTTTTAATTTCCCTCTGAACCAAATCGGCCGTTACTTCCCTTGCTTGATCCAGTCGGCCACCCGCTCGCCGATCATCATTGTGGTCACGTTGGTGTTGGCGCGGATGCAATCTGGCATGATCGACGCGTCGACCACACGGAGTCCCTCAACCCCATGGACCTTGCCGTACTGGTCCACCACGGCCATGGGGTCTGACGACGGGCCCATCTTGCAGGTGCAGGATATGTGCTGAGAGGTGCTGACCTCCCGGTACAAGAAACCGTCCAGCGCATCGTCGGACGCAAGCTCAGCGTCGGTGGGCTCGATCCGCTCGTCGATGATGTCCTTGAAGGCTGGGTCTTCACCCAAAGCCACGCAGATGCGGACCGTCTCCCGCAATCGGGCCCGGTCGAACTCTTTCTCCAGGTAGCGGTAGTCCAGGAACGGCTGCACATTGGGGTCGGCCGACTGCAGCCGAAGCTCACCGGCTCCCTCGGCCAACTGGATGCCACTGGACATGCGTATACCCAGGGGCACCATGCGGTCGCCGCCCTGGTTGATACGTCCGGTGGCAAAAGACTGCATGGAGACTTTCATGTCATTCCGCAGGTCGGACCCGCCGGCCGTATAGCGTAGAGTCGCCTGCATACGGGGAGCGTTGCCGTCCAGTTCCACCTCGGGTTTGGTCCGCCAGGTCACAAAGACCAACGGGTGGTCGCGCATGTTCTGGCCGACTCCCGGAGCCTCATGGACCACGGGTATGCCAAACTCTTCAAGTTGGTCTTTGGGGCCGATACCGGAGAGCATCAGGGTATGGGGTGAACCGATGGCCCCGGAGCTCAAGACTATCTCTTCCCCTTCTACGGTGAAGGTGTCTCCGCCGCTTTCGACCTCAACGCCGACCGCACGTTTTCCTTCGAACAAGATGCGCTGCACGTGGCAGTTGGCCCGGATGGTCACATTCAGTCGGTGCCTGATCTGGTCCAGGTAGCCTAGGGCAGTGCTCATTCGGATGCCGTTGGGGTTGTTCAGCGGCGTGGGGCCGACGCCCGTGGAATCAGGGTTGTTGTGGTCAGGAGCATCGGGATAGCCAGCGGTCCGGCAGGCCTGGTAGAAGGCCTCGGTGGCGGGATGCCAGGTGTCCCGGGCGAATCGGTGCATCACGATCGGGCCCTCAGTGCCATGGAAGTCGTCACTGAAGTCGGTGTCGGTCTCGATCTTCCTGAAAAACGGCAGGCAGTCCTGGAACTTCCATTCGTCGTTGCCCATCGCCGCCCATGAGTCGTAGTCCTCGGGAACGCCCCGTAGAAATACCTGGCCATTGATGGCGCTGGAGCCGCCGGTGACCTTTCCGCGCGGCACCAGCATCTCCGGAGATTGCTCCGTGGCTTTGCCGGTGAACTGCCAGTTATGGTCGCTGACCATGATGTCGATCTCGGTGGCGTAGCCGAACTTCACTTCCTCGGGCAGATGCTCGAAATCCGGGTAGTCCGGCCCCGCTTCCAGCAGCAGGATATTCTTGGTCGAGTCTTCAGAGAGTCTGGTTGCCACGATGGAACCGGCTGAGCCGGCACCCAGGACGATATAGTCGTATTTCATGATTACTCCGGTAACAACTCCTGTAAAAGTGCAGTCCTTCCATGCCATGAATCACCCGGCATGGAAGGACTATCTGTCTAGGTCGGGCCGGCTAGGTCTTAGAACAGTGCTTCGGGAGTGTGAATGCCCTCGAAATCAGCCTCGGAAGCCGGGCTCTCCGGGGTAATGCCAAGGTTGGTTTGCATGTAGTGGTAGACCTGCTTCAGGTGGTGGGTGCTGTGACTCAAGATGATGTTCAGCAGCTCCAAGACCGTGACCTCGCCGCCGTAGTGGGCGGGCACCTCCAGGTCGTAGGCTTCGTTGTTGCCGCTGTTCAGGAAGGCGATGATGTCCTGACGGACCTTGTTGCCGTACTCAACCATCTCGGCGGACGTATAGATGCCCTTGAGTCGTTCGTCAGAGGCATGCATGTCGTCTTCACTCATGCTGCCTACCTTGTGGCTCAGGTAGGCCACCTCGGGGAAAGACATGATGTGCATGACCGTCCTGCGAGCGGTCCACGGACGCCATGGCACGTCGGCATCCAGCTGTTCCTGCGAGAACTGCACGCTGGCCCGGCAGGCCGCGCTCAGTATCTTTTCGTACTTCTCGGCCAGCCATTCGGTCTTGCCCGATAGGTCGACCTTCACGTCCAGCTTGAACGCCGGAATCAATTTCTTGGGGAAGTAGCCGATGATGACTTCTTCGTCATCGATGATCGTCACCGGTAGGGTTTTAATGCCCCGGCTCTGCAGATGTTCCATCGCTTGTTGGTCTTCCAGCACGTTGTGGTGCTCATACTGAACACCGTTGGACTTGAGGAATTCCTCAAGAGTCCGGCAGCTGAATCAACCAGGTTGCGTGTAAACGTGTACGTTCATGGCACCCTCCAGTTGTTGTGAACCAGTCGTTATGAATAATTAAAGGCCCGGCGGGGCCTCGAAAACCTAAGACATCCTAACATGAGTTTGCGCCCCAAGTTTAGACCCGGTATTCAGCCGCGACCGGCGGGCTATTTTCGCGGTCAAAGCCGTTCGCTTGCCAATAAAAACGGCCTATGACAGACTTATTCGATGCCCTTTTCACAGATCAATCTCCAAGCAAGCATGGTCGCCGCACTTTGAGGCTAACCACTGCATCGATCGCCGTACTTGCTTTACTGCTGGCGCTTGCCGCCTGCACTCAGACCGGCGTTGAGGAAACGGCCGCTACCGCCCCAGTTGCCGCCACCGCCACCACCACCGCCTCAACTTTGGTTGAGACCAAGCCGGCGCCGACAGCTGCGCCAACGAAGCCGGCCACTGATTCTCCCACCGCAACTCTGCTGCCGATACCGCCAACGGTCACGCCCCAGCCAACCGCAACACCAACACCAGCCCCCACAGCGACTCCCGTACCGACCCCGACGCCCAGGCCGCCGATTCCGGACTCAACCCGTTTTGAATTGGGGTCCGGTCTCGTGTTGAGCGTGTCGCCCGAGATCACCTTCGCCGGTAGAGACGTCTCTTTCTCTCTGACCGGCGTGCCGACTTGGGCCAAGGTTAGCGTTACGTTTGTCGACCCTGAGGGTGTCCCCGTGCCGTGGATCACCCCTGAAGACGTGCACCTACTGGAGATGGACAAGACCCAGGCCACGACCTACCAGATGTACCCTCCCCTCTCCGGGACCCTCGAATGGGGACGCTACGGGACGCTCGATGAGACGGGCGGCTGGTCGGTAGACATCGAACTCGCCGGAAGCGTGTATTCAACAACCTACGATCTGGAAAGCGTGCAACTCCGAGATTTCGAAACAGTCTCGCTGGGAACACTCTTGACCCGGCGCCGGGCGCCCGGATTCACCGTTTACTACTCAGACCTGGTCCCCACGGCATTGGTGGCCGACCTGCAGGACCACCTGATCGACACCGCTTCGCTGATGGCACAGCGGATCCAGGCCGATTTGGGGACCATCCCGGACGTCTACCTGACCGGCAACCACGAACTGTTGGGCATGGTAAGTTCGGTCACAGGCGTGGACCTGGGATTCGAAGACGGGTATTACCTGAACTCCGGCGAACGGCCCGGCATCTTCATGCGCACCGACCTCCTGGGCACCGAAGTACGCCGGTTGCTGACCCATGAATACATCCACCATGTCTTTGACGGTCTGTCCAACGACCAGGTCATGCCGGCATGGCTGACCGAAGGGCTATCGGAGTATTACGAGTTCGATATCGCGATGTCCGGCTCTCGGCCTGATGCGTCGTTATTAAGTCTATTTGAGTCCGCCGACCTGGCCCGGAGCGCAGCTCGATCCGGCGGCTTGTTCAGCCTGGCCTCCTTGGAAGACCAGATGACCTGGAACTCCCGGACCGACGAGAATGAACTTTCCCTGCAATATGCCCAGGCTTACATGACCGTCCGCTATCTGAACGAGACCTATGGCCAGTTGGCCGGCAAAGACTTGGTGGAAGTGATGGCCACCGGCACCGGGTTGTCAGACGCGATCGGGTCGGTTACCGGGTTGGACATCGATGTCTTCGAGTCACAAATGAACCGTTGGCTGGCAAACTGGGAAGACTCGAAACGTGGAGACGTCGCCGCATATCTGTCCGATCTCGACGCCATCCTAGCCGCTGAGACAGCCAACTCGAACCAACGTGCCGAGAACCTGGGCAAGCAGATGAGCGCCAATGAAGCTATCAGAAGCCGCGCCGTCCTGGCTTCGACCGCCAAAGATCTATTGGACAGTCTCAATCTTTTGAATCCCCCGGACAAGGCGCTGGCCCTGCATCTAGAAGCTCAAGAGCACTTAAGCCGCGTCCTAGACTGGCTTACCCTGGAACTGCGGGCCGCCGAAGATCGAGACAATACCCTCCTCGCCATGGCCAATGACATGATCCCCGAGCTGACTGCCCGCAACTTCAACCTGAACCGCAACTTCGCCAGCCTCAAGTTTGTCTTCAACCTCCCCGATTAGTTCTTCGGTTTAGTTCTTCGGTTTAGTTCTTCAGGCCGGGCAGACGTGCCGCCGCCGGTCTGATATGCGATAATGCCGTTTGCCATAGAAAGGCCTCAGGCACACATCTTGCCGTGGTGCCGGCCCGGCTGTCGTGATCATCCGATGGCCGTTCCGGAGCCCCCGGGACCGAGAACACCCAAATCAATTCAAGATCGGAGCAGACTCATATGAAGTACGACTACATAATCGTCGGCGCTGGCTCGGCCGGTTGCGTCATCGCCAGTAGATTGTCAGACGACCCCAGCAAGTCCATATTGCTACTGGAAGCCGGGCCGGATTACCCCGACTTTGAACACTACCCCGACGACTTGAAATTCGGCTACAACCAAACCGCCTCAGCCGTCGATGCGCCCCACAACTGGTCGTTCGAAGGCAACACCACGCCGGAACAGACCACCCCAATACCCGTGCCCAGAGGCAGGGTTGTAGGCGGTTCCAGCGCTATCAACGGCCAAGTACTGCTGCGCGGCATTCCCGAGGACTATGATGCCTGGGCCGCCATGGGCAACGACAAATGGGGCTTCACCGATGTCCTGCCATACCTGAGAAAGTTGGAGACCGACACCGACATCCACGACGACTTCCATGGTTCGGAAGGGCCGATTCCCGTCCGCCGCCACAAGCGCGATACCTGGCTGCCGGCCCAGAATGCTTTCTACGCCGGTTTCATCGCCCAGGGCCATCCCGACGACCCGGACATGAACCACCCCGAGTCCGCCGGCGTTGGGCCGATACCCATGAACAACCCCAACGGCATCCGCATGAGCACCGCCCTGACCTACCTGGCCGACTGCCGCCACCGGTTGAACCTGACCATCAAGCCCAATGTCACCAGCCACCGGGTGATCTTTGACGGCACCCGTGCCACCGGGGTGGATGTGGAGAGCGACGGCGAACGCTTCGTGGTCGAAGGCTCGGAGATCATTCTCTCTTGCGGGGCCATCGGCTCGCCCCAATTACTGATGCTGTCTGGAGTTGGCCCCTCTGGTGTCCTGAACCCATTGGGGATCCCCCAAGTGCTGGAAGTGCCAGGTGTCGGCCAAAACCTGAGGGACCACCCAAACATCCGCGTACCGATCGAGGTCGTGGACGACTTCCCCTTGAACCCCGAGGACCCGCGCTCGCAGGTGGCCCTCCGGTACACCGCCACCGGTTCTGACCTGCGCAATGACATACAGATCATGGCCTCGTCTTTCTCGTCGCCCATTTCAGGCGACCCGCTGGAGGCAGAGGGCATCCGGTTCACGTGCATCCTGGAGTTGGCCTACGGATCGGGTAATCTCAGAATCACCTCCACCGATCCCAACGTGCAGCCCGAACTGAACTACAACTATTTCCAGGACGACCCCCGCGACCTCTCCCGGCTCAGAGAGGCCGTCAGGAAGTGCGTCAGTGTCTTGGAACACGACGACTACAAGCCCATCGTCAAACAGCTGTTGGAGCCGGAACCGGCCGACCTAGAATCTGACGACACTTTGGACCTCTGGTTGAAACGGAGTGTCACCACCTCCCAACATATCTCCGGAACCTGCAAGATGGGGCCGGACTCGGATCCCATGGCCGTGGTCGACCAGCAGGGCGTCGTCAAAGGACTGCAGGGGCTGCGCGTCGCCGATGCGTCGATCATGCCCGACTGCATCCGGGCCAACACCAACTGCACTACGATTATGATCGGTGAGCGAGTAGCCGACTGGATAAAGCAGGCTTAACAAAAGTAACCAGGAGTAAATATGAGATTCGGCAGCTTCGTTTTTTCGATCAGCGCCGACCCGAACAATGACCACGAGATGATCGGCCAGACCCTGCGTGAGATCGAACTTGCGGAAGAGGTCGGGTTCGATGCCGTCTGGCTGACCGAGCACCATTTCGACGGGGCGGTGGCCTACGCCGACCCGGTGGTCTTCGGCGCCGCCGTGGCCGCCCGCACCAAGCGAGTCCTAATCGGGTTCGCGGTGGTGGAGATGGCCTTGCATCACCCCGTCCGGCTGGCGGTCCAAACATCGTTATTGGATAACTTGAGCAACGGCAGGCTCATCATGGGCACCGGCCGCGGCTCGGCCTACAACGAATACGAGTACATCGGCTACGGCATAACCCTGGAACAAGGCCGCGAGATGCTGGACGAGGCCGAAGAACTCTTGATCAAAGCTTGGACCGGCAAGGACGTGGTCCACAAAGGCAAGTTCTGGGACCTGGCATTCCCTGGCTTGCGGCCGCAGCCCTACCAGAAACCCCACCCGCCCATCGTGCGGGCCTGCATCTCTGAAGAGTCCATGGTCGCCATGGGACACGCTGGAAGACCGGTGTTGATCGGCGTCCAGACTCTGGATGTCCTCAAGCACCGGTTCGGCCGCTACAACGATGCTCTGCAAGAATCAGGACTCGATGAGAAGCAGATCGAAAACACTCTGGACCAGACCTGGGCCCAGCGCGCTTTATTCGTCTGTGACAGTGACCAGGAGGGTCTGGAGATCGCCGAAGCCGGCCTGGCCCGGTACAAGGCCCACTTGCTGGACGCCAGAGTAAGGTTCAATCCCGGCGGAGCGCCGCCGCCCCCTCCTGGCACACCCATCCCAGCCAGCGAGCAAGTTGAACACGCCTTCTTGGCCGGTACCTCGGCCACCGTGGCCGGAAAGATGGAAGAACTGCGCGACCTCGGAGTCCGCAACGTCTTGTTAAACCCCAACGTCGGCCAGATCCAGCCCGACAAGGTGGAGAAATCACTGCGCTTGTTCGGCGAGAAAGTAATACCCAAGTTCAAGGACGCTTAACGATGGCTGGCTCATTCGACCTGACGGGAAAAGTCGCAGTGGTCACCGGCGGCAACGGTGGGCTCGGCTTGGGCATCGCCATGGGTCTGGCCGGAGCTGGCGCCAACATAATCGTCGCGGCACGCAGCGTTGAGAAGACCGCCCAGGCATTGGAAGACATCCGTGCTCTGGGCGTCGAAGCCCACGGCGTCACCGTTGATGTCACCCAGGAACCGGCCATCCAGCGCATGATTACCAGCACCATCGACCACCTGGGCCGGCTGGATATCCTGGTAAACAACTCGGGTATCGCCGTCCGTGGAATGCCCCAAGACCTGACCGCAGCGCAATGGGACTCCGTGGTGGACGTGAACCTGCGGGCTGCTTTCCTGGCGTCCCGGGAGGCTTACAAGCAGATGGTGAGCGTCGGCGGTGGCAAGGTCATCAACGTGGGTTCCATGTATTCCATCTTCGGCAGCGACTGGGGCGCGCCCTACGCCGCCAGCAAGGGCGGGATAGTCCAACTGACCAAGAGCCTGGCGGTGGCCTGGGCCAAAGACAACATCCAGGTGAACGCCATCCTGCCCGGCTGGTTCATGACCGACCTGACCCGGGGCATCCCCGAGGCCGACCCCGACCGGTACGACAACATCAGCCGCCGCATCCCCACCGGCCGCTGGGGCGAGCCGTCAGAACTGGGCGGCGCGGCCGTCTTCCTGGCCAGCTCGGCTTCAGATTACGTCACCGGTTCAACCCTGACGGTTGATGGCGGCTATTCTTCGGCATAATAAGCGGAGGCGCGATCATGGCCTTTAAATACCCTGAATTTCTGGTGGAGACCGACTGGCTTGCCGAGCACCTGAGCGACTCTGATCTCCGAGTCCTGGACTGCACGGCTTTCAACCTGCCTGATGCGAATGGCGGCATCCGTGCGGAGAGCGGCCGCGATTCCTGGGCGAAAGAGCACATTCCAGGCTCCGGCCATGCTGACCTGGTCGTCGATCTCTCGGACAGAGAATCTTCTTTCCGCTACATGCTGCCCCAGCTCCCGCAACTCGCCGAAGCCTTTTCGAGGTGCGGAGTGGGCGCCGGCACGAGGGCCGTGTTGTACGACTCCACTTCAGGTTCTTGGGCCACCCGCATCTGGTGGATGTTGCGGGCCATCGGATTCAACGACGCCTATGTGCTCAATGGCGGCCTGCACAAATGGAAGCTGGAGGGGCGGCCGGTGGACGATGTTCCTACCGGCTACCCGCCGACCATTTTCGTGGCCAGACCCCGGACGGAACTCATGGCGAACAAAGACGAAGTCCTAGCGGCGTTGGGCCAAGGCTCCACATGCGTCTTGAACGCGCTCAGCGAGGAGCAGCACCTGGGCACTGGAGGGGCCAACTACGGGCGGGGCGGACGCATCGCCGACACCGTAAACGTGCCGGCCGGCGACTTACTGGACCCCGTAACCCACGCCTATCTGCCGGCAGACCAATTGGCCGAAAAGTTCGCCCAAGTCGGCGCGGACAAGGCGGAGCGGGTCATTACCTACTGCGGAGGCGGAATAGCCGCCAGCAACGACGCATTCATCCTGACGTTACTGGGCTACGAGAACGTGGCCGTCTACGACGCTTCTATGTCCGAGTGGGCGGCCGACTCATCGCTGCCAATGCAGACCGGGTAGCCGGAAAGCCCCGGCGAGCGTCCAAAGAAACAGTCCGTTAAGGAGAGATTCTATGACCACCAACCGATGGCGTCTGAAAGGCCAATACTTCGAGAGTTGCAACTGCGAGGTCCTTTGCCCCTGCATCGTGCAGAGCACGCCCACCGATGGTCACTGCGACGTAGGCCTGGCTTTTCATATCCAAGAAGGCAACCTCAATGGCACCGACTTGGCTGGCCTGAACTTTTTGGCGGCTAATTACACTCCCGGTCCCATGAGCGACGGCAACTGGACCTCCGGGTATTATGTTGACGAGAAGGCCACACCCGAGCAAAGAGAGGCGATGGAACAGATCCTCTCCGGTGACATGGGCGGCCCCGCCGAACGCTGGAGGGCTATGACCACCGATTTCAAGGGCATAAAATACGTGCCCATAGAATTCAAGTCTGAGGGCCGTGTCCACAGCATAAATATACCGGGCATCATCGATTTCAACGTAGAAGGAATAACCAAGCCGGGCCAGGATGAAGACATGCAGCTGGTCAACGCGGGGCACCCGGTGAACCGGGACCTCTACTTGGCCAAGGGCACCAAGGCGATCTATACCGACAATGGCATGACTTGGGACAACACCGGCAAGAACGCTCACTACGCTCCCTTTGATTGGAGCTGGCCTTAACCTGAATCTGCGAGGCAAGCATGACCCAGGAAAAACCGTCACCACGATTCCCTTCCATTCCGGACATCAGCGAACGCGACGCCGTCGATCAGTTTCACCGCGAGGAGCTGCAGCTGGCCTTGCGAAACCGGGGCATGCCCTTGGAGGCGATGCGCTATCCCATCACTCCGTCCGGCTTGCACTATCTGGTCATCCACTTCGATATCCCTGACGTCGATGCTGACACATGGAGGCTTAACGTCGGCGGGCTGGTCAACAAGCCGCTCAGTTTGAGCCTGGACGACATCAAGAAAAGGCCGGCCCGCACCATGGCGGTAACCATGGAATGCGCCGGAAACGGCCGGTCGTTGTTGAGTCCGCGGGTTATCAGCCAGCCATGGTTCACGGAGGGCATCGGCACGGCCGAGTGGACCGGCACTCCCCTCAAAGTAATCTTGGATGAAGCCGGGCTTTCAAACGATGCGGTGGACCTTGTGTTCTCCGGCGCCGATCCGGGGATCCAAGGGGACGTACTACAGGTCTACCAACGCAGTCTCAGCCTGGAGGAAGCCAACCGGGAAGAGATGATGCTGGTCTATGAGATGAACGGTCAGCCTCTACAACCCCAACACGGGTATCCGCTACGGCTGTTATTGCCCGGATGGTACGGGATGGCCAGCGTGAAATGGCTCGACACCATCGAGGCCATCGGCAACAAGTTCCAGGGCTTTCAAATGGCCTCGTCCTACCGCTACACCCAGGTAAAAGGCGAACCTGGCGAGCCTGTAACCTTGATTCGGGTGAGGGCGCTGATGGCTCCGCCGGGCATTCCGGATACGGCCACGCGAGGGCGTTTGGTCACCGCCGGCAGCAATCTGCTCACCGGCAGGGCCTGGGCCGGCCGGTTGGGCATCTCCAGGGTGGAAGTCAGCGTCGACGGCGGTTCAAGCTGGTCCGACGCCGAATTGGGCGAGCAGGCCTCGACCTTTGCGTGGCGGCCTTGGTCCTTTGAATGGAACGCTGTTCCGGGGCGGCACACCCTCTCCGTCAGGGCCACCGACACCGCCGAGAACGTCCAGCCTGTGGAGCAATTCTGGAACGCCCAAGGGATGGGCAACAACATGGCACAACAGGTAAAGGTGCTGGTCGAGTAAGAGACTATTAAACGGCGCCCTTACTTCCCTTCAAAGAACCGGCGCGGGTTTGACGGTTGGTGGTAGGTGTTCAGAAACTAAGCGGCAGGAGCTGCTATCTGAACCAATCAATCTGGCTCCGCTCATCCTGAGCCTGTCGAAGGACCATTTTGCACCCAAAACATGGTTCATCGACGAGTAAAGTGGTTCGGCAGGCTCACCATGAGCGGATAGCCCTAAAGCGTTTTCTAAAATCAGGTATTAAATTTTTTACCGGCCAACTCCTACCGTCCCTCAAAGAACCGGCGCGGGTTCTCGACCATTATCTGGTTGATGGTCTCGTCTGAAACGCCCTGGTCTCTCAGGCGGGGCAGCACGTTCCGGGTGATGAAATTGTAACCGTCTGGGTTGTACTTGATGCGCTCTTCCTGGACTGCCACGCCGTACCGTGCCTTCGGCACCGAGTGGTCGTGAGAAAGCATGATCCGGCTGGTGTGGCCGGCGTCGATTAGTTGCTTGGCCAGGTCAGTGCGTTCCTCCCAATGCGGTGTTCCGGGACGGCGTCCGCCGGGGAACCTGTCCAGTCCCAGCCAGACCCCTTTCTTCAGCAACCCCAGCAGGTAGACCATGTCCATATCGTCGTTGCTGTGGCCGATGTAGACCTTGTCCATATCCACACCCTCGTCCTGCAGGATGCGGACCTGCTCCTCGCCGACCCGGTCCGGCGACCAGGTATGCGTCGAGATGGGAATCCCGGTGCGCTGTGACGCCTGACCAGCAGCCCGCAGCACGACTTCCTGCGCCGGGGTAACGCCGCCCTCGTCGCTGGCGACCTTGATGATGCCAGCCTTGATGCCTGTACCCTCGATCCCCTGTTCGATCTCCCTCACGTAGAGGTCGGCGATGACCTCTGGCGGCAGGTCGATGAAAAGCCGGGGAACAGCCAGGTGGTTGCCGGTGGCGGCAATGATGTTCACGCGAGTGGCGCGGGAGACCTCCCGCATCATCTCAACGTCACGCCCCAGGTCGATGGTGCTGACGTCGATGATCGTGCGCAGTCCTTCCCGGTAGGCCTCTTGCAGCGTTGCGTTGGCCTGCTCGATGATCCCGGAGCGGTCGATGAGTTCGGGATAAGTGCGTAGGATGCCGGCGGCGTTGGTGGCAAGGTGTTCATGACTAAGGGTGAAGCCCAGGTCCTCAGTCTCCACCGGCCCCAATACTGTATTAACGGTTGACATGAAGTTGTCCCCCTCTTGATTTCTGCTCACATATTCTAATACCAATCAGGTCTGTCTGGCAGAGCACAAAGTCCCTTCCCCCGCGCACGGGGGAAGATTAGGCCTGACGTAGTCGAGGCTCTCGGCGCTGTCGGAGATGGGGGCGCCCCTCCGACGTATATGCTGTTAACCCACGCTATAATGCGGCGTCAGATACAAGACCAAGAGGTTCCCATGAAATACGACGTGATCATCGTTGGCGCAGGCTCAGCCGGCTGTGTCCTGGCCAACCGGCTATCCGAAGACCCAAAACGGTCGGTGCTCCTCTTAGACGCCGGCCCGGATTACCCGGACATGGACCTGATGCCCGACGAGATCAAGCACGACCTTAACCAGCGGGCGTCGGAGTCAGACGCCTCCCACAACTGGTCGTTTACCGGCACGACCGACGCTCAGGCCAGCCGGAACGCCGCGGTGGCCAGGGGCAAGGTCTTTGGCGGCACCAGCGCCATCAACCACCAGATATTTCTCCGGGGTTTACCGGGTGACTTCGACCACTGGGCTGATTTGGGCAACGACGAGTGGTGCTATACCAAAGTCCTGCCCTATTTCCGGAAGCTGGAGACCGACAAGGAGATCGCCGGCGATTTCCACGGCACCACCGGGCCGATAACCCTGACCCGGCACAAGCAGGAAGACTGGCTGCCTCTGCAGCGCATATTCCATGCCGCCTGCCTGGCCGCCGGCTACCGCGACGACCCCGACATGAACAACCCCGACGGCGAGGGTGTCGGCGCCATCCCCCTGAACTACGTGGACGGCATCCGGGTTAGCACGGCTATTGGGTATCTCACCCCCTGCCGGAACCGCCTAAACCTGACCATCAAGCCAAACGTCACCGCTCACCAGGTGATCTTCGAGGGCCAACGAGCCGTCGGCGTGCGGGTGGAAAGCGGCGGCGAGATGTTCGATCTGTCCGGGGAGACGATAATCCTGAGCGCCGGGGCCATTGCCTCACCACAGCTGCTGATGCTCTCGGGTATCGGGCCAAAAGACATCCTTGATGGGTTACAGATTCCCGTGGTCCACGAATCTCCCGGCGTTGGCAAGGGCATGAAGAACCACCCGGCCGTATCGTTGCGATTCAAGCCGGTGGACGGCTACTCACTGGAGCCAGGCTCGCCAAGGAATCAACTTGGTCTGCGGTTCACCGCCAAAGGCTCATCATTCAAGAACGACATCCAGGTGCAGACGCTCACGTCTGGTCCGCTTGGTCACGAGGCCGATGAGATAAGGGTGGGCTGCCGGTTGGAATTCCCCGAGGGAGCGGGCCGGCTGACCATCACATCTGCCGACGCCAATGTTCAGCCCAAATTGGATTACCAGTTCCTGGTAGACCCGTCGGACAAGATACGCTTACGGGAGGCGGTCCGGGAGTGCGCACAGCTATTCCAGGACCCCGGTTTCCAGGCCGTTATCGACAAACCCATCGCTCCCACGGCTGACGAACTGGCTTCCGATGAGCTGCTGGACGGTTGGATCGCCAGCACACTGTCAATCGCTGGCCACACCTGCCGCACCTGCAAGATGGGCCCGGCATCAGACCCCGAAGCGGTGGTCGACCAATACTGCCGGGTATACGGCGTAAAAGGTCTAAGGGTGATTGACGCATCGGTGATGCCCGATATCACCACGGCCAACACCAACGCCACAACCATCATGATCGGCGAGCGGGCCGCCGATTTCTTGACGGGCAACGATTCCTAACCTAGATAAGAATCATCAAGGGGAAGATATTCCTAGGCTGCCGTGGGGTAATCGGTGGACAGTTAGTTGATTGTGACCTGGTGGTAGGAAACACCGGTCTGGGGATCAAGGTCAACCACGGTCACCTCTCCGGCGCCGGGGCTGCCGATGGGCCCCAGGGGGCATCCAGAATAAACGGCAGTCGTGTTCCCCTGTGAGACGTCCACATGGCGGTCCCAGTGTCCCAGGGCCAGGTAGTGGCAGCCGGCGTCGGCAACTTCCTGGGGATAGATCGGGGAAGACCGTTGGTCCCGGTCGTCTTCGTAATGGAAATGACCGTGGGCCAGCGCCACCAGCCAGTTGTTGTCCAACGGCGACGGCATCCCTTCCAGTGGCTTGAATGCCGGGGTGTGCATCGGCATAGCCCGGCCCCAGAGGTCGATCCCCATGCCGGGGAAGGACAGCAGCTCGCCCTCCGTTCCCTTGAGAACAAAGAGGTTTTCGGGGGCATTATTGAAAGGCTCGCGCCGGTATACAGAGGTCTCGTGAATCAGGTCGTGGTTGCCGGGCAGGACGACCGCCGGCGTGCTCAGCCGGCCCATCTGACTCAAGAACCATTCCAAGACATCATCCGAAACACGCTCGTTGTCGAAGACGTCTCCAACCAAGAGCAGCATATCGCCGGAGTTGGCAGCCACGGCATCAACCACAGCGGTCAGGGCGTCAGCCGACTGAGGATGTCCGGTCACGTCGCCCAAGTGGGTGTCCGAAGTATGTATCAGGCGCAGCTTTTTTGAAGGCATACTCTTAGTCTAGGTTATACGGCGCAAGCGCCAAGTGACAAGGTCAAGACGGCTCCGGCCTACTCTCCGATCACCCCGCGCTGCTTGAAGTCCGCGATCTTCTCCGCAGAATAACCGGCCTCTTGCAGGATCTCTTCATTGTGTTGTCCCAACATCGGCGGGACTCGGCGGACCGTCGCCGGGGAGTCGGTCAGCTTCAACGGTGAACCAGGGAACCTGAGTTGGGGCACCTTGGGGTGGTCGACCGTGGTGATCATGTTTCGAGCGAGGACCTGGGGGTTGGATACCACCTCTGCAACCGTGTTGATCGGCCCGCAAGGAACGCCAGCCGCGACGATCAGGTCAACCCAATGGTCGGTGGTGTTGGTGGCAAATATCGCGCTCAATTCGCCGACACACTCGGCCCGGTGGTCGACCCGGTCGGTGTTGGTGATGTAACGAGGGTCATCCACCATGCCGGGCTGTCCAATGGCGCCACACATACGCTCCCACAGACCCTGGTTGGCACAGCCGATGATGAACTGGCCGTTGGATGAGGTAAATGCCTGGTATGGGACCAAGCTGGGGTGTCCTGAGCCCATCCGTTTCGGCTCGACTCCCGTGCCCATGAACCCGGTGGCGTGATAGCTGAGAGCGGCGACCTGTCCGTCGAGCAAGGCCGACTCCACCCACTGGCCGTGGCCGGTCTGGTCGCGTTGCCGCAGGGCGGTCAAGATCGTCCCGTAGGCCATCATCCCGGTGAACAGGTCCACCAGAGAGAAACCGATCCGCAGAGGGCTGCCTTCTGGGTCGCCGGTGAGGCTCATCAGCCCGCTGTAGGCCTGAATCAGCAGGTCGTAACCGGGCATGTCGGCCATTGGTCCGGTGCGTCCGTAACCGGAGATGGAGCAATAGACCAGGCCCGGATTCGTCTCCTTCATCGCCTCGTAGCCGAGGCCCAACCGTTCCAGCGTACCGGCGCGGAAGCTCTCGATCATGACATCGGCGTCGGCCGCCAGGTCTTGCACTATCTTGAGGCCCTCGGGCTCTTTGAGGTTGATAGATAGGCTGCGCTTGTTTCGGTTGAAGGTAAGGAATTGGGTGCTCTCGCCGTTGACGAAGGGGGTCCATTTTCGTGTCTCGTCACCGCCGGTCGGCTCTTCAATCTTGATCACCTCGGCGCCCATGTCGCCCATGAGCATGGTGCAGAAGGGTCCGGCCAGTGTGCGGGTCAGGTCTACCACCTTAATTGTGTCTAACGCCGCAGCCATAATGATTCTCCTGGAGTATCTGGTTTAATTGTGTGAATAGGCGTGCCTGGATGCCGCGGCGATTATAGCATGGGCCCTGATATCACTCCTCATCACTCCTCGTTGACCCTCCGGACGGCTGGTGCTAGCGTGGACGTGAAATGACCCAACAACAACCAAAGATCGTCGTCTTGGGCGGCATCAACATGGACCTGGTGACCTTTTCGCCCCGGTTTCCCCGGCCAGGCGAGACAGTGGTCGGCACCAGTTTTCTAACCTACGCCGGAGGTAAGGGCGCCAACCAGGCCGTGGCGGTGGCTCGAATGGGCGCCAGGTCGGTCATGGTGGGCCGGGTCGGCGGGGATATGTTTGGCCCCCAGTTGCTTGAAGGCCTGACAGCGGCCGGCGTCGATATCTCCTGCATCACGGTCAATCCCGACGAAAGCTCCGGTATCGCAGTGATCGGCGTCGATGAAACAGCCCAGAACTGTATCACCCAGATATTAGGGGCCAACGACACCTGCGGGCCGGAACAAGGTGCGGCGGTAGAGCGCGAGCTGGCCGGTGCAGCGGCATTGCTGTTGCAACTGGAGACTTCCATAGAACTGTCGTTGGAGGTGGCTCGGAAGGCCCAAGCCCAGGGGGTGATGGTCATGTTGGACCCTGGGCCGGTCAGGCCGCTACCCGAAGAATTGCTCTCCCTGTGTGGCGTAATCACCCCCAACGAGACTGAAGCCCAGGCCCTGGCGGGTTTTCCGGTTACCGGCCCCGACTCCGCAGCTAAGGCTGCCTCAGCCCTACTCGAACGCGGAGTGGGTACGGTGGTGGTCAAGCTGGGCGCGCAAGGGGCCTATTTCGCCGATCAAGACGGGCATGGTATCGCCAAGCCGTTCGAGATCGATGCGGTGGACTCGGTCGCCGCAGGGGACGCGTTCAACGGCGCACTGGCAGTCTGTCTTGCGGAGGGGAAGGCCCTGGAAGAATCGGTGAATATCGCCTGCGCCGCCGGCGGCCTGGCTGTCACCAAGACCGGTGCGCAGGACTCGATGCCCGAGCGCGGTCTGGTCGAAAGATTATTGAAAGATCAGCGACGCTGAACCCTTGCCGCCAACCCTCGGCCCAGGTAACCCGCCGCCGGCACTGCCAGAGCGCCGACCCAGACCAAGACCGCCAGGGTGAATACCCACCAGTAGGGCGGCCAATTGATCCCGACCGCGATGCCGAAGCAGGCGATCACGGCGGCCAACGTTATAGGCTTTACCTGAAAGCTGCTGGCCAGTCTCCCCGGTTGAACGTCGACCACTGCTGCGTAGGCCAGGACCACCGCAATGGTCGTGATTATGGCCGCGCTCTTCCAAAATGCGTCGGAGTTGGGCGTACCCCATATCCCGGTCAATAGCATGAGCAGGGCGGCGGCCACGGACACTAGGGCGACCCGTGCGACCCATGAATCAAGCTTTTTTTCGGCGGCCCAGGCGGATGCCAAGCCGAAGAAGAAGTACGCCTCGAATATCAGGGCCGACAATAGAAAGCGCCCTCTGGTCTTGGTGTATTCGCCCAGCACGATCATGGCGATGACTATCAACACAGCCACCACCGAAGACAGCAAAAAACCGATAGCGTAAGGCTTTGGGCTCTCAAATGCGTTCATGTTAAAGCTGAAACGTGGAATTACCCGACTCTACTTCCCGGCGTCCGACCGGAATTCCCGCAATATGGCAACACTCAAACGAGTGTCGATTCGACAGCGTCAGGGCATATTATAATCAGCGGCACTGCCAAGCACCGTGGACTGGCATCCGAATTACAAGAGAGTGGTCAGTTGAATCAACCAGATAGATTCTGCCCATCATGCGCCACCGCCCTGGAGACCAAAGAAGTATTCGGGCACGAACGGCCCGTGTGCCCGGAATGCGCACGCGTAATATTCTACGACCCAAAGGTCGCAGTCATATGTATCGTGGCACGCGAAGGCCGAGTACTGATGATTCGCCGGGGCACCGAGCAGGGTTATGGGCTGTGGGGACTGCCTGGCGGTTACGTGGACCGGGGCGAAGTGGTGGAAAAGGCGGCGGCCAGAGAGGTCTGGGAAGAAACAGGTCTAGAGGTGGAAACAAGGGAACTGATCGGCCTGTTCTCCGAGGCCGGCAACCCAGTGATAGTCGCTGTCTACGCCGCTCTGGAGAGCGGCGGAGACCTGGAGGCAGGCCCGGAGGCGTTGGAAGTGGGCTTTTTCGCCACCGACGACCTACCCGAATTGGCCTTCCTACGGGACCGGGAAGTGCTGGCGAAATGGAAAGCGAACTACTCCCAAAGCACTTAACAAATTACGCCAAAAAATTACGCCGCCTGGTAGGATCAACCAGGCGGCGATTCGGAGAAAGGAGTATTTCTATCTTTATGTTATGTTAATCACTGATCGCCCTCCGGTCAAGTTTACATGCCTGAGACAACGAATCATGACAAGAACATGCTTCACTCAGAAGGATCGCCCAAGTGAAGCATTAAGGAGATAGGAGGGTCGCACTTCCAACCCTACTAGCGTTATGTTAAGAAGCACCCTGAGTCACGGTCAAGCCGAGGCGTTAGGTTGTGAAGACATCTCAGTCACGGCCAAACCAAACCTAGATCAGGGCATCCTGGCGATGACTTCGACCTCGATTCGGAAAACCGGGTCGGCCAGACCGGAGCAAAGTATCAGAGTGCTAGCCGGAAGGTCACCATTGGGAACGAACTTGGATTTGATCTCCCGGTACTGCGGTATGTCTTCCCGGTGGGTCATGAATACGTTCATCTTCATTATGTGATTCATGTCGCTGCCCACTGATTCCAAGGCAGCCTGAACGTTCTTGAAAGCCTGCTCGGCCTGGGCGGCGAAGTCGCCCTCTCCCACCGTCTCCCCTTTGTTATTTCTGGACAGCTGACCGGCCACATAGATCGTCGTGCCGTCCAGCACTACGTGGCTGTATCCTGGCGGGTTGGCCAGTGCGGTGGGGTTGCTTCTTTGGATGGGCATCGCAAACTCCTTTACGCCTTTTTAGACCACGCTTTCTAGTCTTTGAAAATGATATAGACAGCTTCGGAAGGGGTTAGGTCCAGGTGGGCATGGCCCTTGCCGGTAACATCGTCCATGAGCCTAACGTCGCCGGCCTTGAAGACCTGCTTGGCGCCGTCGCTGGTCGTGATCTCCACCTCACCGGAGAGGTGAATTATCAACCGGCGTTCGGGCAGCGGATGTAACGGCATATCCCTGGAACCGTCGAACTTCTGGACTTTAACCTCACTGATGTTGGTCAATGAGCCCAACTCTGGGTGTGCATCCAGGTTCAAATCCTCTATGTGGCTCTCACCGTAATCCCCCGGAAAAACTCGATACATCGCCATGGCACCTCTCTGCATTGCGTCGCAATATTGTTGGAATCTGGTCGGGCCTATTATGCCAGAATTTAGCCTGAACACTTCCATAGATACGGCTGCCAGGTGACACCTTTCGGGGGTGCCACTTGCCATTGCCGTGCTATTATTCCCGCCAAACCCACACCCCACCGGCGGCGGTAAAATATTCAACATGACCCTACCAGCCATCCAGACCACGGCCCGAAGCCTGGCGCGTTCCGCGCTTGAACTCCTGTTTCCGGTCCATTGTGTTGGGTGCGGAAAAGAGGGACCGGTCATCTGCGCTTCGTGCGTGGCTGGACTCAAGGTTTTAGAGCGGCCTTTCTGTGACATCTGCGCCCGTCCCAACACAGACGGCCATTGCCCCGATTGTCTCGAACATCTCCCAGCCATAGACAGCGTATTATCACCCTACCTGTTCGAGGGGCCGATACGAGAAGCCGTCCACCGTTTCAAATATCGAGGATGGCGCACGGCCGCACCGCTGTTGGGCGGTTTGCTGGCTGACCACCTGGGACGACAGGTCATTCCCGCTAGACCAAAGGGCTGGATATTGGTCCCTGTACCGCTGCATCGCAGGCGTCTGCGCAGCCGGGGCTACAACCAGTCAGGCCTGCTGGCCAGGGAAGTGGGGAAGACGCTGGGAATGCCAGTCCGGGATGACCTTCTGGAACGCTCCAACGACTCGTCTCCACAGGTGGAGGTACGGACGCAGAAACAAAGGCGGGAAAACGTGGCGGGCAGCTTCGGTGCTTCGGCCGAGGTCGAGGGCCTGTCGGTGATAGTCGTGGACGACGTCGCCACCACGGGAAGCACGCTTGCCGCCTGCGCAGCGGCCCTTAAAGACGCCGGCGCGGAGGATGTTCGTGGTTTGGTACTGGCCAGGGACAGCTATCAGCCGACCCTGCCTTGGGTTCGAGCCTTTGATCCGGCCTAAGACTGGCGCTCCGAGTTCAACTCGGTGGCCCGCTTGAGATCGGACTGGGCCTGTTCAACGTCACCGAGCCGGGTATTGATCAGCGCCCGGATGGTGTAGTTCGCAGCCCGTTCGGGGTTTAGCAGGATCGCTTCGTTCAGATCGCTCTTGGCTTTCTCATCGTCGCCAAGCAGGAAATAGGTGCGGCCACGGTTGCTGTAAGCGAGGCCAACTTCGGGTTCAATCTGGATCGCTGCGTCAAAATCTTCGATGGCCCGCCGGTTCATCCCCAACTCGCCGTAGCCAAACCCACGGTTGAGATAGGCGTGGGCAAGCTCCGGGTCCAGACGGATGGCTTCATCCTGGTCTTCGATACCGTGCTGGGTTTTCCCCATGGTGATATACGAGCCGCCACGGTTCATGAAGGCAAACGCATTCTTGCTATCCAGCCGGACCGCTTCGTCAAAATGCCTTATGGCGGCCACGTGCCTGCCCAGGTCGCTGTAGGCTGCGCCGCGGTTTATGTGGGCCTCGGTAAAGTCTGGCTTTAAAAGGATGGCCTCGCCGTATTCTGGGATAGCCTCCTCCCAGAGGTCATCCGCGCTCAGCGCAACGCCCATATTGAAGTGTTCTATAGCCTTGTTTGAGCCGATGGAAAATACCGATAGCAGAAATGGTATCGCGGCCATTGTCAGCACTAACGGTACGAATCTAATCCACATTGTTACGTCGTCCTCTGACCGCCTGAAATTCGACCATTGCGAAGGGCCAGAGTTCTTTTGACTCTTCATATTACAACAGAACCGACTATGTCTGTAAGAAAAATTTCTGTCGTCTAGATACTGATTGTTCTTTGATGGCAGAGCCAACGCCAGTGCGGCAAAATCACCGGTCTTGAGCACCCAACTGCATCTGTGTGGCTACGTTATTCACGGAATATCCTCAGTAGATGTGTCATAATGGCACCAGAAGGGGAGTGGGAGTTTTGTGAGGATATGACCATGCGGACCGGCCGGATCATTGACCGGCTATCGGGAAGAGGGGGCGTAACGCGTGACGGGGCGGTGATCTGCGAAGTAGATTACGAGATCATTGTTTCGCAGCCAGCCTCTGGGGCTCTTATACCGGGAGCAACCGCGAGCGCCAGAGGACGACTGCGGGTATTAGATGGCAAGCGCAATCTCATGGACGGCGACCTCTCCCTGCAGCTACAAGACGGACGAGTCTGGATATTCACCGTGACCAACGGCAATCCTGTCTCTGCCCTTTATATGGTGGTCCAGTCAGGCGGAGACAGCTTGGCGCCGAATACCACGTAACCGTTGTCACCTGGGGCAACTCTGCTTTCTGATCGACCAAGGCCCGGACATTTTTCTGCCCGGGCTTTTTCTATGCCTGGAAGTTCTTCTTTGAGACTCACCGATCCTCTCCACCAGGCGGGCCTATCTAACACATCTGGACATCATGCCCCACTCCTACATAGTTCATACATCGCCTTGGTAAGGTGGTATTCAGATACCTCCAAGGAGGCGCGGCAGAATGAACAAGAAGCTTGGTATCTTCGCCCTGCTGCTGGTGATAGCAGCGACCGCTTTGGCGCTCCGTCCTGCCGGCGGCGGGCCCAATGCGGCCGATCTTTCGGCCGCGTTCCATGGCGTTTATCTTGCTGAGATGGAAGGACAGGTCTGTGCCTCCAGCTCACCTGTCCATACAACCCTCTCCCTCACCACCGCCAACGCCGATGCTGAGTCGGGCGACACAATACCAAATGTAGATCTGGTTGTCCTAGAAAACGGGGTCTGCGCTTCGCTCTCTCCAATATCCACGTCCGAACAGCCGGCCACCCAAGGCGACCCGGCAGAGACGGCAACCCTGCTATCTGAAGCAGGCCCACCCGAGATTCAGAAAGGAATCTGGTACGTGCAACACTAGAAGCTGAGGCAGCCGACCGGCCCGACAACCCCTGTTTTTTCCGGACCGACGAACTCCCTCTGAAAGAGCTCCCTCTGGTGGAGTTCTTTTTCATTTGGCCTCTGAGCGGCGGGGTTTCCGGCCGGGTTTATCCTTGGGTCCGGTCTGGCAGGTCATGCTAGTCTGCCCGAAATAGCCCCCGGCTTGAACTTGAAAGCGCCGTGCCGCCTCGTGTTAAATCCTCTTAACAGAGAGACGTTCATACTGCTACCATCCAGGTTTTTCGGAGGCCTCCATTGGATTTCAACGATATTTTCCCCAAGGATTAGACCTTTCAGATGCTTATGACCTTTTGGAGCCCGTCATCATCTACATCCTCGGGATGGCGGTGTACGCCCTGTTCGTCTTCAAGTTCTACCAGTTCGTGAGTGCCCGGGACATCTTCGCCTTCGATCTTTCCAAGTATGAGAATTCCAAGTTCAAAGTGGTCCGGGTGTTCATCCACCTTGTCCTGTACGTTGCCCAATATCTCTTCATATTCCCCATCGTTGCGTTTTTCTGGTTCGCTGCAATCACCGTCATGCTGTCATTCCTGGCGGCCGGACAGGAGTTCAACGAGATACTTCTGGTGGCGATGGCTGTGGTGGGGACGATCAGGATCAGCGCCTATATCGCCGAGGACCTTTCACGGGACTTGGCCAAGATGCTGCCCTTCGGTGTACTCGCCTTCATAATCATCAACTTGACTACTTTCGACGTATCGGAATCTTTGGATGTGCTCAAACAAGCGGACGACAACCGAGAGGCGATAGTTTACTATCTCGTGTTCACCATCGCATTGGAGTTCGCCCTCAGGGTGTTGAGCACCGTCTTCTTGAAAGGCAAGTCAGTCTTTTCTCGCGGCAGTTGATGCCGTAGATGTGCCTACTGAAGTGAGCCGCTCTGGCGGGCTGTGTCGATCTTCTGATTGACAAGGCGGGCCTCCCTACGCAAAATGGCCCCAAACCAAAACGGGACCCTAAGAATTTTTGCCGGAGGGATTTGATATGCCTGGAAAGACTTTGATATACGTCGGCGCGGAAGCGGATGGGCTCTACCGCAAGGAAGAGTCGGACGGCAAATGGGAGAAATTGGCCAAAGGTATGCCGCCATCCCCCCAGGTGCGGGCCATCGCCATCCACCCCAACGACTCCAAGACGATCTTCGTGGGAACGCAGCGGGGCGTGTACCGGACCAAGGACGGCGGCGACAGCTTTGAGCGCATGAACATGGCCGAAGGCCGACATGTTTGGACGATCAAGTTTCACCCCAACGACCCCAAGATCATGTTCCTAGGCACGGAAGGCAGCGAGGTCTACAAGTCCGCTGATGGCGGTGAGAATTGGGACCATCAGGCCACGATCATCAACCAAGATTCAGTTCAGATGGCCTTCGCCACTCGTATCCTTGGTCTCGGCATCGAATCCAAGAACCCAGACCAGATGTACGCCGCCCTGGAAGTTGGCGGAGCAGCCCATAGCTCCGACGGCGGCAAGTCTTGGGCCATAGTGAACAAGGAGTTCGCCGGTGACGTGGACCGCATGGACCTGCACGGTGTTACCGTGGGCGCCGCCGACTCTTCGGCTGTGTTCATCTCCAACCGCACCGGTGTGTGGCGGAGCCGGGACCGGGGCGTCAACTGGGACAACCTTAATTTTGAGAAGTTCTCCGACATCTATTATTCCCGGGGAGTCGAATCGGCCCCCAACGACCCCGACACACTCTACGCCTGCGTCGGACTGAATTTCGGCAGCAAGCAGGGCGGCATCATGCGCTCAACCGACCAGGGCGATACCTGGGAGCGCTTCGACAAGGGCATCAGCCCGGCCAGCACCACCTTTGGTGTGAGCATCAACGAACACGCACCGGAGCAGGTTTACTTCTGCACCAGGGAAGGCGAGGTCTACGGCACCCGTGACGGCGGCCAGACCTGGTCCTCTCACGCGCTACCGGAGATGGCCGGCAGCGTCAAGGCCATCGCCTGCACATCCGCATAAGCCGCAAGCCCGGGACCAGAACGATCCGAGGATAAATGACCGACACGAAAACCAAGGACCCAGTGGCCGCTGCCATGGCGCTGGGTCCTCAGATCAGGGCGGCCAGGAAAGAGATCCAGTCCCAGGCCACCCTGCCTGACTCCCTGGCCGAAGCCATGGCCGAGGCCAACCTATTTCAGCTATTCGTGCCCAAGACCATCGGCGGGCCGCAAACCGATCCCATCACAGCCTTCCGGGCCGTGGAAGAACTCGCCAAGATTGACGGCTCTGTCGGTTGGTGTTCCTTTGTGGCCAGCGCCATATCCATGTACTCAGCCTGGCTGCCCGCCGACCTGGCCCAGAGCATGTTCGGGCTGCCCCTGGACATCAGAACCGCCGGGTCATACCGTCCCACAGCCGATGCCCGGCTGGTTGAGGGTGGCTACAAGATTGGAGGACGTTGGAACTTCGTCAGCGGGTCGGACCACGCCAACTGGCTGGTGCTGAACTGCAACATTTTGGACGATGACGGGCCTGTTGTTGACGCAGATGGCACTCCCGTAACCAGAATGATGGTCGTGCCTCGGTCTTCCGCCGTGATCGAGAAGACTTGGTCAACCATCGGTTTACGGGGCACCGGCAGCAATGACGTAGTCATAGAAGAAGCGTTTGTTCCCAACGAGCATACCTGCCTGCTCTACGAGCCGTCCGTAACGGAAGGGCCGTATTACAACCCCCGCGTAGTGACGACGGTCAGTTGGGTGCTGTTCGCCGCCGCCGTGCTGGGAATAGCCCGGGGCGCGATGGACATCTTCGTCCGCATGGCGACCACTTCCGGATCGACCACCTCGCCGTCGCTGATGCGGGACCGCTCGCCAGTACAGACGACGGTTGGCGAAGTTGAGGCGATCATCAGCGGGTCCAGGGCCTACGTATTGGACGCGACTAGCGCGTTGTGGGAAGCGGCTTGTCAGGGGGTTGCCGACCCCGGCCCTCAGGTGCTGCAAACCAGACTGGCGATCACCCACGCCGCTCGCGAGTCAGTGCGGGCTGTAGACATGTTGTTCTATTCGGCCGGCACCAACAGTATCCACGAGGCCAACGAACTAGAACTGTTCTTCCGTGACATACACACAGCCAGCCAGCACATTGCCGCCCTGCACTCCAACTACGAGTACGGTGGCCAGATCCTAATGGGACTGCCGCCAGGAGCGTCCGGCTGGTAGGTGATTAACCAATAGTCCGAAACCTCAGATCATCCGCCACCAAGACAACCACAAACGGCCCCGGCTAATAAATTAGCCGGGGCCGTTGTGTTTACCTAGCGGCCGTGCCAACCGCCCGGTACTCTGAAATACTTTAGTTGACGTTGTCCGGGGTCCCGTATACCAGGGAGAAGTCGTCGTTGGTCATGTTGCTGGAGGCGGCGAGCTTGGTGATCTTGGCGGGAGAGTCGGGCGTCCCATAGACCAGGGAGAAATCGTCGTTGGTCATGTTGCTGGAGGCGGCGAGCTTGATGATCTTGGCAGGAGAGTCGGGCGTCCCGTAGACCAGGGAGAAGTCGTCGTTGGTCATGTTGCTGGAGGCGGCGAGCTTGATGATCTTGGCGGGGGAATCCGGCGTCCCGTAGACCAAGGAGAAGTCGTCGTTGGTCATGTTGCTGGAGGCGGCGAGCTTGATGATCTTGGCGGGGGAATCCGGCGTCCCGTAGACCAAGGAGAAGTCGTCGTTG
>Ga0209403_10000115_pt1 | contig 122519 bp, 101 predicted proteins | sample ArcticOcean_MG_C_8_FD_187440 | JGI IMG/M metagenome (GOLD analysis project Ga0209403, IMG submission 187440) | Marine microbial communities from western Arctic Ocean - ArcticOcean_MG_CB11_86 (SPAdes) (version 2) | ecosystem: Environmental > Aquatic > Marine > Oceanic | place: Arctic Ocean...
GCTTCTTCCTCGACAACATCGGTGAGGCGCGCAGCCAGGGATTCGAATGCGACATCGCGGCACGCCTCAACGAGCATTGGGAAGTCAGTGCCGGTGTCGGCGTGACCGATGCGATCTTTACCGAATACACTGACCTCGACGGCGTCGACGTTTCAGGGCAGAACCTGCCGAACGTGCCGGCATTCACCTGGAACGCCGCGCTGCGCCGCGAACAGGACCACGCGAACGGCCTGCGCAGTTGGCTCGGAACCGAGGTCACCGGTGTCGGCGAGTTGCCGTTCGACTCGCTCAATGCCCGACAGCAGAACGATTATGCCCTGATCAACCTGCGCGCCGGGGTCGGCCGGGATATCTGGCGTCTCGAGGCCTGGGTCCGCAACGTCTTCGATGAAGAGTACATCGTCGCGGCATTTCCGCTGCCAGGTACCCCGCCGTCCACCCCCTCCGGGTACGCCGGACGCAGCGGCGAGCCACGCATGGCCGGTGTCTCGCTGAGCTTCGAGATGTAAACGGGCGCTGGCTCGGAAAGCTTCGCGCTACGTGTGGTACTCGGCGTTGATCTTCACGTAGTCGTAGGACAGGTCGCAGCTCCACATCTGCGCCTTGCCGTCACCGACGCCCAAGTCCAGAGTCAGCGTGATTTCCTTGCCCGCCACTGCTGCTGCCAGCACTGACTCCTCCAGTGGCAGCGGTGCGCCGCCATCGACCACGACCAGGTCACCGAATCGCAACTGCACCGCCTCCGGTTCCAGCTCGACCCCGGCACGCCCGGCCGCCGCAACGATGCGACCCCAGTTCGGGTCGCCGCCGAACCAGGCGGTCTTGCAAAGTGCCGAGTTCGCAATGACCCCGGCACACCGGCGCGCCTCGTCGTCGTTCATGGCACCGGTGACCGCGATCTCGATCAGTCGCGTGGCACCTTCGCCGTCGCGGACGATGGCTTTGGCCAACTCAATGCAGATCTCTGTCACGGCAGCCTCGAAGGCGGCGGCCGCATCTGTACCCTCGACAATCGGAGCGCTTTCGGCGGCGCCGTTTGCGAGGATCACAACGGTGTCGTTCGTGCTGGTGTCACCGTCGACGCTGATCGCGTTGAAAGAAACGCCGACAGCCCGATCCAGGCAAGCCCGCAAAAAAGTGACATCTACGGCGGCGTCGGTGGTCAAGTAGGCAAGCATAGTGGCATGCGGCTTCGCCGTCACCAGTTGTGGCCCGATCATGCCGGAGCCCTTGGCGATACCCCCGATGGCAATGGTGGCTCCATTTGATTCAAGCTGTACCGCGCAGGTTTTCGGCACCAGATCGGTGGTCAGGATCGCCTGTGCCGCCGCTGCCCCACCGTCGTCGGACAAGGCCGCTGCCGCCGCATCAATCCCGGCAGAGACAGTCTCCATTGGCAGGTGCTCACCGATGACGCCGGTCGACGACACCAGGATCTCGTCCGTCGATAGCCCCAGCGCCGCCGCCGCGTGCCCCGCCATCGCAGCGGCATCATCGAGGCCCCGCTGTCCGGTGCAGGCATTGGCGTTGCCGCTGTTAACGACGACCGCGCGGATGGTGTCGCACCGGTCCAGCAGTTCGCGACCATGCACCACGGGTGCTGCCACAATTCGGTTGGCAGTGAACGCCGCCGCAACGGTCGCCGGCCGATCACTGAGGATGATGGCGACGTCGGGTTTGCCGCTGGCCTTGATGCCGCAGGCGATGCCCGCAGCGCTGTAACCCGCCGGCGTGGTAATTGAGCCGTTGGCAATCAGAGTCATCAGATCAAACCTGTCGTTTCCGGGTAGCCATGGGCAACGTTCATGCATTGCACCGCCTGGCCGGCAGCGCCTTTGGTGAGGTTGTCGATCGCCGAACTGAGAATGATCCGGTCGGTCCGTTGATCATAGTCGAAGCCGATTTCGCAGACATTGGTCAGCGTCACGTTCTTGATGTCGGCGAGGCTGCCATGCGGCAGGACACGGACGAAGGGTTCGCCATCATAGGCGTCCCGCAGGACCTGCTCGATCCGCTCCGGACCAACCTCGCCGGCGGCCGCGAGGACAATGGTCGAGTGAATGCCGCGGTTCACCGGCACCAGGTGCGGAATAAAATTAAGCGTGACACTGTCGGTCGGGGCGGCGTCTGCCAGTTCCTGCTCGATCTCCGGCAGGTGCCGGTGCCGAACGATATTGTACGGGCGCACGCTCTCGTTGCATTCCGCGAAAAGAAGCGGCACAGAGGGCTTCCGCCCGGCACCGGAGACGCCGCTCATCGAGCAGACGGTGATGCCGGCGGGACTGGCGATGCCGCTGCTGAGCAACGGCGAGACCGGCAGGATGATGCTGGTGGGATAGCAGCCCGGGCAGGCGATCAGTTGCGCGCTTTTCAGGGAGGCGCGATTTTTCTCCGGCAACCCGTAGACAGAGGTCCCGAGCAGCGCCGGAGCCGGATGGTCTCCGTCATAGTACTCACGGTAGTCGTCGTGGCTGCGCAGGCGAAAGTCGGCGCTGATGTCGATAACTTTGAGCCCGGCCTCGAGCAGCGGTGCCGCGAACTCCGCAGCCGTACCGTGCGGCAGCGCCAGAAACGCCGTATCCGCGGCGGCCGCAATGGCGGCGATATCGGGTTCGATAAAGTGCAGCTCAAGATCCGCAAGCTTTGGAAAGACGCTGCCAACGAGCTGGCCTGCATTGGCGCGTGAGGTAACCGCAGCAATCTCGACCTGCGGATGCCGACTGAGCAAACGCAGCAGTTCTTCACCGGTGTAGCCGGCAGCGCCGACGATGGCGATATGTGTTTTTTTCATGAGTAAAGTGGATCGTATCGGATTGGAAATAGAAAACCCCGATCTGCATAGAGGGCAGATCGGGGTTTAGCAAAACGCTAGAGAGCAAGTTCCAGTTTATCTCTTGGAGAACTGGAAGCGCTTGCGAGCCCCCGGCTGCCCGGGCTTCTTACGCTCTTTGACACGGCTGTCTCGGGTGAGCATGCCGCTTTCCTTGAGAACATCGCGCAAACTGGGATCGGTCTTGATCAGAGCGCGTGCCAAACCATGCCGCACCGCACCGGCTTGACCCACGTCACCGCCGCCTCTGACGGTACAGACAATGTCATACTTGCCGTCGGCGCCGGTCACCTGTAACGGCTGCAGGATATAGCCACGCAGGGCCTCGGTCGGGAAGTATGCTTCAAAATCACGCTTGTTGATTGTCACACGGCCGCTGCCGGCACGAATGCGCACCTGCGCCGCGCCGCATTTGCGACGGCCTGTTGCCCATGTAAACTCCATTGCTTCCTCCGGAAATTCGCAGGCCCTTGAAGGTCCGCGATGTCATATTACAGTTCTAGTGCTTTCGGCTGCTGCGCTTCATGCGGATGCTCAGCCCCGGCGTAAACTTTCAGCTTTTTCCACTGGCGACGAGCCAGGGTGTTTTTCGGCATCATGCCACGAACCGCTGCCTCGACCATGAATGTCGGCTTCGTCTGGCGGATTTGGGCGGCCGTCTTTTCCGACTGCCCACCCATGTGGCCGGAATAAAACTGGTACTTCTTGTCGCGGCCCTTGTTGCCGGACAGCTTCACCTTGTCAGAGTTGATCACGATGACGAAGTCGCCGGTATCGACATGCGGCGTGTAAGTTGGCTTGTGCCGGCCGCGCAGAATATTGGCAACCTCAACGGCGAGTCGCCCGAGAACCTTGTCCTCCGCATCGACCACATACCATTTGCGCTCGACCTCATCCATTTTGGCCAGGTAAGTTTTCATGAAACCTGTCTCAATCAGTTGGCTTTGACACTGCGTCGTTTGTCCGGACTACCCCGGAATTGTAACGGGAAAACATGTAATATAGGAATTAAAACGACGTCATGCAAGTGGTAAGATCAAGGAATTTTGCGAGATTTTCAACGTTCGCGACAACGTTTTGAGCCGTGCCGTAGTCATTCGATCCGGCGGGCTCGGCGATTTTTTGCTGACGCTGCCGTTGCTTGCACGGCTGCAGGCGGACGGGCGAGCTGTTCATCTGGTCACCCGCCACGCCTGGCATCAGTTGATCGCGCTTGACGGTCTGGCGGACGGTTTTACGGACATCGACAGCGCCCGCTTCGCGAGCCTGTGGTCGGATCCAATACCAGACCTGGCAGCGGTGTTCGACGATGCGGAAGTCTTTTGCCTGCTTCCGGATCCGGACGGGACACTGCAGCGAGCTGTCTGCCGGCTCGGCGCCACCGCCTTTCGCCGCATCGATGCACGGCCCGATGCGCCACCGCACGCAGCGCTGCGGATTCTACTGGACAGCGGCCTGTCCGCCGAACCCGACGTGCTGACCACGTCACATCTGCGCCGGCCCGTGCACCCGGACGAAACGACCACTGGCAGACCGGCAGTGCTGTGGATACATCCCGGCAGTGGTGCGGCGGCGAAAAACGCCGACCCGGAATGGTTTGCGGAGTCCGCAAGACGATTCCTGGCGCAAGGTGGGACCAGCGTGACCATCTCATTTGGGGCAGCGGATGAAGCTGTGGCACCGCTGCTGACGAGGTGCTTCGCCGCTGCCGGGGTGCCCTTCGAAGTCGTGCAGCCGCCCGCCGTGACAGCTTTGAGAACGTCGCTGGCGAGCCGCGCTACGACCTTTCTGGGTAACGACACCGGCGTGACGCATCTGGCGGCCGCTTTGGCAATTCCCACCGAGGCTGTATTTTTAGCGACCAATCCCGATATCTGGAGTCCTGTTGGTGAAACGGTAACAATTACAGACTTGAGAGCTGATGGCATCTGGAAAAATCAGTGAGCACCGCGAACGGAAGCGTAGCATCTATGCCCGGGATGAGCTTACCCAGATCAACCGGATCATTCGGAATGAGGTGTGGGTGATGTTGCCGGCAAAGGTCGTCGTCTGTCTGGCGGCCTTTCTGTATCTGCAGTCCGCCGAGGTATCAGACCATGCGGGTGAACCTTGGATGGAGTTTCGTACGGCACTCAGCATTTATGCGGCAAGCTCTTTCCTGGTGCTGATGCTGCGAGTCGAACTGGTTCGGCGTAACCTGGCGGCAGTGCGCTTCTCGGCTTATGGCCTGGCTTTCATCGACGGTATGTTCCTGTGCTGGATGATCAAGATGACCGGTGGTATCAACAGCCCGCTGTACTGGTTTTACTGCCCGCTGATTGCGCGGAATTCAGCCAATTTTACGTCGCTGACCCGGCAGACCGCACTAAACATTTCGTTTGTGGCGCTATATGTCGGAGTTGTCTACATCGGGGTGAACTGGGAAAAGGAGCTTTGGACGACAGACTTCAAGACCTCGTTTGCGTTTCTCAGCGCGAATCAGTTCTATTTCCGACTCATTCTTCTGCTACTGCTGAGCTTCTGCGGCTGGGGCGTCTTCAACCAGTTGTATCTGAAGCAGGAGGAGCGGCTTGCCAGTCAGGAATTGCTGTTGCGGCGCGAAAAATTCTCGTCGCAGGTCAAGCTTGCCTCGGAGGTTGCACACGAACTGAAGAACCCGCTGGCGATCATCACCAACGCACTGTACCTGGCCCGCATTAATGTTCGAAAACCGGACGCCGAAAAAGTCAATCAGCATCTGGATATCATCGCCGACGCAGTGCAACGATCTGACCGCATCATCACAAACCTTTTGGGTTACGCGCGCATGCGCGAAGGCAGCATCGAGGAATCAGATGTGCACGAGAACATCGACAGCGCCTTGGCCATGGTCTTGTACAGCGACACCGGCTACGGTAACAAAGTGATCGTCAAGAAACAGTATGACTTGCAACTGCCGCCGCTGCTGATCGACGCCGGACAACTCCGGCAGGTCTTTATTAATCTCATCCACAACGCACTCGAAGCAATGGAGGATGAGAGCAGCAAACGCCTGACAATAGAAACCGGACTTGACGAGATCAACCGCGTCATTGTCATCACGGTCAAAGACTCCGGCAAAGGCATCACCCAAAAAAATCTCGAGCAGGTGTTCGAGGCTTTTTACACGACCAAATCGACCGGTAGCGGACTAGGGCTGGCGATTGTCCGGAATATCGTAGAGAACTACAACGGCCAGATTAATCTGGCCAGCGCCGTCGGCGATGGTACATTGGTGGAAATCCGTTTCCCGTTGGTCATCAGTGCCGCGGTGTGATACGAAACGATTGAATTTTGACGAAAATTGAACAAATGTAAGAAGGTCGATGGGGTCACTTTAGTGTTGGACTATTCATGCGTTTTCTTGATGCAACCGTGAAAATTCATGAACAAGCCAGGCTGACGACAGAGGCGAACGCCGAAAATGACAAAACCGTGTGTATTGGTGATCGATGACGAAGCCGCGATGTGCGAAACTCTCAAAGCCATCCTCGAGACCGAGGACTACGATGTCCTCACCACGGGCGATGCCCGCGACGGCCTCAATATCGTCAACAAAGAACCGGTGAACCTGATCATATCCGATGTGCGTCTGCCCGGCATGAGCGGGATCAAGTTTCTATCCGCCATCAAAGAGAATTTCCCGTCGATTCCTGTGATGATGATTTCGGCCTTCGGTGATATGAAAACGGCAGTCGACGCCATGAAGCGCGGTGCCTTCGACTATCTGGCCAAGCCGTTCCAGCCCGAGGAACTTCTGGTGACCGTCAAGAAGGCGCTCGATTACGAGAACCTGATGGTCGAGAACTTGATGCTGCGGAACGAGATCGGCAGCCGCTACAATCTCTCCGACATCATTGGTGAATCGGAGGTGATGCGGCAACTAAAAGACACTGTCGCGCGGGTCGCCCCGACCGACGCCACGGTCTTCATCGAAGGCGAATGCGGAGTCGGCAAGGAACTGGTTGCACACAGTCTGCATTACCACAGCGATCGCGTCGGCCAACCGTTCATCGAAGTGAACTGCGCCGCATTCGCCGAGTCGCTGCTCGAATCCGAACTATTCGGTTACGAAAAAGGCGCCTTCACCGGAGCCGAGAAACGCACACCGGGTAAGTTCGAAATCGCCGATGGGGGCACTCTGTATCTCGACGAAATCGGCGACATGAGTCTGTCGGTCCAGGCGAAAGTGCTTCGTGGTATTCAGGAAAAAATCTTCTTCCGCGTCGGCGGCAGCGAGGCAGTGCACACTGACGTGCGGATCATTGCAGCGACCAACAAGGATCTGAAGGAAGAAATCGTGCGCGGCAACTTTCGCGAGGATCTGTATTTTCGGCTCAACGTGATCAATATCAAAATCCCGCCGCTGCGTGAACGAGACGGCGACATCCCGTTGCTGGCCAAGACCTTTCTGAATCAGACCAGGCGCAAGTTCCCTGAACACGACGATATCGAGCTGTCACCGGCAACAATCACCCGACTCGAGCAATACCAGTGGCCGGGCAACGTGCGGGAAGTGCAGAACCTAATGGAACGTGTGGTGATCCTCGGCAGCCTCGATGAGATCGATTACCTGGTGCAGGGCGTCGCGTTTCCGATTGACCGTGCATCGCTTAGCCACCTACCGTTGAAAGATGCCGTAGAGGCGTTTAAGAAATCACAGATCATCGAGGCCTTGAAGCAGTCGAAGTGGCGCTTGAATAAGGCTGCGAAGCGTCTTGGGATCAGCCGGCATGCCCTGCGTTATCAGATGGAGACACTGGGCATCGACACCAACGACTGAGCTGTTGGTGAAGCCGTGGGCTTCGGTCTGACATATTGCCGGCCCCGCGCTTTTTTTGATCGCGTCAGCGACACATGCCTGCGTGTTTTTCACACCTTTCGCGTGAAAAATTGAACTTTGCTGCGAGACCAGGCAAATGACATTCTCTTTAACAGATTCATTTATAATCACTTACGTCGAAAAAAATGGTGCTTGGTATGTCTCGTGCTATCTGTTATTGAATAATACACTGGTTGTGTTGGCGTTTGCAGCTGCATGAAAAACTCAGAGTAATTGAATTTTTATTTTTTATTCTGTCGCCTTTGCATCCACGATGTCCGTGGCTATAGTAGCGCCCACATTTCACTCTTTCTGGACCATTCCGGACTATCGGATTGGCAAAGGCGATTTAGGGAAATAGAAGACAAAACGCTCAAACGCAGGAGGTAAGAGGGATCGACAAGCTATTGCTTTTTACCATTTCCGGTGATTACAGCTCACCTGTGATCGACTGGAATTGACTTGGTGTACCGTGACATGAATTTACGGTTCGCCTGATTCGCCTCAGACGCAGGTCAGGCGAAATTGATTATCTCGTCGTCACCGGTGACGACATTACAACCGACTCAACCCAACCCAACGAGAAGGCACAATGGAAAAACGAAAGAAAGGATTCACCCTCATCGAGCTGCTGGTCGTCATCGCGATCATCGCGATCTTGGCAGGTATGCTTCTGCCGGCACTTAACCAAGCACGCGAAAAGGCCCGCCGCATGAACTGCGCTGGCAACCTTAAGCAGATCGGCTTGGCTCTGATCATGTATGCTGGTGACGACATCGACGGCGGTTTCTTCTCCGACGGAGAAGGGGAAGACCTCGGCGACCTTGCCAGAGAGAAGTATCTGTCCGATGGTAAGGTCTACGGTTGCCCGAGTAAGGACCAACAGTCCGCAGTCGCAAATGACTGCGACTACACATACGTTGGTAGCGGTCTTAAGGACACCAACAAGAGCCCGACCACGAGCTCACTGGCTTATGACGAATCCGGCAATCATCCGGACAACGCCTGGGTCAATGTGATCTACCTCGATGGGCATGTCAAAGGTGGGAAGCCGTAACCACGGTCGTCCTATCATCGACTTATTGAACGAGGAGGCTTCGAGCCTCCTCGTTCTTTTTTAAAGGTAGCCCCCGAATGCACCACCAAATTAGGCATCATCCAGCGGCCAACGGCAAAGGCTCGCGCGGCACCGCACCTCATTACAATATTCTAGTTCGATGTCGACACGACTGACAACTTTTGCCTATCGGTCCTTCGGCGCTGCGATCGCTTTTTTTACCTTCTGCACCTACCCGATTGCGCTCATTCCCCATCGGCTCGGCGGCGGCGACTCCTACTACATGCGTCTCCCAGCCCTCGTCGTACTCACCTTCCTGTCCGTGCCAATCCTCCTGACCGGCCTGGAACACGTCCAGAGACGCTGGCGTATCTGCCTGACCGTTCTCGCCGTCGCTGTCATCATCAATCTGCTCCGGCAGCCGGCCGACTGGCAACGCACTATCGGCTTCATCGGCTACCTGTCCGTGCCATTGGCCATGGCCCTTTACAGCCGCCAGGCCGCTTTCCGCTGGTCGCGTACCATCGTCGTCCTTGCTGGACTATGGCTGCTGATGATGATCTACGGATTCGACGCCCGTACCGAGGTTGTCGGTATCGCGGGCAACCGCAATTGGATGGCTATCTGCCTGTTGGCCACGGCGCCGTGGGGGGCCATCGCCATATACGCCCTGTGCCGAGGCCTGCGCCGGCGGGCATGGCGCCTCGCGATCACGGCCGTTGCGATATCTCCCGTGCTGGTGCTGATTCATCGCTGTGCCAGCCGCGCCGCCTGGGTGGCACTCGTCTGTTATCTTCTGTTCGTTGGACTCAATCGGCTGCGGGCCCGAGCCCGGCTGTTGGTTCTTGCACTCATCGTGATCATTGGTGCCAGCGGCGCCATCGCAAACCACGAGCGTATCGTCCAGATCATCGACAAAGACATCCGCATACCGGTGTGGGAGGCCGCCGCCCAGCTAGCTGCCGACCACCCAGTGACCGGCGTTGGCCCAGGTCGCTTCGTCAATGTCTACGCCGAATACCTGACGACATCATCCTACCACCGCCGTGCCGTCGCATCGGAAACTATCGCACATCCGCACAACGAGTTTCTGAACATCGCCGCCAACATCGGCATCCCGGCGGCACTGGCCTGGCTGATCGCAATCCTGCCGCTCCTGCGACTGCCGCGGGGTGCACCGGCATACCTGCAGATTGCGCATTTCAGCGCCTTCGTCATCTATCTGCATGCCATGCTGGACAAACCCCTAGTGCAGCCGCCGTCCAGCATTATTGCACTGTGCTGCCTTGGCCTGCTGTATGGCCGCTGTGCCCTGGTACAAGCAACGACGGCAGGTGACCAAGCCGGGCCCGCAACGGGCGGTCACATTACTATCCAGCCCGCAGATCCGGCCGGACGATTGGGCCCGGCACTGTTCGCAGTATTGGTGATTTTCAGCCTGTGGCATACCATCGATATGATTCGGCTCGGCTGGATGCAACGTGGCGCGGCACACTACGAATTCGCCGGCGACTACGATCGCGCCTTTGATTGCTACGACGCAGTTACACGAATAGCGCCGCGACGGATTGATGGCTGGTACGGCTGTGGGGCCATTGCCATTGAGAAGTTCATGGACCCGAAACGGGCTTTGCCATATCTCGAAAAGGCCCACGCACTGGATCCGAACTACGCGCATATCAACCGCTTTCTCGGGCAGACTTACGGCACCATGCAACAGCTGGATATCGCGGTACGCTATTTCGCTCGCGACTGTGAGCTGCATCCGTTCGATCCCGATACTGTTCAATACTATTTCGTGGGACTCGAGCGCAATGGCCCGCCGTACAGCGAACTTCACACCCTCGACCGCCATCTCAAACGACTGTATATCGAACGAGCGCGATGGGATCGCAGTGCTGTGACACCGCAGTGGTGCGATGCCGCGAAAGTCGATGTCGCCGACGTCAGACTGGTTGGTGAACAACTTCTGTACAAAGCCCCCGGGTATTTCGTCGATCCGTTGTTTCACGACTATGCCCCGCCGGAATGGCCTGCAACCGCCGTATACGCTCGCAGCGGCGAGTTGGACTACGCCTATTGGCGAGACATCGGGCGTATGGCAAGTTTCCTCGCAGACCTGCCGACGGACCGCCACAGCACCGCCTTGCAGATTGCCCGGGCGCTGGCAAAAACCACACAGCTGCAACCCGAGGCGCCCTTCGACCTGCCGGCACGCACGCTAGAAAGTGGCGCTGGGTCGGCGCTGTCCCGCGCAGCGCTGTTTGCGTTTCTGTGCCAGGGTGCGGAAATACCCACGATTCTCTTCGAAACGCAGGGTAGCGTCTTTGCAGCTGTTCCCGATGGGGCTCGTTTCATCGTGTTCGACATGGCGACGGCGGGCTTGCTGCCAACCGTGACCGATGCCGACGGACTGGGGGCGCTGCTCCTGCAGTCCAAAGGGCCGCGAATCTACTGTGCCCCTCAGTCCTTCATGCTGAGGAATCAGCTTATCGGCGTTTACGTCCGCCGGTACGTGCCGGAGTTCGAGTTCCAGTTCGACCAGATTCCGATCGTCCATATCCTCGACACCGGAGCAGCCTTTGCAGAGGCAACCGTGCTCGACCTCAACACCTGCTGCCTGACCGAGCCGTTCACCCTGCTCTACCGGGAAACCTGGGGGCACTGAGCCACCGCCCCGCCTTAGGGCGCCACAGGCGTCTGTTCCGGCACGGTCAATACGGCCAAGGATGATGGATGAAGCGGCGGGTAAAAAAAGCGGCGCATCCGAAACAATCAGATGCGCCGCCAGCGATAAAGTTGGAACGGGTTACGGAATGGGCTCGATATCGCAGGTCGCGGCAGGTACGGAGATGAGGAACGTATTGATCTGCCCGACCAGGTATTCCTTGCATTCCTCGGCCGTGTCGATGCCAGCGGGATTAGCTTGGTCGCCGCTGCAGATGACGACTTCGGCGAGCCTACTGTCAACCAGTTGATTGAGCAGGGTGCAGGCATCGACAATCGACGGGATGCTCTGGCTGAACAGCTCGTTGCAGAACTCATCATAGAGAGCGTCCTCGAGATCAACGCAGGGAATGCAATCACCAACACTGCCACCGCCGCCCTCGCAGCCGCCGAGCTGAGCGAAAGCACCCATGGGGTCACTGTCACTGGCATCGTTTAGGACATTCGCCGGGGCGTCGCAATCGAGCAGATAATCGTCATTGGCCCAATCGACAAAGCGCGGGTCGGCATTGTTGTTATCAACCATGCCGCCCTCTTTGAAGCCGAGGTCGGCAGCGTCGTAGGCATTGTGTACGGCAATCATCGTATCGATGTCGGCGTTGCCGACGCCGGGGAAATTGCTGGAGGTCGGGAGCGAGTCACTGGCGTCCGTTCGGACGACACCTCTCGGGAAACCGGCAAATATGTGATCCCTGATGGTCGGCGTGTTCGGGGGAGTGGCGTTGGGTGTCGGCGGCCCGCTCCGCAATGTTGTCGAATTGTCGAGCAGGATGGCTTCAGTCAGGCCAGTGGGCTTGGTGAAGGTGTGATGCACAATCACCGCGGTGGGACGGGTACCGTTCAAAACGTACTGGGTGCCGACAAAGAGGTTACTGGTAAAGGTCGCCTCGACCGGGCCGATGACCTCGACATACCCAGCGTTAATGAAGCTGTTGCCCGAAACCACACTGGTGTCATCGCCGAGTAAGCCGCCAACGGCGCCGGCGTTGAAGACAACCGGGAGCCCCGCCTCATTGTTGGTGAATTCGAAGTGCCCGACATTGCCGATGCTGACACCGAGGGGGTCATTGCTGCCATCGAAATGATTGCCATTGATGATCAACCCCGTGCGGCCGCCGGCGCCAAGGCCCCCCTGGTCGCCGACCCAGATGGACGAAGCCGAATCGATGGTGCTTGAAAAAACATTTGGGTTCACCGTCTCGTTGGCATCGAAGTCGCAGCCGTCGATGGTGATGTTGGAAAACTCCGAGCGGATAACAATGGCGCCGTTGTTCGGGTAAAAACCGATCGCCGAGTTGTTGCCGTTCGAGAAAAACATGCAGCCCTCTATGTTCGCCGAGACAGAGGTACCGGTATCGGTCGTCAGCGCCAGTAAATTGTCGTTGAAGGTACACTCGATGACATCTAGGTGGCCGCCGCCGGAAACCAACTGGATAGCGACGTTGTTGTTGCTGAAAACGCAGTTTCTCACTTCGCCGCCAGCCCCGTTGAGGAAGGTCTGGAGCGCCGGGATGTGCGGTGCGGTGAACGGCCCAACGTTTAGCCCGGAGTTGGTCAGGGAAAACCCGTCGATGACACCACCGTCGAGGCTTACGAGCGTGAAGCCAAGGCCGAAGGTGATTGTCGGCGCCGGTACCTGGGTCGACAGCAACGTGACACCTGTGGACACCGTGAGATTAAACTCGGTGTAAGTGGCACTGTCAACGACCTCAACGGTGTCGCCAGGCCCCGCCAGCGCCAGGCCACCGCCGATAGTTGTCGAATCGGCACCGCCGCTCTGGTCGACAATGACGGTTGCAGCGGATGCTGTGCTGCCGAAGCCGGCTATGATGCAAAGCGCCAGAGTCGTTGCCGCAAGCCGGCACAAGAGAGTTGTTATGTGTCGCATGATTTTCTTGCCTCCATATGTATACATGTTCAAATATATCCGTCGACGTACTCTCTATCCGAACAATCACCGTCAACGCCATATTCGTCTAAATTCATATTCTTTATTATAGGAAAAAAAGAGTGATTTTCCAAGAACTTTTTCATCTGTTTGCAGCCCGTCAAGTTCCGCGGTAACCCGGACGTTATTTCCTCGCACACGCCGTCACCGTGAAAGCACATTGCGGCGCAAACTAATCGCTTGAAATGAAATCGGCCTGCAACTTGCTCGGACACCGCCTTGCCGGTTGCCGCGGTCAACATCTCGCCCCGGCAGCGGCTACCAGCGCGGTGTCCGACAGTCGCGGTTTGGTCAACTTTCCGAGCGCCACGGAACCCGGCAGTGCGGCAAGGGCGGCATTAGGACGGGTGCGGACCAGCATGGTATCGCACGGGGCCCGGTAAAACAGTTGCCGGACGGACCGGGCTGAAGTCGACTTCGGTGCCTTCACAGACGTCGTTTTGAAGGCCGCAACGGTACGACGCAGGCCTTGCAGTCGCACCGGTCAAGACGTATGTTTCACTGAGTCATCACTCCCTATCCTGCCCGATTGGGCTGGCAGATGTCGAGGTCGGCCGCTGGCAAGCAACGAAGTGACCTGTGTCCTCGCGCTTGAACACGTAAACAACAGAGTCGAATAATGAAAGCACAACCTTCACAACGCACACCCGGCAGCCTGTTGCGACTGGCCGCACCGGCAGTCTTCGCAATGATCTATCTGGCCGGTGTGGCGGAAGCATTCGATAGTGAGCAACGCACCAAGCCGACGGCTGGTGTCCCGGTGTCGGACACCACGACGGAACCACAGAGGGCAACTATCGAACTGCGGGACGGCACAAGGATTATCGGTGTCGTCAAGGAGATCAAAGATGGTACGTACACGATCGAATCGGAGTCCGCCGGTGAAATGACCGTTGCGGAGACGGAGGTCAGCAAAGTTGAGTACGGCGTGAGGAGAACAATTGAGCAGCCGCGCCAGGATTACATCGGTGATGTAGCGACGCTACAGGAACAGATCATCTCGAACCCCGATCTGATGAACTCAGTCTTGACCGAGTTCGCCACCGATCCGGCCTTTCTGGAGCTCCTTGAAGATAAAGAGTTGATGAAAGACATCGAAAACATGAATCTGTTGAAACTCTTGACCAACCCGAAGCTTCAGAAACTTGCGGAGCAGGACAATGTCGGCCAGCTGGCGGAGAAGTTGCTGAGCGGCGACACAGGGAGCAGCACGGCAGGCGGCACAACAGAAAAGAAGTGACTTACTTCACTTGCTTCGCCAGGCCCTCGTCCATGCCCCGGCCATAGTGGGCCTTGAGCACTTTGTCAAATGATTTCATTAGCAGCCCGGCGAAAAATTCCCTGTTACGGGCCTTTTTGATAAAGTAATTCGCAAAGCGCATACCGATGGCATCCGGTTTGGCGGTGAAGGCGGCACGCACTTTAAGTTTTTCGCGTGACAGTTCCTCGTTGGAATCCACCATGGCGTCGACGTCCTTGAGCGATTTGATCTCCGGATGCTTGCGGAACAGTTTGATCACTTCTGCACCGGTCTCTACCATATCCCCGGCAACTTCCTCGAATGTCTTGGCTACCACGTGGTAGCCGATCGCGGCGTCAGCATAAACGACCCTGATGCCGGCCTTGGTCAGGCGCAGGCCAAGTTCTTCGGCCTCGGCACCGTAACCGGTAAACAGATCGGCGTCGTATTGGCCGATTTCGTTGAACAGTTCCTTCGAAAGCGAGGAATTGCCGTGGATCGGCGGCAGGATATTCGGGTTATAGCGCACCTGACTACAGGCATCGTAGTAGCAGGAGCTTTCGAGATAGTGCACAAAACAACTCTTCGGCACTTGATCGGCGAACCTGATCTTACCCACGACAGCGATCCGTTCTTGAGATTCGGTGTGTGTCTCGAGGTGTTGTTTCAATGTGTCGAGTGCCGGGACAATGTCGTCGTTGAGGAATAGCAGGTACTCACCTTCGGCGTTGTCAGCGCCAAAATTGCGGGCGGCAGCCACGCTGCCGGCATCCAATTCCAAGGTACGCAGGGTTGCCTTCTGCCCCCGATGCTCCCTGGCTTTCTTGCGGTGGTACTCCTCCGTGCTGGTATCGACAACGATGATCTCGAATTCATGCTTCTGGAGTGTTTGATTCTCCATCGCCGCCAGTGTTGGACGAAGGATTTCGTAGCGATCGCGGGTCGGGATGATTACGCTCAGTCTCATAGTTCAACTTCCTGCGGTTCGTTCAAACCATGTGTTCGCGAACTGCCGCAACGCAATTCTTCAATGCCGGAAGAGGGTCGTTGACGTCTCCCTCGTATTCCAGGACAATGTAGCCGTCGAACTCGCCATCATTGAGGACGGTCTGCAACGTTTCGAGATCGAGATTGCCCTCGCCCACCACTACGTCTGTAGGTGTGCCGCTGCGATCGAACACGAAGTCCTTGATGTGTACACCGTACAATCTCTCACCAAAGCGTCCGGCCATGGCCAGCGGATCCTCGTAGGCCTGCAGTGCCCAGGCAGTATCAAGGCAAAGGCCGATGCGTGGACTGGTCTGCGAGAAGACGTGAGCGATAGACGTGGCGTTACCCAGCCAATGCGCGCCGCCATGGTTGTGGACCGCCAGGTGAATGTCGTACTTTTCCGCCAGCACGGCAGCCGCTTCGTAGCTGTCGGGCGTCGTTGAAATGTCAAAATCGACACTCATGAACCGACATCCGGCGCGCTGGGTGAACTCGAAAAAAACCTCCTCGAGATCCGGTCGATTGCGCATGGTCTGGACACCGATGGAAACTATCCTGACACCGGCATTTTCGTAAGCTTTGACGATATCGTCGAACGTGTCGGACGCAGAAAAGTCAACATGGACACCGCACAATTCGATAGCGTCCAGCCCCAGTTCGCGAACGAACGCAGCCACTTTGGCGTTGTCCTTGACGGCGCGGAAACAGTAGCTCTGAACCCCAAGGCTTCGGCAGATATCGGTCATCTTGAATCCCCAGTGACGGGCATGAACCTCACAGGCGGAACAGTAGTTCAGGAGTGGGGCGATTCAAGAACCGCACGGGCGGCGCGGGAGGAACTTGTCGTTACGCCTCATTCCTGGTCGGCAGCGGTGCCTGTGGCGCCGTTCAGGATCACGTCAAGCACGGCTTTCTTGAGGGACGTGGGCGCCTGGTTGGTGTCGGGGTAACCATGGGTGCTGTCACAAGTGGAAATCACGGTCTGTTGCTCGCCGGTGAGCGGGTTGCGGAAAGTCACCTCAATGGTGGCGAGGCGTTGGACGTCCTCGACTCGCATGTTGAGGCCGAAGATCATGACCACCGTTTCACCCGGGTTCAGGTTGTTGCCGGCATCCTGCTCGGGTACGGCAGCGGCAGCATTGAGCCTGTAGTAACCTTCAACCGCATCGCCGTCGAAGGTGATCTGAACAGAGACGTTGGCGAGGCCGTCTGCCAAATGCCGGGCTGCCTGCACTTCCAGGCGCAGCACGTATACGTTGCGGTTCGGCACGGGTGCGAAATCGTGCGTAATGACGATAGGCCCTTCCCCCGCCTGCTGTCCAGCGATCGAATCTGCCGCCACACCCGCGACAGCCTTGGCGCGCGCCCGTTCAGTGGTTTTAGGTGGCGCCGGGTGGTGCCGCAAGCGGGACAGTGGGATACTGGTTGTCGGCGCCTCGGCTACGACTTTGAAACGTTTACCGCCGCCACGGTTCGCCGGCGGGCCCAGGGCATTGTGCGTTTTATCCTTGGCATCGGCCGGTTGCAGTCGCGGCACATCACGATCGCCATCATCGGCCCTGCGGCCAACTTGCCACACGGGTTCTGCCGATTTGCTTTCCCTTTTCCCATACGTCGCGGCAGGCTCAGCCGCCACCACTTGCGACAAGCCAACGGGATACCGTTTCTTTACGGGCTTTCCGGCAAAGTTCAATGCTACACTCCGCTGCTGACCAACCTCGACCGTCTCTATATTGATCTCCTGCAGTTGCTCCAGATCCGAGGTAACAGCAACTTTTTGTTCGAACGGATCGAGGTCACCCTCGGCAATGTCGACAACCAGTGCAACAGTATCGGCGTCAACGAGTTCGGGCACCGCCACCGCGAGGTTGGCGGTCAATGCCGGTTCTGTAACCCTCCTCTCCGATACCTTGTTTCCGAACAATTGGAGCTTTCCTGCGGGCGCTTCGATCCCGAACATCCCGCCGACAACAGCTTGTGCTTCTTCTCCGGCTTTATCCAGCTCGAACTCGATACCTTCCTCAGGTTCGATGGCAACGGGCGCCACCGGCACCAGGTCGGCGACCTCCAGAACAGCCGGAGGCTGCTCGGCATCCACGCCGGCAATGTCAGCGAGCCCATCGCGGGCATCATCGGCAGCGGCAGTTATTAGAATATCCGATTCATCCCCAGGCTGCCCCGAGCGGGCAGGGACAGCGACAGTGGTGACAACCTCACCGGCGGATGCGACGGCTGAGTCTAATTCGATCTCAATACCATCGAACGCATTCGACGGGAGCCTCGGATCAGCCGGCCTTGCGATGTCTGCATGGACGTTCGGGTCGTTTTGGAGCTTGAAAGCCGCATCTGTCGCCGCCGGTTCACCAGCAGCACTGGCGGTATCGGCCTTTTCCATGCTTTTCTGGGCACTTTGCCGAGCGAAGTCAGCAGTCGGGTCGCCCCGCTGCATGATTATTGCAGCCAGCCCGAAAACCAGGGCTACTGCGGCAGCGAGCCGGAGAGCAGGTGAGCGCCAGATCATTGTGAGCACCGGTTTCGACGCGGTATCGGGGGTCCGGACAGCAGCGGTCTGCGACAGGATTGCAGCGATTCGGTCATCTGCCAGGCGATTCGGAACCGGGCTGTCGGCGGGAAATGCCGTGGTGACGGTCGAGATGACCTGGCGGATATCGTCAAGCATAGCCTGGCAGGCTACGCAGCCGGCAAGATGCTCGCCGACCGCAGCAGCGCTGCTGGCGTCGAGTGCATCGAGCGCATAGTCGGTCAGGTCCGTTTCAATGTCGTGACAGGTATTCATGAGTTTAGACTGATGGCTCCCGGCGCATAGCCTTCGCCATCTTCTTCATCGAATTGTGTAGAATGAAGCCGACGTTACTGACTGAGATTTCCATGGTCTCAGCGATTTCTTTATAGGACAATTCGTCGACGATTTTTAGCATCACGATCTGTCGTTCCCTGTCGTTGAGCACATCGAGCATCTGCCACGCCCGATGTGCAGCGTCGCGACGACTGTACTCGGCTGCCGGACTCTCCTCAGCCGCGCCCTGCAGGTCCGCCTGCAGCGTTTCATTGTGGCTCTGGTGCCGCCGGTGGCGCCGTATGTGGTCGAGCACCAGGTTGTGCGTCACCCGATAGAGCCACGCCTGCACGTTGCGAATCGATTCGTCGCTGTCGTAGCGATACTGCACGAACTTCGTGAAGGCGTCCTGGACAATGTCCTCGGCCTGCACGGCATTGCGCAGCATACGTCCGGCATACCGCAACAACGGTGCCTGGTATTGCTCGACCACCGCGGTTATTTCATCGGCCAGGCTTTTTCCACCCTGTGCTTCCGCGAATAGTTGCGTCTCTTTACTAACCATGACGCCACAGATGTTGGTTTATTAGATCGGTTAGTTTCTGTTTTCGATCAACGATGCATATCCCCGACAACGCACATCGAGGTTTCGAGAGATACTTTTTTGACGCAACGCGCGACGTCTGGTTCCTTTGTACCTCGCGGCCGCGAGGTGCCGGCTGGCTTGAAAAAATAGCCCCTCCGAACATATTAACCACCGTGTCTGACATCCTCCCCCATACCCGTCATAGCTGCGTACTATTGCGTCAATGAAATTTCCCCCCATACATTGCCTACCCCTCTTCGCTCTCCTGGCGATGCCCTTGTCCGGGCAGAATCGGGCGATGGCGAATCCCGAACAGACAGAACGGGAGCAAATCAAGGAACAGATCCGCCACAAAATCCGGGCCCGGATCGATGCCGACATCGACCGTGAAAAGATCGCCGAGCGCCTGGGCTTGGACAACCCCGTCCAAAAAGTTACCCGTACATCGAGTCAAATCGACTCGGAAGTGGAGGGGAAAGTTCACCATCACGTCGAGAAATATTTTACTGAGGAACTATCCAAAAAATACGATGCCGAGGCAGCGGAGAAATTTCCTCTGAAGCGGGTGAACGACGAGGTCGAGATAATCAGGAAACGCGGTGGCACTATCAAAGGCGTGCTGCTGAAGAACTACACAACCTACATCGACGTCGGCGGGAACCGCATCAACAGGATCGATATCACCGCCGAATCGCTGGCCACCTTCGATAAGCAAGGGAACGACAAAGTGCGCCAACGCCATGTGCGCCGTCAACTGCAGGCCGAGCGCAACCGCCTGACAGAGATCAGCAAGGAGATGCGCAAGAAGCTGGCCGAAAAACTTTACACCGGCAGCCATTACCACCGGCGCAACGGCAAATGGATACCGGCGACTGAATTTCTCGATCAGGCAGTGAGCTATTACCGCAAAAAGCTCATCAAGAAGTTCCTGCCGGGGATCAAAGCAGAAGTTTACACGGAATTCGGATACAACCTGCACAGGGGCAGCTGGGTAAAGCCTGCAGCTTTACCGGTAACCACGGAACCGGCTGCGGGGATTGGCAAACCGCCGGTACTGATCGGCATAAGGCCAGGGCCGGTCTTTATACCGCCCAGGGATCCCAGGCTACCGCTCGTCGACCGTGAGCCCACGGAAGGCATCCCGCCATGGGAACAGCCGGACAAGCAGCAGCCAACGACACCCGACAAGCCCAAGAAACCCCGCCTGCCGTGGGAGAAAAGCGGCAGTACCGGGCAACCGGAGAACATTCCCGGCGATTGGCAAGCAGCACTGTAAAAACCGCGACCGAGACGATCGAACCGGCCGCGGTTTTTGAGAAACCCGGGACGTTTGCAACGATTCCCGGATGAGGTCTTCGACCGCCTCGAGGCGGACCAGGGCGTCCACACAATCGAGTATGCAATAGCCTTGTGATCCTGGCAGTTGATGCCGATGGCGGAACTGCTCGGCAATCTCAGAGACCTGATCAAAACACGTATTCGTCGGCAGCTTTGTTTGAGCTTGTAATCGGCAACTGCGTCAGGATGTTCTACGCTCCCTGCAGCCTTCGACCATTTGTCCGCTGTTATTTCGTTCACAGTGGTGCTTGGGAATTCTTCCTATGGATTATTTTCCGGATGTGGCGCAAGTGAATGCTTTCCGCCATTTGACAAAAATTCTGTAATGAATATACTACCCCAGCTAGGTTCCTTGAGGCCGATATCACCTCGTCAATAATGATTACACCACGTGGTGGAGCATAGCAGATGTAAGGGCACATGGTCAATGATTAAGAAATCAGTGTCAGAAAAACATGAGATCGGTCATCGCTTGAAGAAGCTTCGGCTGGCCCTCAGTGAGACACAGCAGGATATGGCCAACGACCTGAACATCAGCCTCAGTCACTGGTCCAAGATCGAGGTGGGCGCTGTCGGGCTGAGCGAGGGCCTGCTATACATGATTTCCCACAAGTACGGAATTTCTCGCGACTGGATCCTACAAGGCGGACCGATGCCGGAAATCCGCTCGACGATCTTTGCCGAGAACGGCGAAGACTACAGCGACAGCCTGGATGAAAATATCATTCGCCAATCGGGTGACCGTATTCGCAAGCTACGCGAGTCCCTGGGCCTGACGCGTGACGAGCTGGCTCAGAACATAGGCATCAAACCGGGCACCCTCAAGCAGGTCGAGTTGCAGCACCAGCGCCTGGGGTTCCATCCGGCCAAGGCTTTGGTCGAGCTTGTGAAGCGTCGGCAGATCGCGCTGCTCATGCAATCGCACGAAAACGCCGTAGAATCGCTCATGGACTCGGCCATCGAAGAGACCTACAACATCATGATCGGCGGCCGCGCCTGGCGGGCTATCCGTGAACTGTCAGAGGGCCTTGACGAGGATGAACTGACAAGCCTCGGAAACTTCGTCAAAGGCCGTATCAAGAAGTATATCGAACCAATCAAATAGAGCCGGATATTAAGAAAGCCTGCAGCCCCCGGACACGCCCGCCGCCGCAAATCTATGTCGTCGCGGACCACCCTCAACCCGGAAAGTCGCTCTGCAGTGCCCACAGACCCAGGGCAGGGTTGCTGATGAAATAGATTTCCTCACCGTCCGGCATGGTGTTGAAACCCTCGTCGAGCTGATCCGGTGGATAGCGTTCGAGCATTTCACCGAGATCGGCATAGCGGTACCCGACCGACTCGATTTCTTCACGCCCCATCGCTTCGCCTGGGCAGTAGGTGATGGAGAAGCGTCCTTCGCTCGATCCATGCATCATGTGTGCAGCAGCGCCCAGGCAATTGCCCAGGTCTTCATCCTGTGCCACCAGCGCGATCGTTTCGGGCGTGCCCGGATAACCATACTTGCGCAGCAGCGCGTCAATCGTCCGATCCTCACCGAATTCGCGCAATCCCGGAGCCAACACGAGCAGCTCGCCGCCAGCGGCGATAGCCATCCGCGTGCGATAAACGGCCTTGTTGCCAAGCCACGTCGACTTGAACTCGTCCGCCTCGAGGTAGACAACGACCTTCTGGAGAGGCTGCTCCAGAAGATTCAGATTGACCTGCTGGCTGAGACGCGCACCGCTGGCAAAAGTCTCGTCGTCATCACCGACATACATACCGCGCATGTTCAGCGTGCCGGTGCCTGTGTCGAGTTCCATGACAGTGAACACGAACCAGATCGGCAGAGTTCCAAGGAATTCATGCAAGGCATAATTGAGAATCCGCCGCACCGGTGTGTCGATCCGTCCCATGGTCCGCTCGGCACCGTGGACCGAGCCGAGATAGTGCGAACGATTGATCAAGTCGGCACCGCCGAGTCCAACGATGATATTCTTGCTGTAGTTGGCCATCCCGACGACTTCGTGCGGCACAATTTGGCCAAGGGACAGGATCAGATCATAGCCACCGTGTATCAGTTCGCGGGCCACCGAAACTTCGATGTCGTAATCGACGCCGCCGTCGGACCACTCGGCAACCAACGTCGACGGAATGACACCGACAGACTCGACACCATTGCGCCAATCGTGATCGAGGAAGCGGTCACGCGGGATGGTGTCACCGAACATGGTGGCGATTTCGTCGTCGGTCATGGCAAAATGCGTACCGATGGCGGGCATGACGTTGACTTGGACATCCGGTCCGAGCAACTCGTAAGCCATGGCTGTAAGGGACCCGGCCTGCGAATGTTTTCGGGTAATGTCGGGTGGGACGAGCAGGACCTTGCGTGGGCGGTCGGTGATCGACTCGAGAGCTGTCTGCAGATGGCGACGCTGCTCCTCGGGCGAGATGACACGGTCGGCGGCACCGTCGTTGACAAGTATTGGCATGGCGGTCCCTTATCTTGCAGGTTCAGTTGCCGTTCAAGTCGATCGCCGGCATGACATGGTCCACCACAGCCGGCGCTGCATAGAAGCACGGCGAGACAACACGCCACCGATTGCGGTTACCTTTCTCGAGACAGTAGCCAGTCGCATCGATAGTGCAGCCAAGCTTACCGCCACTCAGCAATCGAGCCTCGAAACCGAGCCGCTCAAGCATAGGCAGGCAGGCAGCGAGATCCCAGATCCGGTGGTCTCCAAGATACGCCAGATAGCGTTCGACCGCAAGATATGCGAACGACATGACGGCACAACAGACGCACTGTACCGGATTGCAAATGTCGATACGGCCGTGCTTCGCTGTCGTCTGGGTCAGGCTGATCATGCCATGGACATTGTACAGTGCCGTCGTCGGCGTCAGAGGCTGCCAGGGCAACGGTTCACCGTCCGTCCAGTTGCACAGGTCCAGCCACCAGACGCCATCGGCATCGGACGCCAGGAGCTCGCGAGTCATCGGCATATAGACCGCGCCCTGGCACAGCATGCCGGCTTGTGCCAGGCCGATGGATATGCCCCACATGGGCAGCCGGTTGGCGTACGGCGCGGTACCATCGATCGGATCGACAATGTACAATTCACCGGCCAACGCCTCGGCGACATAGTCGTCGTCCAGCGCTCCCTGGGTTTCCTCGCCCAGCAGGTACGTACCTGCAGAAGGGTGGTCAAAGACCTGCTGGAAGTACCGTTCGATTTCGTGGTCGGCCCGGGTGACAACGCTGCCGTCGGCTTTCTGAGTCGGCTCTGAATTGTCGTAGTAATGCAGTGCAATCCCGGCAGCGTGCAGCAGATGACGGGCAATGTTGTCCTTGGACCAGGCGGGCATGATGGCTATCAGGGATTGTTTGTCATTTGTGAGGCAGTAAGAGCAAATGTAGTCTGACGTGCCCACGGCAAATTGCGACTCCAACGGTGACAAATTTCACTGCTCTGGTATATTAAACCGCTCGTTAAGAGTCGCCGGTCGTGGGAATTACTGCCTTTACGCAGTGGAATCATTCCAATGTATTGACCCAAGTTGATTTGCATGCAATTGGCATCAACGTCCTACGAGTTGCCGGAACCGAACCGGGACAGGCCCTGCGGGGCCACAGATATGACACGATCACACCGCACAACCTGTCGATACGTCCGGCGGCTTGCCGCTGTGACGCTGCTGACGGCTCTCTGCGCCCTGCCGGCACGGGCTCAGAACGAGTACCTGCGGACGTTCTACATGTGGAATAATGCGATGGTCGACGGCGTCCCCGTGCGTGCCGACAGCGATGCCAAGTGGTACTTCGTGGCGACGGGCGGGGGCATTGTGCGTCTGCGCTTCAGAGACGTCCGCATCACCGGCGCGATGTTCCAGGAAACCCGCAATGTCAGCGAACTGCTCAACATTATCGATCGCAACATTAGGGAGCAGGAATTCGCCAGGGCCACTCGCAATACCGAGGACCTGAAAGTGGCTGTCACCAAGTTCAAGCTGGCAGTGAAGCCGTTTCTGCCGGCCCGGCTCGAAACACAGAAGCGCCAAAGTCGAGCGCTCTACAACGCTATCGAATATTACGATGAGATGATTGCGGCCGTGCCGAACACGATCGCGGTGTTGGAATTACAAAAACACGTCAATGACCTGGTTCTTAATCTGGTCAACGGCCGTGAGCCCTACAACAGCAGCAGCCTGGCAAAGCTAATCCGCTTTCAGCGTGACCTTATCCAGATCGAGGGTGATACACCATTGGTCCGTCACGACCGCGCCAAAGTTGCAGAAATCCTGCGACGTGAACAGCAGCTGTGTGCCGAAACGCTCCATGAACAAGCCATCGAGCAGCTACGAACAACTTCGCTCACTGTCCGTGCAGAATCCTACCTGCTAGGAATCAATGGCGGTGCCGGTGTAAGCGATCTCTATCATGAGGATCTGGCGACTTTCCTGACCCAGGTCTACGAAATCGTCGACAAACGACTGGAGCGGGTGATGCCCGCTGTCGACGACCTGCTCCAGGCCGACAGCGATCGGTCACAGCAAGAGTACAAGCAGGTCCAGCGCAGCATCCACGGTATCGAATCATTTTTGAGTCAAGCGAAACCGCAGATGTTCGGGCCGGATATCGTGAAGCTCAATACCGCCCTGGATGAGCAAATCCAGAAAATTCGCGACAACCGTGCTGCCGCTGATGCCCGGCACAGCGAGGTTATGACTATCCGACGCTTCTTGCGCAACGGCAATCGCGCCTTGATACAGAAGCGGTATGACGACGCCATCACCAAGCTGTGCAAAGTGCTCGACGCAACAGACGACGCGAACACACAGGCGCATGCAAAAGCTGGCATCCTGCAGGCAACCGGGGCACGTATGACGATGCAACTGGAAGCGGCAGTCGGCAACACGCCGGCACAGAATCGGAAATTACTGGAGCGCGCCCAGGGCTTCTTGGCCGAAAACCACGATGCTTTAGTGGCCGCGGAATACCGCCTGGACGTGATCGAGTCGGACATCCGCAAGGTAGCCGGCTACGCCACTTTTCAGGAGAACTTCGCGGTGCTCTTCGAAGGCAACGCTGTCGAGCAGTGGGACCGCTGCACTGCCCTCGACCGGTGGCTACTGGACAATCGTGGCAAGGTCCACAAGGCGGCCTATTCGCAATGGGCCGATTTCATCGAACAGAATCAGTTGGCATTGTTCACCCGCGCTTCCAGCATGTTCAGCAACAATATTTCGTCTCTGGCCGGCGACGGTCACGACACTTTGATCAGTTTGATCGAGTATTGCCTGACCGACGGTCGCCTGCAACGCGCCGATAAGCTGTTGCAATTTGGTTTCGAATATTTGTCACCAGACGGCTCGCGGTCGCTGTTCGGACTTCAGAAGCGATTGGCACAGGCCTATGCACTCAAGGGTTTCAACGCCAAAGCCTTTGATTGCTACAACCAGTTGATGGAAAAGGACGAGGCGTTGCGTCACAACAGCACGCTGCAACGGCAGATCGGTCATTTGAAACTGCGCCTGGCCAACCAGAAGGCCGAGACCGGGATGCCGGAGGAAGCTATTGAGCAGCTCGAGACACTGGCCGTTGCCGACCCAATGTTCGCCCGCAACGAGCGGGTGCTTGAGCGCGTCGTCGAACTACGGCTGCAATTGCTGCCCGACGATCTCGACGACGACAGCCGTCTGAAAGTATTCAATGACCTCTGCGCCGACTACCCGGGAGCGGCTGGGGGCGTCTCGCGCATCAGCGCCATCGGGAGCAACATTGTGGCGGACTTCGAGGAAACCTGGAAACGGAGCGAGTTCGTCCAGGCCATCGTCAAAGTGTACGCGTTCCAATCACGGTACGCCAAACTCTCAAGGGAAATTGACATCGAGAGTGCCATCGTGCCGATCGTCCGGCAGACCGTTCGCCAGTATGACCGAGACAGCCAGCAGGGTCAGCAAGTATCCGTCGCTTTCGTGGAAGCGCTGCAATTATTTGTGCGCCGCTTCGAGGCGATCAGCGCGGACGAGAATTTCGACGAAATCCTGGTCAAATGGAAAATCGCCCTGGCCGAAAACTTCAACGAAACCGGCCAAAGCCTCAAGGCCGATGCGATCTACGGCGATGTGTTGATAAATTTCCCGCTCGTCGCCGCGGGCTATTCGCTGGCGGAACGGCGCCGCGAGCTGGTCCGCAAGGTACGCCTTGCCCGCATCCAAAGACCGTTGGGAATCAAGACCGATCTCGACTGGTTTCTTTTCGGTGTCACCATCATCATCTGGCTCAGCACCTATGTCGTTGCCCACCGCCGCGGCCGGGCACATGGGCATCTGAAATATCGCCTGCTCCAGTTCACAACCGTATTTGCGGCGTTCCTGGCAATCCTTGTGCCATGCCTGATATCCAATGTCGACTTCACAACCGCCTTTGTGCGGGCCACCGTGATCCCGGGTATCCTGTTCTACGGTATCGGGTTCAGCACCTACTTCTTTTTCCCGCTAATTTACGGCGAGCGCCGGCTTGTGCTCGAGCGTCTGCTGCTCCAGGCGTTAGGTGGCACAAGGGATGACCGGCTGGTTACAACACTCTCTCTCAAAGATCGGCTTTCTGCAAATATCGTGCGCCTCGAAAAGGATCTGCCATTGCTCCATGACCGGCTACTCTATCGCGTCTCCAAGGCTCGCGAACTGGCAAATTTCAAGCCCGAGCGCGGCTACCAGGAATTCCAGCGTCTGCTCAAGCGCCTCGAAAAAGAACTGGTCAAGACAACCGAAGACTGGAAGAACAACTTCGCCGAGTGCTTGTGCCAGCTCGGACGTTTGGCGGTCGAACTGGGTCTCACCGATGATGCACACCGCTATCTCAACCAGCATGCCAGCCTCAATCCCAAGCATATCGACACCCGTCTCTTGCTCGGCGACCTGCTGTTCGAGTCGCACGACTATGAAGGTGCAATCTCACACGTCAAGGTGTGTCTCGCCGCTCGCGGCGGCAACCGTGACCTGTGGTCCAAACTCGGCCGCTGCTTCTTCGAGACCGGCAAGTATGTCTCCGCGTACAAGTGTTACGATTCGATCCCCGACAAGGACCGCGACGGCCTTTTCTGGAGCGCCCGCTCCCATGCCCGCGCCGACGAGATTGACAAGGCCGTCGATCACTTCCAGCAACTGCTCAAGCGCGAACCGAATGACAGCGAAGCAATGTATTTCATGGCATCCTCTCTGGCCGCCTACGGCACCATGGACAAGGCGGTCAAGATAGCCGGGTTCATCAAGGAAGGCGATGACTTCTACTCCAGAGCTCTGGCGCTGCACGGCAACATCAAATACCTGGCCAACGACCTGCAGGACGCCAAGGAAAAGTTCAAGCAGGCGCTGGCGATCGACGCCAACTGCATTCCGGCGTTCGTCGGCATGGGTCAATTGGCTTTCGAAGGCGGCGAGGTCGACAAGGCAGCAACCATATTCGATCAGGTTCTGCAGAGCGAGCCGGACAATTTCAGCGCCAATTACTACCGGGGTCTGCTGCACGAGGGAAAAAATGACGCCAAAGCAATCATCCACCTCGAAAAGGCCGCTCGTTTAGGCGCTCTCAGCATTCCGGCGCATACCGCGCTGGGCCGCATTTACACCACGGCCGAGCGCAACGACAAGGCCCTGCAGCACTATGACACCGTCGAGTCAATTGGCCTGCTGTCCTCCTGGGACCTTTACTTTTACGCCAGAGCTCTGGCAGCACAGCACCGCTCCCACCGCCGCCGCGAAATCATCGCACATCTTGTGAATCCGGCATCCGTCGATACCCTCTGGTCCGACTTCGCCCAGCGGACACTCTATTCACTGGGACTCTTTCTGATCGATCACAACGCCTACGACGGCGCCCGGAAATGTCTTGAGTTCGTCGTTGCAAGCGCCATCGACCCGGCCCGGCTCGCCCGGCTCGCACGGCTCATTGCGGAGTCGCAGCTTCGCCATGTGGTCAGCCTCGTAGCCGACGGAAACTATGACGAGGCGCAGAGTGTGTTGTCCGAGCTGCAGGCTCAGAGCGACGCCCCACAGTGCCAGCGGCTCTGTCAATTCTATACCGCCATCAACTATCTGCACCAGGGCAGCTATGAAGAAACCCTGGCGACATTGAATACACTGCGAGACACCGAGCAGGGCAACAGCCGCTATCAATACCATGCGATTGTCGCCGAACTCGGGCTCGGGCACGACACCGCCGTGCATTCGATGATGCAGCAACTCGCCGCCATGCCGGATGTGGCGCCTCACGTCAAAGTGGGTATGGCCACTATAAATGCCTATCTCGCGAGCCTCCAGGGCGACTACGACAAAGCCATCCACGAACTCGATGTGCAGTCTGTCGGCGGCAACTACACCGGTGCCGCGTTCGTCGATCAGCATGTGTTCCTCAATCGAGCCTTTTATCTGTGTCACCTCCGCGACTTCAACAGAATTGCCAAGCTCATGGACGAACTGCCGGCGGACAGCCGCGCCGGCGTTGCCTATCTGCAGGCAGTCGCTCTCATCCAGGAGGGCCAGGGCGACCTCGCCAAAGCCGCCCTGGCACCCTACCTCAGCGATAATCAAAGCCGTGGCAACCGGCTCTTTTCAATTCTTTCAACCGAACTGGCTATTGCCGCTGTCGGCAAGCGTGACCTCGCCGGCGCCCGCCATATTTTCGAGCAGATTCCGGCGCCGGCACCGGAAATCAAAACCGTCATCATGGCGCTGTCGTTCAGCGAACTGCTGGACCACGCGAACGATCCAACGGGCGTGCGACAGGCGATCCTCGAACTCAAGAAAAGGCTCGACAGCATGGCGGATAAGGATCTGGCGCACTCACTACTCCACAATCTGGCTGTGCTGCATTACCAGCTTGCAAGCATTCTCGAAGCGCAACAGGCCGTCGACGAAACCTTCGGGGCCTGGAACGAATGTCTGAATTTCTGGGAAGATAATGTTTTTCTCAATCCACAATTCTGGAATCGCGAGAGCCAGCGCTTCGCGGCGCCGGGCAAGAGTGTAACGCCGTTCAATGACGATGAGATCGCAGCCATCAACATCCAGTTTACGCTCGAAAATTTTGTCAACTGCTTTGTCGAATACACGATGGAGAAAATCGAAGCAAGTGACGAGTCCGGGCTCGAGCATTATCTGTCGCTGCTGACCTCGACCGGTGAAAATCCACGCAAAAACCTGGCTATGCTTGGCCGGCGCTACAACGCTTTTAAGGCGGACATCGACCGCAACGATCCGCGCACCGACCAATGGAGCTTTATCATCTGCAATCTGCTGGTCCACATCCGCATCGACGCGACCAATGGCCGTGACATGACATCGTTCACGACCGATCTCGAAAGTATCCGTGAAGCCCGTAGCGCCTTTCCTGAATACAGCGATTTTAAAAAGGCCAAGCGCGAGTTCACCACGAACATGCTCAACGCCCTGCAGCGTGGCGCCATGGGCGAGTTTTCGTCAGCGGGACAATTGCTCGAAAAGCTGTTACGCGACAAGCCGGCCGGCGTCCAATTGGGCAGCCTCAAGGAACCGCTGCAAGTTCTGCGCGAAGCCGCCAAAGACCCCAATGCGGCGGCGGAGGGTGGCAAGAAAATAGCCGTCGAATTTGACAAAATGTACAGCGCCATACGCAATCTCAACATCAAAAAGGCAAACACTGACAATGACAAGCCAAGCAAAAAACTCAAACCCGTCCAGTCCAGAACCCCCGTCGATATATGACGAACTCGGCCTCGAGCCCACGGCGTCCGATGACGAAATCAGCGCCCAGTTCCAGACGGTGATGGCTGCAATCTCTTCGCTACCCGAGGACGAACGGGTTGCGAAGACCGCACAGCTTCAGGAGCACATCAAGGCCCTGAAGACCCGTCGGCAGCGCGTGCAGGTCAATGCACTCATTCTCGACCGCATCGACGTGCGCACCATTCAGAGCCGCCTGAAAAGCCTGCCGGACCTACAGGCCGAAAACGTCACACTCCAGCCACCAAGCCTCGCTCAGGTGCTAGTGGAAGGCACCAGCGATGAAATCGTAGACCTCGACTTTCCAGAGTCCGAGCGGGACCCGGACCTGCAGATCGATCTCGCCGAGATAGCTGAACTGCAGCGCCGACGGACTCCGCGGCATATCGTCTTCGACAACTGAACCACTGCCGTTGGTTCGATGCCGGGCCACAATTGAAATCGGGCCTGTGCGTGGTACTTTGTGGCGGTCTTTATCAGCGACATAACCACTGAACTTGATACTCCGCCATGTCGTCGCGGCAGCTATGGAGACAGCCATGAGCGAAGAGGAAATAGGTCGCCTCGCAGGTACAAAAATTGCCGGCGAATACTCCCTCGAGAAACGTGTCGGTGAAAGTAGCCTGGGCGAAATTTATGACGCCACACGGGAAACCGAGGAAGGCGTCGATTCCGTTCGTGTCGAAATTCTTTCCGGCACAATGGACGACGAGAACGTCGGCCGTTTTCTGCAGGAAGTCGAACTGCTCACGAGCATCAACCATCCGAATATCCTGCGAGTCCTCGCCGCTGGCGAGGATTCTGGATATTATTATCTGGTGACCCAGAGCGAGGCTGGCGGCTGTTCGCTCGACGACTACATGCTGCAACACAGCCCGCTGGCAGAACGCGAGGTCATGAAGTTGATGATCCCAATCGTCGATGCACTCCACTATGTCTGGGAGACCAAGAAGCTACTGCATCGCGATTTCAAACCGACCAACGTCTTCATCACCAGTGACCACCAGGCCAGGCTTACCGGGTTCGGCATTGCCAAGTCTTCCGAAGAAGGACAGTCAATGGACCTTACCGGCATCGGTTTCACCATCGGCACCCCCGAATACATGAGCCCGGAACAAATCAGGGGCACCGACGACCTCGATTTCCGATGCGACATGTATTCGCTCGGCATCAGTATGTACGAAATGGTGACCGGCTCGCTGCCGTTCGAGGAAATAGCGCCCCTGCTTCTGATGCAGAAACAGATGGACGAACCGCCCGAACCCGCCAACGAACGCAACGTGAACGTCTCGGGAGAATGCGCCGAACTGCTCAATAGGATCCTCGAGAAAGACCGTGAGGACCGCTACGAAAGCTGGCAGGCTCTCACCGATGCCATGAAATCAGTGGCAGCCCGGGGCGGCAGCGGTACTGCGAAAACGACCGACAGTGAAGGCAAGACCCGGCGCAAGGGGTGCACGCTGAAACTCGCGGTGATCGCGGTGATCATTATCACCACTGTGGCGATCGTGGCAAGTCTCCTCTGACGACAGGCTCCCGTCCAGGATGACGCCAAGATAAGCTCAAAATCCGAAGGCCTTGGTCAGCAACGTCGGATTTGTATCGCACCGCATCCCTTGCCTGTGTTTCGAAATCGTCCGCAAAGGAATAATGGCTCGGTACTTTTTAGCTTAATTTCACGGCCAGGCGCTGCGCCGTGTCGCAAAGATGTACCGTAGACAACGTCTTATTCGTCGACGTCCAGGTCCGTACCGGTCTCCCAGTCTTCATCCGACGCGGGGCGCGGCGGCAAGTCCCAATCGTCAACCGCCCCGCCGTCTCCCGGTTCCCGCGGCACGGCGGCACCCGGATCGCTGCCGCGGCGCAAGTCCCAATCGTCAACCGCCCCGCCGTCTCCCGGTTCCCGCGGCACGGCGGCACCCGGATCGCTGCCGCGGCGTAAGTCCGGCGGTATTGTGCCAGTCATTTCGAAGTGTTTTCGGCCCAGCTTGCTCAGCAATTCCTCGGCCCGGTCCCGGTCTTTTCCCGATCGCTTGTTGAATGTTTGGACCAGCGTCAATGCCTGGACAATCTTCTCCGCGTCCTTAGTATCACGCGCCTGCAAAATCAACTCCCTCGCCTGCGCGTGCACCTTCTGCCAGCGCGGCGAACCGCGGTCAACGCGATCACGTTCGTCAATAAGCTTGCCTATCGCCCGTTCGCACAGCAGCTTGTCCACGGGTTCGTCGTAGATATGGTCCTGGAAGAGCTTGATGGATTCCTTGAACTTGCCCACCGCCACCAGCTCCTTCGCCTCGTCCATGAGCGCCCGCAGGGCGGGACTGGGCTCCATGGCCTGGCTGTAGTCGACCGGAGGCGGCGCTGGCTGATCGACAATGGCTAACTGCAGATTTTTATTCCTCGGTTCTTCGGAGGCACTGTTGTCGCGATTCCGGGTAGCCTGAAGAATGAAGATAGCCACGCCGATCGTGGCCATGGTGATCGTTGCATACATCACCATCTGCCGTTTGCGGAAGTGACTGTCAATCACCTGCTTCTCTTCGAGCAGCCTGGCGGCATGCTTCTTATTGCCAGTGGCCGACTGCAGCTTCTTTGCAATCGTGGCGTTGAAAGTGGGCTTCTTTTTTCCCCGCGCGCCGCCGCCGAAAGAGGTGCCTTTGCCAGCAGGCTTGGCACCTTTTCTGGCACCCCGTCGAGTCACACCGGTGCTCGAATCTCCAGTTCTCTTCTTTTCACCTATAGCCGTGCCCTTGTCGGCAGGTTCACCGCCGCTCTTGTCACCGGACTCAGCGACCTTGTCGGCAGGTTCACCGCCGCTCTTGTCACCGGTCTTCAGTTCGTCCTGGTCAACGGGCTTGGCATCATCCTTGTCCGCAGGTTTCGGTGCATTTGCGGGCTTGTCGTTGCCATCGGCCTCCTGTTGCACCTGCTGGCGCTTACCTTCGATTTCGGCTTCGACCTGCTGGCGGATCTCTGCCTCGAGGGCTTGGAGGTCCTCATCCGGCGTTTGGTCACTGCTGCTCGTTGATGGCTCGCCGCTCTCGTACCGAGCAGCGGCAAGCTTTTCCTCAACGTCTTTGCGGACCTCCGCCTTGAGTTTTTCGTGAGCGTCAGGTTTATGGTCCATCATTCTTCCCTTGGTCACCGGACCGTGTTTTCCGTCTGGCTTTTTCTTTCGCAGCGATTATCGCCTTCTGGCGGGCGGCTACGACAGCCTTCTTTTTCGCCTCTTCCATCTTCTTCTGACGCGCGACGTTGGCCTTTGGCTCGGCCGATTTTAGTGCTTTCTGCTGGGCGGCTTCTGCAGATGCCGGCTTGCTCTGGCGTTGTTTCTCGGCCAATACACGGCGGGCTTTTTCTTCGGCCTCACGTCGGGCGGCAGCGATCGCCTTCTGGCGCTTCAAACTGGCAGCGGTGGCTCGTGCATTCTTTGCTTCCTCCACGGCCTTCTGCTTGGCCAGCTCCGCTTCCTGTTTGGCGCGCTCGGCCTCAGCTTCCGCGGCACGCTTCACTTCCTCGGCGGCGTCACGGGCGCGTTGCGCTTCTTCCATTGCCATGCGTTTCGCCTCTTCGGCGGCTTCCTTGGCGCGTTCAGCATCGGCGAACGCCGCCCGCTTGGCCTCCTCGATGGCGCGCATCGCTTCTTCCGCTTCCTGGCGCATCTCTGCAGCTCGACGGAGCGCCTCCTCTTCGACAACATACAGTGCATCGGTGCCGGCTATCCTTTCATGCTCGGTGATGCTGGTGATGAAATCGGCCTGGACAGGTTTGGCCACCTTGATTTCTTCGTTCTTCGTCGCTGCCGCAATTTTCGAATCTATCAGATTGCCAGTGTCTGTGCTGGGCATGGTCGAACCCGACGTCGGTGCTGCAGTGGACGAGATCTTGCTGTCGAAGTTGACAATGCGTATCTGGGTCGAGACGTTGTGGTTGGTCCAATCCTCAGCGCTCTCCGGCGGCGGTGTATCCGGCTCGTTATCGAAGTTGATCTCTACCTCGAGCGTCAGGTGGCAGTGCGGGCACTCGATTTCGGACACGACCATCTCGAGTGCGAGCTCGGAACCGCAATTTGGACACATTTCGGTGATCTGCATGGGATCATCCCACTCTTGTCAATCTGAATCCACAAGTCAGGTCATTGATCTCGACGTTATCCAAGCCCTCGTTGTCGGCACACCGCTGCAATGTATGGGCCAGAGTCTCAGAGGAAATATATGTCCGATGAGCTTCAATAGCGACTTCCAATTCATCCGGGCAGCGATAATGGACGTCGATGCGGTCAGAGACATCGAAGTCCTTTGCCTTGCGCAGATTCTGGACGCGATTGATGACTTCGCGAGCCAGGCCTTCATTGAGCAGCGCGGAATCGAGCTGGAGATCCAGCGCCACGGTTATCTGGCCTTCGTTGGCGACCGCGAGCCCCTCTTTCTCCTGTCGGCGGATCTCTATGTCGGCGAACTCGAGCTCGACATCGGCTCCACCTTCCATCGTCAGGGTGACGGTCTCGCCGCGGCGCAAGCCATCGATCTGTTCGCCTGTCAAAGCGGCGATGCCGGCTGCAGCGAGCTTGACGTTTTTGCCGAGTTTCGGTCCCAGCCGCTTGAAGTTGGCTTTGGCACTCAGATGCACCAGCGCCTGTTCGTCTTCATGGACGACGACCGACTTGACATTCAATTCCTCGGCGATGACATCCTGCATGGCATCGAGATCGGCGCGAGCGTCGGCATCCAATGAAACGAGCACGACCGATTGCAGAGGTTGCCGGATCCTGACCGTCGCCTGCCGCCGCAGAAACCGCCCCAGAGACACGGCCGTCATGGCATTTGCCATGCGCGCATCAAGTTCCGGTTTACGGAAACGTCCCGCAGCAGTCGGAAAATCGCAGAGATGCACGGACTCAGGCATTTGAGATGTTCGCAAATTCCGGTAGATCGTCTCGGTCATGAAGGGGATGAATGGCGCCGCCACCTGGCATATGGTCACCAGCACATGGTGCAACGTCGTATAGGCGGCGTCCTTGTCCTGGTCGTTCTGGCTCTTCCAGAAGCGTCGGCGGTTACGCCGGATGTACCAGTTGGTCAGATCGTCAACGAACGGCGCTAACCGCGTCGCACCGGCGTACAGATCATAGGCATCCAGAGCCTCGGCAATATCGGCAACAGTGCCCTCAAGGCGCGAGAGAATCCACTGGTCCAGCAGGTTGTCGACCGCGCTTAGGTCGAAACTGTTGTCCTCCGGCGACCAGTCATCAGCGATGGCATAGTTGACCAGAAAACTGTAGGAATTCCACAGTGGCAACATGACTACACGCATAACTTCCTTGACCGCATCTTCGGAGAACCGCATATCGGCACCACGCACGACCGGCGACGTCAGCAGGCACAGGCGCAAAGCATCGGCGCCATAGGAGTCGATGACTTTCTCAGGCGCCGGGTAGTTGCCTTTGCTCTTCGACATTTTCTCGCCATCTTCCGCCAGGATCATGCCATTGACGATAACGTTTCTGAACGCCGGCTTGTCGAACAGCGCGGCACCCAGCACCACGAGCGTGTAGAACCAGCCGCGCGTCTGGTCGAGGCCCTCGGCGATGAAATCGGCCGGGAAATGGTCTTCGAGCCATTCGCGGTTGTTGAATGGATAGTGTTTCTGCGCATACGGCATCGAACCGCTCTCGAACCAGCAGTCCAGCACCTCGGGCACCCGGTGCAGTTCACTGCCGGACGGCGCCTTCACTACGACGTCGTCAACGAAATGCTTGTGGATATCGTCGAACTTGCGGCCGCTTATTTCTTCGAGCTCGGCAACCGAGCCGACGCAGACAGCTTCGCCGGTTTCCTCGTTGCGCCAGATCGGCAGCGGACAGCCCCAATAACGATTGCGCGACACAGCCCAGTCCCGGGCATTTTCCAGCCACTTGCCAAAGCGACCGTTCTTGATGTGATCAGGCACCCAGCGAATCTGGCTGTTGGCACGGAGCATGGCGTCCTTGATTCGATCGATCCTGACGAACCAGGTGGAGATGGCTCGGTAGATCAGCGGCGAGTTGCAGCGCCAGCAGTGCGGGTACGCGTGGCTGTACGAACTGCGATGCACCAGGTTGCCGTCGGCTTTCAGCCGATCGATAATTTCGCGATCGCAGTCTTTGACGAAGCGCCCGACCCAGTCACTGACCTCCTCCGTGTAGCAACATTCGGCATCGACGGGACAGACGTCGGCGGGAATGCCGTGGTCCTTAGCGACACGCGCATCATCTTCACCGAAACCCGGGGCGCTGTGGACAATCCCGGTACCCGTTTCGATCGTGACGAAGGCGTCATCAACGACGACGAAGGCACCAGCGTCTGCGAGGTCCGAAAAATACGGCAGGAGTGGTTCGTACCGCCGCCCGACAAGGTCGCGGCCCTGGCAGCGCTCGACGATCTCGGGTGTGTTGTCCTTGTAATATTCCGCAACTCGATCCGCCGCCAGGATGAGGTGAGCGCCATCGTCTGCGACGGTTACGTACTCGATGTCGGGCCCAACGATCAATCCGAGGTTGGCGGGCAATGTCCAGGGTGTCGTGGTCCAGGCCAGCATCCAGGTATCCGCCACGTCGACCATTTTGAAGCGGACAGTCACGGCCGGATCGGAAACGGTCTGATGAACGCCTTCTCCGGTGGCTTCGAAATTCGACAATGGCGTGGCACAGCGCGGGCAGTACGGCAGGATTTTTTGTCCCTCGTAAACGAGGTCCTTGTCCCACAAACTCTTGAAGACCCACCAGATGGATTCCATGTAGGACATGTCCATGGTCCGGTAGCCTTTGTCGAAATCGACCCAGCGGCCCATGCGATGGACGACTTTCTCCCACTCGCCGGTGTAGCGCAGGACGATCTTGCGGCAGGACTCGTTGAACTTGTCGATGCCGTAGGCCTCGATTTCATGCTTGCGGCTGATTTCGAGTTCTTTTTCCATCTCGTTTTCGACCGGCAACCCATGGCAGTCCCAACCGAAAACACGTTCGACGTATTTGCCGCGCATAGTTTGGTAGCGCGGAATCACGTCCTTGATAGTCCCTGCGAGCAGATGCCCGTAGTGGGGCAGGCCGGTCGCGAACGGCGGGCCGTCGTAGAAAACGTACTCGTCGCTGCCGCGGCGCTGTTCGAGTGATTTTTCGAAAACCCCGTTGTCCTTCCAAAACCGAAGGACCGCTTCTTCCTCGCCGGAAAAATTGACTTGCGGAGAAACTTTTTTGAACATTCTCGTCACCGTATTGGGGAAATAGAAAGCCGACGCCGTCCGGTGGGAAATCTGACGGGCAAGGCCGTCGTCAGGATACGCACCGGATTGAGTCGCTAATCATGGACTTCGACGCAGTTATCGATCTTGTCGTAGGGTATTCGCAAAGTCTGCCCTTCGCCGCCTGTAATAGCGATTTCAATGACTACCGCGTTCCGCAGGACTTCGACGATGCGTTCAGCCCGCAATTCGTCACCGCCGACGGTGATCACGTACGGTCCTAATGCGCGACCCGTCGAGTCTACGGCTCGGTGCTTGAAATAGGATTCACCGAAAGTGACGGTGGCGTCCAGCATGTCCGGATCAATCAAGCCGACCGAACCATCCTCGCCAATCGATGCCACCGGCAGCATCTCAGCCGGTGGCGGACCATCGACGCGCTCGATCCTCTCCTCGTTGGTAGCGGCCGCAACCGTTTCCTTCACGGTACGATAGGGCAGCGCGACCAGAATGATCAGGGGGTAGAGGATGGGGATGACCAGGCCAGCGATGAAATGCTTCAACGGCCCGTGCATGCGTGTCTCCGCCACTGATGACGCGAAGCAGCCGGACCAGATCCACACCGTGATGACGGCAACACAAATCGCAACCCTTATCTGGTTGTCGACATCGAGAAAAAAGTCGCCGTAATCTTGAAACATCTGCTGCAGATCCATGGCACCCTCGTAACTTGACTGTGGCCGCCACAATGCCTCAGTTGCCGCGGTCGGCGAATGCGGATAAAATGATCACTTGCCGGACCGATATCAAGCGATCACATGCATTTAGCGTTTCAAAAAAAATGGTCATTGCAGTCGCTGATTGGGGTAGCCTTCATTGGGATTCACGCTTGATTTGTTACGTGTTGTCCAGCCCCAGAACCGCCTGCATGTCATAGAACCCGGGCTCTGCGGTCATCAGAAACCTCGCGGCCCGCAAGGCGCCGCGGGCAAAGGTGTCGCGGCTGCCCGCCTTGTGGGTGAGTTCAAGGCGCTCACCGCCGGTTGCAAAGATGACGGTGTGATCACCGACGACATCGCCGCCGCGCAGGGCGTGCATGCCGATTTCGCGTTTTGTGCGGGCGCCTGCCATGCCCTCGCGACCGTGTCGCGTATCGCTGCGGTAGTCAAGATCGCGGGTCTCGGCCAGAATCTCACCAAGCCGCTCGGCAGTACCGCTCGGCGCATCTTTTTTCTGGTTGTGGTGCATCTCGACGATTTCAATGTCGTAGTCCTCATCCAGAATGCTGGCCGCTTCGGCGCACAGCTTGAACAGGAGGTTGACGCCGACACTCATGTTCGGTGCAAACACGATCCGTCCCGTCTCGGCCAGCTGGCGCAGACTCTCGCGGTCCGCCACCGGCATGGCAGTCGTGCCGATGACGACACCACAATCCGCAGCCACCGCGGTGCGGGCGTTGGCCAGCACGGTCGCCGCGGTCGAGAAATCAATCGTGACGTCGGCGTCGGCCACGGCCGTGGCGATGTCGTCAGTCAGCGCCACGCCCAGGCTGGCGCCGCCAGCCACTGTACCAGCATCTTCACCAAGCAGCGGGCAACCGCTGTATTCAATCGCGCCGGTAAGCGTCAGGTCCGGTGCTTCGGCGGTCAGGCTCACCAGTCGCCGCCCCATGCGTCCGGCTGCGCCTATGATAAGGATTCGGATCATATTCCTGTCCGGTTGAGCAGAAACAGTTCAGGCAAGGTTGCATGTGTCAGACGGCGAGGCCGGTGTTGCGCATCGCCTGCAGGAGAATCTCACGATTCGCTGTAGCCAGTTCGCACATCGGCAGGCGATATTCTTCGCAGATCAGACCAAGCGCCGCCATAGCGGCTTTCACCGGGATCGGATTGGTCTCGATAAAGAGTGCTTCGAACAACTCATATAGTCGGCAGTGAACTTCCAGCGCACCGACGAAATCCCCGGCCAGTGCGCGGGTCGTCAGTTCGGTGACTTCGGCCGGAACAACGTTGGAGGCGACACTGATCACGCCGGTGGCGCCAAGCACCATCATCGGCAGCGTCAGCGCGTCATCGCCACTCACCACAGTGATGTCACAGGCGCGCAGCGTCTTGCTGACCCGATCCGCGTCGCCGCCAGCTTCCTTGACTGCGACGATGTTCGGGTGCGCGGCCAGGCGCTTGACGGTTTCGATGGAAATTTCGATATTGCAGCGACCGGGGATGTTGTAGAGAACCACCGGCAGACCAATGTCGGCGACGGTCGAAAAATGGCGGTACAGGCCTTCCTGCGTCGGCTTGTTGTAATAAGGCGACACCTGCAGCGTGGCGTCGGCGCCATCGCCACGGGCGTGCTCGGTGAGTTCGACGGCCTCGGCGGTGCTGTTAGCGCCGGTACCGGCGATAACTTTGCAGCGGCCGTCGACACTGTCGATAACCTGTGCGACCACCTTGTTATGCTCGGCCATACTCAGGGTCGGCGATTCTCCGGTGGTGCCGACCGGCACGATACCGGCGACGCCGCCGGCAATCTGCGCTTCCACCAGGTCATGGAGGGCAGACGTACACAGTTTGCCGTTTTCAAAGGGCGTGACCAATGCGGTGTAACAGCCTTCGAGCTTCATGAAATAGTCTCTGCACAGGGAAATACCGTGCGTCTGTTTTGATATTCGATAGTCGACGTTAGCGCCGGCCGAACCGCTTAGGTGGAGTTACGGTCCTTTTGGGCCTGGCGCTGGAGGGCTTTGACGCGGGCAACATACTGCTTGCGTCGCGCGCGTTTCACCACTTTTCTATACTGCTTTCCCATGATCGCTCCTGCAATGCGATGTATGCTTTGTGCCCAGTGCCACGACGGCATCCGGAGGCGAATCAATAGTATATCCCCTGTTCGGGTACCTGCCAATACAGGGCGTGGATGAAGAGGATGAGGGGATGACTGGGCCGCATTGCGGCCATTGCTCTTCTTCCCAGCTTGAATCTTTGTAGTTATTTTAAGTTCCGGCTTTTGTTCGCCGGCAGCAAAAATCCGGAGGATCTTCTCAATAGTCCCACTCGCCGGCACCGAAGCGTGCGAAAAGCAGGTGCAAAGAAAACAGTGGACTCCACACAGGCCCCGCACAAGTGAGGACGGCTTCACTCTCCCATGAGTTCGGCCGGGCAGGAGTTGTGCTTTCCTCCAGCTCATTCATCTCAATAGCACCTGACGGTAGGGGATGAGTCATTCTAAACCGCCCATTGCCGTAATTTACAATCCCCAGCTTCCGGTTCGGCGTCCGCGACCGGTACCTCTCTCACACAATCTGGAAACGAACAGGCGCAGAAAGCTGTTCCACAGCGGTGGCGGAATGGACGATGCTGAGGCTTTCGTGCCCTCATGTAGGGTTTTAAAATTCCAGCAACGGCTCTTGCACAGGGATCGTTCCCGGTACATTTTACGCCTTAATCGCATACTTCCAACAGTTGGGGTGTCTGCAGAAACGATCTTTACACTTGCATCCGCCCGCCGTAACAAAGTACCAAAGTGGAAACCATGCCCATGAATTTCTGTTGCCTTTTCATTTTTCTAAAATCGCCCGTAAATCTCATTGTGGTCGTTCTCACCTGCGTACTCCTGACAGGGTGTGGGACAAAGGAAGAAACGCCTGGCGGCCCTGCGGACACTGCTGCAGCCGGCGGCGAAGACACTGCTGCAGCCGGCGGCGAAGACACTGCTGCAGCCGGCGGCGGGACCATCGAAGTTACAAGGGAACCAGCGAAAAAGACCAGCTTCGTTCCGGCCACCAAACACCTCGATGCCGGCGGCAGCTTTTACATGTACCTGAGCACCGAGGAATGGATCGAAAGCATCGCCCGCAGCTGGGACGACATGCGAGAGATGTTCACATTCGCAGGTGATCTCCCGGGCAATACAATGGATGGGATCAAGGACGGATACAGGGTCATTGGCAATGGCTTCTCGCAGAGCGGCATTGCCCAGTTGAGTGGCATCGGTCTAAGCACCTTTCCCCGCGAAAAAAACCTGTACCTGAACAAGGCGGTATTTCACCGGTATGCGGACGCAAAGCGCGGCAAGTTTTGGGACCTTATGGGCAGCCGCTCGCACGATCTGGAGACGCTCAGGATGTTGCCAGCGACCACTGCCTTCGCCTGTTTCAGCGATTTCGACGGGCAGCTGGGCTGGGAGTGGCTTGGCGACATGATCAATGATTCTGGCATTCCGGACGCACAAACGAAGTTCAACGGGCAGCAAGCGCAGTTGCAGTCCATGGGTATCGACCTCGACAAGTTGATCGGTTCAATTGACGGCCAGATCGGTGTGGTGTTCACTATCGACGAATCACGGACTCAGGTGTTCGACGGCCCCGACGGTCAGCTGCAGGTCCCGGATATCGCGCTGATGATTGTCATCCAGGTCAAGGACAGTTCCATTTACGACCTGGCAACCTCCATGGTGCCACCGGATATCGGTGTGCGCCGTACCGATACAGCCGCCATGAAAGCGGTGACCATGCCGATCCCCGTGCCGGTGCCGATCAAGTTCGAACCGACCCTGGCGCAAAGCCACGGCTATCTCATGCTGGCATCAAACGCTGATATCATCGACGAGGCAATGGCCGTACTCGACGGTAACAAAAACGGGCTGACGACCACCAGTGAATTCAAGCTGCTGGCGCGCGACGTGCCGACCCAAGGCGTCAATTTCCATTACGTCAGCGAGCGTCTCGGAAGCAGCATTGCCGGCATCATGGAGCAAGCGCTGGAACAGGCTCCGGACCCGGATAACGGCGGTGTGCAAGTCGCCATGGCATTAGTAGACGATGCCAAGGGCTTTCACAGCTACGGTGTGTTCGAGCATCGCGAAGACGGCTTCTATTTCACCGGTAACGCCAGTACCGGTGTCGGCAACATTATTGTGATTCCGGCGGTTGTCGGGCCAACGGCTATTCTGGCGGGCATGTTGTTGCCGGCGCTCAATCAGGCCCGCGAAAAGGCCCGCCGCATGAACTGCGCCGGCAATCTCAAGCAGATCGCGTTGGCTTCGATCATGTACGCCGGTGACGATGTGGAACATGGTAGGTTTCCGGACAACCTGGCGCAGTTGCACGAGCAGAAATATCTCATGAACGGCAAGGTTTATGGCTGTCCCAGCGCCGAGCCCATGTCCGAAAGTGCAGCCGATAGCAATTACGTCTACGTCGGTGCCGGCCTCAAGGATACCAACCGCGATCCAGTGACCACGGTGCTGGCCTATTGCGACCCCGCGAACCACCACTATGCGTGGATGAACGTGATGTTTGTGGACGGCCACGTGTCGGGGCAGAAAGCTATGAGCATCGAGCAAGCCGCGGAACAGAACGGCTGGACGATCGGTACCGGCCAGTAGCCTCCAAAGGGGGGGGATTTAGGGACCCGCAGCACCGCCACTGACGAAGTCGAGCTGCTGCTGCAGACGCGCCAGCTCGGCATCGCATTTCTCAGCCTCTTCTGGATGCTCCGCTTTGTAGGCTTCTACCTGCTCGATCGCCGCCTTGAAGTTCTCCGGCGTCATCACCTTGGTCTTCTTGCGAATATCGCGTTTCAGTTCGGCGAACTCGTCTTTTGTCGTCCCCGGCTGCTCAACGGTACTGACTTCGCTGCCGCCCGGACCATCATCGCGGCCGGAGTTCGTGACCAGTGCGACAATCACGGCCATCAGGATGAGGGCGGCGAGACAACCACCCACGACCAGCATGACCGTCTTGCTGTCTTTCGGGTCGGCGGCAACGGCCATGGAGGATGCGCTTGCCATGCTGGTGCGACGGGCGATCGCTGTGTAGTGCGCCTTTGCCAGCGCCACGTGCTTGGCCTTCGCCTTGGCTTTGGCTTTCTCCGCAGCCGCAGTCCGGGCCACTGCAGCACCGCCGCCGGATGACGGCGGCAGAAGGTCGCCAGCCGAAACGTCGTCCGAGATCTCGGGGATGACGTCATCGATGTCCGGCAGTCCGTCGGAGGCAGGTTCATCCACACTGGCGATGAGCTCGAGGTCGGTATCGGGATCCAGGCCAACGCTTTCCAAAGCCTCACGTTCGATCTGGCGCAAGGTATCCGCGTCCAGGCCGAAGTCCAAATCCAACGACTTTTCTTCACTTTCGACGGCCTTGAGCTTGTCGGTGTCGAGGGCAAATTCCGCTTCGACGCTACGCCGTGCTTCTTCTTCTATCTGCCGCAGAGTTACTTCGTCGAGTTCGAAATCGTCGAGTTCGAAGTCGTCAGCCATACTGTGTCCGTAAAACCATTGAACTTGCCAAAATTAACAATATTTACACCCACCCGAATGGCAGGAAATGTAACCTGATTTCGGAAAAATTCAAGCACCGGGACACCGTGGCGTGTTTGGGTTTTCCTCGTCAGGAGTTCCTCCTTGAATGCGTTTTGATCGGCGGTGGTCAGCCATGGATGCTTCGCGTTTCCCTCGAATTCGGATAAGTTACCGAACCAATACACACGACATTTGCCTTGTTCCACCCGAACCCAATGAACAGCCATGCCCGGACTCGGTCTCTTTGAAATCGCCATCGTGATGCTGGCACTGATCATCTTCGTGCGGCCGGAGGACTTGCCGAAGCTACTACGATACGTCGGCCGCCTCTATGGTGACCTGCAGCGGCAGCTGAATCATTTCAAACACCTGACACGCGACGCGATGGACGAGTTGCGAAGCGACCAGGTGGAGCCGTCCCGGCTGCCGGTCGAGACAATCTCCCGCACCGGCGAGCCCGACGTCGATCTCGCCGACGGGCCAGTCGGCACAGATCCCGAAGAAATCGGCGAAACAGCAAAGGTCAGTAGCGCTGACACGCCGGACAGTAAAACGTCGAGCGACCCGCCATAACCACCCGGCGAATATCGCGGTAACAGGCATGACACGGCTCACCCGCCCGGTCATAGACGTCGAGGTGGCGGCTGAATTTCCCTTCTGAACCATCGACCGTCTGGAAATCAGAGATCGTCGTACCGCCGGCATCGATGGCATCCTGCAGCACCTGCCGAACGGCTGCGACCAGACGGTCGCAGCGTACCGCGGAAAGTCTGGCGGCAGGCGTACCCGGATGGATCCGGGCGCGGTACAGCGCTTCACTGGCATAGATATTGCCGACGCCGACGACACAAGCGTTGTCCATGACCAGGTTCTTGATGGGCTTCTGGCGCTGTCGGCAAACGTCCCGGAGATATTTAGCGGTGAAGTCTGCAGCCAGCGGTTCAGGCCCGAACGCAGCCAGGCATTCAGGGATGACACCCTCTTTCCCAATAGGATGCAGCTCGAACATGCCAAACCTCCTCGGGTCACGATAGCGCCAGGTCATGCCGTCATCGAGATAGACTATGATGTGCTCATGGTCAACAGACGGAGACGCCGCGGTGACAATGCGGCAGGAACCAGTCATGCCCAGATGCACGAGGATGACGAGGCAGCGGTCGAGCTCGACAAGAATGTACTTGGCTCGGCGACGGACGTCTATGATCGTGGCGCCGCAGATTTCCGGCTGCTGATGAACCACGACCGGCGTGCGCAATTGTGTCTTACGCGCCTCTACGGTGGTGATGCAGCGACCGACAAGATGCGGCCGCAAAGCGTTGGTGACAGTTTCAACTTCCGGAAGCTCTGGCATGGAGGCAGTATACGTCTGTCCGCGCCAGGGTCAATCGGGCTGGACGGGATGCGATCAATGGCATGTAACATGTGCCACGAGTGCTTTGGGTGATTGAGAAGCGATTGACTAATAATGATGGCACATTATATTGCTTAATCAATTTTCATCATTGGAATCAAAATTTTTTTGATAGATGTTATGCCTGGTTCTTTGGTGTGATTATAGCCACCCGGCGCGAAGACTTGCCGACTGTCATCATCGGTTAAAACGCTGCAGTTCAACCACAACTGAGACCGGGAACGGAACGGGCTTATGAGATACGGTATTATCGGTGATATCCATGCGAATTATGAAGCACTGACCGCAGTTCTCGCCGAGTGTGAGAAGCTGAACGTAGAGAAGTACTTCTGCATTGGGGACATCGTCGGCTACAATGCAGATCCCGGCCTGTGCATGGAAACAATCCAGGCATTGCCGCTGGCAGGCGTGGTGATGGGCAACCACGACGAGCAGGCCGCCGCCGATAGCGACCTTGTCGGCTTCAACCCGCAGGCTGCGATGGCCATCGAATGGACTCGGGAACACCTGGCCGAAGAGCAGCGCGAGTGGTTGCGCAACCTCCGGCTGACAATCCAGGTCGGCAAAATCACGGTCGTACATGCAACTCTCGATTCGCCCAAGAAATGGGGCTACATCTTCGACAAGCTTTCCGCCGGCGCCAGCTTCAGCTATCAGTTCTCACAGATCTGTTTCTGCGGCCATTCCCATGTACCGCTGGCGTTCGAGAAGTTCGGCACAATCCAAGGTGGCAAGTACACAGAGATCAAGATCCAGCCGGGCCACAAATACCTGATCAATGTCGGCAGCGTCGGGCAGCCGCGTGACGGCGACTGGCGCGCAGCTTTCGTGGTCTACGACACCGACGAAAATGCCGCGACACTCTATCGTATCCCGTACGATATCAAAACGGCGCAGAAGAAGATTCTCGACGCCGGCTTACCGGAACGCCTCGCTCTGCGTCTGGAACGCGGCACCTGAACAACCCTCCGCAAGTACCCCCATGCGCTATCTGATCGTCAAGCCCAGCAGTCTGGGCGATATCGTGCACACCCTGCCAATCGCAGGTATCCTAAAAAAAAAGATCCAGCGGCACACATTTCCTGGCTGGTCAATACCCACTACTATGCCTTCACCGGCATGTCGGCCGATGTCGACGAGTTGATCGAGTTCAAACGCAACGAATGGGCGCGGCTGACCCAAGTCCCCCAGTTGTTCGGATTTCTGCGTGAACTCCACGGCATGACCTTCGATTGCGTGCTCGATTTCCAAGGCCTCTTCCGCAGCGGGATCTGCACCTGGTTCGCCAGGGCACCGCAAAAAGTCGGATTCGCCGACGCCCGAGAAGGCGCATCATTTTTCTACAAGCACAAAGCAACGATTCCGACCGATATCTGCCATGCTGTCGATCGTAATATCGCCCTGCTCAACAGCGCCTTCGGCACTACTCACGAGTACGTGGCGCCACGTTTCCGGTGCAACCAAGCAACGCAACAGCTGGCCGAGAATCTCCTGCAGCAGCACGGACTGGCAGACAGCGACAAGTTGGTGGCCGTCGGGCCGGCGACCCGCTGGGAAAGCAAGTCGTGGCCACCGTCCTTTTTTGCCGACACGATCACGCACATCATGAATACAGCCGCCCCGGACACACGGTTCTGGCTGCTTGGCACGGCGTCCGAGTCAGAGGTGGGCCGGGCAATCATCGATCGGCTCGGGTCCGACAGCGTGTGCAGCTTCATGGGAGCCACCGACCTCCCGGTGATGATGGACCTGTTACGGCGCAGTCGGCTGCTGTTGACCAATGACAGCGGGCCTATGCATATCGCCGCCGCTCTTGGTGTACCAACCGTCGCCCTGTTCGGCCCGACGGACCCGGACAAGACCGGAGCATACGGTGACGGGCACCACGTGTTTCGGACGCAAGTTGACTGCGCACCGTGTTTCAAGCGGCAGTGCCCGCTGCCCGAGCAATTGTGCCGATACGATGTAATTTCGCCTGCAGGTGTAGGTGACTGTATAGTACGCATGCTGGCGACATAATGTGAGATCCTTGATGCGCCGCCCCACCACCCGGAGTAACAAATGAACAGATTGCCTATCCTGCTTGCTATTGTCGGCTTGCCGTTGACAGGCCTTGGCCAGATCTCCGTCACCGTGAGTACCGACAGCAACAGGTACATCCAGTACGAACCGATCGACGTCAAAGTAACACTGCGCAATTACAGCGGCGAAACCCTGTCGTTCAATCGCGACTCCGAAATCAGCGGTAAACTGCAATTCCGTATCCAGGACAAGGACAAGAATATGCTTGAACCGCTGAGCCGCAGTTTCAATCCCGCGGTCGGCCTCGTTCTGCCGCCTGGAACTACGCGGGAGCTCTCGCTGCCGATCAATCAGTTTTACGACCTGCAGGACGACAAGGAGTACGAATTGGTGGCGCGGATCGGCCATCGGCGACTGCGGGACAAGTACGAGTCGAAGCCCTGTCGATTCAGGGTCAACACCGGCTCTCGGGTCTGGCACCAGCAGATCGGCGCACCAAACCGCAACGCCGAGGAAGCCATAGCCGTGCGTGACGTCAGTATCAACATGTTCGACGGCGAGAATGGTGACATTTTTTATCTGAAGATCGAAGACGTAAATCTCGTGTACGCCGTGATCCGCCTGGGGCCGCGCGTGCAGGGCATCGAGCCGCAGGCTGAAGTCGACGCGCTAAATCAGGTTCACGTTCTCGTGCAGATCGCGCCCGAACTCTTCCGCTACTGGATGATCGACCTGGACGGAAAGGTCACGCAAAGCAAGCTCTATACCATCAACCGTACGATGCCGAAACTTATCCGTGACCCGGACATTGGGCGGGTGATGGTCACCGGGGGTAAGGTCGCGCTTGACGGCATCGACTACAATATTCGCGCGGTGCCCCTGCGGGCAACTCAACAGGCTGAGTTGCCGGAAACCCTCTTCGACAACTAACCTGGATTATTCGCAAAATTTCGTCGCCAGAGTACTCGGATGGCGTGAGCGCTCGCAGCAGGAATATTATGAATCATCCTGGCGGAGGAGGCGCAGAAATAACTTTGGGCCGGTTCCAGACTGTTTACGGTTCGGCTTTGGGGGGGCAACGACAGATTCAGCACGCCCGCCGGCACCGCTTGGCTTGGACTCGATCGGCTCTGCATCCTCGGCCGGAGCGGGTTGTTGTACCGAGGGCGCAGGTTCTGAAGAAATGGTTCTTAGATCGACTGTCCGGCAGCGATGCCGAGCCTATTTGGTGCTCGCCAGAGGCAAACAGGCCCGGGGCCTGGATTTCTTCATCGGTCATCATGCGCCGGCTCTGCCTGTTCAGCGGCGTGTCCGGGCGACAGCCGCTTCTTCTTTTCCGCCTCCTGCTGAAATCTCCGATTGACGTCCTTCAACCGTCGCAGGTACATGGCGGGCATGTTCAATTCCGCAGTGCCCGACTTATTGATGGAATCGTAGTACGCTTCCTCGCAGGCTCATCGTCTCGGTCTTGTTCATTATCAGCCATAGAGACCGCCCGAGCTCAAAACAACATTCCATTGGTAACGGGTGTAGACATTGACGATATCTCAAACGTATACACATTAGGCAATGAAATCAGCAAGTAGCCAACGTTTTATAGACAAGGTCAAGGTCCGCGTACAAGCCGGCAACGGCGGCAACGGCTGCGCAAGCTTTCATCGTGCCCGCTCACTGCCCAAAGGCGGCCCCGACGGTGGTGACGGCGGGCGCGGCGGCAACGTGATATTCGCGGCAACGACGGCTGAGCAAAGTCTGATTGCTCTGCAATACCTCAATCATTACGAGGGCAGCAATGGCGGGCACGGCATGGGCAAGGACTGTTACGGCCGCAACGGCGAGGACGTCATCGTCAAGGTTCCGATCGGGTCTCTCATCAAGGACCTGAATGCAGACGGCGCCGTGCTCTGCGACCTCGATCACGACGGACAACAGTTTGTCGCGGCAACCGGCGGCAAGGGCGGCCGCGGAAATGCCCACTTCTCCTCCAGCACCAACCAGGCGCCGCGCCATTGCGAGGAAGGCCTACCCGGCACTGAGCACTACCTCGAGCTCGAGCTCAAGCTGATCGCCGATGTCGCGCTTGTCGGCTTTCCGAATGCCGGCAAGTCTACGTTCCTCGGCGCCGTCTCCAATGCCACGCCAGAGATCGCATCATATCCATTCACGACATTGTCGCCACACATCGGGGTGGTCGAGATCGAGGAGTACTCGCGGTTCACGATCGCGGATATCCCGGGCCTGATCGAAGGGGCACACGACAACATCGGCCTCGGCCACGAATTCCTGCGGCACATCGAGCGCACCAAAGTTCTACTGTATGTCCTCGACATGGCCGGCACCGACGGCCGCGCGCCTTGGGACGACTTCGCGGCGCTGCAATTCGAGCTCGAATGCTATCAACGCGGCATGACCAATCTTCCGTCGTTGATTCTTGCCAATAAAATGGACGGCGAGACGTCGGCCGAAAATCTGGAGACCCTGCAAGGACTGACACAACTCGAGATCCTGCCGGCCTGCGCGGTGCTCGGCGAGAATTGCGAGGCGGTCACGAAACGGCTGTGGGCACTGCGAAACGAGGGGAGAAAGAGTCGGTAAAGCTTGAGGCTAAAGGCTTTGAGCCTACCAGCTCAGGACCGGACTGTCGTCGTCATTGCGGTCGCGGACGTTGTCGCACAGGAGCAGGCATTTCTTGCCGTCGGTCTCGAGGACACCATCCTCGATCAGATACTCCCGACGACCCTCGTCCGTAGTGACAGCGAGGATGCCGCGCTGGACAGCGGCAAGCATGGGGGCGTGGCCGGCCAGGACGCCAAAAAATCCAGCGCCACCGGGGACAACGACGGATTCGACGTCACCGGAGAAGACTTCCCCTTCCGGAGTCAATAATGAAAATGCGTAGGCCATTACAGTTCCTGGTGGTTACTTGGCCAATGTCTCCGATTTGGCGCGTGCTTCTTCGATGCTGCCGACCATGTAGAAAGCGTCTTCAGGCAGGTCGTCATGCTTGCCGTCGAGCACTTCTCGGAAGGAGCGGATCGTGTCTTCGAGTTGTACGTACTTGCCGTCCATGCCGGTAAACTGCTGGGCGACAAAAAAGGGCTGCGACAGGAATTTCTGGATGCGCCGGGCCCGCTCCACGGTCTGCCGGTCATCTTCGGAGAGTTCGTCCATACCGAGGATGGCGATGATGTCCATGAGTTCCTGGTAGCGCTGGAGGATTTCCTGAACGCCGCGAGCGGTCTGGTAATGCTCCTCGCCGACGATTTCGGGCGCCAGAATGGTGGAACTCGAGGAGAGCGGATCCACGGCGGGATAGATGCCGAGTTCGGAGATGGCTCGCGACAACTCGGTCGTCGCGTCGAGATGAGCAAAAGTCGCTGCCGGAGCCGGGTCGGTATAATCGTCCGCCGGCACGTAGATCGCCTGGATCGAGGTGATCGAACCAGCCTTGGTGGAGGTGATGCGCTCCTGCAACTCGCCCATGTCGGTACCGAGCGTCGGCTGATAGCCCACAGCAGAGGGAATACGACCGAGCAAAGCGGACACTTCGGAACCGGCCTGGGTGAAGCGGAAAATGTTGTCAACGAAAAGCAGTACGTCCTGGTTCATGGCATCGCGGAAGTATTCAGCGACCGTCAGCGCAGACAACGCGACACGGGCACGGGCGCCGGGCGGCTCGTTCATCTGACCGAACACCATCGACGTTTTCTCGATGACGCCGGACTCGGTCATTTCACCGTACAGTGCAGTGCCTTCACGGGTACGTTCGCCGACACCGGCAAATACAGAGTAGCCGCCGTGCTCGGTGGCTATGTTGCGGATGAGTTCCTGGATCAGCACGGTCTTGCCGACACCAGCGCCGCCAAACAGACCGATCTTGCCGCCCTTGCGATAGGGGGCGAGCAGGTCAACGACCTTGATGCCGGTGACCAGCAGCTCGGAACCGGTATCCTGCTGGTCGAAAGACGGGGCCTCGCGATGGATCGGCCAGTACTCGGTGGCGTTGATGTCACCCTTGCCATCGATCGGCTTACCGAGAAGATTGAGGACGCGACCAAGCGTGCCTTCGCCGACCGGCACTGAAATACCGACGCCGGTATCGGTCACCGGGACGCCGCGGGTTAGGCCGTCGGTGATGTCCATGGCAATCGTCCGCACGACGTTGTCCCCGAGATGCTGGGCGACTTCTAGTGTGAGATTCTCGGGGTTGTCGTCGATGCTCGGATTGTGCAGAGTCAAAGCATTGAAGATATTGGGCAGACTGTCAGATGGGAATTCGACGTCGATGACGGCTCCCATTACCTGTACAACCTTACCGGTATTCTGGCTAGTTTCGGTACTCATTTTAGCGTTCCTTCTATGGTTAAAGCGCTTCAGCGCCCGCAACGATCTCGGTCAGTTCCGTCGTGATGGCCGACTGACGGGCGCGATTACGCAGCAGCGTATTGGTTTCGATAAGGCTGTCGGCATTGTTGGTGGCGTTGTCCATGGCGGTCATCCTCGCGCCATGTTCGCCGGCGGAGTTTTCCACCATGGCATGAAAAATTGTGTAGGAAACGGATCGCGGCAGCAGTAATGCCAAAAGCTCGGGCTCGGCCGGCTCGAAGATGTAATTACGCGTGAACGGCTCTTTGCTCTCGTCCGCCTTGATTTCAACCGGTGCGATCGGCAGAATTTTTTCGATGAGCGGGTACTGGCTCAAGGCACTTTTGAAAACGTTGTACGCCAGATAGACCTCGTCAAACTCGCCGTTGACAAAGAGTTCACCGAGTTCCTCTGCGATCTCTTCGGCCTTGAGGAATTCCGGCTTGGCCGTGGTGTCGGGGTAGTCTTTTCGCACATCCTCTTTCGTGCGGAAATACATGTTGCCGCGGCGCCCGCAACAGCTCATCGAGATGCTTTCGTAATCACTGTTGTGCTCGCTGATCCACTGCGCAACGTTCTTGATCAGATTGTTGTTGAAGCCGGCACAGAGGCCACGATCACTGGTGACGAGGAGGATATGCGCCTTGCGCACGGGATCACGCCTGGTCAGCAACGGGTGGGCAACGCTCTCCACGGAACCGGCCAGACGTTGGATCAAGTCGTGGAGATGGTTGGCATAGTCAACAGCCTTGCGCTGTGCATCCTGGGCCCGCCGCAATTTGCTGGCAGAAACCATCTGCATAGTCTTGGTCATCTTGCGAGTGTTCTTGAGACTCGCAATTTTGACATCGTATTCGCGCAGGCTGGGCATGTAAAGACTCTGTATGTTCAGGCGTTGAAAGTACGCTTAACTTCTTCGAGAAGTTTCTCGAGCTGGTCCTTGATATCGTCGGTCATCGCCAAGGCATGGTTGAACTGCTCGCAGAAGTCCGCGTAGGCCGAGTCCAAAGCTTCGTGCAAATGGACCTCGAACGCCGGGATCTTGTCGACATCAATGTCGTCAAGGAAGCCGTTGACACCGGCGTAGATGATCGCCACCTGCTTGACGACGGACAGCGGCACGTTGATGCCCTGCTTGATGACCTGCATCAGGCGTTCGCCGCGCTCGAGCTGGCCGCGCGTACTGGCGTCCAGGTCGGAAGCAAACTGTGAAAAGGCCGCCAGCTCACGATACTGTGCCAGCGTCAGGCGCAACGGGCCGGCCGTCTGTTTCATCGCCTTGACCTGGGCGTCGCCACCGACGCGGGAGACGGAGATACCCGGGTTGATGGCAGGGCGCTGGCCGGAATTGAACAGGTCGGACTGCAGGAAAATCTGACCGTCGGTGATCGAGATCACGTTGGTCGGGATATAGGCCGATACGTCGTTCGCCTGCGTCTCGATGATCGGCAGGGCCGTGAGGCTGCCGCCGCCTTCGTCATCGCTCATCTTGGCGGCACGCTCGAGCAAACGGCTGTGCAGGTAGAAAATGTCGCCCGGGTAGGCTTCACGCCCCGGCGGCCGCCTCAGCAGCAGCGACAGCTGACGGTAGGACTGCGCCTGCTTGGTCAGGTCGTCATAGATGATCAGGGCGTGGCGGCCGTTGTCACGATGGAACTCACCCATGGTGCAGCCGGAATAGGGAGCCAGGAACTGCATCGGCGCGGGGTCCGAGGCGGTGGCGGCGATGATCGTGGTGTATTCCATGGCGCCGTGCTGCTTCAAGGTCTCGAAGACCTGCACCACGGTGGAACGCTTCTGGCCAATAGCGACGTAAAAGCAATGGACGTCCTGGCCGCGCTGGTTGATGATCGTGTCGATCGCCAGAGCGGTTTTGCCGGTTTTTCGGTCACCGATGATCAACTCGCGCTGGCCGCGGCCGATCGGGGTCAAGGCGTCGATGACCTTGATACCGGTCTGCAGCGGCTCGTGCACGTCTTTGCGTTCGATGATGCCGGGCGCCTTGATCTCGATCTGGCGCCTTTCGTCGGACTGGATCGGCGCGCCACCGTCGATGGCGACACCGAGCGCGTCCACGATACGACCGGACAGCCCATAACCAACAGGCACGGCAGCAATAGACTCGGTACGGCGCACTTCGTCGCCTTCCTTGATATGCGTGTCCTCGCCGAAAATAGCGATACCGACATTGTCCTCTTCGAGGTTGAGCGCCATGCCCTTGAGGCCGCCGGGAAATTCGACCAGCTCACCGGCCATTACATTGCCAAGACCGTGGACGCGGGCGATACCGTCGCCGACGCTCAGGACGGTACCAATCTCGTAGCTCTCGGACTTCATTTCGAAATCAGAAAGCTGTTCCTTGAGGATCTGGGAAACTTCCTCGGGCTTCAGGTCGACTGCCATGGATGATCCCCTATGCGTTGATAAGCTTTTGTTGAAAAGTCAGCAGTTTAGTGCGGATACTGGAGTCATACACCGTGTCACCGACCTGTAACTGAAAGCCGCCGAGCAACTCGGGCTCGATCTCGACAGCCAGTTCAATCTCTTTGCTGAAACGGTCACGCAAACGCTGCAGAATCTGCTCAACCTGGTCGCCCTCCGGCGCTTTCGCGGCAGTCATCTGCACGCGCAAAATGCCCTTGAGCTCGTAATAGGAGGCTTCGACCTCCTCGCAGATGTCCGCCAGATGCTCGAGCCGCCCTTTCAATTCGAGGAACAGCAGGAATCGCACGGTCAGCGGATCGAGTTTCTCATCGAAGAGCTTCTTGATGATCTCGCTGCGACGCTCGGTGGTGATCAATGGATTTGAAAAAAAGCTTTTCAACTCGCTGCTCTGCTCACGCAGTTTCGCCAAGGCCAGCAGATCGCCGCGCACTCGGTCCAGCTTGTCGGTCTCGCCGGCAAGTGCGAAAATTGCTTTGGCATAGCTTTTAGCGGCTTTGGTACTGGCCATAGGTCAGATCTCGCTGATCAGCTTCTCGGTGAGTGCTCGATTTTTTTCGTTGTCGAGGTTTTCATCGATGATCTTGCCGGCAAGTGCGATAGCCACTTCGGCGCTTTCGCGCCGAAGTGAAGCCTGCGCCTTGTCGCGAACCGCATTGATCTCGCGGCTGGCGTTCTCAAACATGATCTGGGCCTCTTCACGAGCCTTGCTCTCGATCGCCCGAGCGCCGTCAACAGCGGCTCTGCGAGCGGTTTCGATGATTTCCTTGGCCTTCGCATCGGCCTCGGCAATGATCTCCTTGCGCTGCCCTTCGACAGAAGCCAGCTCACTCTCGATGCGCTCAGCGTTGTCAATCGACTGATCGATCTTCTGGGCACGGTCATCCAGAGCCTGAATGACCGGCTTCCACAGTAACTTGCCCAGGATTGCCGCCATCAGGCCAAAGACGACCCACACCAAGACCAGCATCTGGCCTTCGATGAAGGCCGGTCCGCCCTCGTGCGAGTCAGTGCCGTGAGCGCTCTGCTCGACTGTTGCTATCAATATGTTCACCACAGAAACCCCGCTTTGGGAAAGATGCGAGAAAGGTGGTCAGATGTCGTGCGCAAGGCGATTATTAACTGCCACCCACAAACAGCACAAGCAGGCCCATGACGGCGCCGAGCAGTGCAACACCTTCGATCATGGCGGCACAGACAAGCATGTTCTGGCGAATGGCGCCAACAGCTTCCGGCTGGCGCGCCACCGCTTCACATGCCGAACCACCGACAAGTCCGATACCGACGCCGGCACCGACCGCTGCGAGACCCGCACCGACGACTGCCAACCCTTTACCAATATAGATAAGTCCAGCCATCCCCGCCGCTTCCGCGACAGCGCCTGCCTCAGCGGCTGCATCAGCGGCCTGTGCGGTGATTCCAACGGCCAGCAGCAGTAAAATAACTGTCAGCAGTCTGTTCATCATATCATCGTCCCTTCGGTTGGTCTGGAACCTGTCGGCTCCAGGGGTTTAGTTACTTTTTGGAAGGCGTGAATATAGTCGCTCCAATCCACCTGTAAAGCCATGATTATATCAGTGATCCGGATGCCATGTCATACCAATGAACATGGCCGACAACAACGTAAAAATATACGCCTGCAAAAGGGCGATCAGGACCTCCAGCATATAGATGAACAGCGCAAAGGGTACGAACACCAACGTAGCGACTGCCTTGATCGCCACAGACTGGCAAAGCACGATCAGGCCGAGCAGCACGAAGATCGCCATATGCCCCGCAAGCATATTTGCAAAGAGACGAACCATCAGCGCAAAAGTCTTGATGAACAGCCCGACAAACTCAAGCGGCGCAATCAGGAACAACACAGGCACCGGTACACCCGACGGTATAAACGACTTGGCGAAACCGATCGGCCCGTTCTTGATCAAGGCGCCGCCGACCATAAAAACAAAAGTGATCAGCGACAGGGCACAGGTGATGCTGAAGTTGGCAGTCGCGGTCACGAAGATCGGAACCAGGCCCATACAATTCAGGACAGTTATGAAGAAAAAGAAATTACACAGCAGCGGCGTCATCGCCCGGCCGTCCTTCTCGCCCATGGCGGGAATGGCGATCTCGTCGCGGACGAAGACAACAAGCACTTCGAACAGATTCGACAGACGGGACCGGATCCGGATCCCTTTCTTGGCAATGACCCCGCCGAAAACGATCAGGATCAACGCCGCGATGATCAGCATGGCGCCATGCAGCGAGAGACCGAGCGCCTCGAGATTAATCGCCGGCAGTCCGGGAATCGGATGCCATGAACCACCATCGGCGATATGGTGCTCGACCCACGACTGGATGATCTCCATCTTTGCCGCCGACGCTTCGGCAGCGGTCGGTTCGGCAGCTTTTTCAATTGTCTCGGCCACGGCCGTAGTGTCAGCCATTTGTCTCCGGCCTTTCGTTGGCGAAACCGTACAGGCTCAACACCTCGTTGAATTTCGCGGTGAAATAGGTCACCAATACCGCAATTAAGAACGGTATCGGCTCATTGAAAATGAGGGCAACAACAGCGATCGCACCGACCAGCAAAACAATCCGGCAGCTGTTGGCGACGATACCCCAAGTGACGAACTCACGGTTGTTCGCAGCCGCAATAGCTTTGGCATGCAACACAAAGGCAAGCATCACATTCGCAGTCGCCAAACCCCAGCCAACAAGCATCTCCAGCGGGTATAACGTCTGCTTGACCAAGGCTACGAAGACAATCGAGAGCAGCGCCCCAATAGCCGCAGTCACTGCCAGGCGCCGTGTTTCGCCTCCCCCGACCGCCTGCTTGGTCGCCGTACTCGAATGAATTGTCGTTGATTTATTCATCGTCGGACTGTTGATCGTTATTCGGGATCGTCGGGTTTGGCAATCGAATCTCCTTCCACATCTCGTAGCCGCCGTACACAAAGCCAAGTACAATCCCGCCGATAGTACCGAAAGGAAGCGTGTCAAACTTGCGATCGACAAGAACCCCAAGCATTGTGCAGAAAACCATTCCGGCCACCAGCATGGTACCTAAATTCAGGCCCTGCTGATATCTTCTCGGTCGTGTCTGCTTGGGTTCCTCTACCATATCTCCATCACAGAAAAACCGCATAAAGTAAACCGCCAAGGAAGGCTGTCAAGGCATGGAGAAGCCGCAGGCAAGAATGCACTGCAATACATGCCGGTGTCCGGCTCTGCTCTGAGGAGGTTTACGGTTGTGGACCTAAAAACATCCGAACTCCTCTGTCCAGCGTCCGGTTGCACATTGGCGCTACCCACAATAGATTCCAAACTGTATGAATATCCCTTCCGAAAGCCTGTCCGTCATCCTCTGCCAGACTTGTGGCAATGACCAGCCCGAACAGAATGTCGCCGGCATCCGCAGATTGCTCGACAACACCGATACCGCCGGCACCGACCTTGTCGTGGTGCCCGAAAACGCCATCTACCGCGGCAATTTCATGGTGGCCGGATACGATCCTCCGACGCTCGAGCAGCATCTCGACACCCTCAGCAGCGTCACCCGCGACATTGGTATCTGTACGGTATGGGGCAGCGTCCAGGTCGCGCGCGAAAACGCTATCTACAACACCGCCCTGGTCATCGGCGCCGACGGCGAACTCGTCACCGCCTACGAAAAAATCCATTTGTTCCAGTTGTTCACCGGCACCAGCTCAGTCGACGAAACATCGCGTTTCGCCCACGGCGCGAACCCCGCAACCTTCACCTTGAACGGTTGGACAATCGCCCTGACGATCTGTTACGACCTGCGGTTCCCGGAACTCTACCGTGTGTATGCCGGCGCCGATCTCATGCTGTGCCCTGCCGAGTTCACCCACATGACCGGCAAAGCCCACTGGGAAATCCTCCTGCGCGCCCGCGCCATCGAGAACCAGTGCTACGTTGCCGGCGTCAATCAGTGTGGTATGAACGAACCGATGCAGATGCTGGCCTATGGCCATTCGATGATGGTCGCGCCGTGGGGCGAAGTTTTGGCCGTCGCCGACGAAGACGAAGTCTGCCTGCGCAGCGAACTGTCGCACCAGGCTATCACCGACGCGCGCCAGCGTGTGCCCTCGCTGCAGTCGATGCAGCAAACTGTGACATGGTCAAATTCGCACTGATCGTTTACAATTTATTCTTTCCCTTCGCCTTCCTTCTGTATTTCCCAGTCTACCTGTGCAAACTCGTCAAGCGCGGCAACTTCGTCGAGGGCTTTGGTGAACGCTTCGGCCTCATCTCCAGCGCCAAGAAGTCGCAATTGCACGCTCTCAAGGATCCCATCTGGATCCATGCGGTCAGCGTCGGTGAGGCGCAACTGGCATTGCCGTTCATCAGATACTGGCTAGGCCGGGAGCCCGGCCGGCAATTCGTCGTTTCCACAACCACTGCCACCGGCCAGGCCATCGTGCGCGCCAACGCCCCAGACGGCGTCGTCCCCATCTATTGCCCGCTCGACTTCTATCCATGCATCGCTTCGACGCTCCGCGCCGTGCGACCAGCCGCCCTGTTGATCGTCGAAGTCGAGATCTGGCCGACCCTGGTCAGTACTGTTGCCGGCCGGAACATCTTCGTCGGCCTGATCAACGGCCGCGTCTCTGACTCCTCCGCGAGCGGCTATCTCAAGCACAGATGGCTGTTCCGCGACATCTTCTCGAAGTTCTCGATGATCGCCGTACAAACCCCCGAGGATGTCCACAAGCTCACTGCCGTCGCCGGCGAGCTGCCGGAGCTGAGCGCCTGTGGTACGATGAAGTTCGACATCGTCCCAGACAGCGTCCCGCAACTCGACGGCAAGCTGCTCGAGCAGGTATTCGGCGACGGCGAGCATGTCCTCTTGGCTGCCGCCAGCACGCACCCCGGCGAAGACGAAATCGTCGGGCGCATTTACCGGGACCTGGTCGCCGATTTCCCGAACCTCCGGCTGCTCATTATTCCGCGTCACGCCGAACGCGGCGCCACCATTCAGCGGACGCTGCAGGAACTCAATCTCACCGCCCATCTCGTGACCGACATTCGAAATCCCGAATCCCGAAATCCCGAATCCCGAATCCCCCCCGTTCTCATCGGCAACACTACTGGTGAAATGATGGCCTTTCTCGCCGTTTCCGACATCGTTTTTGTCGGCAAGAGTCTGGCCGGTAACGACGGCGGCCACAACATCATCGAACCGGCAATGCTCGGCAAGGCGGTTATTTTCGGGTCGGGCATGAGCAACTTCCGCGACGTCGCCCGCGTCTTCCGGGAGGCGGAAGCCGCTGTCGAGGTCGGCGACGAAACAGACCTTCTAACCAACGTACGAAGCCTGCTCGCTGACCCCGACGCACGCGAAAAGCTGGGCGCCAACGCCCGCCGTGCCGTCATCGACAACCGCGGTGCCATGGCGAAAACGATCGAGGTCTTCAACACTTTGTAAGGCCGCTGCCTGCCTCGTCCGCCATGGCTTGTCATCTGTGGCAGGCCGGCTCGGGTATCTATTCGAACCGCCCAGTACCAATAATATTTCGCGCAACTGCAGCTTGCCATTTAGCCACTTACCGCTTGCCACTTGCCGCCATCTCAGATATTGTGTCGGGCACCCCAGATCTCACGTCAAGTCGTTCCATCACGTAACAGGACACCGATATGAACGCACTGGTTATTGGCAGCGGCGGCCGGGAACATTCCCTCGCTTGGAAACTCAATCAAAGCCCGTCCGTCGATCGCGTCTACTGCGCGCCCGGCAACGCCGGCATGCACGGCATCGAATGTATCGACACGCCGGCGGCGGAGCTCGGCGATTTCTGCGAAACCAACGGTGTCGATCTGATCGTCGTCGGACCGGAAGCCCCGCTCTGTGACGGCATTGTCGACGAATTCCGCGGTCGCGGCCTATCCATTTTCGGGCCTGACAGCATGGCCGCGCAGCTCGAAGGCAGCAAGGCGTTCGCTAAAGACTTCATGAACCGCCACGGCATACCGACCGCCGACTCACAATCATTCAGCAACGCACCCGATGCTATCGCCTGCATCCGCGACAATGGCGCCCCGATCGTGATCAAGGCTGATGGGCTCGCCGCCGGCAAGGGCGTCACCGTGGCTGAGACCGAAGCCGCCGCAATCGCCGCCGTCGAAGACTGTTTCAGCGGTGCCTTCGGCGCTGCCGGCGAATCGGTGTTGGTCGAGGAATGCATGGTCGGCGAGGAAGCCTCGATCTTCGCCTTCGTCGATCATGACACCATCAAGCCGCTGGCCTCGTCGCAGGATCACAAGCGCGTCGGAGACGGCGACACGGGCCCGAACACCGGCGGCATGGGCGCCTACTCACCGGCGCCAGTGGTCGATGACGCGTTGTGGGCGGAAATCCACGAGCGCATCCTCAACCCGTTCCTGGCCGGGTGTCAGGCCGACGGCCTCGACTATCGCGGCGTCATCTACGTCGGCATCATGGCGACAGCGACCGGCCCGCGGGTGGTCGAGTTCAACGTACGTTTCGGCGATCCGGAGTGTCAGCCGATCTGCATGCGCATGAAAAGCGACCTGGCCGAAGCGATGCTGGCCACCATCGAAAATCGCCTGGCAGACTTCGAATTCGGGTGGAATCCAGAGCCCGCTGTATGCATCGTGCTAGCCTCCGGAGGCTATCCTGGCGGCTATGAAAAAGGCAAAGTCATCTCCGGCCTCGAAGCGGCTGAAACCAATGGTGCGATTGTTTTCCACGCCGGCACACAACGCAGTGGAGACGACATCGTCACCGCCGGCGGCCGCGTCCTCGGCGTAACCGCGACTGGCAGCGACGTCAAAGCCGCGGCAGACACAGCGTACGCAGCCACACAACAGATTTCCTGGGACGGCGCCTTCTACCGCAAAGACATTGCCCGGCGCGCCATTGCGCGATTGGCGTGACATGCGGGTCCTGTTCATCGACACGTCGCCGTTCACCGGGGGGGCGCAGCGCAGCCTCTTCGGCCTGTTGTCCGAGCTCAAACGCGACAGCGCCTACGGCATCGATCCCTACCTCCTGACAGCCGACGATTCCGATACCGGTCTCGCCACGCAGGCGCGCAGCATGGGCATCGACACCGGCATGATCCCCACCCGCAACTGGCCGCGGACCTGGCGCGGTCTGCTGGCAGCCTGGGCGGATACCCGCAACACCAAGCCGATCCTCGGCGACTGGCTCGACACCCGCGGCATCGACCTGGTCTACGCCAACGGCATTCGCTCCGGCCTGCTGTGTACGCTGGGGCTGCCGAACAAGTTGCCGCTGATCTTTCACCACCGCGATTTACGGAGTCCACAAAAGGTTTTGAAGCAGGTGGTCACGCGCGCCCTGCAGACAATCACGATTTCAAATTTTCAACGCGAGCAGTACCCCGCCGAGTTGCAGGCGAAAATGACGACGGTCCGCAACGGTTTCGACTGGCCGGACATTCGCGGGCAGGCAAAAGCGTTCGACGCCGGTCGGAAGTTTAAGCTGCCCGACGGCCCATGCGTCGTGCTAATTGCCGACATGGTCGAGTGGAAACGCCACGCGATGTTTCTCGAAGCAGCCGCAGGGCAGCCGTTCACCGCGCTGGTTGTCGGCGGTGCCAGGGACGATGATGGTCGGCGCTACGAGGAGCAGCTATGGGAACAGGCGCCCGACAACGTGCGATTCCTCAGTTTTCAACCAAACCCGTACCCGATCATTCGCAAAGCGGACGTTCTGGTGTCAGTAGCTGATGGCGAACCGTTCGGGCGCACTATCCTCGAAGCGTTCGGGCTCGGGACGCCGGTCGTCATCGCCGGGGGCGGCGGCCCGGAAGAAATCGTAGCCGGTCGAGCAGGTGCGGCGATTGTCGAAGCACAGCCTGCGGCCATCGCAAACACCATCGGACAGACGCTCGCCGAGCCGACTGAGATGACGGAAGCGATGGCGTATGCCGAAACATTTTCACTACCGCGACACGCCGGAGAAATCAGCGCTATTGTCGCACCCCATCCCACTCGAAAATAACGTAGAACGCCTTGACGTCACCTTCGGCGATCAGGTTGCACCGAATCCGATTAAGTAGTATTAGTTTTGCAATTCTCGTACGCGTGGAAAAGTCTAATTGTGGATTATCTGCCATGTCTCTCTTCGACGATGCAATTCTTTTGACCGATACCGCCAATTCTGCTGACCCGCGTATCGAGAATACAGACGGCAATGCCGTGCCGCGGGAGCTGCTGTACTCGCAGCGGATGACGGCCTGGCTCGATCGTCTGGAACCGGAAGCGAGCGAGGCGCTGAAGCTCGCGGTGCGGGCACAGCACCTGCGACGCTGGGAAATTCCCCGCGACACCTATCCTGTAGGCCGGGCTGGGTACCACGCCTGGCGCCGTGAACTCGCGGTATTTCACGCCGAGAAAGCCGGGGAGTTGCTGGGCGAAGCCGGTTATGACGTCGTCACGATCGTACGCGTGCAGTCATTGATCCGCAAGGAAAACCTGCGCTCGGACCCCGAAACACAGACCCTCGAGGACGTCGCCTGCCTGGTCTTCCTGGAGCATTACTTCGAACACTTTCTGCCGCAGCATGATGCCCCCAAAGTCGTCGAGGTCGTGCGCAAGACTTGGCGAAAAATGTCACCGCGCGGCCAGGCAGCAGCGCTACAGCTGGAACTGGCGCCAGAGGCGCAGGAGTTGATGGAGCAGGCGCTAGGCGAAGGGTAGGCAGGGGAATTTCATATCAAGCGGCGGTCCCCTTGTGGGGCATTCCTCAGACGTTCGAACGTCTGAGGCCGAGGGTAACCCAACAATTTTCGCGACGAAAACTGCGAATCATTCAGGCCGGACTGCTCGGCGGGTGTTCCGCAATCACATACTCTGCCGCCGGCAAGCCGCCGATCAGGTGTTCCTGGATGATGCGGTCGAGCACGGCGGGTGTACAGGAATGGTACCAGGTGCCCTCGGGATAGACGAGGGCAATCGGACCCTGCTCGCAGATGCGAAGACAGTTCGCCTTGGTGCGGTAAACGCCCCCGGCACGGTCAAGCCCGAGTTCGGTAAGCCGCGACTTGAGATGCTCCCATGAAGCCAGGCTGCAGGCTTTGTCGCAGCATTTCGGCTTGGTCTGGTCGCAGCACAGGAAGATATGACGCTGGATTTTGTCAATGCCGAAGGCGGCAACCTTGCGTTGCAGACCGGCGGCAGCCTCCACCATGCCGTCTTGGAAATGCTGGTTCGCTTCGTCCAGCAACTGTCGACTTTCCTCGAAACTGATGCGCTCGCGTGCCTGTGCATGCGACAGCCAGGCGTAGTCGCCGATTTCCGCCACCTGTACGGTCACTTCCAAGCTGTGCACGATGGCCGGAAAATAGACGACGGTTTTTTCCTTCGTCACCCCCTTCGTCTCGAAAATATAAGACTCACTGAAGCAGACGCTCTCGTCAATCCGGTAATCCAGGATGCCGGTCTCTTCCTCGAACTCGCGGCGGGCGGATTCAAACGGCGTCTCCTCGCCTTCGGCGTGGCCTTTTGGAAAGCCCCAGTGCCCGGCCTGATGCTGGATCAGCAGGTACTCGAAACTCTCGGGCGTGCGCCGTATGGGCACAACGCCGTAGGCTTGTGAATTCGGCATACGTCAGTTGGCCTCGGCGATGTTTAGACCACGGGCGATCTGGGAGGCAATCAGGGACATCATCTTTTCGTACGCTTCCGGCTCTAAAGCCGAGTGTTGGCGCGGAGTGAGGGCTACCAATGCTCCCGACTTCCCGGAATTCTCCGAAAATGCCGCCTCCGGGAACGCCGCCAGAACGATGAGGGCGTCGTCGAAAATATAGCCGTCCAGTCCGTCGCCAAGCATTGTTTCGACTGTTTCCGCCGACCAGGCCTTACCGTGCTGCAGGACCTCCAGCAGTTTCCCGACGGGTTTGGTCTGCAGCGTTGTGAACACAGGATCGTCTCGGCAATCAGCGACATAGGCCCTTGCCGTCGGGCCGTCAGCAAGGACACACATTATGACGCCGCTACCAATGCTAACGGCCGATTCGCGCAGCATTTCACAAATCAATTCGTCATTGTTGTCATGTTGGCTGGCGATGACTTTTTCGAGCGTGTAGAGCAGATCAAGCTCCCGCATGCGTGCCTGCAAGGCATCCCGGGTGCGCTCCAGCGTTTTGTTCTGGCTGAGCAGCGACTGATAGAGTACAGCGTTTTCGATGGCGATTCCGAGACTCGGCTGGATTGTCTCAACGACGATCATGTCGGCCAAGGTAAAACAGCCCTTCTCCTTGTTGATCACTTCGATGACACCAACGATCTGGTCGTTACCGGTCTGCACCGGGCAGCACATGACGGTGCGGGTTTTGATACCGCTGACCTCGTCATATCGCGAATCGAATCGCGGATCGTTGTAGGCGTCCTGAATGTTCAGCGGCCGACCGGTGGCGGCGACATACCCGGCGATGCCATCGCCCAGCGACAGGCGGATCTCCTTGAGGTCGTTGCCTTCGAGCAACACTTTGGACCATAGCTCATTGGTCTCGGTATCGACGAGAAACAGCGTGGCGTGCGACGCCTTGAGGATACTCGAAAGCTCTTCGACGACTTCGAAAAGTATGGCGTCGAGATCGAGTTCGGAGCCAATCGCCCGGGAAATCCGGTGCATGGCAGTCAGCCGGTCGTAGAATTCGTAGTGGTCGGAGGTCTGAGACTTCGGCTGGTCGTCGTCGTCGTCGTCCAACTTTACGGTTGTCCTGTCAACGTTCATCGGTTGTTTCCTCGGGGGTTGTCCTGGGCAACTCATGAGTATCGCACCGATTGGGTGATATTCATGGATTATCCAAGTGCGCAATTTACAGGAAACTGTTACCAACTGTCAAGCGACTGAAAGGAAACGATGATTCTTGAAAGCATCGGCAACAGGCCTATCGTGCTGTCGATCGCAATGCCCTACACATCACTTTCACACTCAGGGACAAACCCAACGGATGTCGAAATCAACAGTTGAATGCCGCGACGACTACTCCCATTTCCTCGTGATACCCACGCGCTGGAAGGATGTCGACATGTACCATCACGTCAACAACGTCATCTATTACTCGTATTTCGATACGGTGATCTGCGAGTATCTCGTGGGCCAAGGCGAACTCGACCCGGTCCACGACGACGTGATCGGCATTTGCGCCGAGAGTATGTGCCGGTACCTGCATGAGTTGACGTTTCCCGAGCACATCGACGCGGGGCTGCGCGTCGCCAAGCTCGGCCGCTCGAGTGTACGCTACGAAATCGGCCTGTTCCGTCAAGGCAGCGAGGAACCCGCTGCGACCGGTTATTTTGTGCATGTCTTCGTCAACCGCGCAACGAAGCAGTCGACAGCGATACCGACACGGATCCGGACAGCCCTGCACCGGATCGCGGTACCAGGCGCGTCAGCTTAGAGGCAAAGGTGTCAAGTTTCAGGTGTCGGGGAAAGAAGTTGTCAGAGGACATGGTGCCGGCACTGCCCCCCTATTTGGTTGTTGCGAAACCTGAAACCTTAGAATTCACACCATCACCGTTCCGCCGCAAACGTTGATCGACTGGCCGTTGATCGCACAGGCTTGATCCTGTGCGAGGAACACGGCGAGGGCTGCAACTTCGTCGGGAACCAGCCGACGCTCCAGCGGCGAAGCTTTGGCTTCCAGTGCCTCGATCGTTGTGCCCAGACGCTGCGCGTCGTATTCCAGTCTCTTGTTGTTCATAAACGATTCGGTGGTTCCGGGACAGACAGCGTTGACTGTGATACCCTGCGCCGCAACTTCCACTGCTGTCGCTTTCGTCAGTCCGGTAATAGCGTGTTTGCTGGCCGTGTAAGCGGACGTATGCACCCCTGCAACCTTCGCATTGATCGATGAGATATTGATGATACGCCCCCATTTCTTTTCGATCATCGCAGGCAGTACCAGCTTGGTCAGCAGATAGGGCGCAGTGACGTTGACAGCCATTGTCAGGTGCCAGAAGTCGTCGTCGAAATCGACAATTGGTTTCGGATTCTGACTGCTGCCGATCCCGGCGTTATTGACGAGCACTTCGACAGCGCCCCAGTGTTCGATTGTGGCCGCATGAATGCGAGCCGGCGCTGCAGAGTCCGCAAGATCATCGACGACGGTGAACGCCTGGCCACCGGCATCGCTAATCTCGACGGCGAGACTGTCGAGCTGATCCTGGCTGCGCGCCGTGCCAACGACCCGCGCGCCGGCGGCGGCCATAGCCACGGCAATTGCCCGGCCGATCCCTCTGCCGGCTCCGGTAACGAGCGTAACGCAGTTCTTCATCTGGACCTCCTGATCGGGATTACGAGTGGGTGCCGCTGCCAATAATCTCGGCGGCGGTGAGTAAATCGTTTGCTTGGTGATCGGCGGACGCCTCGGTGCCGATGCAAATTGTTCGGCACCCGGCAACCCGGCCGGCCTCGACGTCCGCAGGCGTGTCACCGATCATGAATGACTCAGCCAGATCAAGTTTCAATTCCTGCGCGGCTTCGATCAGCATCAACGGTTTCGGTTTACGACATTCACAACCGTCGTCGGGCACGTGCGGGCAGACCTTGATCGCTGCGAACTGTACACCGTACGGAACCAGCAATTCCCGCAACCGTGCGTGTTGTGCCGCGACCGTGTCCTTATCGAACCAACCGCGACCGACACCTGACTGATTGGTGACCAGAACCAGGCAGAAGCCCTGGTCCTGGATTGCCCGCAACCCCTCGCCGGAATTCGCCAGCAGTTCGACACCGTCGGCATCTGCCAGATAATGTTTGTCGACGATAATCGTACCGTCGCGATCGACAAAGACAGCGGCGGCCATTACTCCTCCAGCAGGGTTCGCAGCGGCTCATCGATGTCGAGTTCCTCTGCGTCCGGATACAGCGTGCCCGGTTCAAGCTTGTCCAGAAGGCTCTGGTACATCGACAGGTCCTCGAAAATTTCGTCGTTCTGGCGCCAGTTCAGATACTTGCCGTGATTGCGGAGATACTGTGCCGCCACATCGAGCTCCTGTGAAACGAGCGCGACAGTCATCTCCTCGCGGGTGCCGGCATCACTGGTGAATTTCCAGCGACGGATACGGCTACGCTGTTGATCGAGCAGACGGATCGTTCGCTGCCGGGCAACCTCGATACCCCAGACCTCCTGCGCTGCCATCGCTTTGGGCAGCCACAGCATCACCGCCACCTCGCAACTGAGGATCACGAAGACCAATATCCAGGCCGTACGTCCAATCAATCCGGTACTGCGATTCTGATACTCCTTCAAAAGTCTCTTCCCCGGTAGACGGCGATTCGGTCAGCGCCGGTGAATGCATGGGAGGATGTTCAGTGTTCAGGTTTCAGGTGCAAGAGAAGCTCACTCGTCATCTCTCTTTCTTGGGCTGTGCTCTCGCGGAGCGCATGTCATCGCTACTCCACCTCATCCTTGCCGTTGCGGATTTCGCCGGCCTTCGCTTTCATAATTGCAGCAGCGGTCGATTCAGCATCAACGAAAAACGCATAATCGTCGAATACGTACAGTTCATTCGCGTTACGTTCAGATCCGAAATCGTCGACACCGGATCCCAGGTCGAGAAAGTACGCGGCGCTGGTGCCGTTGTGGTACTGGTTGCCGTTGACCTTCGCCGGCGGACTGCCGATATACCTGTCGGAACCGTCGCCGTCCACGAAGATAGTAAACCCGTTCTGCGCTGAATGACAGTGCGCGAAACCGGGACCGTCGTAGCGGTCGTCACCCTGCCCGTCAATGAACAGCGTTGTACTCTCATCCCACGCCATGCCCGACGCCACATAGTGCGTCGTGCGATAGTCGTCATTGCCACGCTCATCGACAAAGATCCCTACCGCCTGGTGCGCCGTGAAGCCCATGTTGTAGCGCGTGCCGCGATAGCGGTCGTCGCCGCCTCTGTCGTTGACGATGCCGAGCCCATAGTAATAGCCGCCGCCAATGCTGAACGTGCCGCCGGCGTATAGATCGTTGCCGCCGTTGTCGACGATCATACCGATGCCGCCGGAAAAGTACGGCCGATGCCCGATACCGACACCCTGGCCCCAGCCCGCGAATGAGGCATCGTCGGCGTAGCCACTCATGTGTTGCCCTTTGTTGTAGTAGGTGTCGTTGCCAGTTTCCCCGGCACTGTAAACAATACCGAGCCCACCGGTGAACCCGACGCCCTGGCACGACAGGTGCCCCTCGAAGCGATTGTCGCCGTCCCTGTCTATAAGCAGTCCCGCACCGAGCTGACCAACGCCCTGCCCGTAGTCAATACTGCGGTAGGTGTCACTGCCTTGCCAATCCGCCAGCACGCCGATGCCGGCAAACCCCGTACCCTGTGAGCCGCGTATGCCTATATACGTATCGTCGCCGCCATGGTCGGCGATCAGACCGACGCCCATGAACCCGCAGCCCTGGCGCATGTGTCGCCAGTTCTCGTAAAAATCGTCGCCGCCCAGGTCAATCAGCACGGCAGAGGCTATGGTGCCGGGAATGCTGCTACCGGTGTTGTTGCCATAGAAATCGTCACCTCCCAGATCGATCAGCACGGCGGCATCGGCCCCCGACAGGTAGCGGTCGTTCCCGGGACCACCGATCAGTACCCGGCCAGCGCCGCCGTTGTGATCGACAAGGATTCCTTCGTCCTGCGCCCGGTCGCCGAGTGCGTTGGCGATCGACACAATGAACGCCTCGTCAAGCAACAGCGCCGTCGTCCGGAACTGCGCGATCAGCGCATCCATATCCAAACGCCGTAGCATCATCCCGAGCTTGACGTTACCCGTCTGCCGCTCAAGGTCCGTATCGAACCACATCATGTGTGCCTCGGTAAACCCCTGCAGCAGTCCCGGCATCTGCCCGGCGATGAACGTCCGCTCGTCGGCGGTGAACGCCGCGAAAGCATCGCGATTGAAGTCTGCGGACGCCGCAAGCACGCCGTCGATGTAGGCGAGGTGCCCGTCAAGGTCGGCACCACGATAGTCCGGCAGTGCCGGTGCCAGCGGCGGTGTCGCCAGGTAGATCGAATTCAGCCACGTCGTGTCCTGCAGCGCAGCGCCACTGGTCAGGGGCAGCACGACACCGACGCAATGTTGCTTCACCGGCAGCGTCGCGAACGGCCGGGTGTGCGCCGCGACCATTGGCCACATTCGCCCGACGTCGGTGATAATGTGTGCTTCCGACAGGCGCCGCAATAAATCGGCATTGGCATCGGCGCTGTCGGTGGCAGTTGCCAGAATATCGAGCAGTTCCTCCTCCGGCGACGGAGGATCACCGGAAATGGAGTCGATGGCTTCGCGGAATTCGGCGCTGATCGGGCGGTCGTAGGTCGGGAATTCGGGCAGCCGCATATCCACCTTGTGCAGGACGCCGTCGCGCAGGTATTGCAGAGGCATGACATCGTGCGGCAGATACCGCGCGCTGGCGCCGCGCGCCAGCGGCAGGATACCGTCAAACACCGGATCATCATAACCCCATGGGCCGACGCTGACAACGACGTCGCCGGGCCGCAGGCCGACGTTCGCGGCAGCGCTCATAGCGCCGATGGTGCTGATGCGCAAGCCACGGATCTGCGGGCGGCCGGGAAGATCCGCTTTGGTCGGATCCCCGTAGATGCCAAGCCAAAATCCGGGTTTGCCGGTGCGCAGTGCGACAGGCAGTCGACCGGGTGCAACGACACCGGCTCCCGCGGCAATGCGTCGGCCGGAAAACCGAAATCCGCGTTCGCCGGCAGGCGGCCCGGAAGTCTCTTCCTTCAGCCAGTCGTAGCGCTTCTGGATCTGCAAGGTGCCGGGCTGGAGAATCAACGTCATGCGGCTGGCGGCATCGCTGTTACCGCTCTCGATCCACTTCGCCCAGTCCGCCTGCAACTCAGTCGTCTGTGCAATAATGACATCAACTCGGTCTTCCGCTGCACGCCGGACATAACAGGCAGTATAGCGGTCAGCGTCGTGCCGCACTTCCCACATCCCACGCACGGGCCCACTCAAAATATCGGCGGTCTGGGGTACAGGCACTATGTGCCGGCAGCCGGCAAAAACGACCGCGGCAAAGAGAAGTAGCCATGGGCTGTGAAAATGCATGCCCCTAACCTATCTGAGTGTCACGGCCGTTCAAGGGAGGCGCGTTCGAGCTTGGGAGTCTCTGCACCAGAGGGGTTTTCTATTTCAGCCAGCGGTTACCCGACCAAGCGTGCTTCTGAATGCGTGGCTACCCCAGCGTCACCCAGTTCATATGTGAAATCTTATGAAAATGCAGGACATTCCGGATTTCTGAGATACGCCAGTTGCGGCAGTCCCTCTATCAGGGGACACTTTCTTGGTTCGGGCCTCATTAGGGACTGATTGTACCATGATGTTTGCTCTTAGCCGCCTTACCAATTGCCAGTTATCAACCACATCGGGACCGGGGTTATTTGTCTCCCGGCAAGCGGCCGTTCTCGAATAGACGCTGGTCGAATTCATCCAACTTCTTTATGTCAAGCACCTTACGTGATACCGATTCAATGCGGAGCAGTTTTTGACACCCCGGTAATATAATTGAGTAAAGGTACAAAATTTAATTACACCTCCCCCTCAGCCAAAAGGGCATCCGCTGAAAAAAATATTTTGACATATCTAAATATATGCTTATGTTATCTGTTGATGAAGATTATTATCTGTCTATGAAAAGGTCTATATGGGCGATGAAAAGACAAGTCAGGAAAAACGCAGTACCGGTGTGAACCGGCGTGATTTCCTTGCGAGCGGTGGTTTAACTCTGGGCGCTGCGGCACTGGCTTCCAGTTCTCTCAAAGCGCTCGGCTGCGCAGAACCATCATGCCAAGGCAAATCAGGAACTGGCGGTCTGCCTATGGACTCGGATATGGGGGTTATCGGTGACTGCACAAGCGGAACTTTGGACCCTGATTTATTCCTCACCCATTTCGACTGGGGAAAGGTGACAAAGGATTTGGGCGACGGCAAAAAACGGCGTGAGTATACATTTTTTGCCGTTGACAAGGAGATCGAAATCGCCCCGGGTCTGTTCTTTCCGTCATGGGCCTACACCTCTGAAACGCCCCATGATCAGGACGGCAATCAGATCCCTGGTCCTGGCGGCAGTATCGGTCATGTACCCGGTCCAACAATTCGCTGTCGTGAAGGTGATGAGATTTATATCAAATTCATCAACCAGAACAATCATCCCCACACCATTCACTTTCATGGTTACCATTCGTCGGAAATGGATGGGTCCATGAAGGATCAATTTGTTTTCCAGAATGAAACTTTCGAGTATGAATTCATGGCGGAGCCCTTCGGGCTGCACCTCTATCATTGCCACTCGGTTCCTTTGAAACGGCATATCCACAAGGGGCTCTACGGCACCTATATCATTGACCCGAAGGAAGGGCGTGAACCCGCTCGTGAATTGGTCATGGTCATGAATGGCTTTGACACCAACTTTGATGGGGACAATGAAATCTATGCGGTGAACAGCGTCGCAAACCATCACATGCGCTACCCCATCAAAGTGAAAAAAGATGAGCTGGTGAGGATTTATCTGGTCAACACGACGGAATTCGACCCCATCAATTCATTTCATTTGCATGCCAATTTTTTCTATGAGAACCGAACCGGCACCAGTATGAAGGCAGAATATTTCACCGACACTGTGATGTTCTGCCAGGGCGAGCGTTCGATTCTCGAGATGCGTTTCCCGAAGACCGGTTTGTACATGTTCCACGCCCATCAGAGTGAGTTTGCAGAGCTCGGGTGGATGGGAAATTTTGAGGTCGTTTGATTGTCATGAGTGACGAACCAAAAAAATCTGCTAAAGCCTGGCTCTACGGTCTTTTGCCGATTGCTGTCCTGGGCATCCTTTGCTGCGCCATAGTCAAACTCGGCGACAGGAAAGACCTGTTGCCTACCAAGGTTCCGCCCATTGAGGAACTGTCGATTCAGCGGATCATCATCAAGCCGCATGGATTCCAGATAGAAGTCATGAACGATGGGCCGGACGAGCTTACCATTGCGCAAGTGTCAATTGAAGAGGCTTATTGGAGGTTCACCATGGAGCCTGCCGACAAGACCCTGGGGCATCTCGAGCATGGTGTAATTACCATCGTCAATTATCACTGGGTGGAAGGAGAAGCCTACGCAATCGGCATTATTTCCCGAAATGGCATTACCTGGGATGCGGAAATTCCTATTGCCTTGGAAACGCCGGTTGCATCGTCAAAAAACACTTGGTTCTTTATCATCCTCGGGGTGATCATCGGAGTGATCCCCGTTGCCCTTGGACTGCTTTGGTTGCCCGTGCTCCCATATTTGTCCGATAAGTATCTGCGTTTTCTGTCGGCCTTGACCGTTGGCCTGTTGATCTTTCTCGGGTTGGACACGATGAAGGAAGGTTTCGAGTTCACGGAAGAACTTGCCGGCAGTTACAATGGTGAAATACTGCTCCTGGGCGTAGGGCTTTTAGTATTTATAGGCCTGATGACGCTGAAGAATGCCGGCAAGGCAATGGTTCTGGACGACGGGGGTCGCTCGTTGGCACTGCGTGTGTCCTGTTTGATCGCCCTGGGCATCGGATTGCATAATCTGGGTGAAGGATTGGTTGTCGGCTCCGCATTTATTCATGGCGATGTGTCAATGGGGACACGGCTTGTGCTCGGATTTACGCTGCACAACATCACCGAGGGCCTGGCAATCGTTGTTCCTCTGGCAGCATGCACGGTTGGGATTTCCCGAATTATCGGCTTGGGGTTGCTCGCCGGTTTGCCAACCATTGCGGGAACCTTAATTGGTGGATTTTCCTTTTCTCAATTGTGGGCGGTCATTTTCTTCGGTATGGCCGCAGGAGCGATTTTCCAGGTCGTCTGGATCATTTCCAAGGGCCCGTCACTCCGTTCAAGAGACGGCGGAATGGCTCTTCCGGAAAATTTCATCGGCATTTTTGCCGGCATTGCAATCATGTTCGTAACGGGGTTACTCATCTAATTCACAAGGCTGGGGTATCATGAAGATCGTCAAAAATCATCTCTTGAAGGCACTGATCACAACGGCAGTCATTGCTGTCCTGCTTCCACTTTTGGCAGGCAGCCTTAAACAGCCAGAAGCTGTCGTAACTGTCGTCGTGGTCGCCAAGGATATGAAGTTCAATCAAACGAATCCGACCATATATATCAGACCGGGTACCAAGATACGCCTGATATTACGTAATGAGGATCCCGGCATGCGCCATGACCTGGTCCTCGAAGCGTTGGGTTTGGAAACACCGATCATCAAAAATGGTGAATCCGCCGTTTTGGAATTCGAGGTGGGGGATGAAGGGCGGTTTGAATATATCTGTTCCTTGCACCCAGTTTTGATGAAAGGCATTTTAATGGTATCCGATCAAAAATGGGACCAGCGGACTGTCAGTCGGGAACCTACTCATTCCAACCAGGAATTCTGAATTCAGTAAAATCGAGATAGCAGACAAAGCCAACGCCAGGCGGCGTGGTAACCCCTTGTTAGACAGGCGGCCTTCTCACTCCAGGCAGTGCGCACCGCGATAGGTTGTGATTCGCAAGACCGTCAGATCTAACCAGTGCTCGCCGGCAGGATCAGCAGTGAAGATTTCCTTGTATTGATATGCCGAATAGGGGGTTTACCTTGGCTCAGAGATTGAGCGAGACAGGTCTGCCGAGACGCCGTCTGGACCGGGCCGATTTTTTACCACCTGCGCAGGGTAAACGAACAGCGAAAAACGACCATGCCTTCTGAAGCAATCGAAGATTATTTGAAAGCGATCTACAAAGCGCAGCAGACCGAAAGCAAGGTCTCCACGTCGATGCTGGCAAAGCTGATGGAAGTGTCGCCGGCATCGATTACGGCGATGGTTAAAAAGCTTGCGCAGCGGAACCTCGTAACCTACCGCCCGTACCATGGTGTCAAACTCACGGAACCGGGCCACAAAATCGCTCTTGAGGTCATTCGCCATCATCGCCTGGTGGAACTGTATCTGAAGGAAGCGCTTGGCGTCCCCTGGGACCAGGTACACAAAGAGGCGGACAAATGGGAACACGTGCTGTCGGAGGACCTCGAAAAGCGGATCGACAAGATTCTTGGCCATCCGCACTTTGATCCCCACGGCGCCCCCATTCCGAGCGCCGATGGTGAACTTTCGACAAAACCGAAGATGACATTGTTGGAGCTCACCCCCGGGAACAGTTCCACCGTCGTCGAGGTCAACGATCACGACCCCGAGCTGCTGCGCTACCTCACTGGCCTCGGCATTGGCCTGGATACTGAAGTGACAGTGGAACAAATAGAGCCTTTCGACGGCCCACTGACCCTGAAGGTAGCCAACCAGCAGCACAGCATCAGCCGTCTCGTGGCGGGCAACATTTTTGTGGCCGACAACAGCGCAGCGTAAGAAAGCGTTTCCGATCCGTCACCCGCCATCTCCCCCTGATCTCTGCAAACCGTCCGACTGCGATGGACCAATCGCTGCCGTGCGGCAGCCTGATTCTCTGCGATGCGAGCAGAAGAGAGCTGCCTTAGGGTTCCCCCTCGGCACCGTGGCGGCGCTGGCGTAAAGCAACGGGCCGTCCTGGACGTAGAAAGGTAGACTTCGATGCGGTATATAAACGCCGGATTCGCTCAGCGGCATGGAGAGATACCGTGCCCGGCGTTGTGCCAGGAGAACCCTAGCGCGGATGACACGGATATCGCCGATGCGCGGAGCCCGAACCTGCAGACTGCTGTCGGGATCGAGCATCACCGTATTTGCTCATTCTGGCTCTCCGGCCTTCCGTCTATATCGTAATATTCTTGTACTACGTGTTTATAAAAAAAAATTACAGGATGCATGAGTCTCAGAATTCATGCCTGAGCGTTTGCAATTCCATCGCCAGTTCAGCACCTTTCGGTGGAGGGTTGTGATTTATGAAAATCGTTCTTATCGGCTACCGCGCCAGCGGCAAATCAACGCTCGGACCGGTGTTGTCGGAACAGCTCGGCTGGCCATTGTACGACGTCGATGGCGATATTCAGGAGCGCTACGGGTGTTCACTGACGGAGGCCTTCAACCGCGGTGCCGAGGCGTACCGCGAAGTCGAAACAGACGTTGTCGAGACTCAGTGCAACCATGACCAATGCGTCATCGCGTTCGGCGCCGGCAGCATCCTGCGGCCGCAGAACCAGGCGGCGGCCAGCCGCGATTCACTGATCGTCTACCTGAAACTCGATGCAGAGGAATTGTGGCGCCGGGCCAAGGCAGATCCGATTAGCGCCGACACACGCCCGAACTTTCGCGGCGGTGGTCTGCAGGAAGTCGAGGAAATGCTACAAGAGCGGGGATCGGTTTACCAAGCCTGCGCCAACCTGACGCTGGACGCAACTGCACCGCCCGAAGTACTGGCCCGCCAGGTTGTCGAGGCTCTCGCAGGGCAGATGATGAATTAAGCGTAAAACGCTCCGGACCGCTGTACCGCAACGACACCCTGCGATAGGCTATGGGTGCCGCCAGCGGGGCACGAGCCGAAGTTCTCGTTCAGCAGGGACCGGGCAATCAGCGAATACCTGCGAACATATCAAGACGTTCTGGCAGTACCCCATTCGGCATATCCGTAAACTCCGGCTACAGTATTCGATTGTTTTAATTCACAAAAAAATGTTGCATATGCGTGCTGTCTTGATCATTACGGGATTGCTGCTGGCCGCCGGCGTTGACGCGCAATTGCAGTTCGAATCGACCGAGCTGGAATTGCACGGATTGCCGAACGACACCATGCTCAGCGGCGCCTACCAATTCACCAATATAGGCGAAACCGACATCACGGTAAAAACCGTCAAAACCACCTGCGGCTGCACCACGACATGGCTGGATAAGAAGACCTACGCACCGGGCGAGAGTGGTGAAATTTTAGCTACTCTCAAGGTGCGCGAAGGGGTCAATGAGAAAAAGATCATCGTCACGACGGACGAGCCGTCGAAGAAGCCCACGACCCTCGTCATCCGGGGCGTCATTCCGAGGTATGTCGATATCGATCCTCCCTATGTGAAATGGAATGTGGGTGACACTGCCAAGCGCAAGAAAGTACGTCTCAAGTTCCTCACCGACAACGACATCAACATTACCAGCGTAACCGCCAACAGGGACAGCTTCGAGTACGAGTTGCTGACGCTCGAAGCCGGTCGACGGTACGACCTGCTGTTGACACCTAAAAGTACAGAAAAGTCGAGCAGTACCCAGTTCAGTTTTGCCACCGATTATCCGCCGGACTTACCCTATACCTTCCATGCCAGTGCGCGAGTCGTCCCGACAACCCGAGGTCCGAACAGCCTCTGGGACCGCTTCCAAACGGCCATGGTCGATTGGATCGCGAGATAGCTATGTCAACCATTCTCATTCCTACCAAACTTGACACGGCAGCTGCCGATATTCTCCGGGATAACGGCTTCGATGTCGTGCAGGATGCCGACAAAACACTCGATGAACTGGTGCGCGACCACGCCGACGCTACCGGCCTGATCGTCCGCAGCGAAAAGATCACAGCCGCAGTCATCGACGCATTGCCGAGTCTGAAAGTGGTCGTGCGCGCTGGTGCCGGCTACGACAACATCGACACCAAGCACGCGCGACGCCAGGGTATCGACGTGATGAACACGCCCGGCGCCAACGCCAACGCCGTCGCCGAGGAAGTCATCGCGCTGGTGCTGGCGGCGTACCGCCACGTGATCCCCGCCGACGCATCGACGCGTACCGGAGCCTGGGAGAAAAATAAGTTCATGGGCCGCGAGTTGTCGAAGAAGACCGTCGGTATCGTCGGGCTCGGCAATATCGGCCAGCTCGTTGCGCAACGGCTGGCGGGCTTCGACAACCATATCATTGTGTACGATCCCGTTGTCTCCGCCGACAAGGCGGAGGAGCTGGGCGTAGAGTTGTGCTCACTGCAGGAGTTGTTTGCCGCAGCCGACATCATAACCTTGCACCTCCCGGAAACAGACGAGACACAGGGCATGATCAACCGCGAGCTGCTGAGCGCGACCAAGCCCGGCGTCATTTTGATCAACTGCGCCCGGGCCGGCATCGTCAACGAAGATGACGTCCGCGCCATTAAAGCCGATAAAGAACTGATTTTCTGCACCGACGTCTATGCCGCGGACGCACCCGGAGAGAAGAGTGTTACAGACATCGCCGACATTATGCTGCCACACCTCGGTGCCAACACCAGCGAAGCAAATCTCAACGCTGCCCGCCGGGCCGCCGAGCAACTGGTGGCATATATGGAGCGCGGTGTCTGTACGCATGTCGTCAATCGCGCCGTGCCTGAAGGCCTGGACGAGGGTCACGTCGAGTTGGCCTTTTATCTGGCGAAGGTGGCGCGGCATTATCTCGGGACGGAAACACCGCCGAGCCGTGTCGAGGCGAGTTTTTACGGTGGCCTGGACGAATATTCCAATTGGCTTCTGGCACCGATCGTCTCCGGCTTGTCGGCCCATTTCGACTCGCTTTTCGATTACCACGACGCCGCGGAATATTTGGAAGAAAAAGGGATAGTCTACGTAAAGCGCGGCGGGGACGACGGCAAGAAGTACGGCCGTTCGATGACTTTCGATCTGTTCGAAGGCAGCGGCACGACGTTTTCGAAAGTCAGTGTCCGTGGTACCTTGACGGAATCGAATCCGATGGTGTCACGCATCGACGGTTTCGACAAGTTGTACTTCGATCCGCAGGGCCACAGCGTCCTTGTCGTCTATAAGGACCGGCCGGGGGTGTTGGCGAAGATCACCGGGGTGATGGCCAAGAACGAGATCAACATCGACGACATGCGTGCGCCGCACGATACGAGGACCGGCGAGTCAATGGCAGTGCTGAAAGTGAACCGCCCAGTCTCACAGCTGATGCTCGACGAGATTACTGAAGCCACGGACGCACGCCGGGCAGTGTACATCGAGATCCGCTAGTAACAGGGCCCCCTGCCATTTTCTTGCGTGCATTGCGGCTGAAGCCGGAAATATCGATCTGTTTGAAATCGTTCGACTCACCGCAGGCCGAGGCGGCGGCGAACGTACCAGTCCGGTATTACGGTCAGTAGCAGTACGACCAGCCAGAGCCAGTATTTCAGCCATTCGTGCATTTCCTCGATAAAACTGACCGCACGTGTGATCGGCAATTCATCGATGCTGTCGACGTCGCGGTAATTCCAGTATTCGCCGCCGGTTACCCGGGCGAGACTCTGCAGACGAGTTTCGGCAATCGGCTGTGGCTGCACCTCCGGACTGAGATTCACGACGAGATAGTCCACGACCTGCTCCATCTTCTCGCCGGTATGCAAGGCCGTGCCGAAACGGAAACGGTACTCGCCGATCCCGCGCGGGATGAACTTGCCGGTGTAGCGGCCGTCGATCTTCGGGTTGAGAAACAGGCGCATGGTCTCTTCATCGCCGTCCGGGGTTGAGATCGTCGCAACAATATCTGCTCGATTATCGGGGATGTATTCGGCATCGAGGATGTCGACGGAGAACTCCTGCTCCTGAGCCATGTCGAGCCGCGACGTGTTGGGATTGACAGTCATGCGCTTCTTCGACGACGACGAGACCCACGACACCAGTTGCCCCCAAAACACGCCGAAATAACGGTCGCCGTGGTCGTCGTGCATGACCCATTTCCAGGTGTCCTCGATGTTGAGGAAGGCAACCTTCCCCGCACCGTAGTTCTGCGCTGCCAGAACCACCAGCGGCAACCCTTTGACAGTGGCCACAGTCAAGGCGCCGGGCTTTATGTTCTCGGGCGGGATCTTGTAAAAGAAACCTTCGGGCGGCATGCTCAGATGGTCGGCGAGCTCGTGCAGGTTCTCGAGACTGCGCCGGGCCAGGACGCTGGAATGCCGGAAAGTGATGCCCGCGTCGTCCATGCCGATCAGCTCGGTCGGCATAGTGCGGATCGGCAAAAGCTTGCGGATCGGCTCCGGGATTTCCGGGGCGACGCCGGTGAAAATCACACCACCGCCACGGTTCTCCACGAAATTGACGATCGTCTGCAAGGCCGCATCATCAAACATGTACAGGCTGTTCAGGTCGATCACCATACAGCTATGCTCGTTGACGACGGATGAATCCGGGAACCCGTCGACACGCACAGGCACCAGTTCATCCACGGTCGTCTCCGCACCGCTGCCGGTCGTGGTTTTCGCTTCGCCGTTGTCACCGGATTGCGTCTTGCCGGCGGCGATGTCGCTGGTGTAATAGCTGTCTTCGCCGATACGGATGACGGCCGACAGGCGCATGCGCTCCTCGGCTTCCATGAACAGCTTGAGAAACTTGAAGTCCCAGTCGAGATTGGCGCTGTAATAAAAGGTCGAGAAGACAAATGGATCGGAGACGTCGGTACCGGAGTAATCCACGTTGTTCAGAGTGTTGACCTCTTCCGGCAACGGCAGGACATGGATGCGCAACGGTTCGAAGCCGGCGACATAGGACGTGTGTTCGATCTCGATCGACAGTTCCTTCTGGTCGTCGATAAAGGACACCTCGCGCTCGTGCACCAGACGTACGCCGTCGCGGACTTCCACGCGTGCCGTGTAGTTGCCCTTGAAATTGCGGGACACGACCGCGGTCATCGTGAAGGGCTTGCTCTTCTCCGCCTTATCCGGTACCGACGTCCAGGTGACACCGAGATCGCTTTTCTGGCGGTTGTCGCCAACCCCGATACAATGGATCGGGATGCCCAGTGATTTATAGCGCTTGCTGCCGTCCAGCAGTCCAACACCGCGGTTGTCCAGCCCGTCCGTGACCAGGAGCACGGCGCCGAGAGTGTTACTGTCAATGTTGTTGCTGATCAGCTTGCGCAGTACCAAGTCGATGTCCGTGTCGCCGGGCAGTGAGTCGAAATCGGTGTTTATGTCGAAGCGACGCAGGCTCTCGCCGGCGAACACGTAGGCGTTGAGATTCTCGTGCGCTTGGAGGACGTTGTGGCGGAACTCGCTGTCCTCGGCCAGCAACTTGGTCTTGACGGTTTCAAGCCGCGAGGTGTCGCTGCAATCGCGCGTGTCCATGCTGGCGGTGGCGTCAACGAGCATGGCGACGTTGAAAGTCGTCGTGTCCGGCGCCGGGCGGACGAAATACGGATTGAGCAGCAACAGGACGACACCGGCAGCCGACAGCATCTTGGTCGCAATCAGCATGCGCCAATGGCGCTGCGACACGATACCTCGATAGCCCTTGTAGCAGAGGGCTACAGCGATGAGATAGACGAGCAGCCCGATCAGCAGGGGCAGCAGGGGAATGAGTGGTGCGAGGCGTATTGTCATGGAGGCAGCGCGACGGCGTAGCGTCTATTGCGCATCATTGCTGAGGCGCTTGAAGTACTCTTGTACGCGTTTCTTGTATTCGTCCGGCGGCTCACGACCGTTGACCCGAGCCAGTTCGATTTGTTTGCGGAAGGCGTTTGCGAACAGTTTCGCTTCGAGAAACTGGGCGGTCTCGATCAGGAGGCCTAGTGCTCCGCTCAGCGGCTTGCCGCCCTCGGACGCACCGATGTTCCAGCCATGCATCTGCATCGACAACTCGGACATCTGCTGGTCATTCATTTGCTTCGCCATCTCGTCGAGATCCTGAGAAAATTTCTCGAGCAACTCTTCGCGCTCCTGCTGGGTCGCCTGGTCGCTCTTGACGGCTTTCTGCGCTTTCTCGATATTCTTGAGGGTCTCCTCGAGCATGCGGGTGAGCCGCTCGCCACTCATGCCGGGACGCGCGTTCATGGCGTTGCGCATATGTGTCGCCATCTCGCGCATCGCCTCTTCAGCGTCGCGCTGGAACTTCGAGGCCTTCTCCGCGCGCCCATATTTGAGGCCATTCTCGGCGCGCTTCATCGAGCCGCTGGTACCTTTGGCGTTGCCGGCATTACGGCATTGCGACAGACTTTCCGACGCCTCGGGATTGCCAGGCTCGGTTTTCTTTGCGGCCTCAGACAAGTCATCCATAAACTGGTCGAACTTTTCGCGAATCTGTTTCTGCTGGCCCGCCATCTCCAGGCGCTTCGGTTTGTTGGCATCCGGCGATTTCTCGGTGGCGCGCCGTAGTTGCTGCTGCTCTTTGCGAATCGTCTGGAGTTCTTCATTTAACGCTTCGAGCTCGTCACCACCGAGACTGTCGCGGATCTCTTCGAGCAGTTGCTTTGAGCGCTCCATGAAATTGACGGCCTGCTCTCCACTCTTGGTCACTTGCTCGTCCCTGGCGTTTTGAATCTGCTCCACCCAATGGCCCATGGCGCGTGAGGCTTTCGACATCTCATTGGTCGCTTCGGTGGCACGGGGCAGTTCCGCAAGTTCGCCCTTGAGATCGTCGAGCTGGTCCCGGATCTTATTTTCAGTAGCAGCCATGAAACCGCGGGATGCCGTAGGCATGATTTTATCCTTGCGGATCTCGAACTTGGCATTGAGATTCGCCTGGCGGCCGATGAGGTCCTCAAGTTTCTCGATCGCTTCCTTAAGGCGATCTAGGTCTCTGGCGCGTTCGTCCTGCTCATTCTGCTCGTTAACGTTTGCCTGTTCGCTTTCCTGTGGCTCGCTCTGCTCGCTGGATTTCGGCGCAGCCTCGATCATGATGGCAATCGAGATCAGTTTCGACAAAGCCCGAGCCTCGTCCTGCAATGCGGCATCCGGTTTCTTGCGCTGCAGGAAATTTCGAGCGATCTTCATGCTGTCCATGGCGTCTTGAAAGAGGTTCTCCAGATCACCGAGGTGAATGCCGCCGGCGCCTTCCTTGGCATCCTTCAGAACCTTGTCAGTGGCGTCGAGCAAAGCCTGCGCCCCGGTTCCGAGATTTTCCAGGAGCTCGTCGCGGGCAACGTCGTCATCGAGCCGCAGCAACCCCACGGTCTGGCGAATCATGTGTTTCTGCTCAGTGATCAGGTGTTTGACATCGACCTTTACCGGTGGCGGGCCCTCGCCCTCCGGCGCCTGTTCCGGCTCCTGCGGTTCGGGACGGATCTCAATGAAGCGGACCTCGGTAGCGGCAGTGTTCCGGTCCGGGGCGTTGTCGCTGGCCTCGTAGTAGTACGAGATGACGTCGCCTTCGTACACGTCGTCGAGCTCGGGAATAGACAGGCCGAACACCGTGGTCTGGATGGTTTCCCAGGTTTCCGGGGCGCCTTTGTAAAGCTGCACCTGCTCCCACGGCCGGCCGCTGATAGCGTAAAACAAGATGATCTCGTCGACGGCGTAATCGTCCGTCACCTTACAGGAAAATGTGGCGTCTTCTTCGGAGGTAAACTTGGCGTCTTCCACCGGCGTGATGGGCTCGATCAGTGGCGCGAAGTCCTCGACAACTTCGAGGTTGTAGGTGCGCTCGCTTTCGGCAACATGGCCATAGCTGTCCTCGAGAATGATCGCGAAGGCGTCACTGGCAGTTGCGGTGATCTCCGCAACGTAGTGTCCATCATCGCCCGCATTCAGCACGGCATGTGCCTGTTCATTCCAGGCCAGGCTGGCATCCACAGGCTTATTGGCGCTGATCTCGATGATGACAGTGGCGCCTTCGGGCACCGTCAGGTCTTTCAATTCATGGTGCGCCTGGGCCTCGAGACCGGTGTAGGCCGGCGGCTCGACGCGAATGGCAGCAGCAATGATCGCCGGGTTCGCGAATGTCGAGACCGTGAAGACCTCACTCTCCAAAGTCGGGGTCACGATGCGGTAGGTGAATGGGGCATCAATGGAAAACAGCTCGAAATACTTGCGATTGCCTTCCTTCTCGAACATGTCATAGGTCATCGGTCCGTCGGCGAATTCGAAGACTATTCTGGCCTCGTTCGGGCCGCGGTTGATCTCGACGTCGATTACCAGGTCATCGCCGCCGGCGACTTCGAGGGAGCCCGGAGTAATCGACAGCCCGGTGAACTCACCTCGCACGAGGTCGCCGAGGCGGGCCGAGGCCTTGTCTATGAGCGGCAGGTTGGCAAGCACCCAGGCGAGGCCGAGGCCGGCAAGTAACACCACCACCAAAGTCCGGGTACGAACTGTGGCGCGTGCCACGAGTGGGCGCAGATCGGTCTTCTCGATCTGTTGCTCAACGTCGGCCAGGAGCGCCTGGTGCAAACCGGTGCGCTCGTTTTCCGGGGTGTTGCGCAGCAGTTCAACGGCACAGATCAACGAATCCATGAGCTCAGGTTGCTGGCCCTCGACGGTAAGCGCGACGTCGCGCGCGTCCGGCAGGCGAGCGCTGAAGCCGATGAGGCGGACAACCAGGTAGATGACGGCCGCCGCCGCCAGAATCAGCAGCACGGGAAGCACGATCGGCTCGCGCAACGGCCACATCGTGTCGATGAGGCCGAGCATAAGTGACGGTGCGAGGAACACGATCACCGCCACAGCAAACAGCAGCAACAGCTTTTGCCGGAAGAGAAAACGGCTTTCCTGCCCAACCCTCTGTATTAGCGTTGACGACTTACCTGCCATTTTCGCGACTGCCCCGGAGCCATGCCTCAATGAATTTGTCGATGTCGCCATCGAGAACCGCAGCGGTGTTGCTGGTTTCCTCTTCGGTGCGAAGGTCCTTGACCATCTGGTACGGATGCAGGACGTACGAACGAATCTGGCTGCCCCAGGCGTTGTCCTCTTTCGGACCGGAAGCGTCTTTCTGCTGCTGGTCGCGCTCGGCACGCTGACGCTCATAAAGTTTCGAACGCAGCACTTTCATAGCGGTCGAGCGGTTCTTGTGCTGCGAACGCTCGTTCTGACAGGTCACGACAATACCCGTGGGCTGATGCGTGATGCGAATGGCGCTGTCGGTGACATTGACATGCTGCCCGCCGGCGCCGCTGCTGCGATAGGTGTCAATGCGCAGGTCTTTCTCGTCGATCTCGACCTCGACGTCATCATCTATTTCCGGTGCAACCTCGAGTGCCGCGAACGAGGTGTGGCGCCGCTTGTTGCTGTCGAACGGCGAAATACGCACGAGCCGATGGACGCCACGCTCGGCCTGGAGGTGCCCAAACGCATACTCGCCGCTCACCACCACGGTTGCACTCTTGATCCCGGCCACGTCGTCCTTCTGCAGGTCGAGGATTTCCACCTTGAACCCGCGTCGCTCGCTCCAACGCATATACATGCGGTACAGCATATTGGCCCAGTCACAGGACTCGGTGCCGCCGGAACCGGCATGCAGGCTGATGATCGCGTTGCCTTTGTCGAATTCGTTGCCGAGAAAACTGACGAGCTCGAGCTTGTCCAGGGCTTCATCAATCCGCGACGACTCGCTCTCGGCCTCGGCGATCATATCGGATTCAACGCCTTCTTCTTCCGCGAGCTCGGCCAGCACTTCGAAATTTTCGACATCGCCGGCAATCTTGTGGAACGGCTCAACGATGCTCTTGCAGGCACTCAGCTCGGCAACCGTTGCCTGGGCAGTTTCCTTGTTGTTCCAGAAGTCTGGATCGGACATGTTCGCTACAAGCTCGGCAACGCGTTCGCTCTTCGAGGAAACCTCAAAGAAACCCCCTGAGATGCTCAACCCGAGCAGTGGCCTTGCGCGCACCGATTTTCAATTCCTCGAGTGTCATCTCTGAGTCTCCCAAACACGGGGTTACAACAACTGAACAACGCAATACACGACACAACAAGCTAAACGTTTTTAATATAGCATGCATTGTCATCGGTGTCCTCGATTTTCCGACGGCGGGAAGAGAGCGAGCAACCGGCAATTGATTCAGCGTGGAAAATCATGTGTTTGGACAAAAGAAGCGAAGCTGAACACGATGCACAAGGACCGACATCTGAAAAGTCGGAACAGACAAGCTATGCCGTTCCCGCAGTGCTGGATGCTGCAGCCATAGCAGCATTCAAGTCCCTCCCGTCTCCGGTCTTCGATGTTCTCCCGGTTCATTATTTTCAGCACCTCAATGTTCTCAGAGAGTGAACGGATCAAGCAAGGCGCAACGAGTGCTCAGCATTCCGCCGGCGCCGGTCCCATATTGATGACGCGAAAAATGTAAGTTGGCATACTACCGTTATATCAACAGCCTTGGAGGAGTTTATATGCGCTGTGTGATTCTTTTGTTGCTCGTTGGTCTCGCTGCCGGCTGCAGCACTACAGTGAACAAAGCGTTCTATCAGCCGACCAGCAAAGTTTACCGAACCCCGGACAAGGATGACCTTGACTATGAGGACGTTGCTTTCGCCAGTGCCGACGGCACGATGCTCACCGGCTGGTTCATCCCGGCAACGTATGAACCGCGCGGCACGGTCATCCACTTTCACGGCAACGCCGAGAACATGACGTCGCACTACCGCTACGTCGGGTGGATCGCCGACGAGGGGTTCAACGTGTTCGTGTTCGACTATCGCGGTTACGGCCGGTCGGCCGGCACGCCGGACCGCAAAGGCGTCTACGAAGACTGTGTTGCAGCGGTCCGTTACGTCCAGCAACGCGACGATGTCAATCCTGAAAAGATCATCGTGATCGGCCAGAGCCTCGGTGCGGCAAACGCCATCGCCGTCGTCGGCCGCGAAAAATTCGACGGGATCCTCGGCATTGTTGCAGAGGCGCCCTTCACATCGTCCGGGGAAATAGCGACGGACCACCTGGTCGCCTCATCCGGTTCGATCGGCAAGGCAACTGGCGGCGGCGCCTACAGTCCGGATGCCGTCGTTGGCAAGCTCGGGGTGCCGCTCATCGTGATACATGGTACCGCCGACCGGGTCGTGCCGTACAAGCGCGGCAAGCAGCTTTTCAACAAGGCAAAGGAGCCAAAGCAGATCTGGACGATCAAAGGTGGCCGCCACTGCGACAGCATGACTGTCTACCACGAAAAGGTGCGTCCTCGCCTACTGCGCATTTTCCGCAGCTGGGCGACGGCAGACGAGAAAAAGAGCTTCCGCTGATCAGCCGCAGACGGCAATGCAGGAGATCTCTACCAGGGCGTCTTTGGGCAGGCGCGACGCTTCGATCGCCTGACGCGCCGGTAGGGAGTCGCCGACAAAGCGCTCGGCGAAAACCTCGTTGAGGACGGCAAAGTCGTTTATGTCCTTGAGGAACACTTCCGCCTTGACCGCACGGTTGAGGCTGCTGCCGGCGGCGGCGAGCACAGCCGCCAGGTTGTCGAACACGCGCTCGGCCTGCGGGCGAATACTGTCACCGACGATCTCGCCAGTGGCGGGGTCGAGCGGGATCTGGCCAGAGACAAAAACAAAATCTCCGGCTATCACGGCCTGGGAATACGGTCCGATAGCTGCCGGTGCCTGGTCGGTGGTAACGCTTCGTGCAGTTGGCATAGATCATCCTCTCGGTTGGCAGTCGGTCATGTCACGACAAAAGACGGGGTTATAGTACGCGCCGATGCCGGCAGTTCAACCAGCTACAACGGCCGCAGAGAGCCGTCTACCCAATTCGCGGATGGCCTACGCACAACGCAAACTGATCGTGATTCATGGCTGGGGCGGCACCTTCGTCGATGCGGTCGAGCAGTTGTCCAGCTTGATTTCATTCTCCGTCGAATGGCGTGACGGCGTCTTTCGGGTACCACGCCGCGAAGGGCTGGTCCTGCGTCGTCTCCTGCAACACGCCGAGCCCGATGCATGTATCGAGGCGCTGCAGATGTTTATTATCAGCCGCTTCATGACAAGTTGCTTCGAGGACAGCCCGGTCAACGACGAGGACGCCGCAACTTTTAGCGAGGCACGGATCTTTGACGATTATTCGAGGTTCGGCATTCCGTTCACCGCCCACGCGCGGCGGCGGCGGGCAACCCAGCTCGAGGTCGCCGGCGGCGAGAAAATGGGCCCGGTGTTCGCGATCATCAACGACCTGCGCCAACGGCTGATGCCGGGCGACCGTGAATGGCCCTCGGAACAGGAAGCACGCGAGATCATTCGCCAGCTGTCGCCCGATGGTTTCAGCCTGCTGCCGCTGCTCGAGACAATCCGCGACATGCACGAGACCGGCGGCGACCTGGACACTGTCGGCAGCGCAGTGATGTACACCCACTGGCTGCGTGGCCGTGCCAAAGCCAATGACGAGTCCTTCCTCTACGGCCTGGACTACCAGTACGTCTTCAACAACTACCACGAAGGTATCGTGCACCTGGCGAAATACGGGCCGTCGGACGTCCTGCTCGCCGACCTGCCGATCGGGGCGCTGCCGGACTTCGACCACGACGTTCGCTATCTACATGCCCGGGGCATCCTCATCGAGCGCTTCGAAGACCACCATCCGTATACCCGTGAGCAGTTGACAATGCTCCAGGCCCTGGTCAACGAGGGACTGCTCGGCGAGCTCCACCTGAGCGGTCCGCTGGAGGGCGACGAGCTCGAATCAGAGGAATTGAAATGCGGCACCGACATGGTCTACGAAAATACCATCGCCGGGCAACCCTGGGACACCGAAGGCGTGCGACAACTCCGCCGCGCCGCACACAGTGAGGACTTCGTCACCGACCGCAACGAGCTCGGCCAGATGTTGACCGACCTGATCAAGGGCGGTGTCTGCAAGGTACAACTGGCGCAGGTGATGTGGCAGTCGCTGCCGGAAAACGATTTGGTCGAACAGTTGCAGAATGCCGGCTGGACCGAGTTGATTGCCGAGTTGACAGCGTATTATCAGGCCCACGAGGCGACCATGCAAGAGCACGTCTATCTGGTCGAAGCGGCTCGGCCCGACGACAGCACCGCCATGGTCGGCGGCCGGGCGCTGGGCCCCGGCAGCGACGCCCCGGCCCCGACCGACGACGACCGGATTGGCGCCAGAGGCAACCTCAAAATCCTCATGGCTATGGCGGCTCGCACAGAACCGGGGAAACCGCGGATCCCGGTCGGTAAAGCCGTAGATTTCTTCGCCCGTAAATACCCCGAGGCCGACTATATCTTCTACTGCTTCGGCTCCAGCCTGATGGTAGGACGCCGACTCAATCAGGCAGATTTGTCACTGAATCTCGGGGCGCTCATGCCGCAGATCGGCCGACCAGGCGACGGCGGACACGCGGGCGCCGCCGTTTGCCGGCCGGAAGACAACGAGCATTATCCCCACGCCATTCTCGGTCGAGTCAATGGAACAACATTCAAGGGGTTCGTCTCCTACCTGAGTTCCCGCCTCACCGCAGTCGGATTCCGGACCGGACGCCCGCGGGACTTGTCGGGAAACAAACCGTCTCCGCTCCATCGCGGCGGTCGCCGAATCCTGCTTCTGACTGCCGCAGCGATCGTTATTGGGCTGCTGCTGATTATGCTCAACCCGGCCTATCGTCCGGAGGCAATCCTAAAGGGCAACGAGAACTTCTTTCCGCATATCCGAGTAGAGACGCTGGACCAGGCCGAGGACGACACCCTATGATGCCGACACGGTTCATCACGCTCAGCCTGGCATTCATCGCCGGTATCATCGCGGCGGTCTGCCTGCACTGGGAGATTCCCGCGGGGATACTGCTACTGCCCGCCTTGGCTGGATTTGGTTTCACCGTCTACTACATCTGGCGCGAGCGCCGCTGGCAGCCGGGACACCGATCCCTGACAATGCTGGCAGTTGCGATGTTCGCATTGCCATTGGGGTACTGGCGCACAATGATCAACGTCGGGCCACCGGCAACCGGCAGCCTGGCGCAGACGCTGCAGGCACTCGACGATTGGACGGATTTGACGGTGCGCGGCCGCGTCGTCGCGGAACCGGATTTCCGCTCTGCAACGCAGGGATACCTGAGGCTGCGGGTCGATGAAGTTCAGGTCGGCGACGGCGAATGGACATCCGTGGCTCCCGGCAACGTCCAGTTGCGCGTCGCGCTCAGGTCGGATGCAGACGATACGGAGATCGCACATTTCGAAGCACTGATGGCCCCCGCAACCTACGGCTACACAATTACTGCAGAGAGCCGCTTTGTTGCCGCCCGCCGCCTGCGTAATCCCGGGGAATTCAACTTTCAGTCGTTCCTGCTGCAAAGTGATGTCCTGACTCAGATGCGCTGCCGGCCGAATGCCGTTGTCATCGATGAGCTTACGGCCGGTAATCCGCTCACCGAGCTGGCGTTGCGGACCAAAGAAGCATTTCTGATCACCTGCAAGCGCACCATCCGCGAACCATGCAGCCGGCTGGTAGCGGTGACGACTTTGGGCGCCAGGCGAGCGATGTATAATATCCAGTTCCGCGGCAACGACGTCCGCGATGCCTTTCGCCATGCCGGCGTCGGGCACGTCCTGGCGGTTTCCGGGCTACACGTCAGCATCATCTCGCTGCTGCTGTATTCGCTGCTGCGGGTCACCGGGCTGCGGCCGGCTGCATTCGTGCCGGTGCTCATTCTATTTCTGATCCTGTTCGCGCTGCTCACCGGGGCCCGGCCCTCAACGGTACGCGCGGTGATCATGAATTCCGTCGTACTGATCGCTTTTGCATATCTGCACATGAACCTGCGGCGCGCTACGTATGCCGGCCTGGCACTGTCGTCGTTCATAATTCTTATCGACAACCCGATCGTCCTGTTCGCACCGAGCTTTCTCTTGTCGTTCGGGGCAGTGCTGTCGCTGGTGCTGATCACGCCGGTGCTGGAGCGCTGGATCTGCCTGCTGCGCGGCATGTCGCTGATCGTCGCGATCCTCTGGTTCATCGGCATTTTCATGCTGTGTTGTCTGCGGCTCGACATTCTCGTCGACGGCCGCGTGTTTACCGCCCTGCTCGCGGCGCTGTGGCTGGGTCTTCGCGCCGGCGTGCCGCTCAACGAGAAATTCCCCTGGCTCTGGCGGATCGATCTCAATCGCGTGCCACGATTGCTGCGGCTCTTCATCCTGGCGCAACTGGCGATTCAGCTTGGTATGATGATTCCGCTGTCCGCCTGGTTCTTCGGGCAATTCCCTGTGGCCGGAATCCTCGTCAATCTCATCGCCATTCCGGCAGTCGGCGTGCTGGTGCAGCTCGGCATGCTGACAGGGCTCGCCGGCCTGGTGCCAATCATCGGTTTATGGCTGGCTGCGCCTCTGGGCGCAGCCGCGACAATCGTCGGATACCTGTTTTTCTGGATGACTCATTTTGCCGTCTCCTTCTTCCCGTTTCCGGCAACACCGAAACCGCCGCTCGGCTGGATGCTGGGATACTACCTGGCACTGCTCGCAATTTTGCTGGCAGACGTCTGGGCGGTTGCTCTGCAAAAACACCTGTACGCGTTTTGGCGGCGCTTTGGCACGATGCCTATTATCCGGGTTCTTGCCTATATCCTGCCCCTGGCGGTCTGCATCGGCGCGTTGGCCGCGTGGCACAACCGCAAAGACACCCTCAAGGGCGTGACCGTTTTCCATGCCGGCGATTTTCCCGTCGTCGCCGCAGTATCGACGCAGGGCCGGGCGCTGCTGATCAATGGCGGCAGCAGTTTTGTCGGACGCAACATCGTGTTCGAAGGCCTGCGCGCCCAGGGCGTCACGCGCCTCGATGACGTGGTGATCGCCGGCGTCGCACCCCAGGTCGGCAATCAGGGCATTTCCGCGCTCAGCAGAAAATTCCCGGTTGCCACCCTGATGGTACCCGTCAAAACAACTGACGATGAGACCTATCTAGATGCGGTCGGCGACGATTACCTGATTCGCAAGGCAGCGGACGATGCACCGTGGGCAACCGCATACGACCAGGCCTATGAGACCCTGCGCAACGCCGCCCACGAGCACAACTTTCCAGTGACGCTGATCTCGCCGGGACTGCTGGCCGAGTGGCAGGGGTTGCGGCTGGCGGCACTGCCGACGCTCGAGAAACCGCCGCGCCGGTTTACCGCGGCCGCACGGTCGCCGCTCCTGCGTCTGGACACCGGCCCGTTTACCTGGGTAATCGTCACCGACGGTATTCCGTGGGCCGTCGAGCGCATGCTGCAGGATGCACCGGTGCGTTGCGATGTGCTGGTGCTGCCCGACAATGCTTTTCCGTTCCGGCGACAGTACAACGAGCTCATCGACACTGCTATCGCCATGACAGCGCCGCGCGTCGTCATCTTCGCCGATGGCCGCAGTTCCCGGAACTTCGATGTGGAGACGCTGGTCGCGGGCCACGACGACATTGAATTCTTCACAACCGATGCCGACGGAGCCGTGCACGGCGTCATCGACGCGGACGGCCTCGTGCTGCGCGGATATCTCAGCCAGCAGACCGTGCGGCTTGCGAAGCAGGCTTCAAAAACGGAGTTCTATCCGTGATTGGCCGCAAACGTGTCATTTTGTAGATCCGCTTGGAACGTTATCGCTGTTGCCTATATTGCTGCCTGTTCAGTTTTCAACGGCAGTGCTGTGCCACGATGCCAAAATATTAAGGAGGGGGCAATATGTTAAAATCCCACCAACTCGCCACCTTTGTCCTGCTCACCTCGCTGTTCATCACAGGCTGTGGCAAGCAAGCAACGGACGCGTCCGATGGCAGCGGCAGCCAGCCGGCACCCAGCCGTAACGGGCCCGGCGCATCCGGGCCCGACGCATCCAGTACCCGCACATCGGGCGCCGGCACGTCCGGCGCTGTCACCGACCGAGCCGCCCCGGTAGCAGTTTCGCAACCGGCCGTCAAGAACAGTTTCAGGGAAATCACCTCGCAGCTTGACGCCGGGGGGCAGTTGTATTTCTACTTGAGCACCGAACACGCCCTCGCCAAACTGACGGACGCAATCGACGATCTGCACAAGATGCTGTCGCCGCATGGGGGAATGATTGGCGAGCAGATGGGTATCTTTTTCAAAACCCTGAATATGATTGTCGCAGAAAGCGGTCTGACCGAAATCAGCGGCCTCGGCGCCAGCACCTTTGCCATTTCAGATGCGCTGTACCGCAACCGCGTCGTCCTGCACCATTACCAGGACAACAGCGACGGCAAGCTGTGGCGGTTGTTCGGGGCAGAGCCGAAACCGTTGGAGATGCTCGACCTGTTGCCGGCCAATACAGCGATCGCCTACTATGCCGACGTCGATATGGAGTTGATGTGGCAGTGGATCGAGAGAACAGTCATGTCGACTGGCGTCCAGGAAGTCCAGGAACAGTGGATCGAGATGGAAGAGAAGCTGGATGATATGGGTATCGATATCGACGCCTTGCTCGGCTCGCTCGACAACAGCTTCGGACTCGTGGTTACGCTTGATCACGACGAGAAAGTTCTGATTCCGGTCGAAAACGTCAATCTCGTGGTCCCGGAACCCGCCATCTTCGCCGTACTCACAGTGAAGGACGATACGCTCTTCAACATGCTGGAGGAGTCCTTCGCGGAGGCTGATATCGGCTTGGAAATACGCAACACCGGCGACCTCAGGATGCGTGTCATAGAGAAAAAAATGCCGGTGCCGGTGCCGGTGCCGCTGCAGCCGGCATTCGCCCGAAGCGGAGATTATCTGTTCCTGGCGAGTACGCCCCAGATCATTGAAACGGCACTGGCGGTCAAGGGCGGTGCGCCCGGACTCAAGGGTACCGACACCTTCAAGAAGCTGGCCGTCGACATTCCCGAGACCGGTAACCAGTTTCACTATATCAGCCCCGATCTGGCGCCGGTCATCGAAGACCTCTACCGGCGTATAGCCGAAGAAGCCGGCGAACCGGGATTCGATTTTTCCCTTGACCTGATTCAATTCGAAAAGATTGCCCAGGGCTACGGCGTCATGCAGGTTACGAACGAGGGCATGGTGCTGAGCGCCAATTCCAATCACATGGCGTTGTCCGTTGCAATGCTGCACTTTCTCGGGCCGCCGCTGGTCATCGCCCCCGCCATCATCGCACCGACGTTGATCAGGGCACGGCAGAAGGCCTTTGAAATGGCTTCCGCAAGTAACCTCAAGCAGATCGGGCTCGGCCTGTTCATGTATGCCGGTGACGACATCGAGGGGGGGAAACTGCCGGAGAAAGACAATGCCGAGGGGCTCAACGAACTGGTGACCGACTACTACCTCACGGCCGGCAGTGTCTATGTCAACCCGAGCTCAAAGCGCCACACGGCCGGCACGGACAACGAACCGCTGACCGAGAAAACCTGCTCGTACATCTACTTCGGCGGTCTGCGACTGATATCAAGCAAATCGCCAGCCGACTCACCTGTAGCCTTCGACAAACCCGGCGTACCCGGCAACACCTGGGTCCTCTTCCTCGACGGCCACGTTGAATCGCTGCAGGGCCCGTTCGCCTCATGCGAGGCGGTAATCAAGGCGCTGGACAACCGTCTACCGAAGGAACACAAGCAATGGTACCTCGACAAGGCAAAGGCAATGGATGAACGCCGAGACAAGCTCGAGTACTGAGGAGGAACACACCATCACGAATCTTAGTATACTCGTAGCCGGTGTCGGCAACATGGGCCGATCACATACGTTGGCCTACCGCGAGCTCGACGGCTTTGAGGTCGCCGGCATCGTGACCCGGACCGACAGCGGCAAACCATTTGCCGACGAGCTCGGCGTGCCACACTTCACCGACTACAGCGCCGCGCTGGCCGAGACCCGTCCGCAGGCAGTGTCGATCAATACCTATACCGGATCGCACTTCGACTACGTCACGCAGGCGCTGCAGGCCGACTGTCATGTCTTCGTCGAGAAACCGCTGGCAGAAACCGTCGAGCAGGCTGAAGCGATCGTCGCGCTGGCCACAGAACGCCGACGCAAGCTGGTCGTCGGCTATATCCTGCGACATCATCCGGCGTGGGTCCGCTTTGTCGAAATCGCCCGGACGCTTGGCAAACCACTGGTCATGCGGATGAACCTCAACCAACAGAGCACCGGCCAGCACTGGCAGCACCACCAGAACATCATGGAGAGCCAGTCACCCATCGTCGACTGCGGCGTCCACTATGTCGATGTCATGTGCCAGATGACCCGATCGCGGCCACGGCGCGTGCATGCCATCGGGGCTCGGCTCTCCGATGCCCTGGCCCCGGGCATGTACAACTACGGGCATTTGCAGTTGACCTTCGAGGACGGTTCGGTCGGCTGGTACGAAGCCGGCTGGGGCCCGATGATGAGTGAGGTCGCCTTCTTCGTGAAAGATGTCGTCGGCCCGGAAGGCTGCGTCAGTATTGTTTCCGGCGCCACCGGTGACTCAGGCGCTATCGATTCGCACACACAAACCAATTGCCTGCAGCTGCACCGCGCCAGTCTCGACGACGACGGCAACCCCACCGTCCCCGACGAATTCATCGACACCGCCGACGAGCCGGATCATCTTGCCCTGTGCCAACGTGAACAGGCGTGGCTTCTCGATGCCATCCGCAACGACATCGACCTCACAGAACACATGCAGGACGCCGTCGACAGCCTCAGGATCGTGCTCGCAGCAGACCAATCCGTGCGCACCGGACAGGTGATAGACCTGTGAAATCCAACAGTTCCGGCATCCGATACTGAAATACTGCCCCATCAGTCCGCGTTGCCGATCAATGCCTGCACATTGATCGGCAGCTTGCCTGCAGCCGGCGCTTCACAGCCATCGACGTTGTAGTATCCTGTCAGATTCTCGACGCGCTCTGAGAACTTGCCGAGCGTGTCCTCGACCACGAAGTAGTCGAAACCCGGAATGACCCGGTCGTTGAAGTCCCGGCCACGACCACGCAATGCCACGTCGAGCATGGTCACGACCTGCTCGTCCAGTGGCTCATCGCTTTCCAGCGTAATGGCGCCGTAGAACTCCTGGCACTCGGTGTAACCGGCGTTGTGTGTCCCAGTGTACGGCTTCATGCGCGCCAACCCCGACGGAAGATCCGGAATCTCTTCGTTCAATCGCGCCCGCAGGCCCGCGGCAGCATCGTCACCGTGTTCCGCACAGACTCGAGCAAGCACGGCGTCTGTGCGATCATTGTAAAAGTCTACGAGGCTCTGCTCCTGCAACTTCGCCGGCATGTGGTTTACGACGACGTCTTTGTAATTGTCAAAGCCGACACGGAATCCTTCCTCGACCAACTCACGCCAGGACGTCTGATACGCCGTTTCCGGATGATCGCCGGTGGTCGCCACGATCGAGCGCCGGCAGCAGGCTGTCAGGCCGTCACGTTTTCCGGAAGCACCGATGTGTACAAACTCGCCCGCCTGGATCGGGCGGTTCAGGCAAGGGCCGATCATCGTGACATTCGCTTCGTCGGAACCGGCCATTGTGGGAAAACCGTAGCGCTCCAACCCCCACAGCTTGGCCACGAAATCGCCATACGCCGCCACCTCAGTCTCCAGCATGCCCGGCTCGAGCACTGCCAGCATGGCGCGCACCATCAGCGCAGTGCCAGTGGAGGCGTCGCGCAAAAGTTGCATTTCGTCGTCGCTCTTGAGGTTCTTGATGCGCTGATACGGCTCCTGCGCATCGATAATGTTCTCGGGCCCGCCAACGATCGTCTCGAGATTAGCCAGCACGCCGGCGGGGATTACCTGGCGTGGCGTCATCAGCGCGATACGGTTAACCGCCTTGCCGGCGACCCCGGCCAGAATGTCTTCAAGCGCAAACCCCTCGACCGGATACTTTTCGTCGGCAAGCTGCAGGGATTCGGTCGGGTAAACGCGGGTGCCACCATGTTCGGCGAGTTGACCGGCAATATAGACCCCCTCGAATCCGGCGATGATGCCGGACGTTTGCTCATCCGGCCCCAGCGCGCCTGCCACCTGTTCGATGGAAACATTGGTGTTGCCGAACAGGTACGGCACGTCGCCGGAGTAGTGCTCGTCGCAAAAGACAAATCCGAGGTCGGCACTGTATGGCGGCGCACTGATCGCGTGCCAAACGCGCCGGCGCCGGTCACGAAATTCGGCAGTCGAAATCTTGCGGCTGCGGTCGATTGTCGGCCAACTGTCCAGCAGGCGCATGACGCGCTCCGTCTTGTCGCGATGAGATTCCATGATTTTCCTCCATTTGGGGCGTAAAATGTGTGGCAGCGCAGGCTCTCCACCGCGCAACAAAAAGTTATCTGGTGCTTACTCTTCCGGCACTCCCAGTAATTCTGCCAGGGTCAAGGGATCTATGTTGCCACCGCTGATCACCGCAACAACGTTCGCTGCCGCCGGCAGCTCGTGCCGACGATTAAACAGCGCTGCTACGGTCACGGCTCCGCTTGGTTCTGCCACCAGGCGTGCATCCAATGCAAGCGTCCTTACAGCCGCGCGTATTTCATCCTCGCTAACGGTGATGATATCATCGATATACTGGCGCATATAGCTGAACGTTATATCGCCGATCCGGGTCGCGCGCATGCCGTCCGCAATCGTCTGCCTGGTCTGCTCGTTTGGCAGCTCAACGATCTCGTCGGCGCGTAAGCTCAGTTGTGCGGCATTTGAAAATTCCGATTGCACGCCAACGATCGTGACGTTCGGCCTCGACATTTTGAGTGCTGCGCTGACGCCGCTCGCCAGACCGCCGCCGCCGATCGGCACGAGCACCAGGTCGACATTCGGCAGGTCCTCGAAAATCTCGCAGCCGCACGTACCCTGACCTGCAACGATCGTGTGGTCATTGAACGGTGTCACCATCACCAGCCCCTGCTCCTCCGCCAACGCCTCAGCGTGGGCGCGCCAGTCCTCCTCACCGCCCTCGGGCAGGAGCACAACCTCGGCCCCCATCGCCTCCGTCTTCGCCCGCTTGATCTCGGGCGCCTGCGCCGGCATGACGATCACTGCGCGGATGCCTAAGGCGCGCGCCGAGTAAGCGACACCCTGGGCATGATTGCCGCTGGAAAAAGCAATGACCCCGCGGCGGCGCGCCGCCTCCGTCAGTGACGCGATCTTGTTGTAACCGCCGCGCAGCTTGAAGGCGCCTATCGGCTGCAGACTTTCCGGCTTGAAATACCAGGCTTCTCCCGCGGGCGCTGCCGGCCATTGCACCAAAGGCGTCCGGGCAGCCACGCCGGCAATGCGTGCTTGTGCCTGTTTGATGTCGTCGAGTGTGATCATCCTCGTATCCGGTCGGGTTCAACGCCCGTGATGATGGAGCCTTGGCAATTGGGGATAGTTTTCGACCAGCCATCGTGCCTCGGCAGCAATCGCCTCGGCGCAAGCCTCGGCCCAAGCTTCGCCCTGTTCGGCCGTGGCATCCACGGCATCGGCACCGTGCGCCCGCCCGCAAAGTTCCGGATGCCGGTCGAGCTCGGCAAGATCCACAGTTTCCGGCGCCGCCGCCTGCATCAGGCTGGTCTCCCACTTACCGCCGTGATCTCCGTCGAGCCCGGCAGCGTCGAATTCGCCGCCGACATCGACCGTCACAGCTTGTCCTGCCATCGACGATGCCCGGGCAAACGCTACGGCCACGGGCTTCGCCCAATGCACCAGCGGGTTGTGGCCCGAACAGATGTAGATCGAGCGAAAACCGAAACGCGCAATTGTTTCGAGCGACATGCGGAGCAGCCGCTGATACGCCAGCCACTGCTCCTGCACATCCATGCCGCCATGGCGGCCGAAGCCGAAAAAACGCTCCCTCTCTGTGCCATAGACCGCGGCGATTTTTTCGCCGTCTGGCGAGTCCGTGATGCCCATGAAGAAACTGTCACCGGGGAGGCCGTGGTAAACGGGCGGGAACACTGCGCCGCCGCCCAACCTGCGGGCGGCGCGGCAGCAAATGTCATGAGACTTGAGCCCGTCCGTACCGACGGGTGCCTGCAGACCGTGCCATTCCAGCGCGCCCAGCGGTAGAAATGCGATGTCCGAAAGTTCCCGGCACGTCCGGATCTGACCAGGTCGCATGCGTTCGAATTCGACTGGCGGGTGTTGGCTCATAATTGTCCCGTGAGGTTATTTACTCCTGTCAGAATTTACAAGGGCTGCTATCTTTGTGCCACACCTCAAAAACTTTTCGGAGAAGTTCTATGATAAAGCTGGCAACAATGACCAGTGTCTGTCCCGACTGGACGCTCGAAGAAACCATCTCGGCAATGAAACGTTACGGCTACACCGGCCTGGAGCCGCGCGTCGAATGGGGCCACAAGTCCGGTATCGAAGCAGATTTGACCAATGACCAGCGTCGCGATATTCGCCAACGTCTCGAAGGCGAGGGACTTTCCTGCTGTTGCATCGCCACCGGGGTGTGCCTGGCAACGCCCGATGTCAATGAACGCGCCGGCCATATCGAGACGTTACGCAAATACATCGATCTGGCAGCTGACATGGGCGCGCCGTACGTGCGCACGTTCGGCGGCGCCCATGCAACGGACTGTGATTTTCCGACCGTTGTCGAATACACTGCCGAGGGTTACCGACAGATCATCGATCAGGCGGAAGCAGCGAACGTGACGGTTCTCTTCGAGACGCATGATTCCTGGTGCGACTCGTCGCCGGTCGCCGGGGTTTTGCAGCTCGTGGACAGCCCCAGCGTGCAGGCACTCTGGGATCTCATGCACCCCATGCGACGCATGGAGAAGCCCACGACAACGATGGAAGTACTGGGAAAGTACACCCGCCACACCCATGGTCACGACGGTATGATTGTCGACGGCGCAATCGTCGTCGGTGAGCTGGGCGGCGGCCAGTTCGATCACGCCGAACCGCTGCACCTGCTGCACGATGCCGGATACGACGGCTACTTCTCGGTCGAAGTCATTCATGAATCCGGCAGCGAACATGACGCCGAGGGCGTTCTCAAACAGTACGCCGAAGAATTCCGTCGCATCATGGCGGACCGCCAATAAAGTAAGGAGCGGCCCATGAGCATCGATCGACAGCAAATAGCCGCTGGCCTCCGGTCTGCCGGGCTGGACACCGGCAACATCGTGCTGCTGCACAGTTCGCTGGGCAGCTTCGGGCATGTCGATGGCGGCGCCGAGGCGGTCGTCGACGCCTTTCTCGATGTGCTCGGCGAAAGCGGCACGCTAATGGTGCCCATCTTCGGGGCGCTCGGCATCATCACGGAAGTTGTCCGCAACCGGCCGAATGCTGTCTGCAGCGTGCATCCGATCGCTGCCGCGGCAGCGATCGGTGGCGATGCCGAAGCGCTCTGCAGCGACCACTGGAAGGCGGAGACAGCGCACGGCACGGACACGCCGTACATGCGTCTGTACGAAAAGAACGGCTTCATTTGTCTGCTCGGTGTCGATCAGGATCGCAATACGTTCCTGCACAGTGTCGAAGCCATGCTGCGCCTGCCATACCTTGCCAACACCGCCGAGTTCACGTTCGATTCACCTGAGGGTGAAGTCACCAAAAGCTGGAAGTTTTTTCCAGGGCCCCACCGCGATTTCATCGGTATCGAACACCGGCTTCGCAACGCCGGTATCATCCAGACGACGCGCATCGGCAACGCTATTGTGCGCCTGATGCCGGCCCGTGAGCTTTATGACGACCTGGTGCATGCCGCCCGCACCGCACCCGACCTGTTCCTCTGCGACAACCCGAACTGCGATGACTGCATCACACAGCGGGCCAAGCTGTGTACGCACCGGCTGGCCGAGGAAAACTTCACGCTCACCGCTGCCGCTTCACTTGCCGGACACTACGTTCCAGAGATCATCGAAAACTGTCAACGCGTCGCCATTCAACACGTTGAGCTGGATGCCATAGGAGGTCATACGCTGGCCTACACGCCCGCGGAGCAGATAGCGGCAACCGTCGATGAGCTTCAGCGCAGCGGCATCACCGTGACCGGTCTGCGCCTGCCCGTCGTCACTCCGGATGCCCCGTGCTGGCAAGCCGATGACTACCCGATCAGCCGCATCTCCATGCCGCTTTGCGCCGATGCGGGCAGGTACGCTGAAATGGCAGCAGCCTGCGGTCGTCAGCTGTCGTTCTATAACACGGAACAAAGCAGCAGCGTGGCCGCCGAGATCATGAAGGACATACAGGCGCAGGGACACACACCCAGCTTTGACTTTGACGCTGCCGCTTTTGTGCGCTGTGACGAAAAGCCGTTTCTCAAGAGCTATAAAACGAAACTCAGGCAGTATATCGACCAGTTAATCGTCGAGGATGTCACCTGGGACGGCACGGCAACGGCGCTCGCCGCGGGCAATGCAGAGACCAAGGAAATGATCTCGACCCTGCGCTGTGTCAGTTTCGCCGGACCCGTCGTGCTGGGCGCCGGCAATCGCACCGTCGGCAATCTGCAAACCGCTGCCGATCGATTCATGCAACTGCTCGAGGCGATGTAATTGCGGGGCTTTCTGTTCTCCGCGTCGCAATGGTGCGTCTTGGTGTCACGATTGCCCCGCAGTCACTCTTCCTGTTGCCGCTTCAGATCCGCTTGCACCGTCTGCAACAGTCGCCGCGAAGCACCGTCATCGGGATTGACTCGCAAGGCTTCGCCGAACCATTTGACAGCGTTTTCGTAGCGCGATTGTGATTCAAACATGAGGCCGAGATTGCGCATGGCGTCGTTGAACCGGGGCTCAAGTTCGATCGCTTTCAGAAACTCGCGCTCGGCCGCTTCATAGTCTTCCAGACGCACCTGGACAATGCCCAGATAATTGTGCGCGTCCGCCGAGTGCGGATCGAGTTCGACCGCCAGCTCCAGTTGTTCCCGGGCATCTCCGGGTTGATCGTTGGCGGCCAGTGCGAGACCGTAATTGTATTGGGCCTTCATGTTGTGCCGGTCCAACGCTACGGCCCGTTCGCAAAGCAATATCGCAAACGCCACCTCGCCATGCCGCAGACAGAGCTCACTCAGGCTGATCATCGCTTTCGCATGATTCGGATTGAGCCGCAGAGTCTCGCGGTAATGGAACACCGCCGCCTCGTCGTCGACCCCGCTCAGAGCCACTGCGAGACTGTTGTGTGCCAGATCATTGTTGCTGGTGCAGTCGACCGTATGCTGAAACAGTGTCGCGCTGTTGCGCCAGTGCTGCAGTTGCAGCCAGGTGGCGGCAGACATCAGCAGTACAACGGCAAGCGCAAACGCCCGCGCCATCTGCGGCCGTCTCTCCAGGAGCCGCCGTACGGACCACGCAGCGATGATGAAAATGCCGATCTGCGGGATATACGTGTAACGGTCTGCGTGTGAGGCGCTGCCGATGTGTACAAAACCGATCACCGGCACCAGCGTGCCAAGATACCACAGCCAACCCGTGCCTACCCAGGGTCGGCGCCGGTATGCGATGGCAGCCAGAACCGTGACGACTACCAACAGCACGGCTGCCGCCCACGCCGCGCTGAAATTTACGGCGTCGCCCGGATGCGGATAGAACACAGCCAGGTTCGCCGGATAGATCGTTTGCCAAAGATATGTCACGCAGGCAATCGCCGCATTCGCCAAACGGATGTCCAGCGGAAACTCCGCTATCGACTTGATGGCCCCACCTTCGAGCTGGACACGACAGGTAATCAAACATGACACCGCGACGAGGAGCAGCATCGGAATCTTTTCAGCAATCAGGAAGCCGATCGAAGGGGCTGTCGCATCCGCGACTTGCCGGCGGGCCAGGGGCCACACATCCAGCAAGAGAAAAACACAGGGCAACGTCACTAGCATCGGCTTCGCCATCAACCCAAACGCCAGTAGGATCAGCACGAACACATAGCGCAGGGCCCGCCGTGTACCGCTGCCCTGCTCGCGGATGTAGGCAAGGTACGCCAGCATCGTCAGCATCCAGAACACTCCCGAAAGCACGTCCTTACGCTCCGAAACCCAGGCTACCGATTCGACATGCAGCGGATGCAGTGCGAAGCCCGCAGCAACAAAAGCTGCCGGCCAGAGATTGCCGGTCGCACGGAACAGAAACAACAGCAGCAGGTTGGCGGCGATAATGTGCAGAACGACGTTGGTTGCATGGTGCCCGCCCGCCGCCAGCGCGTAGATCTGGCAGTCCAGCATATGGCTGAGCCAGGTCAGCGGATGCCAGTTGGATGAGGATGTCGAGGTGAAGGCCCAATGGGCGCCCACAGCCGTGATCCCGGCTTTGACGATCCGGTTGTCTGTGACGTAATCGTCGTCGTCGAAATTGATGAAATCGAAACTGACGACCTGGGCGTACACGACAAGGATCAACAGGGTGAGGGCCATCATCGCTTTGAACAGCGCCGGGCACGGCGCGGCAGCGGACGACTCCCGGACAGGCTTGTCGCTGTGGCTCACGCGAACAAGGTACCGATATCATCGTCGGCGGCAACAAACTTGCCGGCATCGATGACGTCGTGCTGTCGGCCGCCGGACCATTTGCGAACGCGATAAAGCGTTGCGTAAACGAAGGACGGCGTGGCACCGCCCTGGCTGCCGACGATCTCGGCGCGGCGGACGTTGTCGATCATCCAGGCCGGCAGTGTCAAGTGGTACGGATTGCGCTCGATTTCACCAACGTGAAAAGTCAGCGCCGTCACCAGCTCGCCGACGTCATGCGTCGAGGATTCGATCATCACGTTCGGTGTCGGCATCTGGCTCCAGAACTCCGTCTCGATCGTGTAACACTCGAAGTCCGCCGGCTGCTTGTACAGCGCCTCGATAACCGCGAAATACGTACCGATGTGCGACGTATTGGCATCGGTTTCGTGCGGGTACAGGATAACTCGCGGCCGGTGCTCGGCCAGGATGTCGGCGAGGCAGTCAACGTTGTGCTGCCACTTCGCGGGATCACTTTCACGGGTCTTCATGTTGACGCCCTCAAGACCATTCGAGGCGGTCTGCACCAGCTCGAACCCGAGGTAGTCACAGGCATTGCGCAGCTCTTCGAGACGACCCTGTTGCCGATCCCGGTTGCTGCCCTGGGTGACCGCGATATTGACGACGCGGTGACCACCTTCCCGGTGCAGGCGCAGGGCGATGCCGCCGACGATGCATTCGTCGTCGGGGTGCGGGGAAAAGATCATCGTCACCGGCGCATCTGCTGCGGGTTGCGGTCGCGGCACCGCGGTGAACCCGCCTTTCTGCCAGCCGGCGCCATCGCGGATCGAGTCCGCGAGTTGCGACACAAATTTATGATAGCTGTTAGCCATATTACTTCTCGCTGTGGAACGGCCGGGAACAACGGTTCCACAGCCAACAGAAAATCGCGGGTTTAGCTTGAGACGTTACTTCAGTGAGGGCAGGCTGGCAGCAACCATGGCCTGTCCGTGGCGTTTGAATTTTTCGTCGGGCGTGTGAAAACGGATCGACTCGGCGAGCTCGGGGAAATCAGTGTTCAAGACGTTGCGGGCCTCATCGAGAATGACCTGGCCGCCGGGCCCCGAGGTAATCCGTCCGAGAATCAAGACGTGCTCGAAGTCGTAGTAATCGTTGTAATGCGCCAGGGCATATCCGAAACAGGTGCCAATCGTCTGATAGATTCTTTCGGCGCGTCCATCGCCTTCTGACATAAGCGCCTGGATCGCTTTGAGTTTTTCCGGCTGCGGCAGGTCATCGGCAAGTTCGATGCCGGCAGCTTCGTGGAGACGCGCGGTGCACTGCTGTGAAAAATAGAGTGCTCCACCACCCTGGTCGCCCGACCATTCGTCGATCGGCCCGGCGGGATTATAGTCGACCGGCGCAAAGGCCAGCTCGTTGAGCCAGGAAGTGATATTGCCGCGCGGGTTAACGTAACCAGCGGCTTCGCTCGAGCCCATGGCAATGCCGAGCACACCGTTGGCATCGATGCTCATGGCGCCGGCCAGGGCGGTCACCTCGCCGTCGTTGGCGAGCTCGAACGGCACACCCCACTCGTCGCGCAGGTGCAAAAAAAGTGGCTTGACTCGGGCCTCGAAATCGTCTGGATCGACACCACGGAACAGCGACGCGATCTGCACCCGATTATTCACGTAGATACCGGCGACACTGCCGCCGATGGCATCGACACGCGGCAGATGGGAGGCGGCATCCTTGAGCGACTCGTTGATCTGGTCATAATGCCACTGCGGATCGGTTTGCGGCTTCGGATCCCACTCGACTTCGTTACTGTAGACCGTCTCGCCGTCGATCACCGCGGCGACCTTTCGATCGCTGGCCCCAAGGTCGAAACCAATGCGGCAGCCGTCCAGGTGCCGTCCGAGCGATGAACTTACATCACCCTCCTGCGGCACCTCGCCGGCATCGATGATGCTCAGTTCGAAGGGGCGCTCATAGACCCGTTCGCCCATCACCTCGGCGTCGAAACGGCCGGCGGTACTGTCGCGATAGTGAGCCTGCAATTGTTCACCCAGTTGCCGCGGTCCGGAATAATGGACACGCCATCCGCCGTAGGCCCAAAGTGCAAACTTCAGCCAGCGCTCGGCATATGCGAAGTTCGCGGCGCTGCCGGTATGTTCGTCGGCAAACACAGCGGTTTCGAGGCGCGAGTAATCGCCGGCTGTCCGCTCCAGCGCCACGCTCACCGGCACGCCACCCGCTGTTTGAACGGCTTGGCAGTAAGCTCGGTTCGCCAGGACCGGCGCCCGAAAACCCGGTTCCAGCGGTGGCGAAGCCCCGCCTTCCGGTAACGGCAGATTTTTCAGTTCACGCATGGGAAACGTACTGGCATAACGATGGTCGCGCAGTTGTCGGAGCAGCTAAGCGGCTAACCTATAGCCCGCCAGAAGATTGACAAGGTGTCGGCGCGCCAGCACGGTGCGATCGCTTAGCACCGACCCTACTACTCCGCCGCCGCCATCCACGCTTCCCTTGTACCTCGATAGAAGAGGTACGTGCGGCGGTCCTTCAGATCGATATTGTGCGACTCGGCCGTTGCCAGGCTCTGGTCCCGGAAGACTTCGTAAAGCGGCTGATACTCCGGCAAGTTCAGCGTCCGGACGCCGTCACGCATGGTGTGGATAGCGATAAACGAATCATTGACGAAGAGAATGTCGTCGCTGTCGAGATATATGTGCGCGCCGCTCTGCCGCGCTGCCGTCCGCAACAGCACCGGATCGAGGACGGGAGAGGCGCTGTAGATCGAATTCCAGTCCGGCAGAATTTTCATGGCGATGGCGCCTTCGCCACTCTCGTAGCGTGCCAGAATTTGTGCGTCGTCGTCGTCAACAACGAACATCGGGTTGATCGCAACGTCCGCGTCTCCGCGATTACCGTAACGGCGGACACCGCAGAAGTCCCATGAAAACCAGTAACCGGGCGGGACGATATTGGCCAGCACCTCAGAAGGTTTCAGATGCAGCGGCCAACCACCGGGTTTCAGGCGTACATCGATGCCGAACATCTCACGCTGGCCTTTGCTGCTGATCGTGTTGTCACCGATGGTGGCGTCCGCCCACTGCCAGACGACCGTGCGTTCGTCGTTCTTGCATGAATCCATGATTTTCCGGCGCGCATCGGTAAGCTGCAGGATGTGATAAAAAACTATGATACGGTAGCGGTCGGGATCGAAGTCATCGATAAACACAGCCTGCCACGGCACTCCGCTGCGGCTCCAGGCGGTGCGGGGCACTTCGGTAAGATAGAACGGCAGCGATGCCGACTGGGAACGGCGCGACGGTGGCACGTCCTGGACACCCACATTATCGAAACCGCTCAAGCGGGTTTGGGGAGTCTGCCCCGTCAGGACGGCGACGGTAGGATCGGGTGCCAGGTTCAGGCCGATCCCGGGGTCGACGACGATCGCCAGTTCCCGCTGCCGGCCACGCGGCAGCAGGCGGGCTTTATCCTGGATTTTCACCAACGTCTGCAGCTCCGCAACGGGCATGTCGAGTGAACGATCGGTCACCACGTGCAGCCCACACGACTCAGTCAGGGTAGCGACAAAGACCCGGCGAAAAATCGACGGTGTTGGTTTCACCAGCCGCACCCAAAAGTATTTGCCGTGTCGTCGTGCCATTTCACACAACAGCAACTCCGCTCCGGCAATGTCATTGCCATGGCCCGTAAGCAGGAGAGAAGCCGGGATTTCGAGATAGTCGACGTTCTCCGATTCGAGGATCGGCAGGATAGCGGCCGCGGCCGGATCATAGGTGTTGTCCCAGCGGTTGGCCATCAGCAGCAGCGGCCCGTCGACGATGCCGGTGAGGTATCGGCCTTGGGTAGCTTTCTTGATCTCCGCGGCGAGGAACAGATGCGTGTCGGCCCAGGAGCGATTGTAGAAGCGCATGCTGTCAATGCCGGCTCGATTCGCCTGCGGATGGATGAGCAGGCCAACGCTGCCGCGCGGCCAGCGTTTGATCGGCTCCGGCGTGGCGCTTTGCAGTGTGACCGTGTCCGATTTCCATGCCTCACGCAACGCTTCGTCGGTCTCATACTGCGTTGTCAGCCATTGACGGAACACGGCGATGTAGGCGCCGTGATTTTCGCGTTCCGGCCAGGGGCGCTCGTTGAATCCAGCGCCGAGCAGCACGTGGCACCCGATAATGCGGCCGGGATAGCGGCCCTCACGGACTCGGGCAAGGACCAGGCGCAACAGCTTGGCGGCATAGGCGCGCCAGGCCGGGTCGAGATCGCACACGGGTGCATCGTCGACATGTTCGTCGAACCACCATCGCGGTGGTCGTTGCAGCAGGATCTCGAGAATGACATCGGTGTCGGGCCGACAGACTTTGCCTAAAGTCCGGTCGAGAGCGACGTAGTCGATATATTCGGGGCGCTTCCAGATCGGGCCGAGGCGGGCATACTCGTCCGACGGCCCACCGCCGTTGATCCTTACCCGGTGCACGCGAACGCCGGCCAGTCGCAGCTGTTCGTGAGCCTCCTGCCCAAAGCGCGGCCTGCAATAAGAGATGCCGGAAAGCAGTTCGTCGTCGACCATGAGGTCGACTGCATCAGCGCTGTGGCGGACGCTTGCATTAAAGGCGGGCGGCTGCGACAGGGCCGCCGTCAGCGCTGCGTCGCTCGGCACGTTGCCGTCGTATTCGATGCGCAGATTGTTGATAGTCAGCTTTGCGATGCCGGTTCGGCGGACACCGATCTCGATGTGGATGCCGTGGGCGCGGTAACGGGCGTTGGTGGTGAACTCGACCTCCGCGAGGATCCCGTCTCTGCTGCCGGCAGCGGTGAACAATGACACCAGCTTGGTGCCGTCTCCGCGACGCTCCCTCAGTTCGATCCAGACATTGTGGCGAGCTTCGAAGCGGCCGACGTTCTCGCCGGTCATGCTGTACTGCACCCGGCATTTTGCTGCAGCGTCGTCATCGATACTCAAGAACCAGTGAAAACCGTCACCGGTGCGACCGTCGACGGTGAAGGTTTGCGTACCGTCGTCTGCGGCAGTCGCCGACGCGTAGTCCGTCGGCCGGTTTGCATACGCGCCAGGGGTATTGCCCGGATACATCTCGATCGCCGCAGCGCCCCGGCTTAAACTGGCACCTGCAATGATCGCAATTCCTGCGAGTCTCAAGGCGTATCGAGTTAGCATAGCAGACACAATATGCCGTTCCGCTATATTCGCAATAGACAGCGTCGCGATCGAAGTTGAATCTGCGGCGACGCTTCGGCTTGGCGCGCCAGACGCCGGCGTCTTGCTGCAGTCCCTTTTACTTGAATTCCGGGCCTCGTCAAGTACCAATATTTCTGACCGTCCAATAGCAATTTACTATCAGTAATTGGTGATCCGTCCGGATGCTGTCGCGACTTGCTTTTGCAACGCTGTCGAAAAAGAGTACTAACCCGAAAATGTGTGCGTCGAATCCAATCATTCCCGCAACATATTGGATTGGAACAGGTTACTGATCCTCGATCACTGGTCACACTTGCAATGGGACTAGATGGGGGACGGCGCCGGCCAGGGCATCGAATTGCGCTTGCCGGGAAGCGCCCGTCATCGGTGCGGACCCCGCAGGCGGTGCAGATGGAGCAGGCGGTTGCGACGCCGGCGTATCCGCACGGGTCGCAGCGACGGAAGTGAGTGCCGGGCCTTCATGCTCCATTGGCGCCGTTGCCTTTGACGATGCGACCGGAATCGTACGCTGCATATCGACCCGTCGCAGGTGGGTAGCGGGTGGTGTCACCGACAAATCGAGTTGGCGGAAAAGTGAGACCGCCTCTGCAGCCTGTCGCTGTTGCCAAGCCGATTGTCGCTTCGACGCCAGTTTCTTAAGGAAAGTCGGACAACTCGCGGGGTCTGCCGCCGGCAGCTTGTACTTGTCGCAGAAATCAATGTAATAGCGTAACCATTTGCGGAATCCGAATCGATGCCGCGGCTCGACAGCCGAGGATTCCATTTGGCGCTCTAACCGATCCTGGATCGCAGGCGAAACCTTGAACATGGTGAGGCTCCTATTTTCGAGTATCATTCAAAAAAACGTGATACCCGAAAGTAGCATTTCCTCGAAAGGCGCTCGTCAAGTCCTCAGGTGAAACTATACTTCAAGACTGACGATAACCGTAAGTACCCCAGTGACCTGGACTATGGGAATCTTGAACGTAGCCACGCGACCGGCATCGGTATCCGTTGATGGGCTGGCCCGCTATTTGCCTGAAAATGACGGCACCATGAGGCCGTTATAATCGGATAATCACTTGTTCGATAGATGCTCAGTGCGGTATGGTGGCAGAATGCTGATCGCCTTGTATCGTACCAGGATGAAGCAACGTATAATGGTAGGCGATCTAAATGGCGCTGGTAAAACGACCGTTTCGCCTGCGTCAATGCCGCAACGGCAAACCAAATCAATTCCCACAACGGCAAGTCAATGATGTCACGACAGGAACGTTTTCGCAATGAAGGTTTTTACATCGAGCGCGGGGCTCTGGCGCCGGGCGAAGTGCACGAACTTCTCGAGACATTGCGTGGTGTCCATGGCACCTGCAAGACTGATCCACGCTGCATCAGAAACGGCAAATCGCTGGCGCGCCCAGTTCTCGATATCGAGGGAACCTTTCCCGACAACCCACACAAAATCTGGCTGTTGTATGTACTCGAAGAAATTCGGTTACAGTTTCTGGAATTGTGCTATCACGAGCGTATATCTGGTATTGTCGATGAGTTGATCGGGCCGGACACGCACCTCCTCGAGGCGGTAGCTATTACCAAGCTGCCCGGCGTCAAAAGCAGCTTCCGCGGCTGGCACCAGGATACGGAATATTTTTCACGTTGGATGGACGAGCGACGCCTGGTGACCGTGCTCTATTACCTGACCGATATGGACGAAGAGAGTGGAGCCACGGCCATTGTCCCGGGCTCACACAAGGACCCGCTGCACGCCCGCACCGAAGTCCATCCCCAGGGCGAGAAATCCAACGCTACCAGCAGTGGCTACGGTCAGATGCAGGAGCAGGAACGCTGGGAAAATGACCCGCGACGCCTCATCCTCGACGTGCAGGCTGGAGACGTCGCCTTCATCGATTCGAACATCGTCCACCGCGCCGGCGGCAACAAAAGTGCTGAATGTCGGCACAACATTGTCTATACCTTCGGCAACTCGGAATTGCAGGGCGCCGATGTGAGCAAGACAGACACCGACTTCAACATGTTCCCCGTCACCAAAGACGGCCAACCTACCCGCGATTCAGAAATGTACCGAAGACTGCGGGATTCATTCGCTGAGTCGTCTTGACAAGGCGGCACAGCCACAATCTAAACGTGCCCGTGCCTGAGAAATAAAAACGACAACCAGGCCGGTGCACGCGAGAGCAGAACGGCGTTGAACGCCGCCGCTTCGGTGACCTTGCCGTTCGATCAACGAAAGACGTATGAGTACCAACCCGAATATTGTGTACATCCTTGCCGATGACCTGGGATACGGCGACGTCTCCTGCCTAAACCCCGAAGGTAGAATAGCAACGCCAAATCTCGACGAATTGGCTGCTCAAGGAATGCGATTTACGGATGCCCACGCGACGTCTTCCGTGTGCAGCCCATCTCGGTACAGCATTCTGACGGGGCGCTACAACTGGTGATCTTCGCTGCAGTCATGGATCGTCGGTGTGTACGGTGATCCGCTGATTGCCGAAGAACGATTGACTATAGCTGGATTCTTGAAACAAAACGGTTACCACACGTCCTGCATCGGCAAGTGGCATCTCGGCCAAGGGTGGGATTTCGAGCCTACGGAGGACTTTCTCCCCGATGGCCAAAAGGATCCGTCTCCGACGGCCACTGCTCAGCAGAAGATGCTGTGGCGGGAAACGTTCACCAAACCAACTACCGGCGGACCAATCACCCGGGGTTTTGATTCCTACTTCGGCGTAGATGTGCCCAACTGGCCTCCCTACTGCTATATCGAGGATGACCGAACAGTAGGGCTCCCTTCAGAATTCCTGCCGGCACGCCTTCTGGGCAATAACCAGGGAAGCCTGTCGGGGCCGGCGCTGACAGACTGGAACTTCGAACAACTATTGCCTGCATTTGCTGAACGCGCCGGCGCATGCATCGCCGACCAGGCAAAACAGGGAACCCCGTTCTTCCTTTACATGCCATTGACCTCACCGCACACACCCCTGGCAGTAAACGACGAATGGATAGGGAAGAACAGGCTTAACCTCTATGCCGATTTCGTCATGGAAACCGATGCCATTATCGGTCGTGTCCTACGCGCTTTGGAGGAACACGGCGTTGCCGACAACACCATTGTCATGTTTGCAAGTGACAATGGCTGTGCACACTACATCGGCGTGCCGGAACTGGAGGCTATGGGACATTTCCCAAGCGCACAGTTCCGCGGATACAAGTCAGACGCATGGGACGGCGGCCACCGCATACCGTTCATCGTTCGCTGGCCGGGAGTGGTTGAACCGGGAAGCGAATGCGAACGGACGGTATGCCTCTCCGATCTCATCGCCACAAGCTCGGCCATTCTCGGCAAGCCGTTGCCCGATAACGCCGGAGAAGACAGTGTTAGCATCCTTCCCCTCCTTCAGGGAGAAGGCCGTGCCGTACGCGAGCACGTGGTACATCACTCCGGCCACGGCAAATTTGCGATACGAAGCGGTAAATGGAAGCTCGTGCTGTGCGGGGGATCGGGCGGCTGGACCTCACCGAGTGATCCCGAAGCTGGAGAGCAAGGGCTGCCTCCTATCCAGCTCTACGATATGGAAGCTGACCCCAGCGAGAAAATCAATCTGGAAAGCAAACGCCCTGGTGTAGTTGCTGCCCTCGTGGGCATGCTGGAGCACAGTGTTGTTCAGGGCCGATCAACACTTGGCTCTCCTCAGACGAATGATGTGCCGGTCGATATCTGGAAAGGATCGAACAAGACGGATGCATGCGACGCCTGACAGCGGGCGTGATCCGCAGCGTTATCTGGCAGAATTCGCAACGCGGCTAATCGCCGGCATCGCAAATTTGCGAAACTGGCGGCCTTGATCAAGGCGCAAAACAACGCAAAGTACAAAAGCGCTCGGCACGAGCAATCGAAGACTCAACGAAACGTAATACTGAATTGCGGTCTCCGCACAAACGGGTAATCAAGACGGCAGGGATCGTAGCGATCTCCTCGCGCTTACCGAAATTGTGAAGCAGAACTCTCCGCGGAACGAAGAATAAGAACCGAGCGTTGTTCCTACAGGCGGTGCGCGGATTTTCGTCCTGTTCTGTGCAGCAATTAAGTGCTTTGTCCAATAGGTTCTTTAGTGACATGCAATCGCCGGTATATTGAATACGATGGCTCGTAACCGATACGACAACGAACAATCTGACAACCGCTTTGACGGGGGGCAATTTCCGCTGTTTTGAACATTCTATGACTCACCGAGAAATGCTACGGACTACACCAGAAAGGAGTTATCTCATGGGCGACAAGAAGAGCAAGAAGGACAAGGCTAAAGGGGATCGGCAGAAGGAAGCCAAACAAGCAAAAGCCGCCAAGCAGAAGCAGGCCAAGCAACAAACCCGGACCCCCTAATCCCGGGGCCTACAAGACGGATGCACGGCCCGCCGCCGCAACGAAGCCAAATTGAACCGATAACAGAACGGAAACAGGTGCCGCGCGACGCCAACGCGTAGTCGGACGGGCGCTTACGAGCGCTCCGGAGGTATTGCCCGGATATATACATCTCGATCCCCGCAGCGCCCCGGCTAAAACTGGCACCTGCAATGATCGCGATCCCTGCGAGTCTCAAGGCGTATCGAGCCAACATACCAGACACCATATACCGATCCGATCGATTCGCAATAGACAGCGCCAGGATCAGAGCTAAGCCTGCGGCGACGCTTCGGTTTGGCATGGCCGGCAGCTCGATGTAAAAGCGGTGCCGACGGCTTCGCCCGCATAAATCACATTGAGAATCTGGGCATGAGATCCTCCGGTGCTGACCTCTGTCGCACAAGGCGCAGCAGCGACCTCTGTCGCACAATTTGAGAGCCGACTATATTCTGCCGGTTGTGTCTTCTGTACCGCCGGCTTGAAGGCGGAAATTCGAATTTGCTTGGTGCGAGAGGGGGGACTCGAACCCCCACACCTTTCGGCACAAGATCCTAAATCTTGCGTGTCTGCCAATTCCACCACTCTCGCGGCTTGCATATGATCTTGTCTGCAAATCTACTTGCAGTTCGCTGACAGGCCAAACTGGCGGTACAATATCAGGATCAACCGTCAACGCCCGACCACTCGACCACGGATACCAGCAAATGAAGACCCAAGCGAAAAAAAGCGCGAAATCCGCAGGCCCAAGTCACCTGCTGATCGATGATAGCGACGCGTGGAAAGACATCAAAACAGCAGAACGCAAGCGCATAGACAAGTTCGGCGACGACTACCGCCAGTTCATCAGCATCGTAAAAACCGAACGCGAAGCCAACACCGAAGGCGTGGCACTTGCAGAGGCACACGGGTTCCGAAACTTCGACAGCTATGTCGAAGCCGGCGAACGGCTGGCGCCCGGCGACAAAGCCTATGTGACCATCAAGGGCAAGACCCTGCTTCTCTTTCAGGTGGGCAAGCGCCCACTTACCGAGGGCATGCGCATCGTCGGCGGCCACACCGATTCACCTCGCCTCGACCTCAAGCCACGACCGCTGTACGAGGAGGGCGGCATGGCGCTGCTCGACACGCATTACTACGGCGGCATCAAGAAGTACCAGTGGGTGGCACTGCCGTTGGCGCTGCACGGGGTCGTCGTGCGTAAGGATGGCAGCACTGTCAAGGTAACAATCGGTGAGGACGCCGATGACCCGGTGTTTGTCATCACAGACCTGCTGCCGCATCTCGGGCAGGCCCAGGGAGACAAGAAATTGCGCGACGGGATCACCGGCGAAGGGCTGAACGTGCTGTTCGGCAGCAACCCTGCAGGCGCCAAAAACGACAGCGATGCGATCAAACTCAATGTTCTCGACATTCTGCACAAGAAATACGGCTTCGACGAAGCGGACCTGGCAAGTGCCGAGCTCGAGATCGTACCGGCAGGACCAGCCAGAGACCTCGGCATTGACCGTTCGATGATTCTGGCGTACGGCCACGACGACCGGATATCGGCCTATACCGCGATCCGCGGCCTGCTCGATCTCAAGCAGGTCCCGGAATACACAGCGCTCTGCATCCTTTGTGACAAGGAGGAGATCGGTTCAGTTGGTGCTACCGGCATGAACAGTTTTCTGTTTGAAAATGTCATGGCCGAGGTCTGCAATATAGCCGTCGACAACTACAGCGATCTCGAGTTACGCCGGTGCCTGAAAAAGTCCAAAATGCTATCGGCCGATGTCAACGCGCTGCACGACCCGAATTATCCGGAGGTAAGTTCGCCGAACAAGAACATGGCGCGGCTGAACCGCGGCCTGGTACTGACAAAATACGTCGGCGCCCGCGGCAAAAGCGGCAGCAACGACGCGTCGGCCGAGTTCATGGCTGAATGCCGACGGATTTTCGACAATGCCGGGGTGCTTTGGCAAACTGGTGAGATCGGGAAAGTCGACCAGGGAGGGGGTGGCACGATTGCCTACATGCTGGCGCGCTACGAGATGGAAGTGGTCGACTGCGGTGTCGGCGTGTTAAGTATGCACGCCCCGTGGGAAGTAGCCAGCAAGCTGGACACGTACATGGCATACAAGGGATATAAGGCTTTTTACCAGTCGAAGTGACGAAAAGTTCTAAAGCGCCTGACTGAGGTCAAGCGGTAGCTTGGCGACACGGACGAGGGCTATCCCTCTTTGCAGGACAAAGTCGCGTAAATGAGCTGATCCTAAGTAATCCGCCGCCAGCCTGTTGCAGACCGATCCGTGCAGCATTACCCCTTGTCCTGAAAGGAGTTAACAGACTATATGGCAATCCCCTATAGTGCCGTACCGGAATCCCGGCAGCGCCTGGTTCGGCCCGGCCTTATGTCGATTTTATCTCGCGCCCTGCTTGAAATAGGATATATTTAGTCCTATTTTGTCTCTATCAATTAATGCCGCTTTAGGCGGCGTCTTTTTTTGAGGTTAAACCGGACTTACAAGATCGGGTTTCAATATGGCACAGAATGACGCAATTCAGGCACCCGAAGCAGTCAGTGAGTCGGATGAGCTCATAGCCAGGTCGATCGAGCAGGAGTACAAGTGGGGGTTCGTCACCGATATCGAGGCGGACGCTGCGCCGAAAGGCTTGAACGAAGAGACCGTTCGTTTCATCTCGGCAAAGAAGAACGAGCCGGAATTTCTCCTGAACTTCCGGCTCAAGTCCTTTGCACACTGGCAGACTATGGAAGAACCGCAGTGGCCGCACGTCCACTATCCGCCGATCGATTTCCAGGATATCATCTACTATTCGGCGCCGAAGCAGAAGAAAAAACTCGGCAGCCTCGACGAGGTCGACCCCGAGCTGCTCGATACGTATGAGAAACTCGGCATCCCGCTGCAGGAGCAGAAGATGCTGGCCGGTGTCGCGGTCGATGCGGTCTTCGACAGTGTATCTGTCGCCACGACCTTCAAGGAAACCCTGAAAGACGCCGGTGTGATCTTCGGTTCGTTCTCGGATGCCGTCCACGAATATCCGGAACTGATCGAAAAGTACCTCGGCTCGGTAGTGCCGTATCGTGACAATTTTTATGCATCGCTCAACTCGGCCGTGTTCAGCGACGGGTCCTTCTGCTATATCCCGAAAGGCGTGCGCTGCCCAATGGAGCTGTCTACCTACTTCCGAATCAACGCGGCCGAGACCGGCCAGTTCGAGCGCACCCTGATCGTCGCCGACGAAGGCGCCTCGGTCAGTTATCTCGAAGGCTGCACCGCACCGATGCGCGACGAAAACCAGCTGCACGCCGCCGTCGTCGAGCTGATCGCCCACAAAGACGCGCAAATCAAGTACTCCACTGTGCAGAACTGGTATCCGGGCAACAAGGAAGGCAAGGGCGGCATCTACAATTTCGTCACCAAGCGCGGCCGTGCCGATGAATCCGCAAAGATCTCGTGGACCCAGGTCGAAACCGGCTCGGCGATCACCTGGAAGTATCCGAGCGTCATCCTGCGCGGCGACAACGCCGTCGGTGAATTCTATTCTGTCGCGCTGACCAACAACTATCAGCAGGCGGACACCGGCTCGAAGATGATACACCTCGGCAAGAATACCCGCAGCACGATCATTTCAAAGGGAATCTCTGCGGGCAAGGGGCAGAATTCTTACCGTGGTCTTGTCCGGGTGGCGCCCAGTGCAACCAATGCGCGCAATTATTCGCAGTGCGATTCCATGCTGATCGGTGACAAATGCGGCGCCCACACATACCCTTACATCGAGGTTACCGGCCCCACCGGCCAGGTCGAGCACGAAGCGACGACCTCCAAGATTGGTGAGGATCAGATGTTCTATCTACGCCAGCGCGGCATCTCCGAGGAGGACGCCGTTTCGATGATCATCAACGGGTTCTGCAAGGAAGTTTTCCGGGAGCTGCCAATGGAGTTCGCCGTCGAAGCCCGCAAGCTCCTCGGCATCAGCCTCGAAGGCAGCGTCGGCTGAAGCAAACGTGTAATCTCACTCGAACGCCAACAGCCAAAGAGAATCGATGAAAAGGAGCGATAAAACGTGGGATGACGAGTGAGACGAAACTTTTTTTCACCTGACACCGAAACCCGAACCTGATCCCTGAAAACATGCTTGAAATCAAAGACCTTCGTGCCGAAGTCGAGTGCACACCCATTCTCAAAGGACTGAACCTTTCCGTCAAGTCCGGTGAGGTGCATGCCATCATGGGGCCCAACGGTTCCGGCAAGAGCACCCTGGCCCAGGTCCTGGCCGGACACGAAGCCTTTAAGGTCACTGGCGGCTCTGTCGACTTCGACGGCAAGGACCTGCTCGCCCTCGCACCCGAAGAACGCGCCTGCGAGGGCGTGTTCCTGGGGTTTCAGTACCCGGTCGAGATTCCGGGCGTCAGCAATACCTACTTCCTCAAGGCGGCAATCAATGCCATCCGCAAGTACCGCAATGAGGATGTGCTCGATGCGATCGACTTCCTCAAGATGTTCAAGTCCAGCATGAAGCTGCTCGACCTCGACGAAAGCCTGATCAATCGCCCGGTCAACGAAGGGTTTTCCGGCGGCGAAAAGAAGCGCAACGAAGTGTTTCAGATGCTGGTGCTCAATCCGAAACTGGCGATCCTCGATGAAACCGATTCCGGGCTGGACATCGACGCGGTCAAAATCGTCGCCAAAGGCATCTCGCAATTCCGCAACGATAACAATGCCATCGTCCTAGTAACGCACTATCAGCGCCTGCTCGATTATATCGAGCCCGACTTTATACACGTGCTTTCCGACGGCAAGATCGTCCGTTCCGGCACCAAGGAATTGGCGCTGGAGCTGGAAGAACACGGCTACGACTGGCTCAAGAACGGCGATTCGCAAAACTGACAACCGACGTATGAGCTTCACCGAGCAACATCCGGCATTTCTCAAGACGACAGGCGGCCCCGACTGGCTTGGCGAACTCCGCAATGCGGGCATCGCACGGTTCGCCAAGCTTGGGTTTCCGACGACGCGCGATGAGAATTGGCGCTTCACCGATGTCTCCCCCATTCGCCAGACCACCTTCACTCCGGCAACTCCGGGCGCCTGCGACGTCGCCCGCTTGTTGCAAAACAGCGGCTGCGGCGATTGGCCCGGGCATCGTCTGGTATTTATCGACGGCGTTTTCACGCCGGCCCAGTCCGACGTCGGCACGTTGCCGGCCGGCGTACGTCTCGGCGGGCTCGCAGACATGCTCGCAGAGACACCGGAAGCTTTGCAGCCATACCTGGGCACAGGTGCCGTGGTCAACGGCAATTCTTTCACGGCGCTGAACACCGGGTACATCCGGGATGGCGCCGCGATTCTCGTACCTGACAACATCGATGACAGTGCCACCATCAATGTCTGGTACATCTCAACCGGTGCGACAGCCAATGCAGTGACGCAGCCGCGCACACTCATTGTCGTTGGCCGCAACAGCAATTTCACCGTCACCGAGAATTACCTCGGCACCGGCGACGCCTGCTACTTCACCAATGCGGTGACCGAAGTCATGCTGGCTGAGAATGCCGCACTCGACCATACAAAGATGCAGCTTGAGAGCGAGACGGCATATCACATTGCGGCGATGCACGTGCATGCGGCCCGCAACAGCCGTTTCAAATCGCACGCGTTCACGAGCGGCGGTGCGATCACGCGCAACACAATCAACGCACAGCTGGACGGCGAAAACATCGAGTGCACACTCAACGGCCTGTACCTCGGTCGCGGACGGCAGCTCATCGACAACCACACCTGCATTGAGCACGCTCACCCGAACTGCAACAGCTATGAGATCTACAAGGGTATCCTCGACGACAAGGCCCGCGGCGTCTTCAACGGCAGAATCCATGTCTGGCAAGACGCCCAGAAAACCGACGCGCTGCAGACCAACCGGGCGCTGCTGCTTTCCGACGATGCACGAGTCAACACCAAGCCCGAGTTGGAAATCTACGCCGACGATGTGCGCTGCACCCACGGCGCGACGATCGGACAACTCGACGAGGCCGGCCTGTTTTACCTGCGCTCGCGCGGCATCGACACCAAGACAGCCCGCGGTATTCTGACCTACGCCTTCGCCTGCGAAGCAGTGACCGACATCGAATCGCAACCTGTTCGCGACACTATCGAGCAATTTCTCATCGACCGCTACCGGCAGCTCTGATGAACGCACCAGCCCGCATACGGACAACAGCCGCGGTCGAACTGCTTGCCATCCGCGAGCAGTTCCCGACGCTGGCGCAGACCGTCCATGGTAAGCCGCTGGTGTATCTCGACAATGCGGCAACCTCACAAAAGCCGTGGTGCGTCATCAACGCAATAGCGGCCTACTACGAGCATGACAACAGCAATGTACACCGCGGTGTTCACGCGCTCAGCCAACGCGCCACCGCCGCCTGCGAGACGGTGCGTGACAAGGTCCGTGATTTTGTCAATGCTGCGGAGTCCGCAGAAATCCTATTCACCAGCGGCGCGACCGAAGCAATCAACTTGGTGGCAAGCAGCTACGGCGCCCACGCCGTCGGCAGCGGTGATGAGATCATCATTTCGACGCTGGAGCATCATTCGAACATCGTGCCCTGGCAACTGCTCTGCGAACGCAGCGGTGCAGTTCTACGAGTCATTCCGATATCGGATGCCGGCGATCTCGACCTCGACGCCTACCGCGACCTGCTGACCGAACGCACGCGGTTGGTCGCTGTCGGACACGTATCCAATGCACTGGGTACGGTCAATCCGATTCGGGAGATCATCGACCTGGCACACAACAACGGCATACCGGTGCTGATCGACGGTGCCCAAGCAATACCGCACATGCCGGTCGATGTGCAGGCACTGGACTGCGATTTCTATACCTTCTCCGGCCACAAAATGTACGGCCCCACAGGTGTGGGTGTGCTGTACGGCAAGCGCCGGCTGCTGGATGCCATGCCGCCATACCAGGGCGGTGGAGACATGATCAGCTCAGTGCGCTTCGAAGGTACGACCTACAACGAGTTGCCGTACAAGTTCGAAGCGGGCACACCGAACATTGCGGGGATAGTCGGCCTTGGAACCGCTGTCGATTTCGTGCAGGCACACCTGCCGAAGCTCGTCCCGCTCGAGGCAACCCTGATGGAATATGCGGAGTCCGCACTGTCGGCAATCGACGACGTCACGATTGTTGGTGCACCGCAGCGGCGGGTCGGAGCTCTGTCGTTTCTGATCGGCAACGTACACCCGCACGATATCGGTACAGTCGTCGACCTGCAGGGCATTGCCATTCGCGTCGGCCACCACTGTGCACAACCGTTGATGGAACGTCTTGGGCTGGTTTCGACCGCCCGGGCCTCCTTCGGTATATACAACACGACCGCGGATATCGATCGGCTAGCCGCTGCGATTCCCGAAGTAATGAGGATATTCGGCTGATGTTTGATTTGACCGAGCTATACCAGGAAGTCATTCTCGACCATAACAAGTCGCCACGCAACTTTGGACCAATGACGCCGCCACCAACACACCAGGCGGAAGGCTATAACCCGCTGTGCGGCGACCGGTTCACTGTTTACGTGCGACTGAACGGCGAGGTGATCGAGGAGATCCGCTTCGAAGGCCATGGCTGTGCGATTTCGAAGGCGTCCGCATCGATGATGACCGAAGCGCTTCAGGGCATGGACCGGGAGCAGGCCGGGTCGCTGTTTGCCGAGATTCATGACATGCTGACCGGCAAGAGGCAGTTGGACGCACTCGACACGGACAAGCTCGACAAACTCGTCGTGCTGTCCGGCGTCTGCGAATTCCCGGTGCGTGTAAAGTGCGCCACACTAGCGTGGCACGCCGTCCACAATGCGCTGAAGGCACAAGGGCCAGCAACAACGGAATAGGTACAATGATCAAATTGCCACGCAAAGTCGAATACGGACTGATCTCACTGATCCATATGGCCGAGATGTCGCCCGGTGCGGTGACGACGACGCGGGAAATGGCAGAGCAGTACCACCTGCCACAAGAGTTGCTCGGCAAGGTGCTGCAGGCATTGACTAAGGCGCAACTGATCGAATCGATCCAGGGGGTTAAAGGTGGCTACCGCCTGCGGCGCCGGCTCGCCGACATCGGCCTGGGCAAAGTCATTGAGGTGCTCGACGGCCCTATGCAACTGGCCCGCTGTACCTGCGATTCTCACACCTGCGAGCAGGAGAGCAGTTGCAACATCCAGGGGCCGATCTATCATTTACAGGACCAGCTCACACGGCTGATCTGCAGTCTGTCGATCGCGTCTTTTCAGCAAAAAGCTGTCATATTACAGAACAATTACGAGACTTTGGAAGCCCTGGACAAAACGCTGTAAACATCGGAGAGGCAAATATGTTGACCAAAGAGGATGTGACCCCGCCGGCCGGCGATGACGGTACGTGCGATATGAAGCCGGACGAGATTCTCGAACTGATCCGCGTCGTTGAAGACCCGGACGTCGGGATTAGCATTGTCGATCTCGGTCTGATCTACGAGGTCAAGAATGACAATGGCGATATCAACGTCGACATGACGCTGACTTCACCAAACTGTCCATATGGTACACAGCTGGTGGCCGAAGTCAACTATATCCTGAAGTCCATCCAGGGCGTCAAGACAACCAATGTCGAGGTGGTCTGGGATCCGCCGTGGTCCCTCGACAACGTCAGCGAAGCAGTCAAGCTTGATCTCGGCATGGACCTCTAGCACCCACTCGTGGAAGACTTGTACCAGGACACCCTGCTCAATCACCATCGCAACCCGCGACACTTCGGTGAACTTGGTGCTGAACCCGGTGTCGAACGCAAAAATCCATTGTGCGGCGACGTTGTTCGTCTTGCCATAGATCTGGCGGACAATGCCATTTGCGACCTGCGATTCGACGGCCACGGCTGCGCGCTGTGCATCGCCTCCGCGTCCTTGATGTGCTGCGCCCTGCGGGATAAAGATGCCGGTGCCGCCCAGGCGCTTGCAGCCGAACTGATGACCGCACTAACCGCAAAAGAAACGCCGGACGTCGCGGGGCTCGGCGAACTCGCCTGCCTTACCACTGTCCGTGACTTTCCCATGCGACTCAAGTGCGTGACGCTACCCTGGACCGCTCTGGACGAGCTATTGGAAAAATAGCGGGCGGTGGAGTGCCAGTGCCCCCCCATTACAGCAACCACGGCATCTTTATCCCGCAGGGCGCAGCACATCAAGGACGCGGAGGCGATGCACAGCAAGTTCAGCGTAATTGCAAAATACACGTTGCCGCGCTATCATTATCGTCTTGAAGCTTGAAGATTTGTTCAGGCATTTTATCGACGTTTTACCGCCCGCCTTTACGGATTATTGACGCTTCGGGAACTGGCGACAACTACCACAACGAGGAGTACAAAATGGTCAACATACTTCACGACAGCGATGCAGATCTCGACCAACTTGACGGCAAGACAATCGCCGTGATCGGTTACGGCAGCCAGGGCACGGCGCAGTCTCTATGCATGCGTGATTCCGGCGTCAACGTGATCGTCGGCACGACCCGCGACGCGGCGAACCATCGGGCCAAGGACGACGGCCTGGAGGTGTACAATGTTGCAGAGGCGACGGAGAAATCGGACGTCATTCATATTTTACTGCCCGACGAGCATCACGGCTGGGTCTATGACGAGCATATCAAACCGAACCTGTCGCCGAACAAGGTGTTGTCGTGCTCGCACGGTTTCAATATTGTCTTCAAGCAGATCGTCCCGGGTGACGATGTCGATGTCATCATGGTAGCACCGAAGAGTCCGGCAACGGAAGAGCGCAAAGCTTACCTGGCAGGCTTCGGCGTGCCGGGCCTGATCGCGGTCGAGCAGGACGCATCGGGCAACGCCCGCACAATCGCACTGGCGATGGCCAAGTCGATGGGCTTCACCCGTGCCGGCGTACTCGAGTGTACCTTCCCGCAGGAATGCTACGAAGACCTGTTCGGCGAGCAGACGGTACTGTGCGGCGGCACCGTCGATCTGATCAAGTACGGCTTCGAGGTTCTTACCGAAGCCGGATACCCGGCCGAGATGGCGTACTTCGAAGTGCTGCACGAAGTAAAGCTGATCGTCGATCTGATTTACGAGGGCGGCATCGAAAAGATGAACTCGGTAATCTCCAACACCGCGGAGTGGGGCGAATACGAGACTGGCCCGAAAATCATCACGCCGCAGGTCAAGGAAAACATGAAAGAGGCGCTCAAGGCTATCGAAGACGGCAGGTTCGCCGAAAAGTGGATCGCCGAATTCAAGAACGGTTGCCCAAATCTGCTGGCACGCCGAGCCGCGCTGGCCGAGCATCCGATCGAAAAAGTCGGGACAGAAATCCGCGCCCTGTTCGAACAGGGCTGAGCCGCACGCGTTTTTAGGAGTTGCTACATGCCGACGTACGAATACAAATGCACCAAGTGCAACCACCAGTTCGAAGCCGTCCAGAAAATGACGGACAATCCACTGACCAGATGCCCGGAATGCAGGTGTAAAATCAAGCGATTGATCGGCGCCGGCGCCGGAGTAATTTTCAAGGGCAGCGGCTTCTACACTACCGACTACCGCAGTGACAGCTACAAGAAAGGCGCCGAAAGCGAAAAGAAATCGTCTGGTGGCGACAGTGCGAACTCAGGTGACAGCAAGCCGGAAAAAAGCAACGGTACGAGCAGCACAGATGGTAGCAACGGTTCCGGCAAGAAAAAACCTACCGCTTAAAGTGGCACGCGGTGTGCGCACTAAAGCAATTTTCATGTGCACCGTTGGCGCCTAGCCTATAGGTCAAAAAATGATTAATTGTCCAAAGTGCCAGGCGGAAAACCACTTGGGAAACATTTTCTGTCGTACCTGCGGCGATAAGCTTGACATGGACGAGCTTCGCCCCGCTGACATTAAAAAAACCGCGAAGACCACCGCGAGCGCCAGCAACATCTTGCGCAATCTCATCGGTCTGGTTCTGTTACTGGCGGTTGCGGCGTTGGCTGCCGGCATATTCCTGGCACCACCGTTGCCGCCAGCCACGACCTTGAGCCCGGAAAATGCGACGGCCATGAAGAACAAGGTCAGTCTCATCGTCGGACGCCAGACGATATCGGAAACCTTCACCACGGCCGAGCTCAACAGGTTGGCGGAGTTTGTCCTCGA
>Ga0209403_10000120_pt1 | contig 120153 bp, 110 predicted proteins | sample ArcticOcean_MG_C_8_FD_187440 | JGI IMG/M metagenome (GOLD analysis project Ga0209403, IMG submission 187440) | Marine microbial communities from western Arctic Ocean - ArcticOcean_MG_CB11_86 (SPAdes) (version 2) | ecosystem: Environmental > Aquatic > Marine > Oceanic | place: Arctic Ocean...
GCGGGGTCTGCATGTTACTGATGGGATGCTGCGAGGTAAAGCCAGAATCAGGTCTATTCGCCGCCCACGGCCAACTCACCATGTCCAGCGTTTTTCTCGCTCTGAATTCGCTCGTAGATCTCTTCCCGATGGACGGCTACGTCTTTCGGTGCATTGATTCCGATGCGGACCTGGTTCCCTTTCACGCCCAAAACGGTGATCGTGACATCGCTCCCAATCATGACCGTCTCCCCGGCGCGTCGCGTAAGGATCAGCATAGCTTCCTACTCCTGCCTTATTGGGGCTTCTAGCCCCTTCTTATTACGCACGTATTTTGATAAGAGCTTGTTATTGTAGACGAAATTCGACATTCGTGCCCATTCGAGCAATCCCGGCTATTTAACATATTAAATTATGGCGTGAATACTAACCTAAATGGTCAGAAACCCAACCCTGAACGGACGCCAAAGCCGCATCCAGGCTGCCTGCATCGCTGCCACCTGCCTGAGCAAAATCAGGGCGGCCACCGCCTTTACCCCCTACTTGCTCGGCGACCGGCTTGATGACATCGCCCGCACGAATCCGGTCTGTATTGTTCTTAGTCACGCCTGCAGCCAGGCGAACCTTGCCATCCTCGACCGATCCCAGCACGACAATTGCGCTTTGCAGCTTGTCCTTAAACTTGTCCACGGCATCGCGGAGCGTCTTCGCATCCGCGCCATCCATACGCTTGACCAAGACCTGAATGCCGCCAATCTCAACGACGTCGTGTTGTGTATCTGCACCGCCTGTTAATAACTGCTGTTTAGTCGCAGCTAACTCTTTTTCGAGTTCTTTGTTTCGTCGCTGAAGTTGTTCAACTTTTTGCGCTGCCTGGTCACGATTACTTTTTAATACCTGCGCCACATTATCGAGCGACCGCAGATTTGCATCGACCCACTCCAAGGCGCCCTTGCCCGTCACGGCTTCTATCCGGCGCACGCCCGATGCAACGCCGCCTTCCGACGTAATCTTGAAGACGCCGATGTCGCCCGTACTGGAAACATGCGTACCGCCGCAAAGTTCCACTGAATAGTCGCCGCCCAATCGCAACACTCGAACCTGATCGTCGTATTTTTCGCCGAACAGCGCGATCGCACCTGATTCAACAGCATCGTCGTAACTCATCAGGTTTGTCTCAGACGGAATGTTCTGCCTAACTTGATCGTTCACTAAATTTTCGATCTCCTGCAACTGTTCTGTCGTAACACCTTCGTCGTGTGAGAAATCAAAACGCAATCGATCAGGCGCAACCAACGAACCTTTTTGTTGAACGTGATTGCCCAACACCATGCGCAGCGCCGCGTGCATAAGGTGCGTTGCCGAATGATTCAAGATAATCGCCGCACGGCGATCAGCATCAATACTTGCGGCGATTTCGTCGCCAACGCTAATATGACCCTGGCGTAATGTGCCGATGTGAATATTGGCACTACCGGATTTCTGCGTGTCCGTTACTTCAAACGAACTGATCGCGCCCTCGATGACGCCGATGTCACCCATTTGGCCGCCACTTTCTGCATAAAAAGGCGTTTCGTCGAGAACAATCACGCCTTCATCGCCCGATATCAATGAGCCAACTGTTTCGCCACTCCTGTATATAGCGACAATTTTTCCGGGTCCTTTGACGCACTCGTAACCCGTGAATTTCGATTCGGCATTGGTTTTGATGCTGGAAGTTTCGCTGGAACCAAATTTACTTGCTGCTCGCGCTCGATCACGCTGTGCGTTCATTGCGACCTCGAATCCGTCGTGATCTACCGTCAAGTTTCTTTCACGTGCAATATCGGCAGTGAGGTCTACTGGAAATCCATAAGTATCATAAAGCTTAAATGCGACATCACCGGGCAGTTCGCTGCCATTCAAATCGCCAATCGCTGCTTCGAGAATTTCCATGCCCTGATCCAGCGTCTCGGCGAAGCGTCGTTCTTCTTTCTCGAGAACCTTCTCAACATGTGCCTGTGCATTAGCGAGCTCTGAATACGCGCCGCCCATTTCAGCAACCAAGGGCGCGACTAACTTGTGAAGGAACGCGTCGTCGACGCCTAGCTTCTTACCATGGCGAATGGCCCGACGAATAATGCGACGAAGTACATAACCTCTGCCTTCGTTGCCCGGCAACACGCCATCGACGATTAGGAACGAACACGCCCGGATGTGATCAACAATCACATTGAGGGAACTACCACCGTCGGCATTAACGCCCATTATGTCCGCGGTTGATTTAATCAGGTTGGCGAAAAGATCTATGTCGTAGTTGGTATAAACGCCCTGCAAAACCGCCGCTGTGCGCTCTAGCCCCATGCCCGTATCAACAGAAGGCTTTGGAAGTGGCCTCATTTCACCGTCGGCGGACCGGTCGAACTGCATGAAAACCAAATTCCAAATCTCGACGTAACGGTCGCCATCTTCATCGGGCGATCCTGGTGGACCTCCGGGAATAGCGTCCCCATGATCGTAAAAGATTTCACTACAGGGTCCACAGGGACCCGTGTCCCCCATGGACCAGAAATTGTCCTTAGCACCCATGCGCGTGAATCGATTCGCATCGACCTTCATAGTCTTTAGCCAGATATTCGCCGCTTCATCGTCATCTTCGAAAACGGTTACCCACAGTTTCTCGGCCGGCAGACCCAATCTCACCGTCAGGAATTCCCAGGCGAATTTAATGGCATCTTCTTTGAAGTAGTCACCGAAACTGAAATTTCCGAGCATCTCGAAGAACGTGTGATGGCGGGATGTGTAGCCTACGTTCTCCAGATCGTTATGCTTGCCGCCCGCTCGGACGCACCGCTGTGACGTTACCGCGCGATTGTAGCCACGCTTGTCATCGCCCAGAAAAACATCCTTAAACTGGACCATGCCCGCATTAGTAAATAGAAGCGTCGGATCGTTTCCGGGTACGAGTGGCGAACTCGACACGATTTCATGGCCCTTCTCCTGAAAAAATTCAAGAAAGGCGGCGCGTAGTTCATTGCTGGTCATGCTTTTCATTGTCGTGTTGAATCGCGGCTGGAAGCCGCTCCTACGGTCTTGCGTAAATCGGCGTAGTGTAGCCGCATTCTCGACGCAGAACTACGAACCGGTATTAGCGACTGCCGTTTGGATGTGATCTTGTTCGAATCCGCGATATTGGAGAAAACGCATTTGCCGAGCTTTCTCTTTGAAGTCGACCGGAAGGTCAGAACCGAACTTTCGCACGCGAATACCGATCGCAAGTGCGTACCAGTCGGCATCAGCGTCGTCGATACCGACGCCGACGAGCTCCGATCGGATACCGCGCTCTTTGAGTTCCTGACGGATTCGGACCGGGCCTTTGCCAAGGCTTATTCGGGACTGAATGAAACTGTTGGTGAAGCGTTCGTCGCTCTGCAGTCCGTCACTACGAAGTATTACGACGACATCAGCGGCGACGGTCGTTTCAAACCCGGCGGTTGCTAGTTTTTTAACTAATTCTTCATGGCCATACTCACGCCGGGCCAGGTAATCCATCGCTTTCTTGCGAGCTTCTTTTGGATCCCCAAAACGATCGACCTCTTCCGGTTGGAAGAGGTCGGCGTTTAACTCATTGACAGATTTTGGTTCGTCCGACATGTGCGGCACTCACCTAAGGTCATACGGTGATTAACTTAAGCGACCGCCTCATCAGCGCCTGCCCCGTCCGCTGGCGCATCCGCTTTGGCGGCCTCTTTAGGCGGCATCAAAGTCGCCCGAATACGCGCCTCGATATCGGCAGCGATTTCAGGATTGTTCAGCAAATACACGCGGACGTTTTCCTTGCCCTGGCCGATACGATCAGTGCCGTAGCTATACCAGGAACCGGCCTTATCAATTATGCCTTGATCGACACCGTGATCGATTATTTCGCCTTCGCGCGAAATGCCATGTCCATAAAGAATTTCAAATTCGGCTTGTTTGAACGGTGGCGACACTTTGTTCTTGACGACTTTCACACGGGTCTGGTTACCGATCACTTCATCGCCCTTCTTGATGGCACCGATACGTCGAATATCGAGCCGGACAGATGCATAGAATTTAAGCGCGTTACCACCGGTCGTGGTCTCGGGGCTGCCAAACATGACACCAATTTTCATACGAATTTGGTTGATGAAAATGACCATCGTATTCGACCGCTTGATGTTACCGGTCAGCTTCCTGAGTGCCTGCGACATCAGACGAGCTTGTAAGCCCATGTGCGAATCGCCCATCTCGCCTTCGATTTCTGCCTTTGGTGTGAGCGCCGCCACGGAGTCGATGACGACAATGTCAATTGCGCCAGAGCGCACCAACATGTCCGTGATTTCCAGCGCTTGCTCACCTGTGTCCGGCTGCGAAACCAGCAACTCGTCAACATTGACGCCGAGCTTCTCCGCATATTGCGGATCCAAGGCGTGCTCCGCATCAACAAAGGCCGCTGTACCACCCAGTTTCTGTGCTTCAGCGATCACTTGTAATGTGAGAGTCGTCTTACCCGATGACTCAGGACCATAAACCTCTACCACTCGGCCTCTTGGTAAGCCGCCTATTCCCAATGCTGTATCCAACCCAATAGAACCGGTTGAAACGGACTCAATATCTTTAATAACACCGCCATCGCCCAAGCGCATGACAGATCCTTTGCCGAATTGTTTTTCAATTTGTCCTAGAGCGGCGGCAAGCGCCTTTTTTCGATTGTCATCCATTGTTTTTTGAGCCATTTAGGAGGGAGAAGTTAATGGGTGATTATCCCATTTTTTGGAGGCGCAGGACAGTTGGACCGCGGCCCTTAATTGAGCAATCTATGAAGTATTACACCGAAGTTATTGTTTCAAAGGGCGGTACTGAACTTCGCCTCGTTGCGATAAAGACTCAACCAATTCGAAGTCCGTCCACAACAGCTCGATCGGTCGCGCCAACCGCACTTCCTGAAAGGCCCTCGCCTTCCTTGAAACGGTGATATGGGGCCGGTAAACGCGATCTTCCGGGGCTATTCCCAGGGGCGCCACAGCCTGGTGCAGCTTGGTCATCAGCTAGCTCAATTCAGGCGGCGTCGTTTTCGCGTGTATACAGGCGATTTTGGGACTCTGCCAAAACGTCAAACTGTCAAAACACAGTCTGATTTCGCCGGGGTCGATAAGATCCATTGCCTTCCAAAGGCCCGGCAGGTGCTGTTCAGGGAAATTCCCGATGAATACTAAGGTCACATGCCAATTGCGACGATCAACGGTCGAACCCTCGATGGCCGATAACACAGGGTTAATCGTGTCGCGCAGCAGCTCCCGCTGCCGATGCGAGGGCCACAACGCAAAAAACAACTTCCTGTCAGCCATCTTTTCTCAACCGCTCCCTGATGCCGAGTAACGCCGCCATGACCGTTTGTGCCCGTACATCTTCCCGATCTCCCGGAAAATGCTGCCGGTCTGCTTCAGACTTAATTTTGTCCTTCTTTCGGGTCGCCCAGCCAAACCAAACCGTGCCGACCGGTTTCTCTTTGCTGCCACCCGTGGGCCCGGCGACGCCGCTTACAGCTACTGCATAGTCTGCGCCGCTCATGGCCAGCACGCCTTCAGCCATCTCACGCACTACGGCCTCACTGACGGCGCCGTGTTCGTTCAACTTAGCTGGATCAACACCTGACAACGATTCCTTGGCGCCATTCGAATAGGTCACTATTCCATAGCCGAAGCACTGCGAACTTCCGTCAACGCCCGTGATTGCTTTGGCAATCCATCCACCGGTACAAGACTCAGCCGTCGCCACGACTTTGCGCGATTTGATCAACTCTTTGACCAAAACAGTTGCTGCGCTCTCTATGTCAGTGGGTTCATCCATTGCTTAATTGATCGTACAACGCGATATGGCTTTCTACCATCGCCTGAACCGAAAATTCGTCTCGCATACGTTGCCTACCTGCCGCACCTAAGGACCGACGCATCTCCGGTTCTTCGATCATGAGCTCGATCGCTTTTTGTAGACTCTCGACATCTCCTGCCGGGATTAGCGCGCCGGTTTTGCCGTGAGCAACCGCTTCCTTAGCACCCGCAACATTAAACGCAATCACCGGTAATCCAGCAGATGCTCCTTTTAGCATCGCAACACCGAGGCCCTCTTTCTCGGCAGGATGCACGAGCAAGTCGAAGGCCGCCAGATATTCATCAAGGTCGAGGCGAAACCCTGCAAACTTAACGGCTCCACTTAGGCCGAGTTTGCGAGCCAGCGCCCGTAGTTGCACCTCATCTGGCCCGACCCCGAAGACGACGACTCTAATTTGTGGGTTCTTGAAAACCAAGCCAGGCAAAACATCGAACAAGAATCGATGCCCTTTGCGGCGAATAAGCTGCGCGACGACAGCAATGGCAAAATGTTTTTCAGTGAGATCAAAATAACGGCTAAGCACATCCGCTTCCGGCGCTTGATTCACGCTATCAACATCGACCGCATCACGGATCACAACGAGGCGATCAGAATTAATCCCGGCTGTGTTCAAGACAGTCGCAATATTGCCGGAAATTGCGATGACTTTGTTGAATGGTTTGTAGCGGAGTCGGGAGAAATATGACGACTCCAGGCTGTCTACACGACGTGACAAGACCGCCGGAATCCCAGCGGCTCGTGCTGCTCGGCCGCCCCAAAAGTCCGCACCGCGTCGGCTGTGGCAATGGACAAGATCTGGTTTTGCCTTACGAAGAAAATTACGTAAGCGCCACATGAATCGGATGTCATGATCGCCTGCGCACGGCATTTCGACAACGCTGAGCCCTAATGCAGACGCCCTGCTGGCGATATCAGAATCCGGGGGACAGACGAGTTCGCAATCGACACCGGCTGCAACCAAGCCTTCCAACAACCAGATAACCTGTTGCGCGCCGCCATAGAAATGGCGCCCAGTTTCAACGTGGACGGCTTTCACGTGTTCATTTGCGAGGCATCGACTTCATAACTTGCAAAGGCTAGCATGCATCACTCGGATGCTTGAAAATAAAAAGAAAATGAGCGCCAACGTCACTCCCGTCCATACACCGATGATGCAGCAATACATGCGCATCAAATCGGACTACCCAGACATGCTGGTTTTCTACCGGATGGGAGATTTTTACGAGTTATTTTTTGACGATGCGAAGCGGGCGTCAGCACTCCTCGATATTACGTTGACGGCACGCGGCAAAACCGGGGGCAACGCGATCCCGATGGCCGGCGTTCCCTATCACGCCATAGAAGGATATCTGGCTAAACTCGTCCGCAAAGGCGAGTCCGTTGCCATTTGCGAACAGATCGGAGACCCGGCCACCAGCAAAGGCCCGGTCGAGCGCAAAGTTATGCGTGTCGTCACTCCCGGCACACTAACGGATGAAGCGCTGCTCTCCGCTGCACGAGACAATCTTGTCGCAGCGGTGTGTTTTTCCGGCAGTCGAGTTGGGCTCGCTTGGCTCGACCTTGCCGGTGGACGCTTTCGTCTGACAGAGCTGGAAGGTATCGATGCCCTCGGCGGCGAATTGGAACGACTGAAACCTGCAGAAATTATCGTTGCGGAGGAAGATGCCGAAAGGATAGTCAACAACGGCATTCGTACGAGTACACGACCACCCTGGCACTTTGAGTTGGACAGTGCGACTCGACTCCTGTGCTCCCAATTCAAAACGAAAGATTTATCAGGCTTTGGATGCGACGACTCACCACTCGGCGTTGCCGCAGCAGGAGCGCTGCTGCAGTACGTTAACGACACACAGAAAACGGCTCTCCCACACCTAAGCTCCGTCACAGTCGAGACCTTAAGCGATGCCGTCATTATGGACGGTCCGACGCGACGTAACCTGGAACTTGAAGAAAGCCTGACCGGACACAAGGATCTCACCTTGGCCGGCATTATGGATCGATGCCAGAGCCCGATGGGTAGTCGACTTCTCAAGCGTTGGATACAACGACCCATTCGCGATGCGGAATTGCTGCGCGGCCGGTATCAAGCGGTCGAGTCGATTTTAATGTCACAAACAATTGAATCAATTCAGTCGATGCTACACGGCATCGGCGACGTGGAGCGCATTCTCTCCCGAATCGCATTGCGATCCGCGCGACCACGAGATTTGCGCCAGTTGGGAACAACGCTGACACGCATACCTGAATTGAAAGCGGAACTCCGAAAACTAGATTCTCCTTTGCTCACAGACCTGCGGCAGCAAGTTAGCGATCACGGTCAGCAACGCGACTTGTTACAAAAATCCATCATCGACAACCCACCGATGTTGATTCGCGATGGCGGTGTGATTGCCGAGGGCTTCGATGAAGAATTGGATGATCTTCGGGCGATAGCAAACAACGCCGATCAATATCTATTGGATCTGGAGGCTCGCGAAAAGGAACGCACTGGCCTGTCTTCCTTAAAGCTTGGATACAACCGTGTGCATGGTTACTACATCGAGATCAGCAAAAGTCTCGCCGCAAAAGCACCAGATGAATACGTAAGGCGTCAAACACTGAAGAACGCCGAAAGGTTCATCACACCAGAATTAAAAGAGTTCGAAGACAAGGTTTTAAGTGCTCGCGAGCGAGCACTATCCCGCGAGAAATATTTGTATGAGTCATTAATCGATAGGCTGAATGAAAACTTGTCGGACTTGCAATTGACCGCTTTCGGTCTTGCAGCATTAGACGTTCTAGTGTCATTTGCCGAACGCGCAGAAAGCCTGAATCTCATCAAACCTGAGCTCGCCAGTGAACCCTGCATTGAGATTCGCGGCGGCCGTCACCTGGTCGTCGAGCAGGTTATCGATACGCCGTTTGTGGCAAATGATCTAATAATGAACGATCAACACAAGTTGTTGGTTATCACCGGCCCAAACATGGGCGGAAAATCTACGTACATGCGTCAGGCAGCGCTCATTACGATTCTTGCTCACATTGGCAGCTTCGTCCCGGCGGACAGTCTGCGCATTGGCCCCATCGACAGAATCTTTACGCGTATCGGCGCCTCCGATGACATCGCCGGCGGGCGTTCGACATTCATGGTCGAAATGACAGAAACCGCGACTATTCTTAACAACGCGACGGAATGCAGTCTCGTTTTGATGGATGAGATTGGGCGCGGCACAAGCACCTTCGATGGGTTGTCACTGGCCTGGGCAGCTGCGCATCACATGGGTGAAAAAGCGCAGGCATTTACGTTGTTCGCGACGCATTACTTCGAACTCACCGCACTTGCTGATGAGGTTTCGGCTTGCGAAAACGCCCACCTCGATGCGACAGAACACAAAGGTCAGTTGATATTTCTACATGCAGTTAAAGCAGGCCCAGCTAATCAGAGCTACGGTCTTCAGGTTGCGTCTCTTGCGGGCGTGCCGGCCGCTGTCATTCGCCGCGCCAAAAAATATCTGACAACACTCGAGGCACAACAGGTCTACGAACACCCACAAACGCAGTTACCGCTCAGTGCACCACCGATTCCGGAAGCAAACCCTTTAGCTGATGCGCTTGACGACATTGATCCTGACAAAATGACACCAAGACAAGCACTGGACGCACTTTATTCTCTTAAGAAGCTGGGCGAAGACTGAGCTAATTGGGGTCAGAGTCACAGACTCTGGCCCTTGATATTACGCAATGGTCGGCGCGAGATACCAGACAATATAACCAAGCCCAATGCCAGGCAAAATATCCGCGATTTGATGTTGTTTCACTAGCAAACATGAGACAGCGATCAACCCAACGAATGTCCAGGCGTAATTCCCGATTGTTGGGGAAAGAACCAAACTAACGTACATCGCAACGGAACAGTGCATGCTCGGCATGCAGTTTCGTCCATTATCTTTACCCTGCACGAAGCGCAAGAATTTTGTCGCCCACGTATTCGATTCATACTGCCGAAACTCAGGCGGTACTGTCGATGGGAAGAGATAAAAGAAGGCGACCTGCGAAAGCAGCAGCATGATGGCGCCGAAAATCAGATAAACACCTTCGGCCATCGATTGAATAGATGCGACAACAAAGCCGATTACGATGTAGTAGAGAAAGGAGTAAATCCACACCCACGACGGCCAAAACGGAATCTTGGCATCCCATGAAGTTACAAAACATCGTGTTTTGAATTGAAAGTTATTACGCTGAACCCAGAAAAATAATTGGTAACAGCCGGTCACAACAATTGCCACAAGAGTAGAAAACACGACGTACTCTTGCAACGATAATGGTGATGCAAAGAACGTCGTGCCGACCAGATAGTAAATCAATGCAAAAACAGGAATCGACACAATCAGCAAAAGCATGTAACGCGGCGTTATGCGTACTTCTTGAGTTGCCTCAGTATTCATTCCTATCCCTTGTGCTGTTGTTTGGTCGCGCCAACTAACGACGGATGTCCTGCATCATACCGACTGCGAATTTGTACGCAATTCCGATAATAAGGCGCTCAAAGCTTCTTTATTAGTCCAAGACCACACCTCATCTGCCGCGCACCCAAGTGGCACCCACCGCGATGCGGTGTGCTCAGCACTATCGAGTTGTATCTCTTCCGATTTCGGTGCGTAGAAATGCCACTCGTATTCCGTGTTTTCCGTAACTCCATCGGCATAGCGATCGCGCCAGCGTAGATCAATTTCGAAGACTCGACTACGACCCGAGTCAACCAAGTGACCGTGTTCACCGAGCCCCGTTTCTTCGAATAGCTCGCGTCGCGCAGCTTCAATTGGAGATTCGTTCGTTTCCAGGGAACCCGTTACAGACTGCCAAAATTCAAAGGGCGCAGAGCGTTTTAGCAATAAAGTATCGCCATCGTGCGAGTAAACGACAACAAGAACTGATTCAGGTCGTCGCGGCTCTATTGTAAGAAACTCAAAACTATTCCGCTCGCGGGACACGAACGCGAATGCCAGTTTCCTTCAGTTGAGCTTCTGAGACTTCGCCGGGCGCGTTCGTCAGAGGACAGCTCGCCGATTGAGTTTTCGGAAACGCAATGACATCGCGAATACTGTCAGCACCCGCCATCAGCATGACCATACGATCCAGCCCGAAAGCGATGCCGCCATGTGGGGGACAACCGTATTCCAGTGCGCGTAGCAGGAAGCCAAACTTCTCTTCTGCTTCCTCATCACTTATACCAAGCAATTCAAATACGGCTGCTTGCATCTCCTGGCTATGAATTCGTATGGACCCGCCGCCAATCTCTGAACCATTCAACACCATGTCGTACGCACGAGATAAAACGGTTCCCGGCTCTGCGCGCACATCGTCGGGACTAGCAACGGATGGCGCCGTAAACGGATGGTGCAGTGAAGTCCAGCCCTTCGATTGCGCGTCTTCTTCAAACATGGGGAAATCAACCACCCACAGCGGCTGCCATTCATCGGCGACCAAACCACGATCTTCAGCAACTTTGACACGGAGTGCACCCAGCGCGTCATTCACAACTCTGGCCTTATCGGCGCCAAAGAAAATCAGGTCGCCGTCTTTTGCCGCCGTACGTTCCATGATGCCGTTAACAGCATCGTCAGGTAGGAACTTCAGAATCGGCGATTGCAGACCTTCACGACCTGCGCCCGCATCGTTGACTTTGATATAGGCGAGACCTTTCGCACCATAACGACCAACGAATGCGGTATAACCGTCAATATCCTTGCGGCTGAGTTTGCTGCCGCCAGGAACACACAGGGCCGCGACCCGACCGTCAGGATCAGCCGCCGGGCCCGCGAAGACCTTAAATTCGACCGATGCCATCAAATCGGCAACCTCGACCAATTCTAAATCGATACGTAAATCCGGTTTATCGGACCCGTATCGATGCATCGCATCCGCATAGCTCAGCCGTGGAAACTCGGCTGGTAGCTCAACATCCATGACCTCTTTAAACAGGGTCCGGACCAACCCTTCCATAGCGCCGGTGACTTCCGCCTCATCAACGAAACTCATTTCAATATCAAGCTGCGTAAATTCGGGTTGTCGATCGGCACGCAGATCTTCGTCACGGAAGCAACGTACGATCTGATAGTAACGATCGAGTCCGGACATCATGAGCAATTGTTTGAAAATTTGTGGCGACTGCGGCAGCGCAAAGAATTTTCCGGGATGCGTACGGCTCGGCACGATGTAGTCGCGTGCACCCTCAGGGGTTGCCCGCGTCAACATCGGCGTTTCGACGTCAATGAATCCATTGTCATCCAGATAGTTACGCATGGCCCGAGTCACAGCGTGTCGTAATCGAAGATTGCCAAGCATTCCCTCACGCCGCAGGTCGAGATAGCGATATTTCAAACGCAGTTCTTCGTTCGCCTGCTCATCATGATGAAAGGGCGGCGTCTCGGCATCGTTCAAGGTGACAAGTTCGTACGCTAACACCTCGATTTTCCCAGTCGGCATGTTTGCGTTGACTGTCCCATCGGGACGTTCGCGAACAATGCCTTTTACAGCCAGCACGAATTCACCGCGAATACGTTCGGCTTCTGCAAAGATTTCGGCGCGATCCGGATCGAAGACGACTTGCAGCAGCCCTTCCCGATCGCGCAAATCTACGAAGATGACCCCGCCATGATCTCGACGACGATGCACCCAGCCGCATACGGAGATTTCTTCGCCGATATGGTCTTCATTTATATGTCCGCAATAGTGACTGCGCATCTTGAATTCCGTCTGTAGAACTGTGCTTTTTAGAGGCGGGGCATGGTACGACCTGCCGAGTTGGGCTGCAACTTCAGTCTTGCTTTTTCGACTCGTCGCTAGCGTCTGGCTGTTTGAGTGGTAACTCGGCAATCTGGCCAGCCTTCCAGACCGGGACGACGACTCCGAGAGAAATGACCATCTTCAGCGCTTCATCGACCTCCATATCGAGTTCGATCGTGTCTTGCTTAGGTACCATTATGATGACACCGGAGGTGGGATTTGGCGTCGTTGGCACGAATGTACACACTAACTCTTCGCCGGTGCGAACCTGCAACTCACCCAGGTTGCTCGAGGTCTGAAAGGCAAGACTAAATAGGCCTTTGCGCGGATATTGCACGAGTAGTACTTTTTTGAATGACTGGCTTTGGTCCGAGAAAACCAGCTCAGCGAAACTCTTGACGGCCGAATAGATCGCTCGGACGAATGGAATGCGATCGAGCAGCGACTCCCATCCTGTGACAAAGGCCCGACCGACGAAGTTGGCCGCAAGCATTCCGGTGATGACAAGCAGCAGAAAGGTGAACAGCACTCCAAGGCCGGGCAAAGCAATACCCAGCATTTCATCTGGGTGATAGCTTGGCGGCAACCACTTTAGAAATTCATCCAACCAGCCATCCATTTGGCCGATGACGAACTCGAGCAGCTTGTAGGTCACTGCCAACGGCAGCCATACAAGCAGTCCCGCGACAATGTAGCGGCGGAGGTTTTTCATGAAACATCACTCTTAGACGTGGCCTCTTTCTTGGTATCGGCCTTCTTGGATTCCTCTTTAATGGTTTTCGGTTCCTTCTTGTCGTCGCTTTTGGCGCTTGGAGCCGCCTCGGAATCACCCTTCGCGAGATTGCGTTGATTGTCCTTCTTGAAATCCGTTTCGTACCAGCCCTGTCCTTTCAAACGAAAACGCGGCGCGGATATCAGACGCTTCAGCGCCGCCTCACCGCATTCAGGGCAATCGACCAACGGGTCATCACTCATTTTTTGCAGGGCATCAAGCGTGTGATCACAGCTCTTGCACGCATACTCGTAAATCGGCACGCATTGTTCTCCATCACGAAAAGTTGCCGCAGCCAGGGGATTGGCGGCGGCGCCATTTTAGGGTTCGATTATATGTTTTTTTGCAGCGTTCAGGCAGCGTTCTGAAATTCAAGTTGATCGTCAGTTACGCCGACCTCGATAACATCACCAGGCTTAAACCGACCCTGCAGTATTTCCTGAGCAAGCGGGTTCTCTACCTGCTGTTGAATTGCACGTTTCAGTGGCCTGGCGCCATAAACCGGATCAAAACCCGCGTTCGCCAGCCTGTCCCGCGCCGCCTCCGACAATACGATTTTCATATCTCGCCCGGCGAGGCGTTCTTGCAGATAGCCAAGCTGAATATCGACTATTGCGCGAATATGCTCACGGCCGAGAGGATGGAATACAACCGTATCGTCCACACGATTAATAAATTCCGGTCGAAAATGCTGCGTTACGATCTCCATTACCGATGACTTCATGGCATCGTAGTTTTGTTCACCGGCGAGCTCCTGGATTCTTTGTGAGCCCAGATTCGAGGTCATCACGATGACCGTATTTCGAAAGTCGACCGTGCGTCCCTGGCCATCAGTCAAGCGCCCGTCGTCGAGCACCTGCAACAACACGTTGAAGACGTCCGGATGTGCTTTTTCGATTTCATCTAGAAGAATGACGGAATAGGGTCTTCGACGCACTGCTTCGGTGAGATATCCGCCCTCGTCATAGCCAACATATCCCGGCGGCGCACCAATCAACCGCGCAACCGAATGCTTCTCCATAAATTCGGACATATCGAGACGCACCATCGCATCGTCGGTATCGAACAAGAAATGCGCCAGAGCTTTGGTTAACTCCGTTTTACCTACACCTGTCGGACCCAGAAACAGGAAAGAACCGATAGGACGATTAGGATCAGATAGTCCGGCTCTCGACCGCCGTATCGCATTCGCAACCGCCTTAAGTGCTTCGGATTGCCCTATCACGCGCTGCTGAACGATGGTTTCCATTTGCAACAGCTTGTCTTTTTCGCCTTCGAGCATTTTTGCAACGGGTATGCCGGTCCACTTCGACACAATCTCGGCGACCTCTACGTCGGTCACGTTATTACGCAAAAGTGTCGTCTCTTTATCTTCGGCGACCACGGCACTCGCAAGTTGCTTTTCGAGGTCCGGGATTCGCCCGTATTGCAATTCCGACATGCGGGCCAGATCGTTCGCACGATGCGCCGTTTCCAATTCCAGGCGGGACCGTTCCAGCTCTTCCTTAATGTGCGTTGTACCTTGCATAGCCGCTTTCTCTGATTTCCAGATTTCGTCCAGATCAGCGAATTCTCGCTCGAACGTGCCTAGTTGCGCTTCGATATCTTCGAGGCGTTTTCGCGACGCGTCGTCAGACTCTTTCTTTAAAGCTTCGCGTTCAATTTTTAGCTGGATAATGCGGCGTTCGAGTTTATCCATCTCCTCCGGTTTAGAGTCGATCTCGATACGAATCATTGATGCGGCTTCGTCGATCAAATCGATGGCCTTGTCGGGCAATTGTCGATCTGAAATGTAGCGATGCGAAAGTGTCGCCGCAGCAACGATTGCCGGATCGGATATTTCAACACCGTGATGCACTTCATAGCGCTCTTTCAATCCGCGAAGAATCGCGATCGTATCCTCAACGGTTGGCTCAACAACCAACACTTTTTGGAAGCGCCGCTCAAGTGCTGCGTCTTTCTCCAGATACTTTCGATACTCGTCAGTCGTTGTCGCGCCGACACAATGTAATTCTCCGCGCGCCAAAGCCGGCTTCAGCATGTTGCCAGCATCCATCGATCCTTCGGCTTTGCCCGCGCCAACCATCGTGTGTAATTCATCAATAAAGAGAATGATCTGTCCTTCTTGCTTCGCCAGATCAAAGAGAACCGCCTTCAGGCGCTCCTCAAACTCGCCGCGAAATTTTGCGCCTGCAATCAATGCGCCCATGTCGAGCGACAGGATTCTTTTGTTACGCAAACCTTCGGGAATTTCGTTATTGATGATTCGCTGTGCGAGACCTTCAATGATGGCCGTCTTGCCTACGCCGGGCTCACCTATCAAAACCGGATTGTTTTTGGTGCGCCGTTGCAAGATCTGAATCGTGCGACGAATCTCGTCGTCTCTGCCGATAATGGGATCGAGTTTCCCCTGTTCCGCAAGTTCCGTTAGATCGACGGTATATTTCTCGAGTGCTTGCCGTGTGTCTTCCGCGTTTGGATCATCCACCGGCTGACCGCCACGAATCTCATCAATGGATTGTTCAATCGCACCACGGATTGCACCAGCCTGCTCTAGAACCGATGCAAGCGGCGAGGACTTATCCAAGGCAGCTAAGACAAACAGTTCGCTGGAAATGAATTGGTCGTTTCGATCCTGCGACAGCTTATCGGTGAGGTTCAACAGTTTGCTGACATCGTTGCCGATGTGAATTTCACCACCGGTGCCTTCGACTTTTGGCAATCTGTCCAACAACTCACCGAGTTTCGAGCGCAGCACATTAACGTTAACGCCGGCCCTGGTCAGCAATCCACGTACAGAACTGCCCTGCTGGTCGAGTAAAGCAACCATCAGGTGGGCTGGCTCAATGAATTGATGTTCCTGCCCGACAGCGAGCGACTGCGCCTCGGCGAGTGCCATTTGAAACTTGCTGGTGAGTTTGTCCATTCGCATGACTGTGTATCTTTAAGGGACCAGGCCCTTAACCTCCAGTTGATCCTATGCCGAGGATGTCCCCGACCTTCTATGGACTCTTATATGAGGCTTCGGCCTCATTTTTCCAGCCCTATGCCGAGGCTCGGGCAACAAATGCTGCCATTCGCCCGCATTGCCCGTTACGGCGGTAGGAAAAGAAGCGCTGCGGATCGCTAAAGGTGCACAATCCGCCGCCGTATATCTGTTGCACTCCCATACCATGGAGGCGCTGCTCTGCAAGGCTGCATAGATCGGCCTGCCAGCCGCCCTGCAGATTTTGTGTGAAGCACTGCGCTGCAATCCGATCGTGATCAATGAACGCATCGCGCACCTCATCGTCCACTTCGAAATGTTCCTGAGATATTGCCGGACCAAGCCATACCAATAGGTTCTCGGCAGACGTCTCAAAAGCTTCAACTGTCGCTTCAAGTACGCCATTGCATAGTCCGCGCCAGCCGGCGTGGGCAGCGCCGACTTCTTCGCCATTTTCCGAAACAAATAGAACGGGTAAACAATCCGCAACCATGATCGCGCAGACTGCGTCAGATCTCGTACTAACGATCGCATCAGCCTCGAGACTTTGAACGGGGCCCGGGTCCACAACGACGTGCGTTCCATGTACCTGATCGAGCCAAGCAGGTTCATTGGCGAGTCCGCAACCCAATGTCATGAGACGTCGGTTATCAGCTACGTGCGTGGGGTCGTCGCCCACATGCAACCCAAGATTTAGCGCTGCAAATTCATCCTGACTGACACCGCCAATACGCGTGGTACATCCCGCCAAAATGCCTGACGGTGCAGGCCAGTCCGCCTCTATCCACTCGAGGGCATCGCTCAAGATTCGTGCACAACGTCGGTGCGCATGATGTTCAACAGATCGTTAAAATCCTGCGGCGGTTCTACGACTTGCTCGATCGTCTCGCCGCTTTTTGGATGCGCGAAAGACAAGCGGGTTGCATGCAGTGCCTGGCGCTTAAAGCGCCGCAATGATTCGCGCAGTTCTTCGGTCGCACCTGCCGGCATCCCAAGTCGGCCGCCATACACCTGATCGCCAACCAAGGGATTACGGCGATGCGCGAAATGCACTCTTATTTGATGGGTCCGACCGGTGTCGAGTTGGACGTCAACGAAAGTGTGGGCGCGAAATCGTTCTTTCACACGAAAATGGGTGATGGCTGGCTTACCTTGTTCCTGCACGCTCATTTTCACCCGATCTGCAGGGTTACGCCCGATCGGCGCATCGACCTTGCCGCCACCGGTCAGAACTCCGACGCAGATCGCCAGATAATGTCTGGAAATGTCACGGTCGGCCAATGCGCGTACTAAAGCCGTGTGCGACGTTAAATTCTTTCCAACTAATAAAAGACCACTTGTGTCCTTGTCTAGTCGGTGCACGATGCCGGCACGCGGCAACGCCTCAAGGCCGGCAACATGATGCAGAAGTCCATTCATTAAGGTGCCATGGGTATTTCCCGTACCCGGATGGACAACCAATCCGGCCGGCTTGTTAACGATAAGGAGATCTTCATCTTCAAAGACGATATCGAGATTCAAGGGCTCGGGAAGACTGGTGACGCTGACTTCGGCTTGCGGTTGAACGATGATCTGTTCGCCGCCAGCGACGCTGTCGCGAGGCCGCATTGTCCGACCATCTACAGTGACATTTCCCTTCAAAACCCAGCTTTTTAGGCGACTTCTGCTGTAGTCGGGAAACATACGGGCGAGCGCTATGTCCAAACGCAGACCGGAAAGGTCAGGCGGTACGAATTTTTCTAAAGAATCGGTCACTTAGGCACACTGGGATGGCAATCAGAATAGCGCTAAGTTTACGGTATACTTGCCGATTCTGCCGGTTTCGTGCAAAGTTCGGCCGCTATTTTGGCGAGAAAAAAATTCCCGCGGGATATGAGAAGAACTACCAATATGTCAAATGTTGTCGAAAAATCGAAGCCCCATCAAAAGGTGATGAAGACGAGCCGCGGGCTGCGGGCGCTTGCAATGTTGATGCTCGTTGCCGTATTTGCAACGGGTTGCGCCGGCAAAGAAGAAGAATTCGACCTCAATTCGAGCATTCGCGATGCTTATGTCGACGCCCAAGATGCTGTAAGTCAAGGCAATTACCGAAAGGCAATCAGCATTTTTGAAGCTTTACAAGCGCGTTTTCCTTTTAGCGAATTCTCGACGCAAATTCAGTTGGAACTGGCATACGCCTATTACAAAGACGGCCGAACCGAACAAGCCATTGAAGCGGGCGAAACTTTTCTCCGCGAGAATCCAACGCACGCGCGCGTCGACTACGCGTTGTTCATTCAAGGATTGGCGTATTTCGATCGCGGCCAGGGCTTTCTGGAACGCCTGTTTAGAAAAGACATCAATAGCCGCCCACCGCGCGATGGACAACAAGCGTTTTCGATTTTAAGTCGTTTGGTTGATCGGTATCCTGCCAGCGAATATGCCGCTGATGCCGAACAACGAATGGTCTATCTCAAGAATCGTCTAGCCGCATACGAAAACGAAGTAGCACTCTTCTATCTCAGTCAAGACGCATACGTAGCCTCGCTCAATCGAGTCAAAACGGCTCTGGAAACCTATCACGGCGCAGACAGTGGCGAAGAGTCGCTACGCATCATGATCGAGTCCTACGAGGGCCTCGGCATGACAGAACTTGCCGACGACGTGCGGCGTGTATTGGAAAAGAATTTCTCGGCCGACGCGAACCAATCAGCGGTATCGCAAAATCCTTAATCCTAACAATGCTGTAGGACCGGCATGATGGACAGGAGTCTATATGTCGCGAGACCAGGGATGGCCAAGAGTGACCTTGCCGCGATTGAACACGCTGACCCCGCCAGATCATTCCTCAGGAAACGTATACCGTGACGTAATCGGGTATCTCCAATCCCGACCGAATGCCCTACTCGAAATTCGAATTCCCGGTGGCGCCTGCCGGCGTTTGTATTCAGTGCGCTTAACCAGTTCGAGCACACGGACAACAACATCTTTGTCATAGCCATCGGCAACAATGTCTGCAACCGAAAGATCACGCTCGATGAACGCCTGCAAAATCGGGTCGAGCACGTCGTAGTCCGGTAGCGAATCTGTATCTTTTTGATTGGGTCGCAATTCCGCTGACGGCGGCCGGGTGATGACCCGTTCGGGAATAACCTCACTAACCGTATTGCGATACCGTGCCAACTGATAGACCAGCGTCTTACTGCAGTCCTTAATAGGTGCGAAACCGCCCGCCATATCGCCATAAAGGGTTGCATAGCCGACCGCCATTTCGCTTTTGTTGCCGGTCGTCAGCAACATACGGCCAGATTTATTGGAGATCGACATCAATAACAAGCCGCGGCAGCGAGCTTGAATGTTTTCTTCGGTTACATCCGCTTCCCGGCCTTCAAATATCGGTTCTAATTGAGCAATAGTTGCTTCGTAAATCGGCTCAATTGTTATCACGTCGTAGCGTATTCCGAGCAATGCTGCCTGCTTAGCAGCATCTTCCTGACTCATGTTGCTCGTGTATCGAAACGGCATCATCACCGCGCGAACCTGATCAGCGCCGAGTGCATCGCACGCAATTGCCAAAACCAATGCCGAATCGATACCGCCTGACAAACCTAGAATTACGCCTGGAAACCCGTTCTTGCGCACATAGTCTCGAGTACCGCACACCAAAGCCTGATAGTGGCTTTCAACGTCCGACAATGCAGGTGCCACTGCGCTTCCTCTCGGTGCAACGCCTGCAGCATCCGCAATCAGTTCAACCTGATACATACCTTCTTTGAATCGTTCCGCGCGAAATGCGAGATCGCCATTGGCATCCATCGCGAAGGATCCGCCATCGAAAACCAATTCGTCTTGACCACCCACCATGTTCAAATAAACAACGGGAATACCGACCTCTTTGATTCTACTTTTTACGGCGCTTTCTCTATAGCGCTGGCAATCGTGTTCATAGGGCGAGCCGTTGATGGCGACGATTACCTCGGCACCCGCGGCACGACTTGCGGCCACCGGGCCACTCTTCCACATGTCTTCACAGATGTTGATGCCGACGCGAATTCCATTTAGCGAAAAAACCGATGCTTCCTTTCCGGCGACAAAATATCGTTGCTCATCGAAAACGCTATAGTTTGGTAACAAATGTTTGCGATATTGTGCGAGAACGGCGCCATCCTTAAACACTGCGCAAGCGTTGTAGATCGCGTCGCCGTCGTACTCTGGATAACCAACCAACACCGCAATGCCGCGAATGGAGTCGCGAATGGTCTGCAGTGCATCGTCCACTCGACGTTGCAGCCCAGAATGAAAGAGTAAATCTTCAGGCGGATAACCACTAACGCTAAGCTCTGGAAATACGACCAAATCTGTGCGCATTTCATTGTGCGCGCGTTGTGAATATTCGATTATTTTTTGCGTATTGCCCGAGACATCGCCAACGACAAGATCAACTTGTGCCAGTGCGACGGAGATTTTTTCCTTCATGGCTTAAAGATTGCTCTAAAGATGAAAATTTAGCCAATCAATTTGGCTATTAGAACTATAGCGTAATACTCAATAGTAACGACCTGGCCCAATCAGCCGTTTATAAGTTCCATCATTTTGCTGCCGAGCTCAGCAGGTGATCTTACGGTCGCGACACCCGCCGCTTCTAAAGCTTTGAATTTATCATTTGCAGTGCCCTTGCCTCCCGCGATAATAGCGCCTGCATGTCCCATGCGCTTACCCGCAGGGGCAGTTACGCCCGCAATGTATGCAACAACAGGTTTGGTCACGTCCGATTGAATAAACTCGGCGGCCGCTTCCTCATCGGTGCCACCAATCTCACCCACCATTACGACACCATCGGTATCGTCATCCGCCTGGAATAACTCCAGACATTCGATGAAACCTAAGCCCCGCACCGGATCACCCCCGATACCGACGCAAGTGCTTTGCCCCAGGCCGTTTTGCGTCGTTTGATAGACAGCTTCGTACGTCAAAGTACCAGAACGTGAAACAACGCCGATTCTACCTTTCTGATGAATAAAGCCCGGCATGATGCCAATCTTGCACTCCTCCGGTGTGATAATTCCTGGGCAATTTGGCCCGATGAGGCGGCAGCTATAGCTACGCAAGGCAGATTTAACTTTCACCATATCGAGAACCGGAATGCCCTCGGTAATACAGACGATCAAATCGACACCCGAGTCGGCTGCTTCGAGTATTGCATCCGCCGCAAAAGGTGCAGGAACATAAATCATGCTCACGTCTGCGCCAGTGTGGTCGACTGCCTCGCGCATGGTGTTGTAGACGGGCACGCCAAGGTGCTCTTCACCGCCGCGCCCGGGTGTTACGCCTGCAACAACATTGGTGCCGTAATCGATGCACTGCTCAGTATGGAATGATCCCTGATTGCCGGTAATACCCTGACAGATGATCTTGCTGTTCTTATTAACCAATATGCTCATTAGACGGGTATTCCTGTTACCGATTCGAAGCCGCAACGGCTTTTTGTGCAGCGTCAGTTAAATCTTCTGCTGCAATGATGTTCAGACCACTGTCGGCAAGTAGTGCCCGACCCTTGTCAACGTTGGTACCTTCAAGACGAGCAATTACCGGAACGCTGACGCCCACCTCTTTGACTGCGCTTATGATGCCTTCAGCGATCAAATCACAACGTACGATCCCGCCGAATATATTCACCAAAATTGCGGTCACGCTGTCATTCGAAAGAATTAGCTTAAATGCTGCAGCAACCCGCTCGCTCGTTGCGCCGCCGCCGACGTCCAAAAAGTTGGCCGGGTCTCCACCGTGTAGCTTGATAAGATCCATCGTAGCCATCGCGAGTCCTGCACCATTCACCATGCAAGCAATATTTCCGTCCAGCGAAACATAGTTGAGATCGTGCTTTGCTGCCTCGCGCTCCTTTTCGTCTTCCTGACTCGCATCACGCATTTCTTCGAGCCTTGATTGTCGAAATAGCGCGTTGTCTTCAATATTGATCTTGCCGTCCAGCGCGACAACATCACCGCCCTTGGTCACGATCAACGGATTGATTTCAACCAGGCTCGCGTCGCAACCCAAGAATAAATCGTAGAGTTTACTAATTAGAGCTGCGAACTGACGGCTTTGCGATTTATCCAAACCAAGACCGAATGCAAGCTGACGAGCCTGATACGGCTGTAATCCAACATCCGACCCAATCGCCACTGTGAAAATCTGTTCGGGAGTGTCTGCGGCAACCTGCTCGATATCCACGCCACCGGCGGCCGAAGCAATGAATGACACTTTGCTGACTTCCCGATCGACTAACATGCTTAAGTAGAGCTCACGATCGATGTCCGAGCCTGCTTCAACATACACAACGTTAACGGGCAGGCCCTCGGGACCCGATTGGTGCGTCACCAACATCGTGCCGAGCATGTCGGTTGCGAATTGCCGCACCTCTTCGGCCGAGCGCGCCAGCTTTACGCCGCCCGCCTTGCCGCGACCACCAGCATGAACCTGAGCCTTTACGACCCATAAGTCACCGCCGAGTTTATCCATCGCCTGTACGGCCTCATCGGGCGTCGTAGCGGGAACTCCCTCAGGCACCGGAATGCCGTATTCGGCGAATAATTTTTTAGACTGATATTCGTGAAGGTTCATTATTACTTTTATCTTATGCCGGGGGAAAAGTCGGCGTATTTTGGATGAAAGCAACTTAAGACGCAAAAACACTCGTCTGGACTACAATCTTCGCAGACCGGTAGGTGGCGACAAGCATCGCGGAGACCATGGATCAACCATCATTAAAAACGAAGCCCATGAACACTGAAGCAACGCTACAGCGTGCCATCGACGAATCGGACTTGACCTGGCGGGTCCTTGGCACACTCAATCTGTTCCGATTATTTCTCGCCATTGCACTCTTAGGTCTTTTCTTTGGTGCCGGAGAACCGCGTGTTTTCGGCGAACGCTACCCTTTGATTTTCTCCGCAATTGCTGCCGCGTATTTCGTGTTGTCTATCGTAGCCGGTTTTTCCATTCGCAGGCGCTGGGTCGGCGCAGGCCTGCAAACGTATACACAAATCATGCTCGATATATTCTCGATCGTCATCCTGATGCATACCAGCGGCGGCATCGGCAGCGGTTTGGGCGGCTTGTTGGTGGTTTTTGTTGGCGCTGGCAGCTTAATCTTACCCATGCAGGTCCCCGGTTTTTTTGCAGCCATCGCTGCACTGGCGATCCTCGGTGAACAGGTCTTTTCGCAAATTGGTGGTGTAAGCGATACCAGCAATTTCACCGCTGCTGGCCTACTTGGTGCCATCATTTTCGCCATATCGCTAGCGGCACGGCCGTTGGCAAGGCGGATTCAGTACAGCGAGGCGCTGGCGCGACAGCGTGGCGTTGACCTGGCGAATCTATCCGAGCTCAATCAATATATTGTTTAACATTTGCGCGAAAGCATTGTGGTACTCGATGCGGGAAATCGCATTCGCCTGATCAATGCGTCCGCTGCCGGACTCCTGGGCGCATCCATTGACAGTCACGGCGTCGAAATTTCAGATGCGTCAGCGGATCTTGCTGACTATATTGCCGGCTGGCGGCAGAACACCGAGTCGAGTTCACATATCGACCTGACCATGAGTAACCAGGATGAAAGCCCAAGCATCAAAGCCCATCTCGCGCCATTGGGAAAAGGGGACGAGCGGCAGGGTCCAATTCTCGTCTTCCTGGAAGATGCCAGCCTAATGAATGCACGCGTGCAACAGTCCAAATTAGCCTCACTAGGGCGCCTGAGCGAGAGTATCGCGCATGAAATCCGCAACCCTGTCGGTGCGATGAGTCACGCCGGTCAACTGCTGGCGGAATCGGACGGTCTTAGTGCGGAGGATCTCCGACTGACACAAATTATCGGCACCCACGCCGAACGCGTCAGTCACATTATTGACAACGTATTGCAGCTATCGAGACGCGACGAGAGTCGCCCGGAACTATTTCACCTTGCACCCTGGCTCAAAGACTTCGCTGCCGAGTTTACGCGCACACTCGAGTTGCAAGAGGGTGAGCTTAGCCCCGCCGACGTTGTAGAGGATCTGGAAGTGCGGATGGATCCTAGCCATCTACGACAAGTTTTATGGAATCTTTGTGACAACGCGGTGAAATATGCCAGTGAAACCGGCGGAATTTGTGTCGAAATCACCGCCGGTCGCACATCGCGAACAAAACAACCCTATTTGGAAGTTCTTGACCAAGGTCACGGTGTCGACAGTGCAACCGCGGATAAGATATTCGAACCATTTTTTACCACCCGAAGTGGTGGTACCGGTCTTGGGCTCTACATATCCAGAGAATTGTGCGAACTCAATCGGGCGGCAGCATTTTCAGAATCGTCTTCGCGGACCCCGATCGCTGGGAAGCCGTGGAAAGCTAGGCAACAATGAACATGCAAAAACCAACTGCACTGGTAGTCGACGATGAAGCGGACATCCGCGAACTGTTATCGTTGACGCTCGACCGGATGGGCATCGACGCGGTCGCGGCCGAATATGTCGAAAGCGCCAGACGGAAGCTCGGCGAGCAGAAATTCGATCTGTGCTTGACCGATATGCGCCTACCGGATGGTGATGGCTTGGAGCTTGTTGATTGGATGCAACGTAACGCGGCAGGCATTCCGGTTGCGGTAATTACGGCCCACGGTAATGTGGAAACCGCCGTACAGGCATTGAAACTAGGCGCCTTCGATTTTATTTCGAAGCCGTTAGACCTGCAGAATCTTCGCAATATCATTGAAAACGCCCTCAAGCTTGGCGACAAAAACACGGATGGTGCAGCGCGTCTCTTGGGCGAATCACCTGCTATGCATACATTGCGTAACATGATCGATCGCGTCGCTAGAAGTCAGGCACCCATACATATTTCTGGCGAATCCGGCACTGGCAAGGAACTCGTTGCACGACTTATTCACGATAGCGGCCCACGAAAAGACGGCCCGTTCGTACCCGTCAACTGTGGTGCTATCCCAGCAGAACTCATGGAAAGTGAGTTTTTTGGACATCGTAAAGGCGCGTATACGGGCGCGATTCACGACAAAGTCGGACTTTCACAGTCAGCCCATACCGGCACTTTATTTCTCGATGAGATCGGCGATCTGCCGTTTGCGATGCAGGTGAAGTTGCTACGCGTCATTCAGGAGCAAACCGTGCGGCCCGTGGGCGCTGCAAAAGAAGAGTCGGTAGATGTTCGAATACTGTCAGCTACCCATAAAGACTTAGCGAGCATGGTTAAGTCCGGCGAATTTCGCGAAGACCTCTACTACCGCATCAATGTCATCGAACTTCGCGTGCCGGCGCTCCGAGAACGCGGCAACGATGTCTTGAAACTGGCGGATCACATTCTGGCGCGGCTCGGATCATCGGCCCAAATTCTGGACGAAAGCGCTCGCAAAGAGCTGAAAAACTATCGCTTCCCCGGAAATGTGCGAGAACTGGAAAATATGCTCGAGCGTGCTATTACCTTGTCTGCTGGCAATATGATCGGTGCCGGGGATCTGGCAATTAGCCCTGCTAGCGAGGAATCTGCGCCAGCACCAAACACCAGCGGTAATCTCGGCAGTCAGATTGACGATGTGCAGCGCCAAGCGATCGTCAATGCACTAAAGCAAACCCGCTACAACAAAACGGCCGCCGCTCGTTTGCTTGGCCTGACATTTCGGCAGTTGCGTTACCGAATCAAGAAACTCGACATCGAGTGACGCCTTGGAAACGACACCCGAGCAACGCTTGAGGTGACAAAATTTGTCACTTGTGGACAAACACTGACATTAAGTGGCCAACTTTCGGTCCGACCCAAACAGCTTAATTGCCTTGCGAAATCCATAAATCAGTTAATATATAATAATTTACGGCATCAAGAGAAAACTTGGCATGGGAATTGCTTTATGTATCGTACAGGCGAATTCGCCGTAGCTTTACGACTGACTAACACTCTCAATATTCATGGAGATAACTGAGATGAAGAAACAACAAGGTTTTACATTGATCGAACTTATGATCGTAGTTGCCATTATCGGCATTTTGGCTGCGATCGCTATTCCGGCTTATCAGGACTACACGATTCGTGCACAGGTTTCTGAAGGTTTGAACCTCTCTGGTGGTGCTAAAGCTGCAGTAACTGAGTACTTTCAGGACCAGGGCGCATTCCCGGCGGACAACACGGTCGCTGGACTCGCGTTAGCCGGAACTATTGTTGGCAAATATGTAACCGGTGTGCAGGTTGCAGGCGCCGTGGTTACCGTAACTTATGGCAACAGCGCGAACGCCAACATCGCCGCCGCGACGTTGACAATGACCGCGATAGACAACACTGGCAGCATCGGCTGGACTTGTGCCAATGGCGCTGGTTTGCAGAACAAATGGCTGCCAGCAGCTTGCCGTCCGTAATTATTTTTTGAAGGCCGCTTTTCGAAGCAATCTTCAATACGGATTAAGAAAACCCCGGTCTTTGATCGGGGGTTTTTTTGCCCGTCTAGTGGAGCAGCAGCGCTTTCTCTCGCGCCAACACTCAAGATCAATTCACACCAATCGAAACATAAAAAGCGGCTAAACAGACGAATTGAGAACTTTTTTGACCACCACTAAAGGCCACAAAATTGTCGGGGCTATTTTGGACGGGCTGAGCGGTGCGTTAGTGATATGTGACCGCGCGTACGATTGCCGCGCCAATTGGATCATGTGAATTATGCAGATAATCAAGGTAATCTTGACCATCATAGGCTGGGCTCTCCAGCCAAAGCAATGCGCGACCGGAACAGACCAATGTCATATCGCTCCAGGGGATTTACCCTAATTGAACTCGTCATTGTCATCGCAATCATCGGCATTCTGGCGTCACTGGCAGTTGCCGCTTATCAAACTTATACGGTTCGCGCACAAGTGGCAGAGGGAATTAATTTCGCTGCTGGCGCGAAAGTACCGGTGATCGACGCCTATACGATTGGTGGCGTTGCACCCGCGAACCGCGTTGCCAGCGGCATGACGCCAATTGCAACCGACACTCGCGGCAGCTTCGTTAGCTCGGTAGAGATCGACGCTGGTCGTATCGACGTTACTTTTGGTGGCCCGCTGGCCCATCAGGACATCATTGGCACGGTACTCTCGCTTACACCCTACGAATCTCGTAGCGACATCGTCCTATGGCGCTGCGGGTTCGCCCCACCGCCGGCCGGGGCCCTGCTAAATGGTGGCTCCGCGCACATTGCGCCAACTGTGCAAGCCCGATATTTGCCAACGAACTGCAGGACCTAATTTCTCGCCATAAACTGTTCTTTTTCAGCAAAATGGCTGCTATTTGACCGCTTGACTTAATGAAACTCCTCAACTGTGAACAACAGCACAAAATCCAGTTGATCCGGGCTCTGAGATCAGTGAGACTGTGAAACCCGCAAAGACTGCGTGTTAAAAAGCTAAGGGACCCAGATTCAATGGCTGTAACGGCTTCTCAATCAACACTTTCGGGTTTGCCAAGACGCCTGGTGCAGGACGGTATTGTCACGGAAGAGGCGGTACTAGAAGCAGCTGACGCGGCTCGAAAAGCGAAGGAACCGTTGGTCTCCTATCTCGTAGCCAACGAGCTGGCAGATTCGCGGGCGATCGCTGTTGCCGCGTCGCACGAGTTCGGCGTGCCGTTACTGGATCTCGACGCACTCGAGATCGAAGTAGAAACCATTCGCGCGGTCGATCAAAAACTACTCTCCGATTAAATTAGCAAGAAACGGGCGCTAACTATGCAGGCACTGCTGATCGAGTCACCACTGACCTTTATTGCGGCAGCGTTCATACTTGCGCTACTGGTCGGCAGCTTCTTGAACGTGGTCATTCACCGCTTACCGCTCATGATGGAGCGAGAGTGGCGGACGCAGTGCGCCGAGCTCGCGGCGGAACCCGCAAAGGAATTGCCCGAGGGTCGATTCGATGTGATGGCGCCGCGCTCGCGATGTCCCCAGTGCGGCCATCAGATAACCGCTCTCGAAAACATTCCCATCGTCAGTTATTTAATGCTTAGTGGAAAATGCTCGGGGTGCAGCGCAAAAATATCTGCTCGTTATCCCGCGGTCGAACTGCTCACCGCGATTCTTACTGGAGTGGTTGCCTGGCATTTCGGATTTGGCTGGGAAGCTGCTGCTGGGATAGGCCTGACCTGGATGCTGGTCGCCATCAGCGTCATCGATATTGATCATCAACTGATTCCGGACTCGATGTCACTGCCGCTTCTGTGGGCCGGCCTGTCACTGAGTTTATTCCATCCACTTGATGGTGCCCAAACGCTGTTTATCGAGCCGCAAACAGCGATTGCGGGCGCGCTGGCCGGCTATCTGAGCCTGTGGAGCGTGTACCAGCTTTTTCGCATCATTACGGGTAAGGAAGGCATGGGCTATGGCGACTTCAAGCTGCTCGCAGCACTAGGCGCCATTCTGGGTTGGAAGCTGCTACCCGTGATCATCATGATGTCCGCTATCGTCGGCGCGGTCATTGGCATTATGCTGATTGTTACCAAACAACATGAGCGTAGCGTGCCGATTCCGTTCGGCCCCTATCTCGCGGCCGCTGGCTGGATTGCGATGCTGTGGGGGTCCGATATCGTCAACTGGTACCTGGATTTCATGGGCTAACCAACCTAGTCCGGGCTAGCGGAAACACTATTAACTACGCAGATAAAAAACGCCTCTTTGTTGGCCTGACCGGCGGCATCGCCAGCGGCAAGTCTCTTGTCGCTGACTATTTCGCAGCACTCGGCACTGCAATCGTCGACACCGACGTAATTGCTCGGGAAGTGGTGGCGCCCGACGCGCCTGCGCTTGATGAAATTCAGCGGGTCTTTGGCGACTGCGCTATCGCCCCAGATGGATCGTTAGATCGCCGCGAAATGCGTCGCATCGTTTTTGCCAATGACGAGAAACGACGGCAGTTGGAATCCATTCTGCATCCTCGCATTAGAGAGGCCGCCTCGATCCAGGCAGCTGAGGCAGACGGCCCCTATGTAATGATCGTCGTGCCCTTGATGTTTGAATCCCCTATGAAAGAATCGATGGACAGAATTCTGGTGGTTGATTGCAGCGTGGAAACGCAGCTTGAGCGGCTGACTGCCCGGGACAGAGAAAGCGTCGAACAAGCGCGCCTCATAATTGCATCTCAGGCAAGCCGCGAAGAACGCCTATCAATTGCTGATGATGTCATTTCCAATGACGGCGACCGCAACACAACCAAGCATGCGGTGCAGGAACTGCACGAGTTCTACCTACAGCTGGCGATTGCCCGTTAACCCGTGTCGAAGCAAGGCTCCGTAGCTGTTCAGTCTTTTTTTGAGCACAGGTTGTCCTCCGGCTCGAAAATCATGTCGGCGCAAAGCGTCAGTTCAATCGCGTATTTTGTTGGTTGCCTGAAGAGAGACGGTGGCGCAGAATACGAACATGGTAGCCTCTGCTCACACCACATCAATTGACTCCTCAAGTGCTCGTCTTCCGGAGTACGAACAGCCGTTGAACGAGCGCATGCGGACGTTCATGCGGCTTGAGTTTCTATACCAGCAGCTCCTGTATAACTGCGAAGGCGACTCCGACTGGGCGACCCGAGGTGCCATATTAAGTTTGCTGGAGATCATGGCTATCCTGACGCGCGGAGACGTGCGTGCCGAGGTGCACAAGGAGCTGGACTTACAGATCGACACCTTAAGCAAGTTTCAGAGTCAGCCAGGCGTCGATTCTGGCCGTTTGGACGCCCTACTTGGAAACTTAATTACGAGTCGCGAGGAGGTTGACGCCGCCGGCACTCAATTTATGCAGACACTTAAGGATTGCGAGTTTTTGAGCTCAATCAAGCATAGAAGTTCTATTCCCGGCGGTACTTGCGAATTTGATCTGCCCGAATATAGTCACTGGCTGCGCCAGCCTCCTGCGCGACGTACAGAAGATATGGATACTTGGTTAAAATTCATCCGACCACTCTGTGACGCCGTAACAGAACTTCTATGGCTCATACGGGAAAGCGCCCGACCGGTCGCTAAGACGGCGATAAACGGCATGTATCAACACCGCATGCAAAAATATGCCAGTTGTCGATTGCTGCGCGTCGCATTACCTCCCGGTAGTTCGCTTTATCCTGAAATTAGTAGCAGTCAGCACCGCTTTACGGTGCGATTCCTCGAATGGTCGACGATTGATTCGCGCGCCGTTCAAACTGGCCACGACGTCGATTTCGACATTAGTATCTGTTAGATAACACGGTCGACATTGCGCTAGAGTTCCTGCAAAACTCGCTCTACGATCGGCGCGTCGGCGGCCAGCATTGTCACTTCGCTGAGATTGAGTTTGCTCACCCAGCGAATTTCTTGGCCTTCCCTTCCCATCGGTGATTCGTGCCATGCTCGGACGACAAAGAACTCTATCGCAACCGATAAGTCGGAATAATCGTGTTCGATTGTCGCAAAGGACGCATAGTCCACCGCAGTTACACCAAGCTCTTCGTGTAATTCGCGGCGTAGCGCGACATCTGCGGACTCTCCGACTTTCACCTTACCGCCCGGGAATTCCCAGCAATCGCACATTGATCGCGCCCGTCGACGATCGCTGATCAAGAATTCGCCGCGGTTATTCCGGAGAATTCCAGCGACGACCTGGATGCGATTCGTCTTGTCTATCCGCTCAGCTTGCCGTGACACTGTTTGAACTTCTTACCCGATCCACACGGACAGACCTCATTGCGTCCTACCTTGCGTCCTGTTCTGACGAACGGCTCCGCTGCGGGACCTGCACCACCACCAGGCGCGCCTGGTGGTGGTGCCTGGCCCGCGGCCCCAGGAGCTACTGCTGGTGGTGGCGCCTGACCTAAGCTCGGCGCCTCCGCGTGCTTAAACTCCATGGACTGCGCCGTGCGACGCTCTTGTTCAAGCCGCTGCACGTCTTGCTTACTCTGAATCCGCACGCGCGACAGAATACTAATTGTGTCGTGCTTCACCCGCTCGAGCATTTCGCCAAACATCTCGAAAGCCTCGCGCTTATATTCCTGTTTGGGATTTTTCTGAGCGTAGCTGCGCAAACCGACACTCTGGCGCAAATGATCCATAGCGCCCAGGTGTTCTTTCCAGTGGAAATCAAGTTGCTTAAGCATGATTTCCTTTTCGACAAGACGCATCAGATCTGCGCCGATCGATTCTTCCTTGGCGCGATATGCCTTGTCCATATCCTTAATGCAGCGAGTGCGAATCTGATCGTCATTTAGACGCTTGTCTTCAAGCAGCCAGAATGGAACATCCATCGTAATTGCGAATTCTGATTCGAACGTGTTGGCGAGTCCTTCAGGATCCCATTGCTCTTCCAGGCTACCTTGGGGAATGTGTTCGTCAACGACTATCCCAACGACTTCCTCGCGTATCGCGGTAACAGCATCTGCAACTTCTTCAGCGGCCATCAATTCAGATCGTTGGTGATAGACCACCTTACGTTGATCGTTGGCAACATCATCGTACTCGAGCAAGTTTTTACGCATATCAAAGTTGTGCGATTCGACCTTGCGCTGTGCCTTTTCAATTTGTCGTGTTAGGAGCTTGCTTTCGATTGCCTCGCCTTCACGCATGCCGGCGCGCGACAACAAATTCTTGGTTCGCTGCGGGTCACCGAAAATCCGCATTAGGCTGTCTTCCATCGAAAGATAAAAACGACTCGACCCGGGATCTCCTTGGCGTCCTGAACGACCCCTAAGTTGATTATCGATACGACGTGATTCATGGCGCTCCGTACCAACGATGTGCAAACCGCCCGCATCAAGAACCGCTTTGTGTCGCTCTGCCCAATCAGCGCGAATTTCTGCTTCGTCGGCGCCTTCACCTGCTTCGTCAAGTTCAGCTTCCAAATTACCGCCAAGCACGATATCCGTGCCACGACCGGCCATGTTGGTGGCAATGGTTATTGCACCAGAACGACCCGCTTGTTGCACGATATTCGCTTCTCGTTCGTGTTGCTTCGCGTTCAGAACTTCGTGACTAACGCCGTTTTTCTTCAATGCCTTGGACAAGAGCTCAGACGTCTCAATCGACGTCGTGCCGACCAACGCCGGCTGACCTCGTTCACGACAATCGGTGACGTCCTCAATAATAGCGTCAAACTTATCATCCTGATTGAGATACACCAGATCTGGCATATCTTTGCGAATCATATCCTTGTGCGTTGGAATGACCAGTACTTCCAACCCGTAAATCGACAAGAACTCGAACGCCTCTGTGTCGGCGGTGCCGGTCATGCCGGACAGATTGTTATATAGGCGAAAAAAGTTCTGGAACGTGATCGACGCGACAGTTTGATTTTCCTGCTTAACCGCGACACCTTCTTTCGCTTCGACAGCCTGATGCAGTCCGTCCGACCACCGGCGACCCGGCATCGTGCGGCCAGTGAATTCATCAACAATGACAATTTCGCCATCCTTAACAATGTATTCGACATCCTTTTGAAACATTATGTGCGCTCGGAGCGCAGCGTTCAGATGATGCAAAAGCTTAATATTCTGTGCGTCGTATAGACTCTCACCATCGCTCAAGAGACCCGATTGAATCATCAGTGTTTCGACTTGCAGATGCCCTTCCTCGGTAACATGCACCTGTTTGGATTTTTCGTCTGCCGAATAATGTCCCCGAGTAACTAATTTACAAACAGGAATCTTGCCTTCGTCCTCGGTGAGAACAACGTCTGCCGTGCGCTCCTCGCCGATGTCCATAGCATGGTAAACCGACATGGTGTTCGATTCATTGCCGTCATCATCGGTGATGTTGAGGGGTTTACCCTTTTCGTCCAACAACTTGATCGACTTGTACAAAATGTCGTCGTTGGTTTTCCCTTCAGCCTCTTCTTGAAGGCGAAGCTTGGGAATCAATTTATTGATCTTAAGATAGAGGTCCGTACTTTCTTCAACCGGGCCAGAAATAATTAGCGGCGTTCTAGCTTCGTCGATCAAAATCGAGTCGACCTCATCGACGATCGAAAAATTGAGGTCACGTTGAACCTTGTCGTTCAACGAGAATGCCAGGTTATCGCGTAAGTAATCGAAACCTAATTCATTGTTTGTCGCGTAGGTAACATCCGCATCATAGGCGGCCTTTTTTTCATCGTGCGACTGACCCGATTTTGAAACGCCAACCGTCAATCCCAAAAATTCGTAAGCTGGACGCATCCAGTCTGCATCGCGCTGCGCAAGATATTCGTTCACAGTGACAATGTGTACACCGTCGCCTGACAGTGCATTTAGATAGGCAGGCAGGGTCGCTACCAAGGTCTTGCCTTCACCGGTCCGCATCTCCGCGATTTTGCCTTGGTGCAATACCATGCCGCCGATAAGTTGTTCGTCAAATGGGCGCATTCCAAGTGAACGCCAAGCGGCCTCGCGTGCATAGGCGAATGCTTCTGGCAATAAATCGTCGAGAGTGGCACCAGCCGCAACTTGTTCGCGAAACTCGGCTGTCTTTGTCTTGAAATCGCCATCTTTCAGCGCTTTGATCTCGGATTCGAGATCATTGATTTTGTTGATCTGACGCGAAAACTGACGCAGCGCACGCTGATTACGGCTGCCTAAGACACGGGTAAAGATGTTGGCCACTTAGGGCTCCTGGAGCAGTCGCCTTACTAATGAGGCGGCAATGTTCAAAAAACGGGTATTTTACTGACTAATCAGGAATTTGCACGGTGCATACGCGCAATTATTCAAGCTAATGAAGACGGGGATATAGGACTGAATGCGGCAATGACAAGTTGCCAACTGAGATAGACGAATAAAGGTTTAGTCGGACTGACGGATAAAGCTTACAGGATTGACGCGCTGGCCATTACGCAGCACCTCAAAATGCAAGTTTGGCCCGGTTGCACGGCCTGTTTTACCCATCAGAGCAACAGTTTGCCCTTTGCGAACTTCGTCGCCAACGGCAACCAAATTCTCCGAATTGTGCGCATATCGAGTGGCATAGCCATTGCCGTGGTTGATTTCGACGAGGTTGCCAAAGCCGTATCGATCAGACGACCAAGTAACCACACCATCCGCAACCGCGATGATTTCGGCCCCCAACTTACCCGCGAAATCCACGCCCTGATGATTAGCGGGTTTACCAGTGAAAGGATCTGTACGGCGACCGAAATATGACGACATCCATCCCGACTGGACCGGCCGTCCCTCCGGATAGACGCGCGCGGATAGATTCTGATTGGAAAGCACACCTTCAAGAACGCCTAGTTGGGCCTCGCGATTATCGAGTTGGTTGCCGAGCGCTGCCATCGCCGTCAAAACTTCGGGGACCGCGATAGTCGACCCGGCCGCATACGCTTCTTCCGGACCACCCATGGCCGGGTCAGCATCAAAATCAAATTCACCATCTTCCAAATCCGCCATTTCAGTCAGGCGGCGACCCAGCGCATCAAGTCGGATAACGCGCGCATTCATTTGACCAATGTTGATTGCCAACGCATCCAGTGTGTCTTCAGTTTGTTGCCGAGTTTCGGCAATTTCATCTTTCTGTACGACGAGCTCACCAGATAGCGTCGCAACCTCAGATTTGCTCAAACCTGACCCAGTTTGCGCAGAATACCAGTAGCCTGCACCGAACATTGCGCTAGCTAAAAACCCAGCAATCAGGACGGTAAATGCCGCGGCAGAACGACCAGACAGGTTGATCTGCAGGGGTTTACCGAACCCCTTGCCGAATATGACTACATTCATCGAGTAATCCCCAGGTTTGCCCCGTTCAACTTATAACATGTTAATTTATATATAATTGTGTAACAGGTCAGCTGCCGTCGTCGACGCCGATTCATTGTTCTTAGTCTGCTCTCAGTCATCATTTCGGTAGCCCCGCTATCGTAGGGCCTGTGGCGCCTTAGATCGGTGGTTTTGCGTCCCCGTCTTTCAGCGGGTATGCCCTTGTCAGACAGTGAATATGCAAAATTCCGGTTTTTATTACAAGATCAGCGACTCTGAACCATGATTCCGATCACTCGTACTCACTTTAAAGTGCCTACTCCGTCACACTTCTATGTCAGTCAAAAAACTCGAGAATCTACTTAAAACCGATCAAAACAGTGATCTTGATCGCCTAATTCAGCGCGCCCAAGATATGGACTCGTTAACCACCGCACTGCGCGCCGGTATCGAGTCGAATCTTGCAGATAATCTAATTGCCGCGAATATTCAAGATGGTGGGCAACTCGCCATTATTTGCAGCTCGTCGACCTGGGCCGCGCGACTTCGATTCGAATCAGACCGCTTACTCGAGCTGGCAGCCGGTGCAGGAGTCGCAGCGAAGACCTGTGTTGTCAAAGTGAGTCGCTAGCAGGCGCCCGCGTTATGCCTGTAGTGCGGGGGTCTGAAATCAGGCGTAGGCTGGCGCTGCATAGGAAATGGGCGCCTTCTGTGGGTCGCTGAAGGTCACTTCTTCCCAAGCTGATTCGTCGGCCAATAACGCTCGCAACAATTTGTTATTGAGGTCGTGGCCGGACTTGTGTGCGGAGAACTCGCCAATGAGACTGTGGCCCAACAGGTAGATGTCACCAATAGCATCAAGAATTTTGTGAATGACAAATTCATTAGAATAACGCAGGCCATCTTCATTGAGGATGCGGTAGTCATCCAGCACGATCGCATTGTCCATGCTGCCACCCAACGTCAGATTTTGTGCTCGCAACGCTTCGACGTCTCGCAAAAAACAAAACGTCCGTGCACGACTAACTTCTTTCAGAAATGACGTCGAGGAAAAATCAACGGATGCTTTCTGGCTCAGTTTGTTGAACACCGGATGATTGAACGAAATTTCAAAATTGACTTTAAATCCGTTGAACGGCGTGAACTGAGCCCACTTGTCGTCTTCTTCGACGCGCACTTTCTTCTTGATGCGAATAAATTTTTTGGCAGCGGACTGCTCTTCGATGCCGGCCGATTGCAAGAGGAAAACAAAAGGTCCCGCACTCCCGTCCATTATCGGCACTTCTGGTGCTGACAGATCAACGTGTAGATTGTCGATTCCAAGACCGGCCACCGCCGACATCAAGTGTTCAACCGTAGCGACTTTCACGCCATCTCGAATTAGCGTTGTACCCAACATCGTTTCGCCAACCAGTTTGGCGTCAGCTGGAATATCGACAGGCTCATCAAGATCGACACGGCGAAAGGTGACGCCTGCATTCTCAGCAGCAGGTCGCAATGTCATGTAGACCTTGTCGCCAGTATGTAAGCCAACACCGGTCGCCCGAATCGCTGTTTTCAGTGTTCGTTGTCTCAGCATTTTTTAAAAACTCGTTCCATTTTCAATGAGTTACGGAGCTTGACTCGAAGGAATTGACGCGAGAGATTAACATAAGGATCGCGACCACAGCAAAATGCGCGATTCCCAAAACCGGATCGAACAGGTGGAGCAGAGCCACCTGTTCGATCCCAGCGGAGATTTTTGCGCATTAACCCGACCGCGACGAGTAAGTGAGACGCGGTCAGCGCGCCGCTCGCTCAGTCTGCCTGGCGGCGCAGAAACGCTGGGATATCCAGCAATTCTTCCTGCAAACCCGCGTCCTCCAACCCATCTCCGACAGCTCGTTTACGCTGAATCGCCGGCTTATCTAGTTGCTGATAGTTAGGCTCCGTTCCAGTCGCTACAGTCCGCTTAACAACTCGAATTGGGCTGCTCGATTGCGCATCATTTTGCCCCAATCCTGTCGCAACAACGGTCACCCTGATCTTGTCGTCCATATCAGGGTCGATAACGGTACCGATCACAACCGTCGCGTCGTCAGATGCGAATTCCTTGATTGTGTTACCAACTTCCCGGAACTCACCAATTGACAAATCCATCCCGGCGGTTACGTTGATTAGAATACCGTTCGCTCCCGCGAGATTGATGTCTTCCAACAGCGGGCTCGATATTGCCGCTTCTGCTGCTTCACGCGCGCGACCCTCACCAGTTGAAGTTCCCGATCCCATCATCGCCATGCCCATTTCTGCCATGACCGTCTTCACGTCAGCAAAGTCGACGTTGATCAAACCCGGTCGGGTAATCAACTCCGCAATTCCCTGCACAGCACCTTGCAGCACCTGATTCGCGGACCGGAATGCATCTAACAACGTCGTCTCACCACCAAGGACAGTAAGCAGTTTTTCATTCGGAATGGTGATGAGCGAGTCGACATATTTACCGAGTTCGGTGATGCCATGATCGGCAATCATCATCCGTTTACCACCTTCCATTTCAAACGGCTTCGTCACGACGGCCACCGTCAATATTCCAAGCTCTTTCGCGACTTGTGCAACCACGGGCGCAGCACCTGTACCTGTACCACCGCCCATGCCAGCCGTGATGAATAGCATATCAGCGCCTTCTATCACTTCCTGGATTCGATCACGATCTTCCATACCGGCCTGTCGACCAATGTCCGGATCGGCACCTGCACCAAGTCCCTTGGTGATGTTGCAACCAATTTGTAACGCCGTTCGAACACGAGCACTATTTAGCGCCTGCGCATCGGTATTAGCGCAAATGAAATCAACACCTTCAATTCCTGAATTAACCATGTGTGCGACTGCGTTGCCGCCGCCACCCCCAACTCCGATTACTTTTATGACCGCGCTCTGGCTGTGCGCATCCATTAACTCAAACATGTAAACCTCCGCTCACTATTTTGTAGATCAAACTCACTCATTAAAAAAATGCTTCAAAGCTCTGAAGCTCTCACTTAAAACTGCCCCTGAAACCAGGATTTAATTCGTGCAAAAATATCGCCGATGCTGCTGCCACCCGATGGCGTTCGCAGTTCGCGTCGATCAATTGCTTCGTAGCCGTACAACAAAAGCCCAACACCCGTCGCGTGAATCGGATTGCGAATAACATCCATCATTCCTTCCACGTACTGTGGCGAACCCAACCGAACCGGCATGTGGAAAACTTCTTCCGCCAATTCGACAGCACCCTCCATCTTCGCGCTGCCGCCGGTAATCACGACACCGGCTGCAATAAGCTCTTCGAAGCCGCTGCGTCGTAACTCATCACGTACAAGACCGAACAACTCCTCAAAGCGTGGCTCCACAATCTCCGCCAAGGTCTGTCTCGCTAAACGACGTGGCGGTCGTTCGCCGACGCTGGGCACTTCAATCGTTTCGTCCGGATTCGCCAACTGCGACAAAGCGCAGGCGTACTTGATTTTGATTTCTTCTGCATATTGCAGCGGGGTACGCATTGAAACGGCGATGTCATTGGTCACCTGATCACCAGCAATGGGTATGACCGCGGTGTGCTGTATTGCGCCACCGAGAAAAACGGCGATATCCGTCGTTCCTCCACCGATATCGACAATGCAGACGCCCAATTCCTTCTCGTCTTCGGTCAGCACGGAATAACTCGATGCCAATTGCTCCAACACAATGTCATCGACTTCAAGGCCGCAGCGTTGTACACACTTGACGATATTCTGCGCGGCGCTCACGGCCCCCGTAACCATGTGTACCTTGGCTTCCAGACGCACGCCCGACATGCTGATGGGGTCGCGAATACCTTCTTGATTATCGATCAGAAATTCTTGTGGCAGGATATGCAAAATTCGTTGGTCCGCCGGAATAGCGACAGCGCCGGCCGCATCGATTACACGTTCCAAATCACCATGACTCACGTCCTTATCGCGAATGGCAACGATGCCATGCGAGTTCAGGCTACGGATGTGACTTCCCGCGATTCCGGCATAGACAGAGTGGATATCACAACCGGCCATCAGCTCTGCCTCTTCGATGGCGCGCTGAATTGAATGCACGGTTGACTCGATGTTGACGACCACACCCTTTTTTAGCCCACGCGAAGGATGTGAGCCGATACCGATCACTTCGATAGTGCCGTCCTCGTTGGCCTCGCCGACAATCGCGACGACCTTCGACGTGCCGATGTCCAGCCCAACAATCATGTTGCTATCGCTGTTCTTGTTCACAGAACTGCCACCATGCCGGCTTCATCCGAATCGGGATCCGCAACTGGGGAGCGGTTACCGTTTTTCCAACCAATCGTAAATCCGTTGCTATAACGCATATCGACAAAATCGATTTCGCCCTCGCGACTTGAAACAATGTTCGCGGCGACGTCCAAAAATAGTTGCGCGCGTGAATCTACATCGCGCCGACCTAGCCGCACGTCTATGCCATTACTCAATTTCAATGACCAGGCGCCGCGTGCATCCAGTTGTACCTGTCGCAAGTCGAGCCCTGAGGGCATCAGGCGTTCACGCATATTCAAGTAACGTCCCGCGACCACAGAGGACTGTCCTACGGGCCCACTTAAGCGAGGTAACTCAGCAGGAACATGGCGCGCATCGGTCACAAAAAGATCGCCGCGTGTATTCAGCAATCCACTCTCGCCCCAAATTGCAGCCGGAATTTGTTCGCTCACACTAATTTCCACCGTTCCAGGCCAGCGTCTGCCGACGGCGGCGCGATCGATCCACTGCAATGCAATGACACGATCTTGAATTAGCTTGAGGTTAGCGCTGAAAAATCCAGCTTCTAGCTGGTCGCTAATCGCCTCTTCAATCTGCAGCGCGCTCACGCGTTGAAACGGACCTTCGATGGAAATCGATGTGATCGGCCGATCAAGCATCTCAGCGCTAAATTGGTAACTCAATGCGACCACTGCCGCCGCGAACAAAAGCACCGAAATCCGCTTCAAAGGAAACTTCGGCAATTTGATTTGCCGCGTTGTCTTTTGCTTACGTCGCTGGGCTTGTTTACGCGTCATTCGCAGCCACCCCAACGTTGTCTGTCTGAGCGCCCGATGAAATGCTGGTTTCCAGCACACGCCAACACAGCTCGGCGAAATCGATGCCGGCAACTTCCGCTGCGCGCGGCACCAAACTATGACTAGTCATGCCTGGCACCGTATTCACTTCAAGCACTTGTGGTATGCCATTATCGCCGGTCATGAAGTCGACGCGACCCCATCCGGCACAACCAAGAACCGAAAATGCGGCTATCGCCGTGTCGTGATAGCGACATTCAAGTTCTCCGTTGTCTGTCCCCGGACAATGAAATTGTGTTTTTTCAGATTCGTACTTCGCACGATAATCATAAAATACTCGCGGCGATTCGATGCGAATACTGGGCAACGCTTGCCCTTGTAAAACTGCGACAGTTGATTCAACGCCAACAACACCGCGCTCGGCTATTGCCGGTCCGCCAAAGCTGAGTGCGAGGTCAACCGCTTCTTCAAGTTCTTTTAGTTCGAAAACTTTACTCAAGCCAACGCTCGATCCCTGGTTGGAAGGCTTAATGAACAGCGGAAAACCGAGTTGATCGGCGGCCAACTTCGCGTCACTGGAGTTCCAAACGATGTGGTATTCTGGGGTCTCAATGCCCGCCTCCCTGAATAGTTGTTTGCTGCGCACTTTATCCATCGCGAGCGCTGACGCCATCACACCGCTGCCGGTGTAGGGCAAGTCCATCCATTGCAGTGCACCCTGCAGTGCGCCGTCTTCACCGCCGGTGCCGTGCAGTGCGATCCACACACGGTTGAAACCAGCGGTAGGCAGTTCGCTGAGACTCCGCACAGACGGATTCCAGCCATGGGCATCAATACCGCGGGATAAGAGCGCTTCAAGCACAGCTTCTCCGGTATCGAGTGACACCTCACGTTCTACAGAATCGCCGCCATAAAGCACTGCAACCCGCCCAAAATCATTTGCATCGACGATCATCGCGCGTGTGTCAGCAAGAACCGGCGTCATATCGTGTCCTCGCCCACAATTTTCACTTCAGGGATCAACTCAACTCCAGTCTGATCCGCTACAGTTTGTTGTACATGTCGAATTAGATTTTCAATATCACGGGCGCTCGCATCACCGCGATTGACGATGAAGTTCGCGTGCTTCTCGGAAACTTCCGCCTCGCCGATTCGGCACGACTTCAGGCCGCACGCATCAATCAGTCTTGCAGCATGATCGCCGGGCGGATTTCTGAAAACAGAACCGCAAGTTGGCAAGCCGAGTGGCTGAGTATCCTTGCGTCGTTCCAGCATTTCTTTCAGCGTTTCCATACTGGCAATCGCATCGGGGTCGAATTCCAGTTCCGCCTCAACAAACCATTCGTCTGTCGGGCCCTGAACATTCCGATACCCGACGACATACTCGTCAGGAAAGCGTCGCCGAATTTCACCAAAGCGATCAATCGTTTGTACCGAGCGAACCCTCTCCCAGGTTTCGCCGCCATGTGCGCCCGCATTCATCGCAAGAGCGCCACCGAGCAAGCCCGGGATGCCCGCAAAAAACTCCGACGGCCCAAAGTCCCAACGTACGCATTGGCGCGCAAGCTGAGTGCAAGCAACGCTCGCGCCGACACGAACGCGGTGCTCGCGTAATTTTTCGAGCACGTTGAAAATCCCGGCGGTCGCAATAACCACGCCCGGCAGCCCGCCGTCGCGCACCAAAAGATTACTGCCAAGTCCGAACCAAAAAACCGGCACATTAGATTCAAGTGAGCGCAAGAACTGGGACAAGTCATCCAGGCCGTCTGGTTTGAAAAAGACGCCTGCCGGTCCACCGACGCGCCATGACGTATGCCGACTCATCAATTCGTTTTCGCGAATTTCGCCGTTCACAGCCGGAACATTCTGCGCAGCCATCATTTTTGCACCTTCAGGTGCGGGGCGTTGGATGATTGCGATGACAATCGCGTTGGCAGACCCGCTGCGAATCCGCCAATGTCGCCAGCCCCCATCGTCAGGACGAGATCACCCTCCATCAGCACGTCGTCTAAGACTGGCACCAGCTCATCAAGCGTTTCAACGAATATCGGCTCAACACCCCCACGCGTCCGCACTGCACGTGCAATGGCTCGGCCATCCGCACCGGCAATCGGGTCTTCGCCTGCCGCGAATACTTCGAGGACAAGGAGAACGTCGGCATCACTCAGCACCGCTGCAAAATCGTCTATCAAATCACGTGTGCGCGTAAACCGGTGTGGCTGAAAAGCCAATACAACACGCCTACCCGGCCAACCGGAACGTGCAGCAGCTAAAGTTGCCGCGATTTCGGTTGGATGATGTCCGTAATCATCGACCAACATGACTTCGCCGTTCTTCGTAGTGACATCACCAAGAATTTGGAAGCGTCGGTCAATACCTTCAAATTTTTCCAACGCAACGACGAGCGCTTCATCGCTGATTTGCAACTCGTTCGCAACTGCAATCGTCGCCAGCGCGTTTTGGACGTTGTGTAATCCTGGCAAGCGTAACTTAATAGCCAAACTTTTATCGTGTCCGACGCATTGCACGTCGAAAGACGTTTGCTCGCCGTCGAACTGGATATTGAATGCTTTGATGTCTGCTTCGTTGTCGACACCGTAGGTCACCACCGAGCGGCCGACTTGGCCGAGAATCTCATTGATCCCAGGATCGTCCGCACACAAGATCGCCAGACCATAGAAAGGCAGATTGTGTAGAAATTCGATGAAACTACTACGAAGCTTTTCCATGTCACCGTCATAGGTCGACATGTGATCGGCATCGATGTTGGTTACGATCGCCAACATGGGTTTCAGATGAACGAAAGAGGCATCGCTTTCATCAGCCTCGGCAACCAGGTATTCACCCTGCCCAAGACGTGCATTGGTATCGGCGCTTTTTAAGCGACCACCAATAACGAAAGTTGGATCCAAACCGCCTTCTGCCAACACACTAGCAACCAAACTTGTTGTCGTCGTTTTCCCGTGCGTACCTGCGACTGCGATCGAGTAACGGAAGCGCATCAACTCTGCCAGCATTTCGGCTCGCGGCACAACCGGCAACAAGCCGTCACGTGCCGCGACAACTTCCGGGTTCGATTCATCTACGGCACTGGATACCACGACCGCATCCGCCTCACGTACATGATTTTTGTCATGACCGATGAATACCTTCGCGCCCTGGTTTTCTAAACGCAAAACTGAAGCGTTCTTTTTCAGATCAGAGCCCTGCACTTCATAGCCCAGGCTCAACATCACTTCCGCGATGCCCGACATTCCTGAACCGCCGATGCCAACAAAATGAACGCGATTGATGCGACGCATGCGTTTGATCATGTCAGCACCCCTGCACTCTCAAGGCACAAATTTGTTATTCGCTGCAATGCTGCAGGCTTAGCGAGGCTGCGCGCTTTACTGGCGCGTTCCAGTAAATCGTCGCGGCTTACCAACCAGCGCTCTAGCAGACGTGCTAGCGACTCTTCACTCAACTGATCTTGCTGTACAACAAGCGCAGCGCCCGCTTCAACCATCGGAGCAGCATTTGCCGTCTGATGATCGTCTACTGCAGCAGGGAATGGCACGAAGATCGCCGCCAAACCTACCGCCGAAACTTCAGCGACGGTTAGAGCCCCTGAGCGACAAACGACCATATCGGCCCATGCGTAAGCTTCGGCCATGTCTTCGATGTAAGCTGATAGTTCTGCCGCTATTCCGTGTGTTTCATAGGCTGCACGAGCGTCATCAAGCGTACGCGGACCTGTTTGATGCCGAACCACTGGGCATATTTCTGCCGGTAACAAGGCAATTGCGGCGGGAACGACTTGATTCAGCGCCAACGCGCCCTGGCTTCCACCTAGAACCAGTAAGCGGATGGGTCCCTTCCTGTTCGCAAAACGTATTTGCGGTACATCAATCGCAGCGATGTCCGCACGCACGGGATTGCCAACAGTTTCGGCGTTGAAACGGGAATTAAAACTGCCCGGGAAGGCCTGCAGCACAACCCGGGCAAAACGCGCCAGAAGACGGTTAGTAAAGCCGGAAACGGCATTTTGTTCATGAATAATAAGCGGTCGACGCGTTAACCAGGCGGCAAGACCTCCTGGCCCGCTGACGAAACCGCCCATGCCAAGTACCGCCGCAGGGCGATGCTTCCACATGGCGTAAATTGATTGCGACAGGGCGTAAATCAATTTGAAAGGTGCCAGCAATTTAGTAGGCAATCCCTTACCGCGCAGCCCGCTCACCGAAATCCATTCCATCGCAATACCTGCTGCGGGTACGACGCGCGCTTCGAGGCCTCGGTGCGTGCCAAGCCATACGATGTCACATGATTGTTGGCGTAGTGCAGTTGCGACAGCCAATGCCGGATAGACGTGGCCACCTGTCCCGCCCGCGAGAATCATAATCGTTGGGTCGCTCATCGCTTCGCCCTGGATTTAGATTTTCGACTGTTTAGGTGGCGATCATCAGTTTGTAGTTCATGGTGAATGCGCATCAGTATGCCGATACTGACCAGTGCGACGATCATGCTTGAGCGGCCGTAACTAATAAGTGGCAACGTCAGACCCTTGGTCGGCAGCAGCCCCATGTTTACCGCGATGTTGATAAACGCCTGCAAACCAAGCCACGCACCAATTCCGATCGTTAGGTATGCCTCGAAAAAACGGTCGCTATTCGCAGCACGAATGCCTAATTTGAAAACACGCCAAAGCAATGCGGAGAAAAGAGAGATTAGCAATACGGTGCCAAGCAAACCAAATTCTTCCGCAAATACAGCAAAAACAAAATCGGTGTGCGCATCTGGCAAATAGAAAAGCTTTTGCACACCGTCACCCAATCCAACGCCAAACCATTCACCACGTCCGATCGCGATCAGCGACTGCGTTAACTGGAATCCCTTATCGAAGGGGTCCGCCCAAGGGTCAAGGAAGCCGATTAGTCGATCAAGCCGATAGCCTTTGGTCACCACAAGGAGTCCGGCCATAATCGTCGCCAATACTGAGAAGACGAAGAAATCACGAAACCGCGCGCCGGCAACGAACATCATGGCGAAGGCGGTCGCCACCAAAACGATTGCCGCGCCAAGGTCTGGCTCAACGACCAGCAATGCGCCAGCTAAAACCAGCACGATAATAGGTTTTAACGAACCGATGAATTCTTCGCGGACAGATTTGTTCTGTCGTACAAGATAGCCCGCCAGATAAATCATCAAACATAAACGCGCCGGGTCTGATGCCTGCAAATTGATAACGCCTAAACGAATCCAGCGCGTGGAACCGTTTGCTGTGTGTCCAACGCCGGGCACTAACACAACCAGCAGCAATACGAATGCGATTAACAACATTAACGGCCCAGTGCTAAACCAGAACCGAATCGGAATAAACAAACAAACGAATCCGGCAACGCAGCCAAGAATCGCTGCGAACGCCTGGCGGGAAACGTAAAAGAATGGATCATTCGATGTATTGTCGCCAATGGAAATTGACGCGGATGCGAGCACCACGAGCCCACCCAATATCAGAGTGGCGACAATCAGCAGCAGCACCGGATCAACCCTGATCGGGTTTTTCAGCTGTACTGGGAACGGCATTGTTGTGCTGTCGACAGACATCGCTACAACACCTCTACGATGCGACAGAAGTCTTCGCCGCGGGCGGCAAAACCTTCGTATTGATCGAAACTTGCGCATGCCGGTGCAAGTAAAACTGTATCGCCAACTTCCGCAATCCCTTTGGCATACGCAACGGCCGCCTGCATATCGGCAACACAGTGCGTCGGGGTTAAATCAACGAACGCCGCTTCGAGCAATGGCGCATCATCGCCGATAAGCACTGCTGCCCGCAATTGCCCGCAAGTTGCCGTCGCCAATTGGTTGAAGTCACCGCCCTTACCTTGTCCACCTGCAATCAGAATGACGGGGCCGGGCAATGACCGAACCGACGCTATGGACGCTCCAACGTTTGTCGCTTTGGAATCATTGATGTAGTCAACACCATCAACTCGTGCGACAGATTGCATACGGTGCGGCAAGCCGGGAAATTGATTTAGCACTTGCAACATGGATGACACGTCCAACCCAATGAGCTCACCTGCTGCAAGGGCTGCCAAAGCATTTTCGAGGTTATGGGCGCCGACCATGGAAACGTCGTCAACTGCCAATAGAATCTGGTCGCCGCGTGCAAGAAACAATCGGCCGTCTTCTTCTCGCAGTCCATATTGATCCGTCTCGGGCTCGTCGAGGCCGAAACTTACGCGGGGCATTTTCTCGGGTAGCTGTTGCTCGATCGAATCGTCGTCGCGATTAATAACCGCTGTTTCCGCTTCGGCAAAAATTCGATATTTGGCGTCGCGATATTCATCAACACTGGCATGCCAATCGAGATGATCAGCGGAGATATTGAGCAATACAGCAACCTTAGCCGGCAGGTTTTTAGTTCTCTGCAACTGAAAGCTTGATAACTCCAGAAGATAGAAGTCCGGCTTGTCCCTGGTTAGCAGATCAAGTGCGGGCATTCCTAAATTCGCCCCGGCATATCCCGTAACACCGGCAGATTCACACATCAATGCGAGCAGCGTTGTAACGGTGCTCTTGCCGTTCGATCCGGTAATCGCAACAAATGGTGCATCCGCATCACGCACAAACAATTCAATATCGCTAAGAATTTCGATGCCCGCTTTCCGTGCCGCTTTAAGATACGCATCGTTATCAGCAATTCCAGGAGACACAAAAATTCGAGACGTTCTCTTTAACAGTTTCTTTGGGGTCTTGCCGAAAACCGTTTCGGCATCCGCAATCAGTTCACACAGCTCACTGGCGCCTGGTGGCTCATCGCGACTATCGACGTAACGAGCTTCGATGCCGTTTCGCTCCATATAACGAGCCACAGAAAGGCCTGTTACGCCCAAGCCGTACACGAGATCTAACTCGGTGGTCGGCGAGCTTTTCTTGGCTGCCGCACTCATCGAATTTTCAAACTTGCTAGACCGATCAACACGAGAATTACCGTGATGATCCAAAATCGCACTATCACTTTCGGCTCTTCCCAGCCCTTTAGCTCAAAATGGTGATGTAGCGGCGCCATCCGGAAAACGCGCTTGCCGGTCAATTTAAATGATGCCACTTGAATCATGACTGACATTGTTTCGACGACGAAAACTCCACCCATAATTGCGAGCACGATTTCTTGTCGAACGACCACCGCTACAACACCCAGAGCTGCACCAAGCGAAAGTGCACCTATATCGCCCATGAAAATCTGCGCCGGATACGTGTTGAACCAGAGAAATCCGAGACCTGCGCCCGCAAGGGATGCGCAGAACACAACGATTTCACCAGTACCAGCAACATACGGAATGCCCAGGTATTCAGAGAAATTTGTATTGCCGGTTACGTAGGCAAAGACGCCGAGCGCCCCGCCGACAAGCACCGTAGGCATGATGGCCAGACCGTCTAGTCCGTCCGTCAAGTTCACGGCGTTCGAAAAACCGACAATAAAAAGAAAAGTCACCACAATCTGAAAGGCGCCTAACGGCAGCCACAGATTCTTGAAATACGGAATGAGCAAGGACGTACTAATTTCATCCGTTGCCATCGAATAGAGTGCGATCGCAGCGATAATTGCGATTAGCGATTGCCAAAAAAGTTTTTGTCGCGCAGACATGCCTGCAGAGTCTTGCTTAATCAGTTTTTTGTAGTCGTCGACGTAGCCGACCACACCGAATGCTAAGGTCACAAAAACGACGACCCAGATATAGCGATTCTCGAGGTCTGCCCACAACACGGTACTGATGACGATTGCCGTCAGGATCATCACACCACCCATGGTAGGCGTGCCGACCTTCAGGAGATGAGTGTCCGGTCCATCGGTGCGTACCGGCTGACCAGCCGGCTGATTCAGGCTTAGCCGCGAGATCATTCGCGGGCCAATGACGAACGAGATAATCAAGGCTGTCAACGCACCTAAAATCGCGCGCATGGATAGATAGCTGAATACGTTGAAACCGGATTGGAACTCCGAGAGGTATTCGGTGAGATAGAAGAGCATCTCAGGCGCTCCCTACTTGTTCGTAGTCATCGGTTAACAGCTCTACCACGCGTTCCATTCCCATCGAACGCGAGCCCTTTACGAGTACGACATCGTCGTTGCCGAGTGCGGCTTGCAAACTATTCACGAGTTCGCTTACTGATTCGTACCAATAACCATCAGCGCCGAATGACTCGACCGTTTTTCGCGACAGCGGACCAATTGCCAACAATTTGTCGACGCCCGCCTCTCTAGCGACCCAGCCGGTGTGCGCATGTAGTAGCTCGGCATCGCTGCCAAGCTCCGCCATATCACCTAGAACCAACCAACTTGTACCGGTTTGCGCCGCTAGGAATTCGGCAGCTGCCTGGACACTGACCGGATTGGCATTGTAGGTATCGTCAAAAAGCGTCGCGCCACTAGCACTTTTGACCGGGGCCAAACGACCTCCGACTGGCTGTACGGCCTCGAGTCCTTGCTTGATTTGCTTGCAGTCAATCCCAAGCGATCCCGCGACAGCAGCGGCAGCACAGGCATTCAGTATGTTGTGTCGACCGTGAAGCGAAAGGGAAACCGAAACTTGGCCTGTTGGCGTATGCAGTTTGAATTTTGAGCCACCGCCCGTGAACTTAATGCTACTAGCGCACACATCTGCCGCCGCCGTCAGACCAAAACTGACCACGTCCGACCCTTCACATAGCGAAGCCCAATAGTCAAAGTAATCGTCATCAGCGTTGAGGATCGCGAAATCCTGCCTGCGCGCGCCAGCCAAGATCTCGCCCTTTGCGCGCGCGACTCCTTCAACAGATCCGAATCCCTCGAGGTGAGCCGGAGCGGCGTTGGTAATGACCACAACTTCCGGGGCCGCCAAGGAAGTGAGATAAGCGATCTCACCAGCATGATTTGCGCCCATCTCAATGACCGCGTAACGATGCTCATCGCCAATACGCGACAACATCAATGGCAATCCGATTTCGTTGTTTAAGTTGCCGTGTGTCGCGATAGTTTCTGCGGATATCGCCAGACAACTGGCCAACATCTCTTTCAAAGTCGTCTTGCCGTTACTACCCGTAATGCCAACGACCGTTGCAGGTAATTGTTGCCGCCAGGAAGCAGCAAGTTTGCCGAGTGCGGCCAAGGTGTCATCAACAACTATTGTCGGTATATCGACCGACACTTCTCGCGACACGACAGCGCCGGCGGCATCATTTTCCGCAGCTAGCACAACGAATTCGTTGCCGTCGAAATTCGGCCCCTGCAAGGCAATAAATAACTCGCCTGGCTGTACCGACCGGGTGTCGGTGCTAACGCCGCGAAAAGCAAGGTCCGACCCATGCAACACACCGCACATAGATTCGGCTGCCTGTGACAAGGTACCGCTCATCATGATCGGTCCGCACTTTGGGCTGCACGAGCCGCAAGGTGTTCCGCCGCGACTTCTGTGTCAGAAAAGCGCAGTCGTTGTTTGCCAACAATCTGGTAGTACTCGTGGCCTTTGCCCGCTACTAATATCGTATCTCCGGTGGCGGCTTCTCGGATCGCGCATTTGATTGCTGCATTCCGATCGGCAATCGTAACGGCGTTCTTTTGCATGCCGGCCAACACGTCCAAAATGATTGCGTCAGGATCTTCAGTACGCGGGTTATCGCTGGTTACGATGGCAACGTCAGACAGGCGTTCTGCAACTTCGCCCATCATTGGGCGTTTGCCTTTGTCGCGATCGCCGCCGCAGCCGAAAACACACCACAACTTGCCACCACAGTGTCCGCGCAGCGCATTGAGTACAGCCTCCAGACTTGCGGGCGTGTGAGAATAGTCCACGTACACAATCGGTTCGCCTGCGTTAGCGGATGCGACGAGTTGCATTCGGCCTGGTGGTGCCGTTACTTTGCCGAGTACACGACAGGCAGCATCGATCGAGACGCCCTGGCATAACAGTAACGCGAGTACTTGGACCGCGTTAGCGACGTTGAAGGCACCGGGCATTTCAATGGCAAATTCTCCATCACCCCAAGAACTCGTAATTGAGACTTTCGACCCCGTATTACTCGCAATGACGTCGCGAACGAAAACATAGTGCTTTCCATTCGCCACCTGCTCGATATCCGTTGACACCGCGACAACGTCAGAACCACATCGATCGGCGAGCTCGACACCGAATTCCGTGTCCAGGCTTACGATTCGGTGTGTAACATCAAAGTCGAGAAACAGTCGCGCTTTTGTCTCAAAATATTCGCGCATACCACCGTGATAGTCGATATGGTCACGACTAAGGTTGGTAAAGATGGCGGCTTCGAACTGCACACCATCGACACGCGCTTGATCAATTGCGTGCGAAGAAACTTCCATGGCAGCATGCCGTGCGCCGTCGTCACGAAATGCAGCCAACTCTGCATGTAATTCGATGCAGGCCGGCGTCGTCATCGAACCGTCGCCTGAAATCTCTGACAGTCCACTGCCCAGAGTGCCAATATAGCCGCATGGCTTTTTCAGTAGGCGCAGGCATTGTTGAATTAAATAGGCGGTCGTCGTTTTTCCGTTAGTGCCGGTGACTCCCGTCACCGCTACATCCCGCGATGGATGGTCAAACCAGCGATTAGCAATTTCTCCGAGCTGTTCCGCTAGGCCTACGACTCGAAGGGTAGGAATTTCCGCGGCGACCTCGTCCAGTGTCGGATGGTCCCAAACGACTGCAACGGCACCGGCCGCCTCTGCCTGTCGCAGATAGTCCAGACCGTGTGACGACGCGCCCTGACACGCGAGAAAAACTTCGCCGCGTTGCAAGACCCTGCTATCGGCAGCGATACCATTCACGGGTATCGCAGGTGCGTCAACAATCCCTTCGAGCAGTTCTTTCAGGGTGACAGTTTCGGTCATGAGCTCTGCCGGCATGCTCATTGACTCATTGCCTGCACGAGACCACCGTTTTCCAGTGCCGGCAGTGCATCAGGTGGAACGGCGAGTAAGCGCAACGATTCAGTCATGACGCTGGAAAAGACCGGGGCCGCAACTTCACCGCCGTAGTACAAATCACCAGTCGGTTCGTCAATGATGACCACAGCAGCCAACTGAGGGTCGCTCGCTGGCGCAAGGCCAGCAAAAACTGAAAAGTATTTGTCCTCTGAATATCCGCCGGGCGCGAACTTCCAAGACGTCCCCGTTTTGCCCGCAACGCGATAGCCATCAACACCGGCCGCGGCGCCGGTCGCACCAGGCTGGACCACTTGCTCCATCATGCCGCGAACTGCAACGGCAGTATCCTCGCTGATTACGCGCTCGACCGAACTCGGTTGATCCAGGTGCACCAAAGACACTGGATGTACATTGCCATCGCCACCGAGCGCCGCGTAGGCCTGGGCCAACTGCAGTGGCGTGACAGAGACGCCGTAGCCGTAACCCAGAGTTGCCTGACTTATCTTGCGCCAATCATTGTAGTGCGTTAACAAGCCTGCGGATTCCCCTGGGAAGCCGCTCGAAGTCAGCGCGCCGAGACCGAAATTGATCATTGTTCGCCACAACTGATCCGGCTCAAGTGACAACGCAACTTTGGTTGCTCCCACATTGCTGGAACGCGCCAGAATTGTGGTTAAGCTGACCCGACCGAAATTTCGCGTGTCCTCTATTTTCTTGGGCCCGACGACGACATAGCCGGGAGACGTATCGACCATGCTGCTCGCACGGTAACGACCACTTTCCAGTGCCGCCGCCATGATGAGTGGCTTAATGCTCGAACCAGGCTCGAAAATATCGGTGATAGCGCGATTTCGATAACGCTCCGCTGAATATTGGGAGCGATCGTTTGGATTGTACGACGGCTGATTAACCATCGCGAGAATTTCGCCCGTTTTCACATCGAGAACAACGACGGAACCAGATTCAGCTTTGTGTTGCTGAATCGATGCTTTCAATGTTCGGTAGGCTAAGTACTGCAAACGTAAATCGATGCTTGTGCGCAGATCCTTACCGTGACGTGCAGACTTGATGCTGGCGACGTTTTCGACTGAGCGCCCCATCCGATCTTTTAGAACCCGTTTAGCGCCCGATTCTCCGGCAAGCCAGTGATTGAACGCGAGTTCGAGGCCTTCCTGACCGTCGTCATCAATGTTGGTGAAGCCGACCAGATGACCGGCCACTTCACCAGCGGGATAGTAGCGACGATATTCGCGCTGTGAACTGACGCCTGGCAGTTTCAGTGCGAGAACCTGGCGTGCCTGCTCCGGATTTAAATGACGCTTCAGATAAATAAACTCTTTGTTCATGCTGCGCGTGATACGACGCATCAAAAGCTCTGCGTCAAGATCCAATACACGCGCAAGTTCCGGCACGCGATCAACCGCCGCCGCCAGTTCCTTCGGGTTTGCCCAGACGCTATCGACTGGCGTACTAATTGCTAACGGCTCTCCATTCCGATCTGTGATTGCGCCGCGATGGGCAGAAATTTTTTCTGTCCGCAGATGGCGCGCATCGGCCTGGTGATTCAGAAAATCTTTATTGAAAACCTGCAAATGAACTGCACGCGCGCAAAGCGCGCCGGCGGCAACCACAAAAAAGGCCACGACTAGCGACAGTCTGCTAGTGAATCGCCGTGCAGTTTGTTGTTGGGTTTTTTTCGCGCGACTCATGGGCGCTCAACGACATGACGTTCGATAATGTTGATATCGGTCGATGCAGGACGTGCCAAAGACAACTCTTCAGCAGCAACTCGTTCAATGCGCGCGTGATTTGCCCACGTACTTTGTTCGATCTGCAGCTGGCCCCACTCGATATTTAATTCGTCGCGGTCGGTCGTCAGCTGCTCCAGCTCAACAAATAATTTTCGTGATTCGTGTTTCGTATAAATCATCGCCATTGCTGCAGCCACACAAACGACTGCAATAATTGCGGTGAGGAGAACGGGTTGACGAGACGGCTTCAGACGCATCACAGTCGCTCCGCAATACGCAGTCGCGCACTACGCGAGCGCGGGTTGTCGGATACTTCTGCGTCGCTTGGCGCTTCCGCCTTGCCAACCAATTTCAACGGCGGACGATGCTCGACCGGAACATCCGGCAAACCGCGATAAGGCTCTGATTCCCGAGAACGATCGCGCATGAACCGTTTCACACGCCGGTCCTCAAGTGAATGAAAACTAATCACGCACAATCGACCGCCAGGCATGAGTAGATCCAGCGACGCCTCAAGAACCCGTTCAAGCTCCCCAAGCTCGTCATTAACAAACAAGCGAATGGCCTGAAAGGTTTTGGTTGCAGGATGGCGTTTTTGCTTATGTGAGGTCGGGACAACCGCAGCAACAATTTCAGCGAGCTGTGCTGTGCGCTGAATGGGTGCGAGCTTCCTTGCCGCAACGACGGCGCGCGCGATGCGCCCTGCAAAGCGTTCTTCACCGAGTTGTTGCAAAACTCGCTTCAACTTTTTTTCTTCCACATCTGCGATCCAGTCAGCGGCGCTTTGGCCCGACAACGGGTCCATTCGCATGTCAAGTGGCCCGTCTGATCGAAAACTGAAGCCACGCGCGGCTGTATCCAGCTGTGGTGATGAGACCCCCAGATCGAGTAGCAGGCCAGCCACTTGTCCGAGTACGTTTCTTTCGCTCGCATAACGTTGGATTCCCGAAAATTCGCCCTGTAACAATTCGCAGCGCGGATCGTCTAGAAGGGAGGTTGACGCAGTTTCGATTGCCTCGGGATCTCGATCGATTGCCAGCAAGTGACCATCGGGACCTAGCTTCTGAAGAATCGCGCGCGAATGACCCCCACGGCCAAACGTTCCGTCGATGTACCAGCCGTTAAGTTTTAGGTTCAGTCCTGCAATTGCAGAATCGAGAAGAACCGGCACGTGGTGACTGGCACCTGTTATTTCTTTTTTCATCCCGTCAGAAGGGAATCAGAGCGTAAGCGTCTCGAGTTGAGCCGATAGATCGGCATCACCTCCATCGTTCAGCCAACCGTCTCGAGTCTCGTTCCAGCGGTTTTCATCCCAAAGCTCAAACCGATTACCTTGCCCAATGAGAACAGCCTGTCGATCGAGACCGGCGAACTCGCGCAATTCCCGCGACAGCAGAATTCGCCCATGTCCATCCATCTCGACTTCCGTAGCATGTCCAACCATTAGCCGCTGCAGGCGGCGCGCCTTTTGATCTAATGTAGGCAAACGCATTAGTTTTCGCTCTATTTCTTCCCATTCGGGAAATGGATAAATGAGGAGGCAATAATCTCTGTCCACTGTCGTGACCAGCTGACCTTCGCAACGCGCTTGAATCCGCTCCCGATATCGGGTCGGAATAGCCAAACGCCCTTTGGCGTCCAGCGTTACTTTGGTAGCTCCACGAAACACAATTTTTTGACAGAGGTGTTAGACGGCGCTTTTTATGCTCTATGAGCTCGGCCCACGTCATTAACCCCTTTCCTCCCACATTTCTCCACTCCTTGTTACTATATTCGGGCTATTGAGCAGCGTCAACCGACCATTCCAATTAATTGTTGTTGTACAGGGACTTAGAGGCTAATCGGTGGCCCAATTCGGGCGAATTGTGGCAGGATTTAGGAACTATAAATCAACGAGTTAAGCTATAAATCTCGATAACTTATTAATAATAGGTCGCCAGACGGCGACATCTGAAGGTTTTGTGGGCTTTTTGCAGCCGCTCGCGCAAGCGCCGCGAGTGCATCCCCGTTGCAGGGTTAATTATATCGCAACCTATTGATTTAAAAATAGAAAGAAAGAGCCGGCCGTAAGCCGGGTTCTGTCGTGGACAATCATTCATCTGGGACAGCCGTCACCGACTGCCTCAAGCAACCTACCCGGGAGCCCGTTCAGGCCCGGTGTGGGCCGAAACCCACTTACTCCCCTATTTGGTCTTGCTCCAGGCGGGGTTTGCCATGCCACGGAGTGTTGCCACCCGCGCGGTGCGCTCTTACCGCACCATTTCACCCTTACCAACGCTTGCGCGCTGGCGGTATATTTTCTGTGGCACTTTCCATGGGTTCGCACCCTCCAGGAGTTACCTGGCGCCTTGCCTAACGGAGCCCGGACTTTCCTCTGCATCTCAATGAGATACAGCGATTGCCTGGCCGACTCTTACTTTCTGATCCCGCTGTTACACGGGCTGCGAATCATACGTTTTTTCGCCCCTATAAACAGGAGTTAAAGTGACCTTCTGACCCCTTTGGTCGAAATGGCGTAACGTCCCGCTAGGATTTCAGCTCCAACATGCGCCGATAGACGGAATTCTTGTTTTCGCCGGTGAGCTTTGCCGTGATCGCCGCGGCTTGTTTTCCAGGTAGTTCTTCGAGGAGCGTCGCAAGAATCAAATCCGCCGCGACAGACTGACCGTCGTCGCTCGAGCGCTCACAGCCAGCAATCAGCAACACAAACTCACCTTTTTTGACGATGCTGCCGTCATCCAGCATAGCGGCTAGCGACGCCAAATCACCGGCGACGCATTGTTCGTAAAGCTTAGTGAGCTCCCGCCCAATAAATGCCTGCCTGTCGCCACCCAATATTTCGCGGGCATCGACAACCGTGTCAGAAATCCTATGTACCGATTCATAAAAGACCATCGTGCGACATTCTGTTTCGAGTTCGCTGAGTCGCTTTTGCCGTGCAACGCCTTTTGCCGGTAGAAAGCCTTCATAGGCGAAACGATCGGTGGGCAATCCGGAAGCAGATAAGGCACATACGACCGCAGATGCGCCGGGGACCGGAGATACGGTAATTCCAGCATCGTGCGCAGCTTTTGTGAGGCGAAAACCTGGGTCACTAATTAAAGGGGTTCCGGCATCGCTGACCAACGCAATCGAGTGTCCTTTTTGCAATTCGGCGATTAGGCTCGCTGCACGCTGCGCTTCGTTGTGGTCATGCAAGGCAATTTGTCGGCTTTTTATACCAAAATGCGATAACAGCCGACCCGTTACCCGCGTATCCTCTGCAGCTATTAGGTCAACAGAGGTAAGCACGGCGCGCGCACGTGGCGATATATCGTCGAGATTTCCAATCGGCGTCGCGACGATAAAAAGCGTACCTGTACTCAATCTGGCGCCCTCATGATGTAACGCTGACCAACGGGTAAGCGATTGGTTGGATAGGCTCGAAAATCAGGTTAATCTGCGCTGAATCAACCCTAATTCGACGCTAGTTCATTCTTGCACTCAACAACGACATCTTCAGGCACTTGCATGACAGACATTCGAAAATTCATTCGCCGTATCGTTAGCCTGGCTATTCTCGCATCATTGCTAAGTGCTTGCGCCACTACAGACTTTAGCGGATTTGACGGCCAGAATGAGCAACGCGCGCGCGCAATGGTCGCTAGCGGCCGTCACGAAGACGCGGCAGGCGCGTACATTGGCCTGGCGACCGACGTCGGCGGTGTCGAGCGCGACCGACTCACGCTACTCGCTATCGAGCAATGGTTATTAGCGGGCGATGGCCGGCGTGCCCGTAATGCGCTGCGATCTGTGCCGACCCCCGCTGGCGGCGAACTCTTATGGTTGTGGAGCGTTGATGCTGCCGCCCTATCATTGTGGGAAGGCAAGCCGGACGACGCATTGTCCTTATTAGAACCCTTAAGTAGACAAGCGTTATCCGGCAACTATAGAACGCGAGTCGAAGCGCTGCGTGCCGATGCTTGGTTTCAAAAAGACGATCCGCTTCGTGCGGTTGATCTGTACATGCAGCGTGAAAACTGGCTTGACGATCGCCGTGCGGTGGACGCCAATCGACAACGCCTTTGGTCTGGGCTCGCAATCGCCAACGTGCAAGACCTGCGAGATGCAGCCAGTGTTTCCTTTGACCCGGTGGCGCGTGGCTGGCTTACGTTGGCAGCGCTCGCGAACTCGACCGGGCAACAAGGAATCGGCTGGAGAAACGGCCTGATACGCTGGCAAGAGGAGAATATCGATCATCCTGCTATTGGCGTTTTAAGCGATATTTCCGTATCGCCGGAAACCCTTCTTAACTACCCCCGACAAGTTGCCTTACTGTTGCCGCTGAGTGGGAACAGTTCGACAGCTGGCAATCCCGTGAGAAACGGATTCCTGGGTGCGTACTTTTCTGCGACCAGTGGCACAGAGAGCGAACAAGATATTCATGTGTACGACGTCAATGCGGAAGGCGGCGTGGCATCCGCGTACTCAGAGGCAGTGCTGAACGGCGCAGAATTTGTCGTTGGACCATTGTTGCGACGGCATGTTGCCGAACTTGCCTCCGAACTCGTGCTGCCCGTTCCTGTGTTGAGCCTAAATTATCTTGGTGACAATCAATCGGCGCCACCGGGATTTTTTCAATTTGCACTGTCACCCGAAGACGAGGCTGCATCGGCTGCCCAGCGCGCCATTGAAAACAATGGCTTGCGAGGCGTCGCGCTGGTTCCCGCGAATGACTGGGGCCGCCGCATGATTTCGAGTTTCACAACGGAATTCGAAGGGCTCGGCGGCACACTTCTTGAGTATCGTAGTTACGAACCGAATGCTCAGGACTTTGCTTTCGAGATCGAAAATATCATGGCGCTGTCGCAAAGCGTGCAACGCTATCAGCGCTTACGCGCCAATATCGGTGGGCCGTTGCAGTTTGACCCACGTCGACGCCAGGATGTTGACTTCGTGTTTTTAGCGGCCGACGCAAAGGCGGGTCGACTCATTAAGTCTCAGCTCAAGTTTCACTACTCGGGTGAATTACCTGTGTACGCAACATCATTCATCAACTCACTTGACGGTCGATCGAACACCGACCTGAACGACATCATGTTTGCTGATGCGCCGTGGGTCATTTCACCACCTGCCTGGATTGCAGACTATCCGGATATTTATGGCGAATTTTGGCCGGCCGAGAAGCGCCAAACGCGCCTGCATGCCATGGGCTACGACGCATATCATTTGGTAGGCGAATTATTTGATTCGCGTGAGTACGGGATGGAAGAAGTGTCTGGCGCAACCGGCCGCCTGTTTCTGACCATTGATGGGCGCGTACATCGCAAGCTGGCTTGGGCGCAATTCGAGCGTGGCCAGGCAGTGCCGCTACCCGACACGGATGAATTTGAAGGCTTGTTTGAAGAACAAGAATTGGACCGCGATGATGCTGAGCCGATTTTCTGGCAAGACGAGCTGCGTAATCGCTAAGATTGCCAGCGCATCACCTAAAAAAGATCCTCGGCATCGGGCACATTACGAGGACGCGGCACTCGCATATCTACGCCAAAACGGACTGCAACTTTTAACGCAAAATTATCGTTGCCGCTTCGGCGAAATCGATTTAGTTATGCGCCACCAGAAATGCCTAGTGTTCGTCGAAGTTCGTTTTAGAAGTCGCAATCGTTTTGCAGGCGCGAGCCTAACTGTCGATCATCGCAAGCAAGCGAAATTATTGAAGACAGCGGCGATGTTTCTGAGTCAGCATCGGCGCCACGCAGATGATACGGTGCGCTTCGATGTGCTTGCTTTTGATCGCACCGATAGTGCCTCGAGCACGATACAATGGATCAAGGATGCTTTTCGTCCGTGACCAAACCTCCTTAAAGATGACGGAATACTGCAATGAATGCCGAATCAAGAGTCGCTCAACACTTCGCGGATAGTATCGCCGCCAAACAAGCGGCGGCTGATGCGCTTCCGGCCATCATCGCGAACGCCGGTTTGTTGATGGGTCAGTCACTTCAAAACGACGGTAAGATCTTAAGCTGCGGCAACGGCGGTTCGGCGGGCGACGCGCAGCACTTTTCATCGGAGTTGTTGAATCGCTTCGAACGAGAAAGACCGGGCCTGCCAGCGGTCGCTCTCACAACGGACTCCTCGACGCTCACCTCAATTGCGAACGATTACGCCTACGAAGAAATTTTTTCGAAACAGATTCGTGCACTGGGGCGAAGCGGTGACGTACTACTTGCGATTTCAACATCCGGAAATTCGCAAAACATCAATCGCGCGGTTCAAGCAGCCCACGAACGAGATATGCAGGTGGTCGCGCTAAGCGGCAGAGACGGCGGCGACATGGCGGAAATTCTCATCGCAGGCGATATCGAAATCCGAGTCCCCGCCGAACGCACAGCGAGAATTCAGGAGGTTCACTTAGTGGTCATTCACTGCCTATGCGATCTAATTGACGAATCGCTATTCGGCGAAATTTAGTCGCAGCGCCTCCTCGCAATGAAATCATCTGTGCAGGCTCGCCTGCACAGATGATTTCACTTCACGACCGTCAGGTGCGCGCGCGCGCCCTCTGTACTCTCTGACCCATCAGGTGGCTCAGGTTGCTCAGTGCCGTGCGAAAAGATCATCCCTTGTCCGGTTTCCTTTGCGTAAATCCCCATCACTGACGACGTTGGCACCCAGACATCAAACGGAACTCCGGAAAACCGTGCGCGGAAACTAACGCCAGAATTCGTCAGCTTTAGATTATGGGCGGCAGAATGACTGATATTGAGAATTATCTTACCGTCCTTCACGTGCTCGGTCGGAACGGTGACACCATCAGCGGCCGCATCAATGACAACGTGCGGCGTATGGCCGTTATCGCCCATCCACTCATGCATGGCGCGCAGCAAATATGGGCGTTTTGATCGACTAAGATTTGTCATTGGCAATAGGTAAGCGGTTCGATACTGGCAAACAAAGCGCACCCACAAAAAGTGCCTACGCAGAATAACACTACTGAAGAGACTACGGACGCCACTTGCGTCACAAACGTCGACCCATCCAGTGTTATGCCGACCCCTCGCGGGGTCAGTCGCTCGCCTATAAACGCATCTCTTGTTCAAGTTCGGTCAGACTCTCCTGAAAGGAGCGTCGCTCAAATACGCGTTTCATATACCCTTCGATTGATTCCGATTGTGAACCGAGATCGATTCCATACACCGGGAGCCGCCACAAGATTGGCGCGATACTGCAGTCGACCAGAGAAAAGTCGTCACTGAGGAAATACTGCTTCGCCTCAAATAATTCAACGCTTGCCAATATGCTCTCGCGCAACATTTTGCGAGACTTCGCCGGCAATTTTCTCTCGCCTTCGGCATCGAACTGTTCGGCAAACTGATACCAATCCGTTTCGATTCGAAATAGAGCAAGTCGAAACTGCGCTCGCGTAACTGGATCAACCGGCATGAGTGGCGGATGTGGAAAGCGCTCATCGAGGTATTCAATGATCACGCGCGAATCGTAAAGCACCAGATCTCTATCCACGAGCGTTGGAACCGTATGATAAGGATTCAAATCCATCAAATCTTCTGGCAAATCCGGTCCATCAACACTGACAACTTCCATGTTGATATTCTTCTCTGCCAAAACCAGGCGCGTACGATGACTATGGATACACGTTGGCTTTGAAAACAAAGTCATCACGGATCGTCGATTGGCAATTACTGCCATAGTGCGGTCCCCTTCGGAGTGTTGGTAGTTAGTTATTCTTACTATTTATGGTGATTCGAATGATCAATCAATCGAATCTCTTAGGTAACATCTTTCCAGACTTGTTTTTTCAACATTGACGCGATAACCCAGAATACAATCAAAAACATCAGCACCCAGACGCCAAGCACCCGCCGTGTCGAACGTACTGGTTCGCTTATGTGCTCCAGAAAATTTGCAGTGTCGCGGGCAAACTCGTCAAACTCTTCCGCAGACATCGTGCCTTCGGTCACTTGCTCGAATTTATCGAAGTGTTGCGTACCATTTTCGTCAGTTGAAAATACTGCCGATTGATACCCCTGCAACTCCCAAAGTACGTTTGGCATACCGGTGCCTTCGAGCACGCGATTATCGACGCCCGTTGGACTGTCCGGATCTAAATAAAACCCACGCATAAAGTTGAAAACGTAGTCAGTTCCACGTGCGCGCGCCATTAACGACATGTCAGGCGGCGGTTGTCCGAACCAACGTGCGGCGGCGTCCATCGGCATGGAGGCTTGAATCGTCTCAAAAGTCTTCTCAGCATTGAACATCAGATTTTCGAGAAGCTGATCTTCGCTCAATTGCAAACCCTTACCAAGTGTGTTGAAACGCACGTACTTCGCAGAATGGCAGCCGGAACAGTAATTCATGAAATTACGCGCGCCCCGCTGTAACGAATTGATGTTATCTGGATCGTTCTCAGTTGGGTCGAGTTCGATCGTCGAGGCCGCAAACACGCTGCAGGTCAACAAGAGCGTACACAGCCCAGCGGTTAACTTCGGAAGCGCAGATACGGTCCACTTCAATGAGTTACCCATGGTACGTCACCCTGTCGGGAACGAGTTTCGTCTTATCAATCGTCGTGTAGTAAGGCATGGCCAAGAAAAACGCGAAGTAAATTGCAGAGAAAAATTGCGCCATCAGGACGAAAATGTCGTCCGCGGGCTGCATTCCCAACCAACCCAATGTACAAAAACTCACCGTAAACAGACCAAGCGCTGTCTTGTAAATCCAACCGCGGTAACGAATCGATTTAACTCGTGCGCGATCGAGCCACGGTAGGAATATGGGCAACATTACGGACGCACCCATCAACACAGCGCCCCACAGCTTGTCAGGCACCGCGCGGAGAATTGCGTAGAACGGGGTGAAATACCACACCGGCGCAATATGTTCGGGCGTTGCCATAACGTTAGCAGCCTCAAAATTCGCGTGTTCTAGAAAATAACCACCCATGTCAGGCGCGAAAAACATCACGGCGGAAAAAATCATTAAGAAAACAATAATGCCAACCAGATCTTTGGTGGTGTGATATGGATGAAAAGCGATGCCATCCAACGGCACACCATCGGCATCTTTGTGGTCTTTGATATCAACGCCATCTGGATTGTTCGAACCAACGTGATGCAACGCCACGATATGTACAAATACCAAACCAACGAGCGCGAGCGGCAGAACGATCACATGCAACGCGAAGAATCGATTCAGCGTAATGTCGGAAATGGTGTAATCGCCGCGAATAATTTCGACCAACGCTTCGCCTACGACCGGAATTGCGCCGAACAAGGAAATAATAACCTGCGCTCCCCAGTAGGACATTTGTCCCCATGGAAGCAGATAGCCTGCAAAGGCCTCCGCGAACAGCACAAGAAAAATCAACATGCCGATAATCCAGATGAGCTCACGCGGTTTTTTGTACGAGCCATACAACATGGCCCGATACATATGCAGATAGACAACAATGAAAAAGAATGACGCTCCCGTTGAATGCATGTAGCGAATCAACCAACCCCACTCAACATCGCGCATGATGTACTCGACAGACGCGAACGCATCTTCAGCAGAGGGTTTGTAATTCATGGTCAGGAAAATGCCTGACACCAGCTGAATAACCAACATAACCATCGCCAGCACACCAAAGATGTACCACCAATTGAAATTTTTGGACGCGTAGTATTCAGTGACGTGGTACTTCATCGTCTCCGTATATGGAAAACGATCATCAATCCACTTCATGAATGCGCCGGTGCGTGTGCCTAGTTCAGATTCGATGCGGGCCATTATGCTGCTCCCGATTCAGCGCCAATCATGATGACGTCTTCACGAATGAATCGATACGGTGGTACCCGAAGATTAGTCGGCGCGGGAACACCTTTATAAACGCGACCAGAAAGATCAAATCGCGATCCGTGACAAGGACAGAAAAAACCACCCTGCCAGTCATCTGCAGGGCCAACTTGAAACTCGCCTAGCGGTGCGCATCCCAGATGTGTGCATGACCCTTCGACAACCAAATACTCGGGCTTCAATGAGCGATACTCGTTGACCGCAAACTCAGGCTGCTGTTCGACGTTGTCGGAATTTGGATCATCAAGGAAGCCCGTAACACTGCTCAGTCGCGCCAACATTTCGTCGGTCCGTCGCAGCACGTAGACAAGTCTGCCACGCCACATAACGCGAATCATCTCGCCGGGCTCGAGCGATCCAATTGGGACTTCTACCGGTGCGCCAAGCGCTTGCGCGCGGGCACTGGGCTTCAGAGAGGCCAGAAATGGAATACTTGCGGCTACTAAGCCGGCGCCGCCAGTCACTAAGGTCGCGACAGTCAGGAAATGACGCCTGTTTCGATCAACGTCATCAGTCATGTAAGACTCCTACCTGCCGTTCGAATACGATCATTGTCAACATCATTGCTACAGCTCATGCTTGATTAAATTTTGCTCAAATCTCGATCGCTATACACTCTTTTGGTCGCGAACAAGCGTCTTCTCCGCGTCTCTAGTAATCTAAGCTCGTCAATTATCAATTAGCACAACACACGTGGATCGATAGTCCTCGGGGGCGGCTGATCGTAATTCCGAATCTCAAAGATTTGCAGCAGACCCGTTTCACCGTCAGGATGACGATGGGTTCGAGACTGGGTGCGGAACCCGTCGCGCATTATACACAGTGCCATTCAAGATTGGCTAGGCGTGAGACTATAAGAAGACTCCTGCCTGGAGGCACAAATCCACCGTAACGTAGAAGATGGAATGGCACGACTCAAACCAGTTCTGATTTTCCTGATCCAGTCCGTCGTTGTCGGCCTGGCGGCCGCATTCGTGGTGGTTTTGGTGCGTCCGCAGCTATTACCCGCGATAGATATAGGGGCTGGCATCGTAACCGGCCAGCCAGCCAGCTATGCCGACGCGGTCGACATTGCGGCACCGGCCGTCGCCAATGTGTATACACGGCGACTTATGCCCAATACGGGACCGGGCGGCTCAGGTCGATTTCGTGTCAATACCAGCGTCGGCTCCGCCGTCGTCATCGACGCTGAGGGCTATTTGGTCACCAATTTTCACGTGGTCCGCCTAGCCAATGAAATACGGCTGCAGCTGGCCGATGGCCGCATCGCCAACCCGCAATTGATCGGTGTGGATGCCGAAACAGATCTGGCACTCCTAAAGGTCGACCTGGGGCCGCTGCCAGCAATGCCGCTGGGCAGATCTGACCAATTGCGCATCGGCGACATCGTGCTTGCAATCGGCAACCCGTATGGACTCACTAAAACGGTTACCCAGGGGATTGTTAGCGCGACGGGTCGCGGCGTCCTGGGCATGCTGACCTTCGAAAACTTCATTCAAACTGACGCCGCAATTAACGAGGGAAATTCCGGAGGTGCGTTGATCAATACCAACGGCCAATTGGTTGGCATCAACACCGCCGTATTAATGCAAGACGCGAGCACCGAAGGGATAGGTTTCGCGATACCCGTCGATCTGGTTCGTGGCGTTGTTGACGAAATAAAGAAAAATGGTCGCGTCATTCGCGGCTGGGTTGGCATCGTACCCGACGAATTGACGCGCGTGGAAGCAGAGGCCCTGGGAATCAATTCGAATACCGGCATTTTGCTCAACACCATCGTCCCGAACAGTCCGGCTGAAGCAGCAGGACTGCGTCAAGGGGACGTCATTCTGAGCATTAATGGCGAAACGATCCGTTCCAGACAACAAGCATTACTCATTGTTGCGCGCCTAAACCCAGAAGATCAGGTCGAAATGGAAGGATTTCGCGACGGACAACGCTTTCGCGTGTCCCTGATCGCCGCTGAGCGACCACCAACCCAATCCCGTTAGCGAGGCAATATCCTCTTCTAAACCGAAATTTTTAGCGCCGGACGCGTCGAATTTCGGCACCGAGTTGACGTAATTTTTCTTCTATTCTCTCGTAACCACGGTCGACATGGTAAATACGATCAACCAGGGTCTCACCTTCAGCCGCCAGCGCCGCCAGGACCAGCCCTGCCGACGCACGCAAATCTGTCGCCATCACAGGCGCGGCGGTCAATCTCTCAACGCCGCGACAGATTGCCGTATTGCCTTCGATTTGAATGTCCGCACCCATCCGCTGCAGCTCCAAAACGTGCTGAAACCGATTTTCAAAAATCGTCTCTGTAATCATGCCAACGCCCTGCGCCCGCGCATTCAGGGCGCAAAATTGCGCCTGCATATCGGTCGGAAATCCGGGGTATGGCGTCGTTCTTATATCAACTGCATTGGGCCGATTGCCGTGCATGTCAATGTCAATGCAGTTATCACCGGAAATTATCTCCGCGCCAGCTTCCTGAAGTTTCAACAAGACAGCGTCCAGAGCGTCGGGCGCGGTATTATTCAATCGTACCTTGCCGCCCGTGACCGCAGCAGCAACAAGGTAAGTGCCTGTTTCGATCCTGTCCGGTAAAACCGTATGATCAGCCCCGTGCAATTCCGCAACGCCGTCGATTCGAATCGTGCTCGTGCCAGCACCTTCGATTTTTGCACCCATACTGATTAGGAAATTGGCGACATCGACCACTTCAGGCTCGCGTGCAGCATTTTCCAGGACGGTTCCTCCCTCCGCCAGCGTTGCCGCCATCATTAGATTTTCAGTACCTGTGACAGTGACGGTGTCGAGCACAATGTTGGCGCCCTGCAAGCGCTCGGCGCGCGCTCGAATGTAGCCGTTCTCAACCACCACCTCAGCGCCCATCGCCTGCAAGCCCTGTACATGCAAATTGACCGGTCGAGCGCCGATTGCGCAACCGCCCGGCAACGACACATAGGCCTCACCAAAGCGCGCAACCAAGGGGCCCAGCACCAGAATCGAAGCACGCATCGTCTTGACCAGATCATAAGGTGCGCGCCGCTCAGTTACGCAGGAAGCATCGACCTCGACATCCAATTTGTCATCAAAGGTTGCTTGCACGCCCATACTCTGTAGCAGCGTGATCATAGTGGCCACGTCATTGAGCTGAGGCACATTACGCACGACGACAGGCTCAGAAGAGAGTAGCGAGCCTGCCAGAATGGGCAAAGCCGCATTCTTCGCGCCGGAAATGGTGATAGCGCCGTTGAGCGGCGTGCCGCCCTTAATTAAAAGTTTATCCACGTTCCTCTATCCAGGCGCCTCGCCTAAGCGGTGTCGCCTTCATTGAGCACCTGCCACTCAGCAGGGGTATGAGCGCGAATAGACATGGCGTGAATTTCGTTGCCCATCAATGCGCCCAGACATTGGTAGACTAGTTGATGCCGAGCAATTGGCCGTTTGTCCGCGAATGCATCACTTATTATGATAGCGGAGTAATGCGTATTGTCTTCGCTGAATACATTGACTTCAGCGCCGGCCAGGCCATTTTCGATAAGGGTCTTGATTTCTATTGGATCCATAATGAATAGTGTCGTATATGTGCAAGAACGGCGCGCAGTGTAGCAAACCACAACCGCCAGCCATTGTGTATTATGCAGACCCGGATCGGATTGGCGGGGGAAATTCCGCATACAAAGCAAAAATCAAAATACGATCCGCTAGCCCGACACTCACACCGACGCTTAATCTATGCTTGGCGATAGTACGGAAGTCATTATTGGACTGCTTCTTCTAATCTGGGGAGCGGACCGCTTTGTTCATGGTGCGGCGGCAACTGCCCGTAATCTGGGCGTAGCGCCGTTGATGATTGGTTTGACGATCGTGTCCTTCGCAACCTCAGCGCCAGAGATCCTGGTTTCCATCGTCGCGGCAGGACGCGGTGACCCGGATCTGGCCATCGGTAATGCCATCGGATCCAACATAGCCAATATTGGCTTGGTCCTCGGTACTGTAGCCTTATTTCGCCCTATCGAATTAAAGTCTGCGACGCTAAGACGCGAAATGCCGGCACTTCTCGCGGTCACTCTGTTAACGATTTCTCTTTTTCTCGACTCATATGTCGGGCGTGTAGACGGTGTAATTTTATTGATTAGCTTGGTCATCGTCGTCATTTGGCTCGTGCGGCTGGGCATTCGGTCGTCGGCCACCGACCCTCTGCAAACCGACTTCGAAGCAGAGATTCCGCGCGGAACCAGCACCCGCTGGGCACTCGTTTGGCTAGTCGTCGGTATCGTCACACTACTTTTTGGTGCCCAGCTGCTGGTTAGCGGCGCGACCTCGATTGCGGTCCGCCTCGGCGTGTCCGACATTGTTATCGGCATCACACTTGTGGCGCTGGCAACCAGCCTGCCCGAACTTGCAGTCTCCTTGGTCAGCGTATTCAAGGGCGAATACGGCATCGCAATAGGCAACATCGTCGGCTCAAACATATTCAATTTGCTCGCCGTCGTGGGCGTGGCCGCCGTCATTCAACCTGCCGCCCTGCCGCCTTCGGTTCTGTCTTTGCACCTATTCGTCATGATCGCTTTTACCCTCGTTTTGTTCGCAATGACCTACGAATATGATGGTCGTGGGATGATCACGCGATATGAAGGCTTTGCGCTCCTTGCCACATTTCTGGCCTATGACACGTATGTTGTTCTACAAAACGTTAGAATCGGCTCCTATTTCGGGCTAGATAGCATTTACAAGCGTTGTTAGCAGATCTCCAAGCAAGACGTTAAGGAGCCGGAGCCGTGGTTTTGACAGTCCCATCAAGCAAAGAACTCGTGGCACTCGCCACGCGCGTGCTCGATATCGAGTCACGTGCTGTTGTCGAGCTCGTCTCGAGGCTGGACGATACCTTTGCGGACGCCTGCCGACTTTGTCTCGAAACTGACGGTCGCGTAATTGTGACCGGTATGGGCAAGTCGGGTCACATCGGCGGGAAAATCGCTGCAACTTTGGCTAGTACCGGTACGCCGTCATTTTTCGTTCATCCTGGCGAAGCCAGTCACGGCGATCTGGGCATGATTACACCGCACGATTTGTTGCTCGCCGTGTCTTACTCCGGTGAGACAGATGAAGTTGTCACGATATTGCCGCTGATCAAGCGAATGGGTGCAAAACTCATAACAATGACCGGCAAACCAGGATCGACATTGGCTCGCGCGGCGGACGTGCATTTGAACGTCCATGTCAGCGAGGAAGCCTGCCCGCTCAACCTCGCACCAACCGCGAGCACGACGGCGACGCTTGCCATGGGAGACGCTTTGGCGGTCGCCCTTTTGGAATGCCGTGGCTTCACCGCGGAAGACTTCGCACGCTCCCACCCCAGCGGCAGTCTCGGCAAGCGACTCTTACTGCAGGTTGAGGACATCATGCGTAGCGGAGATGAAATACCTGCTGTGGGCGCGGACGTCAGCGTTAGCGAAGGCCTGTTAGAGATGACGAGGAAAGGTCTTGGGATGACTGCCATCGTTGATAAAGAACAGCGCATCCTTGGAGTATTCACTGATGGCGATCTACGCAGAACACTGGATGCCGAGGTCAACATTCACAAGACGACTATGCGTACCGTCATGCAACCGGATTGCATAACGATCGAGGCAGATACCTTAGCCGCCGAAGCGGTCCGCATTATGGAAGAAAACAAAATAACCTCACTCCTGGTCGCCAACAAGGAAAAACTCCTGATCGGCGCTCTTAACGTTCACGACATTTTTCGTGCGGGTGTTATGTAGCCGTGTCAGATCGTCAGTGTCCAGCAGATCTAAAGCTCATCGGTTTCGATGTCGATGGCGTATTTACAGATGGTCGCTTTTACTTGTCGGATGACGGCGTGGAAACAAAAGCGTTCAACACACAAGACGGTTTCGGCATCCGCAGTTTGCTCGATGCAGGCATCCAAGTCGCTGTTATCAGTGGGCGATCATCCGCAGCAGTCGAGAAAAGAATGGAAGAACTTGGTGTTACACACGTTTTCCAGGGCAGTAAAGATAAGGTGGCAGCATTTAAGAGTGTCGTTGCGTCCCTGGGCATAGACGCCAGCCAAACGGCATTCGTCGGCGATGACGTACCAGATTTGCCACTTTTGCAACACGCGGCCTTTTCGATCGCGGTCGCCAACGCGACGACCAGGGTCAAAGATCAATGTGATTGGGTCACCACTGCTGCGGGTGGCGCAGGCGCGGTTCGAGAGGCCTGTGAGTACGTTTTGGCGCACGTAAAGGCTGAGTCTTCATGAGCATTCGTTACATCCTTACCATTACGTTTTTATTGTTTGCGGCTATAGGCAGTTGGTATCTCAGTCGAGACGATCGACCCAACGAAATTACGCAGACAAGCGTAGATACCAATTCAGGTGGCTTCTATTTACGCGGTGCGCGCATTTTGGGCACTGATATTGACGGTCAGCTACTTTACGAAATTGAAGCGGAGTACGCAGAACAAAAGGAAAATAAGGATATCGAATTACAGAATGTTCGCATCAATTACTCGTCAAGCGCCAACGTACCATGGACGATTAACGCGGACGCCGCGACGATAAGTGACTCAGAAAGCACCTTGCGACTGAGCGGTCATGTAATTGCCGTTAGTAATGAAGGTTTGTCCGGGCAGGTGACCGAGATTCGGGCACCCGTCCTCAACATCGACCCAGGCAAGTATCTGGCCGAAACAGACAGCCGCGTGCAAATCCGCATTGGATCACGCAGCCTGACCGCGACCGGCATGCTAGCATTGTTGCAAGAGAACAGACTGCAGCTGATCTCCAATGTTAGCGGCAAGTTTGTGCCATAGGTTGACTGAGTACCAGCCCGGACTATTTATGAATGGACGTGATGATTGGACAGAGCATTAATTGCATACAGGGTTTTCTGACTGAGCGGAATACAGACTGTATTGCCGAGGAAAGAAAATCCTGTATGCAGTCAATGCTCATGCAAGGGCGCGACCATTTCATGAATAATTCGGGCTAGTATCGACTATGTCAAAATGGACGATCAACCAATCGAACTTAGTTTCAGCCATTTCTGCGTTCGTTATGTTGCCGATGCTGTCATTTGCGCAACAAGACGATTTAAGAATTCCACTGCAACTGGATGCCGACTTCACCGATCTGGACGGCAAAAGTTCGATGATCATGTTCCGTGGCTTGCGGCTGACACAAGGCTCACTAGGTATCACGGCAAATGAAGGGCGCGCAACGAAAATGGATTTCGAAGACAGCGTCTGGCGTTTTGATGGCGACGTTGTCATCGATGTGAACGACGTTCATATCGAAAGTGATTCAGCCGAAATGCAATTTTCTGGTTATGAGTTACGCCTTGCGACCCTGCTTGGTTCACCCGCAACATTTCGTCTCACTAGAGTGGGCAGCGACGACGAAACTTACGCTGAAGCCGACAAATTAGAATACGATCTTGAAGCTGGCGTCATCGAGTTTTCCGGTCAGGCGATGATTACTGAGGGTGGCAATCAGATTACCAGCAATTACCTGGTCTACAACATTCGCGAACAGCGTATTAACGCGTCCTCGGGTGGCGATGGCGAACCGAAGGTGAGAATCACGTACACCCCCGGCGACTCCAGCGTGGCAGCGCCTGCGGAAGACGGCGAGGATGCCGCTGTCCCGCCAGAACCTGACAACGAGTCTTCCCGAGCAGACCCTGCTACGAACGATGGAGAGTCTGGCTGATGAGTATTCTGAGTGTTCAGGATATCGCCAAACGCTACAAATTTCGCGACGTCGTCAAAGGGATATCGCTCGAAATCACCAGCGGTGAAGTTGTCGGACTGCTCGGACCGAATGGCGCTGGGAAAACGACCGCGTTCTACATGATCGTCGGACTCATCGCCTCCGACCGTGGCCAGATTCTGTTGGACGGACAAGACCTTACGGCGTTGCCGATGCACAAGCGCGCCGGCCTTGGCCTAGGATATTTGCCGCAGGAAGCATCGATTTTTCGCAAACTCTCCGTTGAGCAAAACATACTTGCCATTCTTGAAAGCCGGAAAGAACTGGACCGGGCCGGTCGTGAACGTAAATTGGATCAGCTTCTGGAAGAACTTCACGTCGGACATGTGCGCACAAGCTTAGGCATCAGTTTATCCGGCGGCGAACGTCGTCGAGTTGAAATCGCGCGTGCACTTGCTGCAAACCCACGTTTTGTATTGTTGGACGAGCCCTTTGCAGGTGTCGACCCGATTTCCGTCCTCGACATTCAACGCATTATCAGACACCTGTCTGATCGTGATATTGGCGTCCTCATTACCGATCATAATGTTCGAGAAACTCTCGGAATTTGTGGCAGAGCCTATATACTAAGTGACGGCAGCCTGATTGCGTCAGGCTCACCAGATGACATACTGGAAAATCAGCACGTTCGAGAAGTGTATCTCGGACAGGAGTTCAAGCTCTGAGTCAAAGTTGCAGAATCCATGTCAATATTAAAGGCGGAAATCGCTTCGCTGCGATTATCAAAGCGCAATGATGACATTGATTAAGAGCCTGCGATGTTAAGACCGACGCTGCAACTGAAACTCGGTCAATCGCTGACTATGACACCGCAGCTACAGCAGGCCATTCGCCTGCTGCAACTTCCCTTGCTCGACCTCAGCGCGCAGATTCAGGAAGCACTCGAAGAAAATGTCATGCTGGAAATGGAGGACCTCCCAGATGTCCCCAAAACTTCCGCGGAAACGACCGCCGAGATAGAGACCATTCGGGCTGAAGATAGTTGGCGGTTAAGTTCCATGGAGCGAATCCAGGATGGCGGCTGGAATGGCGAAGGCCGACCGATCAGCGAGTTCGCTGACGAATCCGGCCAATCACTGCGCGAACACTTGTTGTGGCAACTTGAGCTGGAAAATTTTTCTCCGCGTGAAGCGTTAATTGGTGAGGCATTAATCGATTCGATTAACGATGATGGCTATCTCACGGCCGCGCCTGAAGACATCACAGACTTTATCGCAGCTGAAGCCGGCGTTTCAATTGAAGAAATTGAACAGGCGCTTAACAAAGTTCAACGACTTGATCCCGTCGGCATTGGCGCGCGCTCTCTATCAGAATGCATCGTTTTGCAATTGCGCCAATTGGAGTCGGCCACACCTGGAGTCGAGCTGGCAATCAGCATGGCAACAGATTTCCTGCCGTCGATTGCCGCCAAAGAATATGGCGAAATCCGGCGCGCATTGCGCACCTCTGAGGAAGATTTCGAAGTTGCTTTAGCCCTGGTCAAGAGTTGCAATCCGAAACCCGGATTAGCGGTAAGCCCAGCGGCGCCCGAGTACGTCATCCCCGACGTATTCGTGCGCAAGATTGACGGTCGCTGGCAGGTTGAAGTGAGCGCGTCTGGCATTCCACGACTGTCCGTAAATCAACAATATGCGAAATTGTTGCGCGGCAGCGGTGATCACGCCGTCCTTCGCACGCAGTTACAGGAAGCGCGTTGGCTTGTCCGCAGTCTTGAAATTCGCAATGAAACATTAATGAAGGTCGCGACCTGCATAGTTGCCCGCCAACGGGAATTTCTCGAGCACGGCGATGAGGCAATGAAACCCCTCGTGTTACGCGACGTAGCCGAAACGATCGGTATGCACGAGTCAACGATCTCACGAGTAACAACTAGCAAATATATGCATACGCCGCGGGGTGTGTTCGAATTCAAATACTTCTTTTCAAGCCACCTTTCGACGGTTGACGGAGAAGATCAGTCATCAACGTCTGTACGCGCCAAGATTCGCAAGTTGATTGGTGCCGAAAACCCCGCGAAACCGTTGAGCGATAACAAAATTGCAGCACTTTTGGCAGATGAGGGCATTACGGTCGCGAGACGCACCGTCGCCAAGTATCGCGAAGCGTTGAGAATTTCATCATCAAGCGAGCGTAAAGTCCGCAAACCAAAATAGGAATGTCAGTCTAGAAAAACAGGAGAAAAATATGCAATTAAACATCACGGGCCATCATGTCGACGTAACTGATCCATTAAGAGAATATGTCGCCACCCGCTTGCAGAAAACAGAACGACATTTTGACCGAGTGACCAATGTGCATTGTATTTTGACCGTCGAGAAATTACGCCACAAAGCGGAAGCCACGGTGAACGTCAACGGCGCGCAAATTTATGCGGATGCGACAGAAGAGAACATGTATGCCGCGATTGACAGCCTGACCGACAAACTCGAACGACGTGTGCGTAAGCATAAAGAGAAGCTTGTTGACCACCACGCAAGAGAGTCATTGAAGAGAAATATAGACTGAATCGATTGCGTAACAAGCTGGTGGGGAGTATTTTCGCGCCACTACGTTGGCCAAAATAGTCAAATAATAAGATTGCCATGAATCTCGAGGAACTCGTCAAACCCGATAGCGTGCTGTGCAATGTCTCTGCACGGAGCAAGAAGCATTGTCTGGAAATACTGAGCGAGCTGCTAACGCGCTCCAATCCCGACATCGCCAGCGAAGAAGTTTTCGCAAAACTCGTTGAGCGCGAACGCCTTGGTTGTACCTGCCTTGAGAAAGGCATCGCGTTTCCACGCTGCAGAATCAGCGGCTTGCAGTCGAGCTACGCCGCTCTCATGCGTTTGACTGACCCGGTCGATTTCAACTCCATCAGTGGCGAATCAGTCGATCTCGTCTTTGGTTTAATGGTTCCTGAACACCTAAGCGATGCTGATAATGCGGACGTCAAGGCGTTGCTCGAGATACTGCGGGATCCAACGCTTTGCGCGAGATTGAGAGCCGCTACCAACAGTACCGACCTGAGCGCTGCGCTCCTAACCGGACAACTGGAACCCGTCGCCAAGCTCAACATCGCGCAACGCGGCTAGCCGAGGCGCAAGCAAGCAAGCAAGCAATGAATACAGAGAATCGCGTGATTATCGTAAGCGGTCTGTCCGGTTCGGGAAAGAGCGTGGCCCTGCATGCTCTGGAAGATCTGGGCTACTACTGTATCTACAACCTACCGGCCGCCCTTTTAGCATCATTGATTGATGAGGTGACGAGACCAGGAGAAAACGCTGCGTCGCGGATCGCAGTAGGGGTCGATGCACGCAATCCGCGAGAAAATCTCTCTACACTTCCAGATGAAATTCTAAGCTTGCAGGCGTCCGGCATCCAGACCGACCTGTTGTTTCTGCAAGCGAGCGACAATGTTCTGCTGAAGCGCTTCGGCGAAACTCGTCGCCGACACCCGCTCACTACGGGTGACAGCGATCTCCGCACCGCGATTAAGCGAGAACGCGATCTGTTAGGGCCGGTCATTAACGCTTCTGATTTACTCATTGATACCACACGCCTGAGTGTGTACGAACTGACGGATGCGATTCGTGAGCGCGTCGATCGACGCACATCCCGCGCTTTGTCTATTTTGCTGCAATCGTTCGGCTTCAAGCACGGAATACCAACTGACGCTGATTTCGTTTTCGATCTTCGCTGCCTACCCAATCCCTATTGGCAACCTGAGTTGCGTAGTCTGACCGGTCTGGATACGGCGGTCGGCGAGTTTCTCGATGCAGAAGAAACCTACTTGAAAATGTATGAGCACATTCTTGGTTTCTTACATAGCTGGATTCCGGAATACATTAAGGTCAAGCGCAGCTACCTTACGGTCGCGCTCGGTTGCACCGGTGGCCAACATCGATCCGTGTATATGACGGAAAAACTGGCGCAAGCGCTAGGCGACATTCATGACAGTATTCATATTCGTCACAATGAGTTAGGGAACAATTAGAAAAATTCTTCCTCATTAAATTCAACTATCCGCACGAGCATCAGTGCGCGATCCCATTACTTGTTTAAAGTGCATTCCATAAATACTCACTGACACTCCGCGCCAACATCGCTACACTCTGCGACGACTCCTGTGACATCGCTTTTGATGTCATGGATCGCGCCGACTGACCGGAGGCAAAACTCATGGAAGCGAGAAAGCACACTCTGGCAAATCTTTCTCTGCTGCGCGAACGGCTCGGCAGCGGACGCGTACGCTCGGCAAAAATGCTCGTCGGCAGCCTGCATCCATCAGAATTAGCACGCCTCCTCGAATCATTGCCCATTACAGATCGCGCCTTCATTTGGGAAATGATCGAGCCCGATGACGAGGGTGACGTGCTGGTCGAACTTGCAGATGAGGTCCGCGATGGCCTGATCCAGAGCATGCCGGCCGAAGAAGTTATCGTCGCGCTAGACGGTATGGAACCGGACGACCTCGCCGATCTCGTCGCAGATTTGCCCGAAGCGTTGACACAGGAAGTCCTGCGCTCGCTAGACCAGCAGGATCGCGAACGACTGGACACGGTTCTTTCCTATGAAGAGGACAGCGCCGGCGGACTGATGAATCTCGACATCATTACCGTGAGACCAGATGTCACGATCGAAGTCGTATTGCGATATTTACGTGCGCGCGCGGATATTCCAGATGGTACGGACAGCATTTATGTTGTCGATCGTAATAACGAATACTTCGGCTCGGTTTTCTTATCACGTCTTTTGACGCTCGACCCTACAAGCTCAGTCGCCGAAATCATGTCTACCGATATGCATCCAATTCCCGCGCAAACATCGGCAGAGGAAGTTGTCTGGGAATTTGAGAATCGCGACCTACTCTCAGCGCCAGTGGTGGATGAGCAAAACCAACTCGTTGGTCGAATTACAATTGACGACATTGTCGATGTCATTCGCGACGAAGCGGAACACTCAATAATGGGTGCGGCAGGCCTCGACGAAGAAGACGATATGTTCGCACCGGTTGTACGTAGCGCCCGGCGGCGAGCACTTTGGCTTGGTATAAATTTGGCGACCGCGTTTCTGGCCGCATCAGTGGTAGACCTTTTTCAGACAACACTGGACAAGATCGTGTTATTAGCCGTATTGATGCCAGTCGTCCCCAGCATGGGCGGCGTAGCCGGGAGCCAATCTCTGGTTGTCATCACTCGCGCGATGGCGCTCGGTCAGGTAGACCGCAACAATGCAAAGAGAATTCTCAGGAAGGAGTTCTTGGTGGGAATGTTGAACGGTATAGCCTGGTCAATCGTTGTCGCATTGGCTACTTATTTCTGGTTTGGAGATTGGGCCATCGGTTTGGTGATCGCCGGCGCGATGGCAATTAACATGGCAGTCGCGGCCGTTGCCGGATTTTCAATACCATTGGCGCTGAAGCGCCTGAATATTGATCCTGCTCTCGCTGGCGGTGTCGTACTAACGACCATCACAGATGTTGTCGGGTATTTTGCCTTCTTAGGATTAGGGGCACTCTATTTATTGTAGATCTAACCGGACCTAGCCGTAGTTAGCGGCGCATAAATGGCGGCGTCCAAAACGAACGCTTGCCCTCGTCGCTCGTCTTTGCCAGCGGCTTTTTGGCTTCCAGTCCACGCAAATCTTCACTAACCCAACTCGGTGCAAATAGTCTCGGCACATCCTCCCCAGTGACGAAGTCGAGCAGTTGATCTTTGATCTTCATAGCATCCTGATAGCCAAGATTGATCAATTCTTTCGTATACGCCTGTTCGAAAAGCAAATAACTTAGCAGACGTCCTTCGCTCGCATTACGTCCGGCAACACCGCGAAGAAGCGCGCGCACCGGGCGCGGCATTTCGTCACGACAGTCGATGGCAATTTCGCGCAAATCGCGACTCGGTAATACGACCATCGTATCAATGGGTCGCACTTTTGGAAAAACGCCTGTGTTCTGATCGATCACCATGGAATCGATCAGTTGATTGATGCGGGTCATGCGTTCCAGGTCCGAATACAAGCCGTCCATGAACAGCGTGTCCAACATATAGCCGGCAATATGGGCGAAACTTGGATAGTCCTGTACTTCCGACGCATCCAGTTCAGACCCGGCCGTTTCATCGCGCACACCGATCACCAGAATTCGACTCGCGCCTAAATGAATGGCGGGACTGAAGGGCGTCGCTTGTCGCATCGCCCCATCGCCGAAGTACTCACCATGCAACAATACCGGACGAAAAATCATGGGCACGGCAATACTTGCCATCAAGTGGTCGAGACTTAGTGGTTCCCGTATTCCGGTGCGGCGTGTTCTCGACCATTCCCGGCTTTTGTCTGCGGCCTGAAAAAACGAGACCGACTTCGATGACCGATAGCCGGCGGCAGTCACCGCGACCGCGTCAATGTAACCACGGTCTATTGATTCCTGAATGCGCGGAAAACGGACATTGCGCGCCAACAGCGCGCGCAGTGGCGCGTTGTCGAGCAACGATTTCGGCATGTCAACCAAGGTGCCACCGGTGACAATAGCGCCGAACCAACGCAGGCTGCTATTTAACATAGTCAGGCTATCTGAGCGGAAAACTTGGTCACTATGAAAATTTCCCCAGACACGCTCCAACTCGGCGACCGCGACCCGAAAGCGGCGGGCCTTACTGGCCAGGACCACCGAGTTTATTGCGCCCACAGACGTACCGCTGATCACGGGAAACGGGTTCTCGCAGCCGCTTGGCACCATCTCTGCGATGGCCTTCAAAACGCCTACCTGAAAGGCGCCACGAGCACCGCCACCCGGTAATACCAGGGCCGTACGGGTGTTGTTTGAGTGAATTTTCATAAGTTTGGCGTATTATAGGCTCCGTGGAACAACTGCAACATGCCCATGTCCCACTTATCCGAATTCACAAGCGAAACGTTGGGGCAACGAGGTCCTGATTATGAAGCAGACTATTTCAATTTTGTCGATACTATCGTTACTGTTGCTCGGCGGATTTTCCATTGCAGCCGATTCAGTCCGTGCTGGCCAGCCAGCGCCCGACTTTGAGCTTGCCGATCAGGATGGTCAAGTGCACTCGATCGAGGACTATCGCGGTAAATAGGTGGCGCTGTATTTTTATCCCAAAGATGACACGCCCGGATGTACGACAGAAGCATGCGAGTTCCGTGACAATATATTTGCCTTTCGCAGCGCGAACTGCGAAGTCCTTGGCGTCAGTCTGGACAATGAAGAATCACACAAAGCGTTCGCGGAAAAACACGGCCTACCCTTTCCGCTGCTGGCTGATAGCAGCGGCATCGCGGCGGACGCATACGGCGTGAAATCAGAACGTTTCGGTATGACGCTTGCCAAACGGCAAACATTTCTCATTGATCCAGAAGGCAACATTGCCAAACACTACGAGAATGTCGATCCGGACACCCATTCAGCAGAAATTCTCAACGACCTGAGTAATCTCCAGCTCGAATAAATTTGGCGGCATCAATTAAATAAATTGATGCTCGACTCAAATTCGAATTGCGTTGCTCTATAGGAATTCTGTTCAGCGCAGCGATTTAATACCGCTATCAAGCCCGCTCAATGTTAGTGGAAACATTCGGTCGTTCATCAGCTCACGTGTCAGTTTTACGGACGGTGTGAAGCCCCAGCGACTTTCGGGCTCCGGATTAAGCCAGATCGCTTTCGGGTAAGCAGTCAACAATCGCTTAATCCATACAGCGCCCGGCTCTTCGTTCCAATGCTCAACGCTCCCCCCTGCATACACAATCTCGTACGGACTCATAGTTGCATCGCCGACGAATACCAGCTTGTAATCGGGTCCGTACTTATGCGTAATTTCAGATGTGGGAATGCGCTCCGCCTGGCGACGCCGATTGTCTTTCCACAAACTCTCATAGACAAAATTGTGAAAGTAAAAATACTCGAGGTGTTTAAACTCGGTCCTACTGGCTGAAAATAGTTCCTCGCAAACTCGAACGTGATCGTCCATCGAGCCGCCAATATCGAGGCAAAGCAAAACTTTTATCGCATTGTGGCGCTCGGGAACCATGCGTATATCCAGGAGCCCCGCGTTTCTCGCCGTCTTATCGATTGTATCGTCGAGATCAAGCTGATCTTCGGCCCCCTCACGCGCGAACTTACGTAATCTCCTCAAGGCTATTTTGATGTTGCGCGTGCCAAGCTCGACACTGTCATCGAGATTCCGGTATTCCCGCTTATCCCAGACCTTGGTTGCATTTCGATGGCGTGAACCTTGCTGGCCAATACGCACACCCTCCGGGTTGTATCCATAAGCGCCAAAAGGCGACGTACCAGCCGTCCCTATCCACTTATTGCCGCCCTCGTGCCGTTCGTCCTGTTCGTCGAGACGCTGCTTGAGCGCGTCCATTAGGGCCTCAAAACCACCTATAGCCTCAATTTGTTTGCGCTCTTCTTCCGTCAGCATCTGCTCGGCTTGCTTCTGCAGCCAATCTTCAGGCAACTCTTCAACCAGCGCTTTAAACGCGTCTTCTAACCCCTGAAAGTGAGCCGCAAATATGGTGTCGTAGCGATCGAATTTTGATTCGTCTTTGACCAGGCATGCACGCGAGAGAAAATAGAAGTCTTCTACGCTATGACCGGCCACGCCCTTTTTCATGGCCTCAAGCAAGGTCAACAATTCCGTGATTGACGGCTTCATGCCGCCGTCTCTCAACATGAAAAAGAATTTAGTTAGCATGCCAAAAGTTTACTGTCGGTTCGTACGCCGATCGAGAAACACAAGTTGCTCAAAAAGGTGTACATCTTGCTCATTCTTAAGCAATGCTCCGTACAGGGGCGGGATCGCGCTCTTGGAATCACCGGAGCGCAAAGCTTCTGGCGGAATGTCTTCTGCGACCAACAACTTAATCCAGTCGAGTAATTCTGAAGTCGACGGTTTTTTCTTCAAACCGCGCACGTCTCGAATTTTGTAGAATGCTTCCAATGCTTCTTTGAGCAGATCTTTCTTCAGATTGGGATAATGCACGCCAACAATTTTCTCCATCGTCGCGCTATCTGGAAACTTGATGTAGTGAAAAAAACAGCGGCGCAGGAATGCGTCAGGCAATTCCTTTTCGTTGTTACTGGTGATGATGACAATAGGTCGATTTCGCGCTGAAACCAGTTCTTTGGTTTCGTACACGAAAAACTCCATGCGATCGAGTTCTTGCAGCAGATCGTTGGGGAATTCGATATCCGCCTTGTCTATTTCGTCAATCAGCAGTACAGGTTGTTCGTCGGCGGCAAACGCATCCCAGACTTTTCCACGCATAATATAATTGGCAATATCGTGCACGCGATCGTCGCCTAACTGTGAATCGCGCAGGCGCGCAACTGCGTCATAGTCGTACAAGCCCTGCTGCGCTTTGGTCGTCGATTTGATATGCCACTCGAACAACGGCCTGCCCAAAGAGCTTGCAATCTCGATCGCTAGTTGAGTTTTCCCGGTGCCCGGCTCTCCTTTGATCAAAATTGGACGTTCGAGTGTTACAGCCGCATTGACGGCCATTTTCATGTCGTCGGTCGCAATGTATGAACTCGTGCCTGTAAACGTTTTATTGGTCATATTCGATGTCCGTAGAATTCTGATTAATCAGTTGCAGTATCGATGCTCAATTCCCTGCCTGCAACGTTAGCGTGTGACGCGCCTGCCCCGGCAAAAAAGGGCTTGCTCGGCCTTTGACCCAATTTTCATGGCCGGCCGCATAGTACTCTGACAGCGGATGACCGCTCTGACCGGACGGCATGTGCAAATAACCGTTCTCTTCGTCACCAGGTGCCACAGCGAATCGTTCAGACGCGCCAAAACCAGGACCTTGCGCGCGCGGCATCTTTGAATCTCCCGCCAACGGATCAGCCGCCATATCCAGCCAACGCGCTAAATACGGAACGGCCGAACTGAGTGGATGTCGAATCGCAGCAGTGTTTCGTTCGCCCCAAGTCCGGTTTTCCAACCCGTCGTCATAGTTCTCGGCATAGAACTCAATATTCGTATCAACAGACTGCAATAAAAAATCATCCCAATCGTCATATTCTGCTAGCAACAGATGCTCAGGTTTCTGGCTGACCAACGTCCAAAGAGGCGCTTCGAATTGATTGCTTATACGCAAGCGTGCGTCGTCGCCGTATTTTTGTAATACAGGCTGCATGACCATTTTGATAACCCGATCCGCTACCTCCTGTCGAAAGGCTCTAACCAAACGATAGCCAACAGATTCTGTAGACGCTCGGGGAACCCAGTTGGCAACCAGTTCGAGATATTGCGCTCTGGGCGCATTGTCATCGAGCGCCTTTGCATCGAGTGTCTGCATGAGTAAATCACGCCAACGTTCCATGAAAATAGCGCGATCATCGAGTTGCACGACCAACATGTCTGCCGGCGAGTACTCGTCAATTGCAAACAACGCGTCGCGAATTTGTTGCGTACGCGCGCCCAGGTCGTAGCCGCCGTCACCAACGATATCGAGCGCCACGCCATCGACAACGCGCGAATTAGCCGTCCAAATTCGACCGGATTCAGGATTTAAGATTCGCGGATAGTCTGCTGGTGTCACCCAGCCTTCCCAGGCGCCGGACTCGCTCCAATCCATGGGCAATTCCGAGTCACCATCACCGCGGCGAGGAATCTTGCCCGCGATGGTCCAACCGATATTGCCCGCAGCGTCTCCAACGACGAAATTTTGTGGCGGCATACCGATTGTGTTGGCAACCTCCATGGCTGCGCTCGCGGTCTTTGTTTCTTCGAGATTGAGATGACCAAGGGATACGCCATCGACGTGATGCGCAATCCAACTGACGGCAATCGTATGCTCGGGATCTGCGTCTGCCTCGAGTACCGGGCCCCAGATAGTCTCCCGAATAGCAAGGGTTTCCGGTTCCCCATCTTTGACCACAATTGTTTCCATTCTAACAGCATACTGCTGATCACCCTCAGGTGAGCGATAGGTCCCCGGGGTTTTCCCTTCGCGGACAATTACGGCGTCGGTCCAGTCGCCATAGCTATTGGTGTTGCCCCAAGCTACATGTCCGTTGCTGCCGGCAACTACAATAGGCGTGCCTGGCAACGTGACTCCGTTCAAGTCGAGCTCGTTCGCTCCACTCACTCGCATACGCGCACGGTAAAACACATTGGGCACAGTAATACCCAGGTGCATATCATTGGCAACGATCGCTCGACCTGATTTTGTCAGACGACCCGACACTGCCCAATTGTTACTGCCGGGAATCAAAGGTTCCCGCCATTCCCGAGCGGACCTGGCAAGATCAGCTATCGCAATATTGTTGAGCGAAAACTCGGACGGATCAGGCATCGCAATGACCGCCGCAGGGTTACCAACATTAGGCGCGTCCCATTTGCTTCCCATTGGGTATAGCCACGCGAATGCACTCGCTGGCAGTGAGCGTTGCGACAAACCGCGACCGATGTCGCGTGCCGCAGTTTCATCGTTAAGCTCCATAAACATGGTGTACACGGCTAAAAGTGAATCGGTTTTCTGCCACGGCTGGGGCTCAACTCCGAGTAGGAAATACTCGAATGGCTTAGTGCCTAGCGACTGCAACCCCGCATTGACGCCATCAACGTAAGCCTGCAATACCTGACTTTCTACAACACTTAGGCGGCTCAACGCCAAGTCGGCCCGGCTCCGGAAGCGATGAAATCGATGTCTCCGATCAATGGGTAACGCGGCCGCCCCAACAACTTCAGATAACTCTCCGGCAGCATTTCGCCGCGTCAAATCCATTTGAAAGAAGCGATCCTGGCCGTGGACAAACCCGGTGCCGTACGCCAGGTCAGCCCTATTCTCGGCGACAATCGTTGGTATGCCACTTTGATCTCGATCAATCGTTACGTCAGCACTTATGTTGTTGTCAACAACAACGCCGTCAATCTGCGGCAAACTCCTGCTTAGTAACCAATAAGCGCCGATCGCGACAGCGCAAACAACGGCCACCACGACCAGCAACAACCTGGTCAAAACTCGTTTCATACGATTTCCTGCCCGGAAGGTTCAGATGGCAACGCTGACCTCGACGATCTGCATTGTGTTCGTACCGCCGGAAACACCGCTTAGATCGCCCTTGGTAAAGATGACGAGATCACCGTCTTCGACAAGACGATTCGACAACAATGTTGAAAAAATATCGCGATGCAATTTAACTTTGTCGGGTTGCTCGATGCGAAATGATACGGGATACACACCGCGATAAAGCGTGACGCAGCGGCCAGTCGTATCATGCGGCGTGAAGGCATAAATCGGAATATCTGAGCGAATGCGGGACATCCACAAAGTGGTTGAACCTGACTCAGTTAGCGCAATAATTGCTCTAACATTCAAATGATTAGCGGTGTACATAACCGCCATTGCGATCGCTTCGTCGACTTCCTGAAATCGATCATTCATTCGATGCGTAGTACGCCCCTTCGCGAGCGAATGTTTCTCTGCTCCAATGCAGACATCGCTCATCGCGATGGTCACTTCCACCGGGTAATTACCCACTGCTGTTTCGCCCGACAGCATTACCGCGTCCGTACCATCCATGACAGCATTCGCAACGTCAGAAACTTCGGCGCGAGTCGGAATCGGATTGTTGATCATCGACTCCATCATTTGCGTTGCCGTGATGACTACTTTGTTCTTGCGACGCGTGCGGCGGATTATGCTTTTTTGCATGCCAGTCAGCTCCGCATAACCCATTTCCACACCGAGATCGCCGCGTGCGACCATAATGGCGTCGGAAGCGTCGATGATGGAATCAATACAGTCAATTGCTTCGGTTCTTTCAATCTTGGCGATGACTTTACCGGTACCGCCCGCCTGCTCCAGCAATCTGCGAGCTTCGATTACATCAGCTGCGCTGCGCACAAACGAAACTGCGATATAATCCATTCCGACCTTTGCGGCAAACTGAATATCTTCACGATCCTTATCAGTTAGCGCCGGCGCGGACAATCCGCCGCCTTCTCGATTGATTCCTTTGTGATCAGAAAGGACGCCACCGAACACGACAATACAATGGATCCGCGCGCCATCGGTGCGGTCAACCTTCAGCGTTATCTGTCCGTCGTTCAACAGCAAGAGGTCACCGGCACTAACGTCTTTGTATAAGTCTTCGTAGGCAACGCCAACACCGTGCTCATTGCCAGCAAGATTGGCGAGTGTCGAATCAAGAAAAAACTCACTTCCTGTGGCAAGCGTTACGCTACCATTTTCAAAGCGGCGAATACGAATTTTGGATCCTTGCAAATCACCGATGACGCCAATGAAACGACCTTTTGCCGCGGCCACCTCGCGTAGATTATTCAAACGCTTTTGCTGCTCAGCTTGATTTCCGTGCGAGAAATTGAATCTGGCAAGGTCCATTCCGGCATCGATCATTCCGCCGAGTGTTTCGGGCGCATCCGTTGAAGGCCCAAGTGTTGCGACAATTTTAGTTTTTTTATTCATGACAGGATTATTGCACAGCCCAACTGATGCTGCTGTTGCGATTGGGGACTGCTACTCAACCTAAAAACCGTTATGCTGGACTCAGGCATTCGTCCAGGTAGGGAAGCAAATTGTAATGATCAATCGTCGCCGCTTTATGCAATCGCTAGCCGTCGCAAGCGCCGCTCCGATCAACACGCTTGCGCAATCGAATGACAGCCCATTAAAACCCGATCCAGACGGCATCATTGATTTACCGGAAGGCTGGCAGTACACGGTCGTCGCCCGGAAAGGTGAAGAGATGGACGATGGTCTCGTCGTACCTGGCTTTCAAGATGGCATGGCGGCATTCGCGGGTGAAGCCGGCCAGATCATCCTCGTCTGTAATCATGAAATATATGCACACCAATCACCCAGTGGTGCGTTCGGCCAACGGGCGGAAAGACTGGGGGAACTCGGTAAGCGTCCGCTGTACGACAATGGTTCGGGAAAAACGCCCGGATTAGGCGGCACCACGACGATTCACTATGATCCGCGCTCGCGTGAGCGAACACACATGCATATGAGCTTGCTCGGCACTGAAGTCAATTGCGCGGGCGGACCGACGCCGTGGGGCAGCTGGCTGAGTTGCGAAGAGTGCTTTATCGATCCAGGCACATCTTTTCAGCGTGGGCATGTCGTGCACAGGGAAAAAAAGCACGGCTATATTTTCGAAGTTTCAGCACATGATATGGAAGCGGTTGAGCCTGTTCCGTTGACTCAGATGGGACGATTCGAACATGAGGCTGCCGCGGTAGATCCAGTGACTGGCATCGTCTACTTGACGGAAGACCAGCACCGCGGGCTTTTATACCGCTATCTCCCGAACGTCCCGGGAAAACTACACGAAGGTGGCCGTTTACAGGCGCTCGGCATCAAGGAGCGCGACAAGTTTGATACCCGTAACTGGAGCGATCCCAATGCCATGCCGGTTGGCACCTGGTTCGAAACACGATGGGTCGATCTTGAAGAGCCCGACGTGGCAAACAATGATCTTCGATTGCGTGGCGCTGAGATGGGCGCTGCCGTGTTTGCTCGTGGTGAAGGTGTTTGCTATGCAGATGGCGAAATCGTAATGACGGCAACGATCGGCGGTCCACAACGTTTAGGGCAAGTTTTCAGCTACGAGCCAAGTCCGGCTGAGGGTCATTCGGATGAACGGAGCAAACCCGGCAAAATTAAGCTGCTGGCACAATCAAGTACCGACAGCGTATTACGCCATGCTGACAATATTGTCATGAGTCCGTGGGGTGATCTTGTTGTTTGCGAAGATACTGCAAAGCATTGCGGTTTGGTCGGAATTCGACCGGACGGATACCAATATCCCATTGCTGACAACGCACATAGTCGATCGGAACTCGCCGGCGCGTGTTTTTCTCCAGACGGCAACATTATGTTTGTGAACATTCAGGTCAACGGCATCACACTGGCGATTACCGGGCCGTGGTCCGCTTAGAGATATTGACGTAATTACAGTCGACGGGCTTTGATAGCCTGCCAAATTTGCACACTATTCCAACTCGTTTCAAACTGCCGGATGCTGGCGTTTATTACAAAACGTCACTATCAGAGTTGAGATGCGCGATTTTCAAGCATTTCGACGGCGGGCAATTTCTTGCCTTCGACGAATTCCAAGAAGGCGCCGCCACCGGTCGAAATGTAGGACACATCATTAGCAATGCCATACTTATCAATGGCCGCAAGTGTGTCACCCCCACCTGCGACTGAAAATGCCGCACTGTTGGCTATCGCACGTGCAATGACCTCCGTGCCCGCGCCGAATTGGTCAATCTCGAAAACGCCGACCGGACCATTCCAAATTATCGTTCCTGCCGTTTGCAAAACGGTTGCAAAATTCGCTGCAGTTTCGGGGCCAATATCGAGTATTAAGTCGTCGTCCGCAACATCACTTATCGATCGAACGGTGGCGGCCGCACTGGCCGAAAACTCCTTAGCAACGACAACGTCTGTTGGCATCGGAATGTCTGCTCGATCAGCAGTGTTATTAGAAAGACCGACCGCGATATCCAGCATGTCTGGCTCGTAAAGCGACTTGCCCACCGGGTTGCCGGCCGCTGCAATAAATGTGTTCGCAATTCCACCGCCCACAATCAGCTGATCGACAATATTCGCCAACGCGCCGAGAACCGTTAACTTTGTTGATACTTTCGACCCACCGACAATCGCCACCATCGGTCGGGCAGGATTGTCCAAGGCCTTTGCCAATGCGGTAAGTTCACGGGACAATAATGGACCAGCGCAGGCGACAGGTGCATATTTTGCGACGCCGTAGGTACTCGCATGCGCGCGATGTGCCGTGCCGAACGCATCCATAACGAAAACATCGCAGAGAGACGCCATACGCTTCGATAACTCATCGTCACAGGCTTTTTCGCCAGCCAGGAATCGAACATTCTCAAGTAATACGACCTGACTTGTTGCGACCTCAACCCCGTTGATCCAGTCTGTGCAAAGTTCGACCGACTGACCCAGCAGTTCGCTTAAGCGCGCGACGACGAGTGCAAGCGAAAACTTTGCTTCCGGTTGACCTTCTGTCGGTCGACCGAGGTGCGACATCAACATGACCGCCGCACCTGCCTCGACCGCCGCACGAATCGACGGTATTGCCGCACGAATCCGCACATCACTGCTCACTTCGCCGTCGGCAATAGGCACATTCAGATCCTCACGGATCAATACACGTTTACCAGCGAGATCTACCTCGCTCATGTTGAGAACGGTCATGTCAGGTTAGCGGCTCTAGAGATTCTACTTCGCGTTGTACAAGGCGATGGTGGTATCCAGCATGCGATTGGAGAAGCCCCATTCGTTGTCATACCAAGCAATGACTTTCACCAGATTGCCCTGCATCACTTTAGTCAATCCGGCATCAAAAGTAGAAGATGCGGGATCGTGATTGAAGTCAATTGAAACAAGCGGCTCCTCGTTGTACGCCAAAATTCCGCTAAGCGCCCCTTCAGATGCCTCTTTCATAACCGCATTAACTTCCTCAACACTGGTATCACGGCTGGCGACAAAATTTAAGTCAACGGCAGACACGTTGATGGTTGGCACGCGCATCGAAAAGCCGTCCAGCTTACCGTTGAGTTCCGGCAAAACGAGACCAACCGCGGCTGCAGCGCCAGTCTTGGTCGGAATTTGCGACATGGTTGCTGAGCGCGCACGACGCAAGTCCGTATGGAAAACGTCCGTCAAAACCTGGTCGTTCGTATACGCGTGAATGGTCGTCATGAGGCCATGTTCCAAACCGATCTTATCGTTTAGTGGTTTGACCATAGGCGCCAGACAGTTGGTTGTGCACGACGCATTGGAAATAATCGTGTCGCTTGCCCTAAGCGTGTCGTGGTTGACACCATAAACAATCGTGCGATCAATATCGGCACCGCCGGGCGCAGAAATGATGACTTTCTTCGCGCCCGCTTCGATATGTTTACCAGCAGTGTCACGGGTACGGAAAAATCCCGTCGATTCGTAAACGACCTCAACGCCAAGTTCGCCCCACGGCAATTTCGCGGGATCGCGTTCAGCCAGAACCCGAATTCGATCACCATTTACGATCATGTAATCACCATCGACCTCTACGGTACCCGGAAATTTTCCATGTGCAGTATCGCGTCGCGTTAGTAACGCATTCGTATTGGCGTCACCCAAATCATTAACCGCTACAATTTCGATTTCTGAGCGTTTGCCGCTCTCATAAAGTGCCCGCAACATGTTGCGTCCAATGCGGCCATAACCGTTAATTCCGACTTTGATAGTCATTACAATCTCCTGCTTTCTAGTCCGGCACGCCGGATATAATCGTTACGCCAGAGTTTCTCTGGCAATTTTTAATACGTTGGCAACTGAAAACCCAAAGTGCTCGAATAGAATATCCGCAGGCGCTGACGCGCCAAACCGATCCAGCCCAATAACGCGGCCCTGTGTTCCAACATAACGCCACCACCCATCGGTAACGCCAGCCTCGATCGCGACTCTCGCCACCACAATTTTCGGTAACACTGAGTCGCGGTATGCCTCGCTTTGGGAATCGAAAGCGTCCGCGCAAGGCATTGAGACAACTCGTGCCTTTATGCCTTCTTGGATTAATTCATCCGCAGCGCCGACCGCCAGCGCGATTTCCGACCCCGTCGCAATTAATACGATGTCAGGCGTTCCGTCACAATCTTTAAGGATGTAGCCACCGCTGCGGATCGCTGCGATTTGAGTGGCCGAACGATTCTGATGCGGCAAGCCCTGTCGGGTCAGAATCAGACTTGTCGGGCCATCTCGACGTTCCAATGCAAAACGCCAGGCAACTGCTGTCTCTACCGTGTCGCAGGGTCGCCAAACACTCATGTTGGGCATGAGACGAAGGCTCGCCGTATGCTCTACCGGCTGATGCGTTGGACCGTCTTCGCCGAGTCCAATCGAATCGTGAGTAAACACGAACACGTTTTGCAACTCCATTAGAGCAGCCATGCGCAGCGCGTTTCTTGAATAGTCAGAAAAGGTCAGAAACGTGCCTGAATAGGGCAATACGCCACCGTGCAATCCTAAGCCATTGCCCATCGCGGACATTCCGAATTCACGGACGCCGAAGTAAATATAGTTACCCGATGCATCATCCGCGGATATAACCGTCGAACCGGCATGTTTGGTTAGGTTGGAACCGGTCAGATCAGCAGATCCGCCGATCATCTCGGGCAGTGCCGGCGCAAAGGCATTTAACGCGACTAACGATGCTTTGCGGGTGGCCATATCAGCCCCGGCGGCATCTATTTCTGCAACCGCCTTGTCAGCAAGATCATTCCAATTGGCCGGTAGGTCGCCCTGCATGCGGCGTGCTAATTCTGCTGCCAACTCCGGGTGCGCGGTCTGATAACCTGAAAAAATCTCTTGCCACGCCTGATCTATTTGATTGCCTCGTTCTACGCCATTCCAGGCGGCCTGCACGTCGTCTGGAATTTCGAACGGAGGATGGTCCCAACCGAGTTCAACTCTTGCGGCAGCAATTTCCTCGTCGCCCAACGGTGCGCCATGAGTACTTGCCGTACCTTGCTTGTTTGGTGAGCCAAATCCAATGACCGTCTTGCAGCAAATTAGCGATGGTCGCTCTATATCAGCAGTCGCTTGCTCAATCGCAGCGGCAATCGCCGCGCTGTCATGACCGTCGACATCAGCAATGACTTGCCAGCCATAAGATTCGAATCGCTGCGCGGTGTCATCTGTAAACCAACCACCGATCTCGCCATCGATTGAAATGCCATTATCGTCATAAAGACAAATCAACTTGCCCAATTTCAGAGTGCCGGCCAACGAACATGCTTCGTGCGAAATTCCTTCCATCAAACAACCGTCGCCCGTGAACACCCAGGTGCGATGGTCAACGACGTCAAAGCCGTCTCGATTGAACGATGCCGCCAAATGCTTCTCTGCCAGCGCCATCCCCACGGCATTGGTAAGGCCTTGCCCGAGTGGTCCGGTCGTTGTCTCAATCGAAAGCCCGGCTTCCCGCTCGGGATGACCGGCAGTCCGGTAGCCGAATTGGCGAAAATTTCGAATTTCGTCAATTGACAACGGATAGCCAGTCAAATGCAGCAGGCTATACAGCAGCATCGAACCATGTCCGTTCGATAATACGAACCGATCTCTGTTCCACCACGCCGGATTTGCCGGATTATGTTGCAAATAATCGTTCCACAAGACTTCGGCGATATCGGCCATGCCCATCGGCGCGCCCGGATGCCCTGAATTTGCAGCTTGCACTGCGTCCATACTAAGCGCGCGAATGGCATTCGCGAGATGACGGCGGCCGGTCTGGCCGGCAACGGTGGCATTGCGGGTTTCTGCTGACATTATTTTGGGGACCTTTGCAGTCTGCTTATACAGCGAATTTGGGGTATTCCCGAGGCGGAAGGTCACCCTTGAAGCAGCGCATTTTCCCTGTTTAAGAAGGACGCCGCAAGCATTACTGTGAGCCGATGCTCATCATAGCGAATAGATCGATTTCCTTATGGCGCCGCATGTTTGGATTACGATACAATCGCGGCTCCGTCAAACCTGCTAAGTCGAATATATCCATGAGTGACTCCTATCTGTTCACCTCAGAATCCGTTTCTGAGGGACATCCCGATAAAATTGCTGATCAAATTTCTGACGCGGTGCTCGATGCGATCATTGCGCAAGACAAAAAAGCACGTGTTGCCTGCGAGACGATGGTCAAAACTGGCATGGTCATCGTTGCCGGTGAGGTAACTACGTCTGCTTGGATCGACATCGAAGAACTTGCGCGGCAAACGATTCTCGAAATTGGCTACAACGACTCGACAATGGGTTTCGATGGCGCCTCTTGCGCTGTCCTCAATGCATTGGGCAAACAATCGCCCGATATCGCACAGGGCGTGGACCGCGCGGATCCAGAGAGCCAGGGCGCTGGCGACCAGGGCTTGATGTTTGGCTATGCGACCAACGAGACCGATGTCTTGATGCCCGCACCAATTACTTATTCTCATCAACTGGTTAAGCGGCAGGCCGAGGTTCGCAAAGCGGGCATATTGCCGTGGCTACGACCCGATGCCAAAAGCCAGGTGACGTTTGTTTATGAAAATGAAAAGCCGGTGCGCATTGACGCCGTCGTGCTCTCTTCTCAACACCATGCAGATGTTTCTATGTCTGATCTACGCGAAGGCATCATGGAAGAAATCATCAAACCCGTCTTACCGACGGATTGGGTGACCAAAGATACGCAATACCATATCAATCCAACCGGCCGATTCGAAATTGGCGGACCGATGGGAGATTGCGGACTGACCGGTCGAAAAATCATTGTCGACACCTATGGCGGTGCAGCACGACATGGCGGTGGGGCGTTTTCCGGTAAAGATCCGTCGAAAGTCGATCGATCCGCTGCATATGCCTGTCGCTATGTGGCCAAAAATATCGTCGCAGCTGGACTCGCAGAACGCTGCGAAATCCAAGTCTCATACGCGATTGGCGTGGCAGAGCCCACCTCCATCAGCATACAAACGTTTGGCACCGGCAAAGTCAGCGAAGCAGAACTGACCATTTTGATCAGGGAGCACTTTGATCTGCGTCCATACGGCATACTGCAAATGCTCGACCTACTTAATCCTATCTATCGCCCGACAGCCGCTTATGGCGCATTCGGACGTAAAGATATCGACCTAAGCTGGGAACAAACAGACAAAGCAGACGTACTACGCGATTCTGTTGCAGCTTAATTAACGCAGATTTGCGTTCCAAAATAAATTTCAAGCTTTAAGGAGAACACCATGAGCAGCGAAGCCGTTGCCCTGAACGACAATGACTACAAAGTGGCCGACATTGGGTTAGCGGACTGGGGTCGCAAAGAAATCGCGATTGCCGAAACAGAAATGCCAGGTTTAATGGCATTGCGCGAAGAATATGGCGCGGAACAACCTCTTGCAGGCGCGCGTCTTGTGGGTTGTTTGCACATGACCATTCAAACGGCCGTGCTCATCGAAACGCTCGCCGCATTGGGTGCGGACATTCGCTGGTCATCCTGTAATATTTTTTCCACACAAGATCATGCCGCCGCTGCAATTGCTGCGTCCGGCGTTCCTGTATTTGCGTGGAAAGGCGAAACGGAAGACGAGTACTGGTGGTGTGTTGAACAAACGATCACTGGGCCAGGCGGCTGGACACCCAACATGATTCTTGATGATGGCGGCGACCTGACTCAATTAATGCATGAAAAATTCACCCACCTAATGGACGATGTCAAAGGCCTTTCTGAAGAGACCACAACCGGCGTTAAACGACTGTATGACATGATGAAAGACGACAGTCTTTTGTGCCCGGCATTCAATGTCAACGATTCTGTTACCAAGTCGAAGTTCGACAACCTCTACGGGTGCCGCGAATCATTGGTTGATGGCATCAAACGTGCCACCGACGTCATGATCGCTGGCAAGGTCGCAATCGTGTGTGGCTTTGGAGATGTCGGTAAAGGCTCTGCACAGTCATTGCGTGGACTGGGCGCTACTGTCTGGATTACAGAAATCGACCCTATCAACGCGCTACAAGCAGCGATGGAAGGATATAGAGTCGTCGAATTCGACGCCGTATGTGATCAAGCCGATATTGTTGTGACCGCGACCGGCAACTACCACGTCGTATCCGGCCCGCAAATGGAGCGCATGAAGAACCAGGCAATTCTGTGCAACATCGGTCACTTCGATAATGAAATCGACGTTGCCTACCTGCAACAATACGATTGGGACAACATTAAGCCGCAGGTCGACCACGTTATTTTTCCGGACGGCAAGCGCATTATCCTGTTGGCCGAAGGCAGACTTGTTAATTTAGGTTGTGCGACAGGACACCCAAGTTTTGTCATGTCCAATTCGTTCACGAATCAGGTGCTGGCGCAAATTGAGCTGTGGAAAAATGGGGCCAACTACGGGCGCGAGGTATATGTACTGCCGAAACACCTGGACGAAAAAGTGGCACGCCTGCATTTGGGTCGTATCGGTGCGAATTTGACCGAGTTGTCAGATGAGCAAGCCGAATATATCGGCGTTTCTAAAGATGGCCCCTATAAGCCAGACCACTACCGCTACTAAACTTATAGTGTCTCAGGCGCAATTGAGACTTGAAACGATTCGACTGGGTCGATGATGACAACCCTGTCATCCGACCCGGTTCGAATACTACACATTACAGATCCCCATCTTTTCGCGAATGCCGAATCGAGCCTGCGTGGCACAGTTACCTACGAGACGCTTACCGCTGTCCTTGATCACTATCGATATTCAACCTGGGAAGCTGATCTGATATTGATGACTGGTGATGTCGTCCAGGATGACACTGCCGACGCCTACGAACGGTTCAAAGAATTATTGAGTCCGTTGGGGTTGCCAGTTGTTTGCGTGCCGGGCAATCACGATGTTCGACCGATGATGGAAAGTGCGCTGAGTGTAGCGCCATTTTCCTATTGCGACACTATGGACGCAGGCGACTGGCTGCTGATTGGCATCGACAGCTGCATTGACGACGACGCCGGAGGATTTATACGCGACAGCGAGATGCAGAGATTGGCCGATATTCTGCACCAAACATCCGCATCTTACGTCGCCGTTTGTCTGCATCACCCGCCACTGCCAATGCAGAGTAAGTGGCTGGATGAGGTCGGGCTTCGCAATGGCGCAGAATTTTTAGATCTGATCGCGGCGTCAGGAAATGTCCGGCTCACCTTGTTTGGTCACGTTCATCAGACTTTTAGCGCTATGTATGAGGGCACACAAATCATCGGGACGCCGTCGACGTGCCGGCAATTCATGCCTGGCAGCGATGAGTTTGCGCTTGACGATAAACCGCCCGCATACCGACGCATTGAATTGTCTGCCGATGGCACGGTCTCAACAGAACTGGTTTGGGTAACGGAAAATACATAATGAATAGTCAGAGCGGTTGGTTGGTAAGCGCCCTGATTGCGTTGTTAATTGTCGCGGCACCTACCGTTTCAGCAGCGGAACAAGCACTACCATTGTGGGAAATCGAGGGGGAACGAAATCGCATCTTCCTGCTGGGCTCTATTCACTTACTTCGCGAAAAAGATCACCCATTACCCAAGGCCATTTATATTGCCTATGACGAGGCCGAAACATTAATCATGGAACTCGACATGGATGACATCGATCCGGTCGCAACCCAAAAAATGACGAACGAACTAGGCTTGATCGAGAACGGTGGCAAGTTGAGCGATTTGCTGGGGCCCGAGATCTACGCTGAAGCCACCGCGCTTGCCGAACTAGCCGACATTCCGTTGCATCTCCTCGATCGCGCGGAGCCTTGGTTCGCTGCGATGAATGTCGAAATGATGTTGTTGATGCGGATGGGCTTTGATCCCTCGCTTGGCGTCGAGTCGCATTTCCTGGAACGCGCAACCGGCGACGGCAAAGAAATCGAGGGCTTCGAAACGATGCGTCAACAACTTGGATTTTTAGATGGCTTGTCCGCACAAGCACAGCAAGAAATGTTTCTGCAGGCACTGGCAGAAGGCCCAGGATTACCTGAAATGATGGACGACATGATTGATGCGTGGAAGATTGGCGACGTTCGGTTCATGGAAGAAGGCGTACTGCGCGAGATGGAGCAATACCCGGAACTCAACCAAGTGATTGTCGTCAATCGAAATAACACGTGGGCGCAGCAGATCGAAGCGCTTCTTGATGACGGCGATGATTATCTAATTATCGTCGGCACTTTGCATTTAATTGGGGCGGGCGGTGTACCGAATTTGCTGTCAGCACGCGGGCACACGGTGACGCAAATGCATCAAGCTGCGAACTAACGACAGCGATAATTCGATCTCAAAGTACCCGCGCCTAGCTCGAGTTTTGATTAGTGGCCGGGACCAAAACTCTCATGGCACACATCGATACACGCTCTTTAGGAAATCTATTGATCGTTGTTTCAGCGTCCTACCACCGTTGCTCGTGCGATATTCGGCCTAGCTGTCAATCACTAAAAAGCGGTAGCATTCACCCTCCTCAACTGGAGTAGGTATGAGTCACTTTACTGACGCAAAACAAGTCATCGCTGGCGGCGTTAATTCGCCAGTGCGCGCCTTCGCAGGGGTCGGCGGCGAACCTGTCTTCATGAAACGTGCCAACGGCGCATGGCTGGAAACAGAAGATGGCCGTCAACTCATCGATTACGTAGGTTCGTGGGGCCCGATGATTCTCGGCCATTCGCATCCAGCCGTCCTTGAAGCCGTAATCCGCACGGCGGCGGACGGCATGAGCTTTGGCGCGCCTTCCCTAATCGAAACGCGACTGGCGGAAAAGGTTCGCGACCTGATGCCATCGATTGAGCGCGTGCGGATGGTCAGCTCCGGGACGGAGGCAACGATGAGTGCGATTCGCCTCGCACGTGGTTTTACCAGCCGAGACAAAATCATCAAATTTGAAGGCTGCTATCACGGTCATTCAGATTCCCTGTTAATCAAGGCCGGATCTGGCGCCCTGACCCTGGGGGTTCCCAGTTCTCCTGGCATACCGGCCGGACTGGCCGAGCACACAATTACGCTGCCCTACAATGACATCGACGCAATCGACAAGGTGTTTGACGACATTGGCGAGCAAATTGCCTGCGTCATTGTCGAACCGATTGCCGGCAACATGAACATGATCATGCCAATTGAGGATTTCCTAGCCTCTCTCTCTAGGCGCTGCACAGATGCAGGATGTGTGCTGATATTCGACGAGGTGATGACAGGTTTTCGAGTCGCACTGGGTGGTGCCCAAGCGCTCTATGACATCAAGCCAGACCTTACAACTATTGGAAAAGTTGTCGGTGGCGGACTTCCGGCGGCTGCCTTTGGCGGTCGCGCAGACATCATGGCAAGTCTGGCGCCAGACGGACCGGTTTATCAAGCGGGCACATTGTCCGGAAACCCATTGGCGATGGCGGCAGGCCTCGCGACACTTGAACAAATTGAGGAACCCAACTTTTTTTCCGCGCTATCCGATAAGACAAGCTCGTTGATCGCTGGACTGAAATCAATTGCTGTAGACGCAGGCGTCCCATTGGCAGTCGAATCACAAGGCGGAATGTTTGGCTTTGTGTTCAGCGAAGACGATTCTGTATCAAGCTACGAACAAGTCGCAGCCGCCGATATCGAACGTTTCAAGAAATTCTTCCACGGCATGCTCGAGCGCGGCATTTATTTGGCGCCATCGGCATTTGAAGTGGGTTTTATTTCCTCCGCGCACGGTGATGAGGAAATTGCCAAGACATTGGATGCAGCACGACAGACGATGGCGACGCTTGCCTAGCGATAGTAGCGATTGGGGTCAGAGTACTACTCTGACCCCAATACAGAATGTTACTTCGCAGATCGTACTGACTCTAATACAGCACGTATTTCATCCAGCCGCTGTAACGGATCATCACACTCCAACAACAATTGTTTTTGTTCTGGCGTGATCGGCAGTATTTCGGCGAATCGAAAACTCACCCAACTCGCGTCCGCATAGCGTTTCTCCAGCTGTTCGTACAAACGACCGAGATCGTCAAGTACGCCCGTTAAGATATCCGCTAAAGGTGAGTAAGCGTCCGGCAGTTGTACTTCTAGCTCACTAGGCAATTGGTTGACATCGGCAATCATCAAACCATCGGCCTGCCGTTGGCTGGAGTTAATTTTAAAGCGTTGCTGCCCAATCGCGGTGATGCCGAGTAATCCATCGCTACCCTGATACCAGTCGGCAATTGATGCGAGCGTGCCAGTGTCATGCACCTTGGCCAGCCCCACTTCCGCCCCTTCTTTTATGAGGGCTACACCGAACGGAATCTCCTCCTTCATGCAACGGCTGATCATATCCAGATAGCGCTGTTCAAAAATGCGCAACGGCAAGGGACCGTCAGGGTATAGAACCGTATTCAAAGGAAAGAGTGGAATTTCCATAACCAATTCTAGTGCGTCTTCGCGCTAGCTGAGACGCTTGTTTTGCAACGCCATCGTCAACTTCTGTCGCGATGCGCCGAAGCCTCCGTTGCTCATGAAGATCATTTGGTCGCCTGCCTTCAAAGTGGAGCAAAGATTGGCGACAAGTGAATCGTAATCACCGAACACCGTCACGCGGCTGCCCAGCGATGTGAATATCGAATCGAACTGTTCATTCGAATCGCTGGGGCGATATACCAAAACCAAATCTGCAGCAGCCAATGAATCGGCCAAGGTGTCGTCGTGAATACCCATCTTCATGGTGTTCGAGCGCGGTTCCAACGCGACGATTACGCGATGGCCCGGATAGCGTTTCTTAACACCTGCGATGGTGCTCTTGATAGCAGTTGGATGGTGTGCAAAATCATCATAAATGGCAATATCCGAAACGGTAGCGGTACGCTCCATCCGTCTTTTAACGCCTTCAAATCTTGCCAACGCATCGACTGCGCGCGCGAAATCTACGCCTGCTGACTGTGCAGCTGCAACTGCCGCCAGCGCGTTCTGCAAATTGTGTTCACCGCCTAGTTTCCAGGTCGTTTCGGCGGTTTGCCCCGAATCCCTGGCAATACTCAGGCGCCGCTCACCTTTGTCAGAAAATTGAGCGGACCATTCCGCATCCTGCGTAGTACTGAATCGCTCAACTGAAGACCAACATCCTTGCTCGATTATGCGCGCGACATTTTTGTCGTCACCATTAATAATGACTTTCCCATTTCCAGGCACCGTTCGCATAAGCTGATGAAACTGCCACAGGATTGCATCGAGGTCCGTGTAAATATCCGCGTGATCGAATTCCAAATTATTGATCACCAATGTTTGCGGTCGATAGTGAACAAACTTGGCACGCTTATCGAAAAACGCAGTGTCGTATTCGTCCGCCTCAACAACAAAGAATTTCGATTCACCAAATCGCGCTGAAACATCGAAATTGACTGGAATGCCACCGATCAGGAATCCGGGCTCTAGTCCTGCATCCTGCAAAATCCACGCGAGCAAACTCGCCGTGGTTGTTTTTCCATGCGTTCCGGACACAGCCAAAACGTGCCGTTTGTGCAATACGTGCTCGGACAGCCATTGCGGGCCGGAACAGTACGGTATACGCCGGTCAAGAACCGCTTCGACCATGGCGTTGCCACGACTCATGGCGTTGCCGATGACAACGTAGTCGGGAACTTCGTCCAACTGCGACAGATCGTAGCCTTCGATGATGCCGATGCCTAAGTCGTTAAGTTGTGTGCTCATCGGTGGATAGACGTTCGCATCGCAGCCGGTGACCTTGTGGCCAGCAGCGCGTGCCAATGCCGCAATTCCACCCATGAAGGTGCCGCAAATTCCGATGATATGAATGTGCATTGCTTGGGGGTCCAGATTCCTACAGATTGACGAGGATGATATAGGTGATATTTTGCATCACAAATATCGTCATGGCGATGGCAATGCCGGCGAACCAATGCTGCTCTATCGATCGAGCAATGATGTTGCCTTTGACCGGTATAGCCCAGATCAATATTAGCCACGCCACCGTATCGGTGACGACGTCGCTCGTAAATTGGCGCATTACGACGAACACAACCACGTGCAAAATAGTCAGTATGGAGCCGCAGGCCATAATTGACGCAATCGTTGGCACTAGCCGACGACCAAAGCCTGTCGCCAACAGCACGAGCCAGTACACAACGTAGCTGAGCACAGAAACGAAAAACGAAATCGCGATATTGCCGCTTACCGTTTCCGGCATCGCAACGGCAGTAGAAAGAAAGGCAAACAACAACAAGCCGATCGCAACAACCAGGACAACGGATCGCGAAGGGACGTCTTGCGGCCCTTGCCGCAAAAGCGTTATTTCGATAAATGTTCTGAGAAGATGTTGCAGTGTTCTGTCACAATAGGGCAATGCTGAATCGACATCATCTCACGTTAATATCCGCAACCGAAGCCCGCAGTCAAATTCAAAATGTCTGAGTACGAACTTGTCGATTTGGCAACGGACAGAAGCCTTCAATCGCTGCTCGCAGACGAAGAACGGATTGGTGTCGATACAGAGTTCATGCGTGAGAAAACATTTTTCTCGCAGCTGTGCTTGGTCCAGGTTGCCGCAAGAAAGACTTTTGTTTGTGCGGACCCGTTGACTCTCGATGCTGCCGACGATGCGCGTCGCGACGACATTTGGCAGACCATAACCAGACCTGCCTGGGTTCTCCATTCCGGCAGACAGGACATAGAGGTCGTTTATCAGAGTTGCGGCCGGATGCCCAGTTCCCTTTTTGACACACAAATCGCAGCTGCCCTACTCGGCTATCAACCGCAAATCGGCTACGCGGGGCTCGTCAAAGAATTATTCGGCGTCGAATTGGAGAAATCGCATACGCGCGCGGATTGGTCGAAGCGACCACTGTCGGATGCCGTTTTGAAATACGCGACCGAGGACGTCGAATACCTGTTGCCGGCTGCCGACCTGTTAACAGAAAGGCTTACAGAATTGGGGCGCATTTCCTGGGCGAGCGAAGACTCTGCCGACCTACTTGACATTGATTTATACGATCTGGATCCGGAGGGCTCCGTTAGCCGCTTAAAGGCTGCGAGTAATTTGCAGGGCCGCGCGCGCGCGCTCGCTGTACAGATCGCAGCCTGGCGGGAACACGAAGCAATTCGCAGCAATCGGCCACGACAGTGGATCATGCGGGATGCAGTACTTATCGGTATTGCCGTTTCCGGACCAGAGAATCGCGATCAACTAGCGGGAATCGACGGCATGCCTGAAAGCACGGTACGGCGCGCAGGTGACCAATTGTTGAGTATCGTCGCCGCAACGACACACGATGAGACTAGCTACAAGCCACCGGCGCGACCGAATGAAAAGCAAAAAACTTTATTAAAAGCGATGCAACAACTGGTTTCTGCGCAGGCAAAATCGCTAAGCATCGCGACCGAGATTGTCGCACCGAAAAAAGAGCTATCGGCGGCCATGCTTGGCGTGCGAAATTCTCGCGTATTCAGGGGATGGCGACTTGAAAGTGTCGGCCAAGCTTTGCTGGAACTACTGGAAAACGACTAGCAATAAAGCCAGCCACATTGTCTAGTCAGAACCGACATCCATGCCTAACTCTTTTCTAAATCGGTCATAAACTTCATCGATGGTGCCATCAGCATCAACTGTCACCAATTTACCCCGCAATCGAAAGTAGTCCACCAATGGCTCAGTCTTACGCCGATAAACAGCGAGGCGATTTTCAATGACCTCTTCATTGTCGTCCAAGCGATGAATTAGCTCGCCGCCTGCATCTAAGCACTCATCTAGCTCTGCCTGTGACGAATAGTAGATATTCAGGAGCTTGCCGGTTAGCGAACAGGTGCGTCGGCCGGTCAGGCGTTTTGTCAAAATATCGAATCCGACGTCCATCAACACTGCCGCATCCAGCGGCTGGTCAAGCTGATCAAGCAAATCGCTAAGATCGAAGGCCTGCTGCTCTGTCCGTGGAAAACCGTCGAGGATAAAACCGTCTTGGGCGTCAGGTTGGCCTAAACGCTCACTGATGACGCCAAGCATTATGTCATCCGAAACAAGATTGCCGGCATCTATTGTGGATTTCGCCTGCAAGCCGAAGTGGCTGCCGGCGCTTACGGCCGCGCGCAGCATGTCGCCGGTCGATATTTGCGGGATATTTTTCTCCGCCATCAGGATCTTGGCCTGAGTGCCTTTTCCGGAGCCCGGGGCCCCCAACAATACAATGCGCATTTGTCCACTCACTCGCGAATGCAGGAATCCGTTCGGGCGGTAAGCTAGAGGAAAACTGCAGAGAGGTCAATTGTCATTCTCAGCAGCGCCGAACGATGATCCCGCTGACCGTTTCCGCTATGCTTACCCTCGATTTCAAGCCAGATAGAGGTTCGCATCCAATGTCGAAGAAGAACGCATTTTACGCTCAGTCCGGCGGCGTCACGGCCGTCATCAACGCCTCCGCCTGCGGCGTCATTGAAACCGCTCGCAAACACAAGAATCGTATTGCTAATGTCTATGCTGGCAAAAATGGGATCATCGGTGCGCTAACCGAAAACATGATCGATACGAGTCGCGAATCTGCGCGAACCATCACGGGGCTAAAACACACGCCTGGCGGCGCTTTTGGCTCCGCCCGATATAAGCTCAAAGGCGTCGAGGAAAATCGCGCCGAATACGAACGTTTGATTGAGGTATTTAAGGCCCACGACATCGCCTATTTCTTCTATAACGGCGGTAACGACTCAATGGATACCGCCCACAAGGTATCCCTCATATCAAAAAGCATGGGTTACCCGGTTACCTGTCTCGGAATACCTAAAACAGTCGACAACGATTTGCCCATAACCGACAACTGCCCTGGCTTTGGGTCGGTTGCCAAATATGTCGCGGTATCGACAAAAGAAGCCGCATTGGACGTCTTATCAATGGCGGAAACTTCAACGAAGGTATTCGTCCTTGAAGTTATGGGTAGGCACGCTGGCTGGATAGCGGCAGCAGGCGGACTCGCAGGCTCGGGCGCGGCACATGAACCTCCACACATCATCTTGTTTCCCGAAATTCCATTTAACAAAAGTGCCTTCTTGAAGCGTGTCAAAGCATGCGTCAAAGATTACGGCTATTGCGTCATCGTGGTCAGCGAGGGTGCGCGGTATGCCAACGGCAAATTCCTAGCAGAGGCCGGCACCGTCGATGCGTTCGGCCATGCACAGCTCGGAGGCGTCGCGCCGATTGTCGCCAATATGGTTCGCGACAAGCTGGGCTTCAAATTTCATTATGCAGTCGCCGATTATTTGCAGCGTTCTGCGCGGCACATCGCATCCGCAACTGATGTCAAGCAGGCCTATGCTGTTGGGCAGGCGGCGGTCCACATGGCGCTTGCCGGCGAAACGGCGGTCATGCCTGTCATCAAACGCGTTTCTGATAAGCCCTATCGCTGGAAGATCGAAAAGGCGCCTTTGGCCCGAATTGCGAACAAGGAAAAAATGTTGCCCCGCCGCTACATCTCCAAGGATGGCTTCTCAATTACGGCTGCTGGCCGCCGTTATCTAGAACCCTTGATTCGTGGCGAGGATTATCCTCCATATATCAACGGCTTGCCGAACTACGTCACACTTAAGAGCGTGCCTGTTCGTAGGCGGCTAAAGACTAAATTTGTGGTATGATGCGCGCGCTTTAGAGACTGGCCTGCGGACGAAAAATCTTTACTACCGCGCGGTCGGCAAGAAAAAAGAGAAAAATTTCATTCGGTGAGAGGATCCCGAACGCGTTCTACATAGCTAAGGTGCAGCACCTTGCAGCCATGTGTGCCGAGTCCTCTCCCGCCGGACTACAATGACGGAGTAACAATCAATATGTCAGTTGCAATTATCCTGGTCCTGTCCCTTTTCGGACTCGTTGTGGCCTTTTACTACTCGCGCTCGGTCAGCCGCGTTGCGATCGATATGGGTGTCGAAGACGCCGACACGCGCGGCAAACTGCGCAAGATTCATTCGGCGATCGCCGATGGAGCGATGGCGTTCCTCAAGGAGGAATACAAGTTCATGGCCATCTTCATGGTCCTGTTCGGCATCGTCATCGCCCTCCTGATCGATGATCAACACACCGAGAACGTCAATGAAGGCATCTACACGGCCGTCGCGTTCATTTTCGGCGCGATCATCTCGATCGCCAGTGGCTACATTGGCATGAAGATCGCGACCGCGGGCAACGTTCGCACGACGGTCTCGGCCAACCAGTCGCTCTCCAGCGCGTTCAATCTCGCGCTGCACTCCGGCGCCGTTATGGGCTTCGCGCTGGTCAGCTTAGCCTCGCTTGGCATGCTGCTGATCTACCTCGGCCTCAAATATGTACTGCCGGACGATCTGCCACCGCACGTATTGATGGAAGTGATTGCCGGCTTCGGCCTTGGCGGTTCCGCCATCGCGCTGTTCGCGCGCGTGGGCGGCGGCATCTTCACGAAAGCAGCCGATGTTGGCGCCGACCTCGTTGGCAAGGTCGAGGCAGGAATTCCGGAAGACGATCCGCGTAACCCGGCCGTTATCGCTGACAACGTTGGCGACAACGTCGGTGACGTCGCCGGTATGGGCGCTGACCTCTTCGGCTCCTGTGCGGAGAGCACCTGCGCCGCCATGGTCATCAGCGCGATTGCCTTCGGCGGCAACGTCGATGCGCTGCTGTATCCAATTGTCATCTCGGCGATCGGCATTCCGGTCAGCCTGATGACGATGCTGATGGTCCGCGTCAACACCGAAGCCCAGGTGGGCCCGGCGCTGAAACGCATGCTGATCATATCGAGCGCAATTATGGCCGTCGTCATGTACTTCGTGACCGACATGCTGATTCCGGCGGAGTTCGTAATCACCGGCGTCGGGTATACCTACCTCGGCGTATACCTGTGCTTCCTGACCGGACTAATCGCCGGCCTCGTCGTGGGCCTGCTCACCGAGTACTACACGTCAGATGCCTACAGCCCCGTTCGTGAAGTGGCCGAGTCCTGCCAGACCGGTGCCGCGACCAACATCATTTTCGGACTGGCACTCGGTTACAAGAGCGCCGTCGGTCCTTATCTCGCGATCGGCCTTGCCATCTACATTCCGTGGATGCTGGCCGGCATGTACGGTATAGCAATTGCCTCGCTCGGTATGCTGGGCACCCTGGTCATCGCGCTGACGATCGACGCCTACGGCCCGGTGGCTGACAACGCCGGCGGAATCGCCGAGATGGCCGGCATGCCGGAACACGTGCGAAAGCGCACGGACGTCCTGGATTCGGCCGGTAACACCACAGCCGCCATCGGCAAGGGCTTCGCGATCGGCGCTGCCATTCTGACATCGCTCGCTCTGTTCGGCGCGTTCCTGACCCGCGCCGATCTGCTGCTGAAAGAACAGGACCCGACCTCGGATCTTCTCGGCTCGATCAACCTGCTCGACCCAATGGTCTTCACCGGCCTGTTCATCGGTGCCGTACTGCCGGCGCTGTTCTCGGCCATGACGATGAAGTCAGTCGGCGCGGCCGCGTTCAAGATGATCGAGGAAGTGCGGCGTCAGTTCCGCGAGGATCCAGGCATCATGGAAGGCACCAGCGATCCCGACCACGCACGGTGCGTCGCGATCTCGACACAGGCTGCTATTCGCGAAATGGTTGCGCCCGGCATCCTTATTATGGGTGCACCGCTCGCCACCGGGTTCCTGTTCGGCATCCAGGCCACGGCCGGACTGCTGGCCGGCTCGCTGGTCACCGGCGGCGTTCTCGCGATTTCGGCGTCAAACTCCGGCGGCGCCTGGGACAACGCGAAGAAGTACATCGAAGCTGGCAATCTCGGTGGCAAGGGCACCGAAATTCACAAGGCGGCGGTGGTTGGCGATACGGTGGGCGATCCTCTGAAGGACACATCCGGCCCGTCGCTGAATATCCTGATCAAGTTATCGGCCATTCTGTCGCTCGTCTTCGTACCGTTCTTCGTACAGTACGGCGGCATCCTGCTGAAGTTCATGTAGGAGCGACGCCCTTCGGAACCAAAAAAAGCCCGGCCATGTGCCGGGCTTTTTTTTCTCTGTAGCGCGGCAGTCCACCTCAAGTAGAGCGATCGCTTTAAACCGGGCCGAAGGCGCTTGGCGGCCTTCGCCTCAGCACGATCGTATCCCGCCTGTTTGTCGCTAACTCCATGACCACCGGTGGTGATGCATGGGATAACGCCAAGAAGTACATCGAAGACGGCAATTGCGGCGGCAAGGGCCTTGACGCTCACAAAGCGGCAGTAACCGGCGATACCGTTGGCGAACCGTACAAAGATACGGCTGGCCCGGCGATCAATCCGTTGATCAAGATCATTAACATCGTAGCGCTGTTGATGGTGCCATTGCTTTGATCTTAATTAACACGAGCCAATCAAAAGGCCGCACGACGAAAGTCGGCGGCCTTTTTTTTGCATCCGAATTACGCTGCTACTGAAATGGCGGATAGGGGAATCAAATGGGCAGTATTGAAGGCAGCTGCCTGCCATTAGAATAACCGCCAGCCCCAAACGGGTTCGGCGTTTTCGATGATTGCCGGTATCCCGTCTGATTCACTGATGTTCTCGACGGACGAGACTCTAAATGAGTACCAGGACAAGGACGCGAGTGGCGCGAGTGCTAGCTGTCGTTTCTGCGCAGGTGCACAGTCAGCAACAGAGCTTAGACGACACTCGGATACTAGGAATTCAAAATTCGATAACTACCCGTCGTCGTCGTCCCCAAAATCGCGGGCGCCTCGATAAAATTGCCTTGCACGAAATCGATACCAACTGAGCGCAACCAATCGAAGTCTTCTTGCTCCTCAACCTGCTCCGCAACGACTCTGAAATCCATCGTGCGTGCCAGCTTAATCATCGCCGAAACCATTTCCTGATTGACCTGATCAGTCGTGAGGTTGTTCGTGTAGCTCCCGTGAATTTTTAGATAGTCGATTGGCAAGTTTTTTAGACTCGAAAATGCTCCAAGGCCGCTACCGAAGTCGCCCAGAGCGAATTCGCAACCGATGCCGTGTAGGACCTCTATAAATCGTTGCGCATGTTGGACGTTAGTCGATATCGCGCTCTCGGTAACTTCGAAACATACTTCCGCTGGCGAGACACCACTGTGATCCATTGCCTCGACAACGAAACTTAAGAAACCCTCATCGCTGAGCGTCTGCTCGAATATATTAATGGCGCAACTGCGATTGCTTGCGAGCTTTATTTCACCCGACTTTATCGCGACCAAAACTGCATTGACCACCCAGCGATCGATCTGCGGCATCAACTGATAACGTTCCGCCGAACGCAGGAAATCAGCAGAGTTTGGACTGCGTCCGCGCTCATCTGGTAAACGAAGAAACACCTCGACAGAGGGACCAGACGCATCGGCACTGCCGGTCGCGAGGATGGGTTGAACAGCAAGCTCGAATTTACTGTCGTGCAAGGCTTCCTGCAAACAGCGTAACCATTGTATGTCGCCACGCTCGCGTGCAACGGCTTCATCACGTGCCGAGTACACATGCACCTGACCTCGACCTCTCTGCTTGGCAACATAACAGGCGGAGTCCGCGGCACTCATCAGATCCTGCATCGAACCGCTGCTGCCGTTTATTTCGACCAAGCCGATCGAAATTCCAATATTAAAAATCTTGTCTTGCCAGACGAATCGATAGCCTGCGACAGCATTGCAAATGTCAGCTGCAATTTGCTGTGCTTTGTCAATCGGACAACCGACCAAGAGGGTGCCAAACTCATCTCCACCCAGGCGAGCAACAAAATCTGAATCACGCACCTGATCGCGAATTAATGTCGCGACTTCACGCAGCATGTTATCGCCAGCCATGTGGCCACAGCTGTCATTAACCGCTTTGAAGCGAGCGAGGTCCATGCAGAAGAGAATATGATTTGCCTCTTCGGCAACAGCAGAACCCATCGCTTCGTCGAGACGACGCTCGAACTCGCGGCGATTAATTAAACCGGTCAGTGCATCATGCGCGGCCTGGTAGCTCATTTGGCGAGTGAGTCCGCGAATCTCACTTACGTCGTGAATAACAACGACTGTCCCGGAAATACTATTTCCCGGGCCCTTGATTGGCGATGCCGTAATGTCAATTGAATGTTCGTGCGCGCCGTCCCGGCTAACAAGTAAGGCTCTACGCCCCATATTGATTCTGCGTCGAATTGACAGACATCGCTCAACCGGATCACCTAAGCCGCGCCGATCCACCACGTCAATGAGAGAAAACAGCTCTCCCGTCTTACGACCAGAGGCGTCGTCGCGGTTTGCGCCTAGCATCGCTTCGGCGGCATGATTCATGTAATCGATGCGGCCTTCGTTGTCAGTTGTAATCACGCTTTCGGAAATGGATTCGAGCGTGTACTGCGCCTGACGTTTGCTACGACTGAGGGAAACTTCCAAATTCTTGCGATGACTTACATCACGCGCAATCGTCAATATAGCGTTACTACCATGATGTTCCACCACCGCACTTTGTGCCTCGACCCACAGCCCGGCGTCGTCACCATTGATTAGCTGAATCTCGAGTCGCTCAGGGGCCGGTTCATTGCTGAGGTGTTTCGCCATCGTCTTACGAAACAGCGCTCGGTAGGCGGGTTTCACCAAATCCGCAACTTCCCGACCTTGTAGCTGTTCTGGATTCAGCCCAATCAGACTGGCAGCACTCTGGTTCGCCAGGAGAATACGTTCGTCATGCACCAAAACAATCTCGGCCAGTGTCTGCGCAAAATCTGTAAAGAGTCGATCGCGACCATGAATTTCCTCGTCACGCTCCCCGATCGCGTCGAAAAGGCGATTGATTGTTTTCGCAACTTCGCTGATACCGCCAGATCCCTGCTCCGACAGTCGACGACCGACAGACGAGTCGCCGGACACATCAATGAGATCATCGTTGAGTCGCTGTACGCGGGAAAAATGCGATTCTTTTCACGCCAAATCAGAATCAATGCCAGCCCCACAGCAACCAGCAAAATAACCAGCATTATGACGATGACGGTTGAGGTCATAGTGCGGACACCGCTGACGTCACACGGCCGCGGTTTGTCCAGCCGTCCATATCGATCATATTGTCAATTGAGCGCAAGTCCCGCAGTCCCTGTTTGGCCGTTTTCGCAATTAATATTGCGAATCGATCATTTGTTATTATTATGCACACGCACTGATACAGCGACACTAAATAGTGGGGCGGTATTTATGGGTCGAAGATGCGTGCACGCTTAAGGATATATCAGCAACTGCAGCACACTGGGGCGATTCACCATAATTCAGGAAGCGCTTTTGATTTACGCCCGATCAAAACGTACGGTTGCGCGGCAACATGCGCATTATCTTTTTTATTTTCAACTAGTTATAGGTTGTTTAGTCGATGAGTAGCGAATTAGCAAGACAGCAGATGGTGGAGCAACAAATCCGCACGTGGGACGTGTTTGACGCGGATATTCTCAGTACCTTTAAGGCCGTGCCGCGAGATCGATTTGTGCCAAAAGATTGCGCAGATGTCGCCTACGCCGATACAGAGATGCCTCTAGCGCACGGACAATGCATGTTACGGCCGTCAATTGTCGGCAGATTGTTGCAAGCACTAGCACCGCAGGCGACGGATGATGTCCTCGAAATTGGGACGGGCACTGGCTACCTCACTGCTTGCCTCGCGAATCTTGCGCATTCCGTCACCAGCATCGATATTCACGACGACTTCATCGCGACCGCCACAAAAAATCTCAATGATGCAGGTGTCGACAACGTTTCAATGGAATGCATGGACGTCATGTCCGAACTACCTGACGGCATGTTTGATGTTATCGCGATGACATGTGCCGTCCCGGAATATCACGATGCCTACACCGACCTGCTAAAACCGGGTGGGCGTCTATTTTTGATTGCCGGCGATCATCCGGTTAAGTCAGCCCTGTTGGTCAGCAAGGATGAGGACGGGAACATCGAAATGGCCGAGTTATTTGAAACTGACGCGCCTGAAATGGTCAATAGTGAGACTGAGAAGGTTTTTTCGTTTTAAGACGAAACTACTTGGCGCGCTGAGGCATCTATAGAGGTAGGCTTGTCGACAAGCTGGAAAGGGATAATCTGCGTGATTGACGACATAACACCAACAGAATTTGTACGCCTGTGTGAAGATGACGCTCGCTGGCAAGTGCTGGACGTACGTGAACCGTGGGAATTTGAAGTATCGTCAATCGACAATGCCATTTTGATGCCGATGAGTGATGTGCCTAAACGGATAAGTGAGCTCGACAGTACCCGCCCTACGGCTGTTTTATGCCGCTCTGGTATACGCAGTCGAAATGTGGCGGAATTTCTTGCGGAGCAAGGATTTGCAAGATTGATCAATATCGCCGGCGGCATTAACGCGTGGTCGCAAGAAGTCGACGCCACATTGGAGCAGTATTGATTGCCAAATATTGCCGCCGATCGTGTCACAATCGCCTTGACTGATATAGAGATATAGTTGACCGTAACACCTAAGATATTTACAGGATACACAGCTGGATTTTCTCGAATGACAATATTCAAAAAATTCAAATACTTAACGCTCCTGGCCACAGGCTTAGCCCTCCCGCAGTCTGCGCTGGCAGACTCACTGCTCGAGGTCTATCAGCAAGCAGTGCAAAGCGATCCACTCATTCATGAGGCGGAAGCGCGACGCATGGCGACTTATGAAGCTGTACCTCAGGCCCGTGGATTCCTTTTGCCGCAATTGCGCGCAGGCGGCTCGTGGGCTAGCGGTTCAAATACCGGGCAACAGAGTTTCCAGCAAGAGGTCTCGCCGGGCGTGGTCGAATTCCGGACCGTTGAGGCAGAGTCAGATTTTGATTCATTTGGCTGGAATGCAGAGCTGCGCCAAACAATTTTCCGCTGGGATCAATTCGTCACGTTGAAGCAAGCCCACAAACGGGTGGCCAAGGCGGAGATTGATTTTGAGGCGGCCCAGCAGGATTTAATCGTACGCGTCGTCAGTCGCTATTTTGCAGTATTGGGTGCTGAGGACCGGCTCACCTCCATTCACGCGGATCGAAACGCAATTGCGCGACAACTCGAGCAGGCAAAACAGCGCTTCGAGGTTGGTTTGATCGCGATCACCGACGTCCAAGAATCGCAGGCGGCATACGACCAGTCAGTTGCATCCGAAATTCAGGCAAAAAGAGAATTGGCGACTGCACGAGAATTTCTGCGGGAAATCACCGGCGAGTACACTCCGTCGCTGTCCGCGCCCGACGAGAAGTTTCCGCTGCTCTCCCCTAATCCTGCCGAAGAAGGCAGCTGGATCGATTTGGCACTGGACCAAAACCTAGCCCTCGTATCCAGTCGTTTCGACGAAGAAATTGCGCGCAACGAGATCTCGTTTCGCCGCACAGGCCACTATCCAACCGTAGATCTCGTCGCTAACTATGACGCCAGTGATACCGACATCAGTAATGTGACGCTCGCTGGCCAGCTAAGCCCGAACCCAAGTTTTCCGACTGACAATACCCGCGACACAATTTCGATCCAGTTCAGCATTCCTTTGTTTGAGGGTGGCACGACGTCATCTCGGGTACGCGAAGCCGTTTACCTGCATCGTGCCAGTCGTGAACAACTGCAACGTGTGGCAAGAGAAACTGAACGGCAGACCCGTGACGCCTATCTTGGCGTTTTGTCGGAGATAAGTCGTGTCAATGCGCTGCAGCAAGCGGTTGCATCCAGTCGAACGGCACTTGAGGCCACACAGGCAGGTTTCGAGGTCGGTACCCGGACGATCGTTGATGTCTTGAATTCGCAGCGATCGCTGTATATCGCGATTACCAACTACTACGACAGTCGCTACACGTACATTGGCAACGTTTTGGCGCTCAAGCTCGCAGCCGGCACACTTCAGGTTCAGGACCTGGAAGAAATAGATCGGTTCCTGGTAGATCGGCGGCCACCGGAAGAAGTAATTGCCGAAGAGGAATCGCCAAACTAAATCGGTAAACGAGAAATGACAGTCAGTTGACGTTTCCGATAAGCGGTTCCATGAGGCGCAATAGTCGGCTTAACGAGCCTCGGTTCTGACCCACGATCTCAAACCCGCGAGCGCCGATATCTTTTGCGGTCACATCATCTCCGAATAAATCCGCAACTGCTGCGCCCAGCTGACCGGCGTTGTTAACAACTATCGACGCACCGTCGCGTTCGAACTTGTCCGCAATGTCTTGTATGTTGAACAAATGTGGGCCCGTTACGATTGGACGTGCGAGCGCTGCCGGTTCGAGAAGATTGTGTCCGCCGACAGGAACCAGGGTCCCACCGACAAAAGCGACATCTGCTGCTGCGTAAAACAGCGGGACTTCACCCATCGTGTCGACCAGATAGATTTCAATGTCTGATGTGCAAGGCAGACCGTCTGTTCGCGATATGAACTTGTAGCCACCCTTATGCAAACTTGATCCGACATTCCGGAACCGCTCCGGGTGTCGTGGAATCAGCACCAGGATTGCCTCCGGAAACTGTTTTTGAACGATCCTGTGTGCGTGAAGAACTAATTTCTCTTCACCGTCATGAGTACTCGCAGCCACCCACACGTGTCGACCCTCGAAATTGTCGCGACGTAGCTTCGCGCCGTCCGATTGCAATGTTTTTGGCAACTGAACATCAAACTTGATGTTGCCCGTCACCCAAGTACGCTCAGGCGCTGCGCCAAGCGCTCGAAAGCGTTCAGCGTCAGCTTCTGATTGCGCCGCAATCACGATCCCGTGCGATAAGGTTTGACGAAACAGGGGCAAAAACTTGCGATAGGATTTGACCGATTTCGGCGAAATTCGAGCACTTACGAGTACGAGTGGAATATTCCGGTGTCCACACTCATGATAAAGGTTAGGCCAAATTTCCGTTTCGAGTATTAGCGCTATATCCGGTTTTATTGAATCGAAAAAGCTACCAACGGCATCCGGCGTCTCGAAAGGGATATAGCAATGCAGCACGGAATCGCCAAATATCAAACGTACGCGAGCGGCACCTGTTGGCGTTACCGTCGTGATCAAAAGGTGTCGATCTGGGAAACGCTTTGTGAGTGCACGCACCAGAGGAACTGATGCTTGGACCTCACCCACCGAAACTGCGTGAACCCAAATACAACCGCCAATCGGCTCCGGATAATTTCGACCAAATCTCTGACTGAGGCGGTCCCAATACGACCGATTTCCGATGCCGCGCAGGAACCAATAGCCAGCGTATATCGGGAGTAAAAGGTATGTCAGTGCAGCATAGGCAAAGCGCATATCAAACTCGTTTCATCATTGACGAGTTTCTAACTTTTCAATCTTTCGATAATTCGACTGGACGAATGTCCTTCGCGAAACGCAAGGACGCGCACTTCTCCGCCGTTCTTCAGCACTTCTTTTGACCCAATGATATCGTCCAGCCGATAGTCACCACCCTTGACCAACACGTCTGGCAAGATCGATTGAATCGCGGCCTGCGGGGTGTCATCAGCAAATGACACAACCCAATCGACGGCTGCTAGACCGGAAATAACTGCCATACGGTCCGCAAGCGCGTTAATCGGTCGTGGATCGCCCTTTAAACGGCGCACAGAATCGTCATCGTTGATCGCAACGATCAATCGATCGCCAAGACTTTTAGCTTCTTCGAGATAGGCCACGTGACCCGCGTGAAGAACATCAAAGCAACCGTTGGTCATCACTATTTTGTCGCCACGACTGCGTGCTTCTTCGACCATCGATCGCAGCTCGTCCAGCAAGACTAGTCCGCGACCACCCTGACCAAGACGGTGTAATGCGACGCGCAACTCTGATGGTGTAACAGCGGCCACTCCGATCTTGCCAACAACCAATCCGGCAGCCAGGTTGGCGAGCTGCGCCGCCGATTTTAAGGTTTGGCCATTGGCAAGTGCGGCTGCAAGCGTAGCGATCACCGTATCTCCGGCACCTGTGACATCGAATACCTCGCGCGCACGCGTTGATAAGAATTCAGACTCGCCATTATCTTCCAGGAGAAGCATGCCTTTTTCGCTTCTGGTAACCAGCAATGCCGCAAGATCAAGATCATGCATCAGCTGACGACCATTCGTGAGCAGTTCATCGTCAGTCGTCGATTGTCCGGCAGCCGCGTCAAACTCCCCTTGATTGGGCGTTATTAAGGTTGCGCCGCGATACTTCGCGAAATCGTTGCCCTTGGGATCGACAAAAACAGGCACCCCGGCCTCGCGGCATTCGGCAATCATGGCAGCGACTTCGGTCAGGCTCCCCTTGCCATAGTCAGACATGACCACAGCATTGGCATCGGCTAGTAGTCCTTTCAGGGTTTCGACAAGTTTGTCGGAACCGCTGGTAATAGGTTCTTCCCGGTCGAGACGAATGAGCTGCTGACCGCGGCTTTGCACCCGCGTCTTCGTAATGGTCGGCCAATCGGCGATTTTAGCGAAAAGACAGGAGACACCTGTATCGACCAACTTTGACTCTAGCGCGATTGCCTCATCGTCATCACCAACGATTCCAAGCAGCGTTGTTCGAACTCCCAAGGTCGCCAGATTAACGGCAACGTTGGCGGCACCACCTGGGCGATCATCGGTTCGACGAACATGGACGACGGGCACAGGCGCCTCAGGAGAGATACGACCGGTTGCACCGAATAGGTAACGATCTAGCATGACATCGCCAACGACGACGACATGGGCGTTAGAAAATTCTGGAATCGAAATGCTCACGGCGAGATATTACACCATGTACCTGGTGATTCTTTCCAAATCGAGCCACCAAGTGCCAGCGTCGATGGCAAGCACGTCGCATCGGGGTCAGAGTCGAGACTTTGCCCCTTTACCGCAAGTCGGGCGAAAACCGCTGAGAGAGCGGAGCGTACACAAAGTACGTGAGCATCTCGAAGCGATTTTTAGCAGCCGTCAGCCGCACTTGGAGTCGCCGCAGGAGAGGCAAGTCATACACCCATCCATCATGATCAACGCCACTGTGCTGCACTTGTTACACAGCTGAGCGCCTTCCGGAAAATCACTCTTCGTAAATGCATCCTGTTGCTTAGCGCGCTCTTCAAACTCAGCACGCTTTTCCGCGATCATCTTTTTTTGCCCGTCGTCAAGTTCCGGCTTGCTCAACAGACCAATAGAGATCAGATGCTTCTCTACGATGTAGCCCAATTCAGCAATGATTGACGGCATAAACTTACCGCCCGCTTGCCAATAGCCGCCGCGTGGATCGAACACAGCCTTCAATTCGTCAACCAGGAACGTAACGTCACCGCCCTTGCGGAACACAGCCGAAATAATTCGCGTCAATGCCACGATCCACTGATAGTGATCGAGATTCTTTGAATTAACAAAGATTTCAAACGGCCGACGTTTTTCGTATTCCGTACCTTCGTTCAAAATAATGTCGTTGATCGTCACGTACATCGCATGATCCGAAACCGGTGTTTTCACTTTGTATGTTGAGCCAATGAGCATCTCCGGACGCTCAAGCTTCTCATGCATGCGAATGACTTCCGCGCCGCCTTCTGTCGTCTCACGACGAAACTCCGGTCGCGACGTTTCTTTTTCTTTCTCGCTGGGTTGATTTACAACGTAGCCAACGATCTTCTGATCAATCTTTAACCTACTCACTTTCTTACCTCAATTATCTCGCCGTTTCAGACCGGCTTTTTGCTGCCCCGATGTTGCGGCAACCATGGCCTTTCGGGACGTGCCTGACGGATTCAGCCAGCTTTGTCGCTGCTCCGTTAATTTATTGGTGAGTCCACCGATCTTCTTCTTCCACACCTGACTTTGACTCATATCGTCAGGGCTCCTGCGTCATTCGTATCCAACACGTTCCGTCCTTCAAAATTTCCCGTAATAGCCTTCTTTTAAAGCATCGAACAGATTGGCAGCGGTATGTACTTCACCGTCATACTCAAGCTCTTCGTCTCCCTTAAGATCCACTTTCGACCCATCATCGAGCGTAAAGGTATAAACCGTTTTCTTAAGGTCTTGCTCCTTAACCAAGACGCCCTGAAAAGCCTCCGGATTGAAGCGAAACGTCGTACATCCTTTCAAACCCTGTTCATACGCATACAGATAGATGTCTTTAAAATCTTCGTAGGGATAGTCTGTCGGTACGTTGGCTGTTTTCGAGATCGACGAATCAATCCATTTTTGTGCAGCAGCCTGAATATCGACATGCGCTGTCGGCGTAATGTCTTCGGCCGTAATGAAATAATCTGGTAATGAATTTTCCGGTCGATAATTTTCGTCTGTCGCGGGACCTGCCTTGGAATTAATCAATTCCCGATACGCCAACATTTCGAAAGAGAAAACATCTACTTTCTCTTTACTCTTTTTGCCCTCACGAATGACATTGCGGAAATAATGATGCGCGAAACTTGGCTCGATTCCATTGCTCGCATTATTGGCCAGCGACAACGAAATCGTGCCGGTCGGCGCAATAGAGCTGTGATGTGTAAATCGAGCGCCAACTTTCGCCATCTCAGCAACAAGTTCTGGCGCCTCGGTTGCGATTCTCTGCATATAACGACTGTAACGACTATGCAAAATGCGCCCGGGAATTGAGTCGCCCAATTTGTAGCCGTCCGCCGCCATCTCGGGCCGCTTCGCAAGCATCTCGCCCGTGACCTCAAATTCCTCATTCATAATCGGCGCCGGTCCTTTCTCCCGCGCCAACTCCAAACCCATCTCCCAACCGGCGAGCGCCAGTTGCTTAGCGACTTCTTCCGTAAAGCGAACGGCTGCCGGTTCACCATATTTCATTCGCAGCAGCGTGATGGCTGAACCCAAGCCAAGAAAGCCCATGCCATGCCGGCGCTTGCGCTGAATCTCGTCTCGCTGCCGCGGCAATGGGAGACCATTAATCTCCACTACGTTGTCCAACATGCGTGTAAAGACTTTAACGACCTTACGAAACTCATCCCAATCAAATTTCGCGTCAGCCGAAAACGGCCCCCGCACGAACTTGGTCAGATTGACCGATCCCAATAAACACGAACCATACGGCGGCAGCGGTTGCTCTCCGCAAGGGTTGGTTGCGCGAATATTCTCCACGAACCAGTTGTTGTTCATTTCATTAACTTTATCGATCAGGACAAAGCCCGGCTCAGCAAAATCGTACGTCGAAGCCATAATGACGTCCCAGACTCGCCGTGCCGGCAACGTTTTGTAGATCTTGCAACACACGAGACCTTCGCTATTGCGAACGTAGTTATCGGGCTCTGGCCATTCTCGCCACACAAACTGTCCTGGCTCGTCGATATTGAGCTTGTCCTGCTCTACTTCTTTCGGTGTTACTGGAAACGCCAACTGCCAGTCGGTGTCACTCTTCACTGCCTGCATAAATTCATCTGTTACTAGCAATGAAAGATTAAATTGCCGCAGTCGTCCGTCTTCTCTCTTAGCTCTGATGAACTCCATGACATCCGGATGCCCGATATTAAAGGTACCCATTTGGGCGCCACGCCTGCCGCCTGCCGACGACACGGTGAAACACATTTTGTCGTAGATATCCATGAACGACAGGGGACCTGACGTATAGGCGCCCGCTCCAGTGACATACGCGCCTTTTGGTCGCAATGTGGAAAATTCGTAGCCGATACCACATCCCGCCTTCAATGTGAGGCCGGCCTCGTGCACCTTATTAAGGATATTGTCCATCGAATCCGCAACCGTGCCTGACACGGTGCAATTGATCGTAGAGGTTGCTGGTTTGTGCTCCTGGGCTCCCGCATTGGAAATAATGCGGCCTGCCGGAATCGCACCCGAACGCAAGGCCCACAGAAACTGCTCGTAACACTCATCACGCAATGATTCGACTTCTACATCGGCGAGCGCACGTGCGACCCGTTTATACGTATCGTCTATATTCTCATCGATGACGCTACCGTCTTTCGCACACAGCCGGTATTTCGTGCTCCATATATCCAGTGATGCTGGTTGAAAAGTAATTTCTGCTACAGACTGCGCTTGAAGATTTACTGCCGGCTTCATGTGGCGCTCTACTCCCAAAAAATCCTTGAGGAGACTCCGATCCCTCTACCACACACTTATGAAAAGACCTTTTCATAAAGCGAATAGTACCCCGCTTGCCGTTGCCCAAAATTCGAGCGGCAAGTGCCAATTTGGCTTCAAAATCTCTTTATAGTTGGCACAAGATGTTGTGCCAACTAAGTGACAAGATTAGGCTCGCTGACCCCGACTGTCAAGACATATTCTGTTTTTCCCGTATGACCCTATATTGAGAAAAAACAATTAGTTATAAAATACTCTAGAAAAACTCCTTTAAATTCAAAGACAAAAAAATAACCCTAACGTGAAATATCCAATCCACAACATATAGTGGCATTAAGTAAAACGCCCGCACGCCTTTCTAGCGCTTAACGTTGCCCTTCATGACACGGTTTTTCGCCCTTTTTCACATCTTGAAAACGCTTCTTGCGTTCCAATTAATGGCTTCAAGCAGTCGGTGCAATTCGATTCCGCGCTAGCAAAAAACAAAGTTAAATGAGGAGTTTGTAAAATGAATATAAGTAAATTCGAACCTTGGAATCTGGCCAACTTGTTGCACCACGACGTCAGTGGCCTAGCAACTAGACGGCACGGCCTTAGCACTGTCACCAATGGCGAAAAAGAGGCCACAAACTGGCTTCCGCACGTTGATATTGTCGAAGAAGATGCCCGCTTTCTACTGCGAGCAGATGTACCGGGCGTAAAGGCCGAGGACATTGACATCGACATGGAATAAGGCGTTCTGAGCATTTCCGGCAAGCGTGCCACCGACCATCAAGAAGAGGGTCAAAGCGTTCAACGCAAAGAGCGGGCCAGTGGTCATTTCGTACGTCGATTTACGCTACCGGACACCACCGATGCTGACCATATCTCAGCTTCCTGTGCTGACGGTATACTGGAAATCGTCATCCCTAAACAACCGGAAGTTCAGGCTCGAAAGATCACCGTAAAAGCTGCTTAATTTTGCCGCGACCTTTCACTGGTTTCCGGCATCTTCATAAGGATGCCGGGGGCCTGCCGCAAAACGATAGAATGAACTTTTACGGGATTACGCTGGTCTTTTGGCAAACAGGCTATTATTTTGTTTAGGGTGAAAACTCATCGCCACCAAAGAAATTTTTGAATGAGGAAACCAAAAGCGTGAACGACATACTTCAATTGCGTAATAAGCGCGACACAACATCCGGTACCGGTTTCGCGCGTTTGTATACGTATTTACTTGCAGCGACAGTTTTCTTGTCACTGGGCTCAGCCGGAAACTCAGCATTGCCCGATTCAGTGGATGGAGAGCCGATGCCGAGCCTGGCACCGCTGGTTAAGCGTGTTGCGCCGGCCGTCGTCAATATTCGTGTCAGCCAGACGGTCGATTCACCTTCCGCCTACGGGGACGAGATGTTTCGACGCTTCTTCGGCATTCCGGAAGGCGATGGCAGCAATCCCGAGCGAGAAGTTGCGAGTGCAGGATCCGGTGTCATTGTTGATGCGAAAAACGGCTACATTTTGACCAACCACCACGTAGTGGAAAATGCCGATAAGATTCAAGTATCACTCTTCAATGAAGATTCGCTGGATGCCGAGATTATTGGCTCCGATGCGCCGACCGATATTGCACTGATTAAGGTCGATCCAAAATCTCTCGTCGATTTGCCCATCGGTGATTCGAGCGCAGTAGAAGTGGGCGATTTTGTTATCGCCATTGGCAATCCGTTCGGGCTTGGACACACAGTGACATCGGGCATTGTCAGCGCGCTCGGTAGAACCGGCATTAGCCGCAACGGTCTTGAAGACTTCATCCAAACTGACGCCTCAATAAATCCTGGCAACTCTGGTGGGGCGCTGGTCAATATGCGGGGCGAACTTGTCGGCATCAACTCCGCCATCATCAGTCGGACAGGCGGCAACGTCGGCATCGGTTTCGCAGTGCCTTCGGACATTGCCCGTTCGATCATGAATCAAATCCTGGATTTCGGCGAAGTCAGGCGGGGCTTGCTTGGCGTCACCATACAAACCATGGATGCTGAGAGCGCTGAGGCACTCGGAACCGACATCGACCGCGGTGCCCTGATTACTGGAATTGAACCAGGTTCGGCAGCGGAACAAGCTGGCTTACATGTCGACGACATCATTACCGGCGTCAACAACAAACGTATTGACGACAACCGTGAGCTCGCCAACGCTATTGGCCTGCGCGGCTCTGGAGAAGAGATCCGCATTGAATATGTCCGTGACGGCCATCCACGCACAGTTACTGCGCAATTGGGACAACAAACAGCGGAGAATATCCGTGGCGAGGATATACACCCGCGCTTGCAAGGCGCCCTGTTTCCACGCGTATCGACCAACACGGAAAACGGCGTCGAAGTCATCTCGGTTGAGCCGGAGAGCCCCGCAGCACAACGAGATTTGCGTGCCGGCGACGTAATCGTGCAGGCAAATCGGCAGGAAGTGGAGAATTTGAATCAATTGGGCCAGATCGCGACAGGCAGCAGGATATTATTTCTGTTGGTGCGCCGAGGTGATCGCCAATTAATGCTGCAGATTCGTTAGCGCTACCAACACTGCACGACCAAAAGGCTCGGGCGTAAGAGCGAGCCTTTTTTTATACAGGGATGTATTTATGCCGCGACAAAATCCCAAGGCGCGATTTTGGGCGACGCCAAAGGCGTTGGCCCGAAGGGCGTGATGCCCGACCTAACGACACGACGTCCGAGAGCGGCGTTTACCCTGATGATCAGTCAATTATTGCGACCTACGCTCACGCCCGTTATGGTTGAACGATGACTGGCCGAGCTATTCAATTACCCATCGCTGTTGCTTGCTTCCTGACGATGTCGCTAAGCTTCGGCGCCGATTCAAACGACCCATTGGAACTTAAGCGAGACGCGTTTCGCGCTGTACGCGCCGATGTCGAGCGCGGCAACTGGCAAACCGTTCTACCGAATGAATCACTATTACAAGACTATGTGCTGTGGCCCGATCTCCGCGCGCTGTATCTAAAGGCGAACATCGCAACTGCGGATAGAACCGAAGTAAATTCGTTTCTCGATCAATATGGCACGTTAAAACCGGCTCGTGAGTTGCGTTATCGTCTTGCGTTACAGCTCGTCAAAGAAGGTCAGCTCAGCCGATTTCTCGAGATTTATCAACAGTTTTACCCAGGACTCGAAATCGCCAGCCTTGATTGTCTCGCGTTACAAGCCGAAATCGAAGCGGATCAAATCCAACGAGTCGTCAATCGAGCAATAGATTTGTGGAACGTAGGCAAGAGCCAGGCCGAAGAATGCGATGTCGTCTTTGACCAGCTTCGCGACCAAAATCTGCTGACTCGAAACCACTATGAAAGCCGCTTCGCCCTCGCAATTGAGGCTAAGCAGTTTTCGCTTGCTCGTTACTTAGCCCGCACCCTGGAACCGAACTTCGTACAAATAGCAGAAGAATGGCAACGCGCACAAAATAAACCCACAACACTAATTGCCGAATACTTGGATTACGCGGACACCGACCTGACCCACCAGCTGTTCGCGTATGCAATTGAGCGACTCGCTTACGACGATCCTTTGGTTGCAAACAAGCATTGGCGCAAACTAACAGGCCACTTTTCCTTTTCAGATTCCGCTGCGGATAAGAATCGTCGCCATATCGCATTGTGGGCGGCTCGGATGCGTTTGCCGGAAGCCACCGATCTGCTCATTCAATTGCCGGACACAGCGCGAGACGTTGAAACGGGTCGCTGGATAATTCGAAGTCATTTTCTGCACAGGCGCTGGCCAGACGTCATCGACGAAATTCGAGCGCTGCCAAGTGATGAAAAGCAAAAAGGCGAATGGCAATATTAGGAAGCGGTTGCTCTTGAACAACTCAACGACAACGAGGAAGCCGCAACTATTTTCGAGCGTTTAGCCGCCGAGAGAGAATTCTACGGATTTTTGGCAGCCGATCGGCTCAATGCCCCCTATGCTCTGACTGACGAACCACTTCCTCGAAACGATTCGGTCTTCGCCCAGTTGACGAACATTCCTGGCGTGATACGCGCACGCGAGCTCTATTACGTCGGTCTCGAAGCCAAGGGGCGCTCAGAATAGGATGCCGAGATGCGCGCGCTAAGTGCTGACGAGAAAATTCAAGCGGCATTGCTCGTCGATAGTTGGGAGTGCCATTCCAAAGCAATCGCCACTGTCGCAAAGGCCGGTGCTTACGATGATCTGCGTATGCGCTATCCCCTGCCCTGGCGGGAAGATTTCGAGGGACAGTCAAACGTTGCCTGTATTAGCTGCAGTTGGGCTTA